>ERZ827363.1331-NODE-1331-length-24305-cov-20.694021_pt1 | contig 24305 bp, 21 predicted proteins | sample MGYA00519776_ERZ827363 | MGnify/ENA primary metagenome ERZ827363 (study PRJEB31778, sample SAMEA3449288) | human gut metagenome | biome: human gut; feature: human-associated habitat; material: faeces | place: United Kingdom | collected 2010/2012 ...
GGTGCAAACGCCGCCCAGAGTCTCAATGCCCAGGCTCAACGGGGTAACATCCAGCAACAGCAGACCCTTAACGTCGCCCTGCAGAACACCGCCCTGGATGGAAGCGCCGACAGCAACACATTCATCGGGGTTGATGCCCTTGAACGGCTCGCAGTTCAGTTCCTTCTTGACAGCGTCATAGACAGCGGGGATACGGGTGGAGCCACCGACCATCAGGACCTTAGCCAGGTCAGAAGCCTTCAGGCCTGCATCAGCCAGAGCCTTGCGGACAGGGGCCATGGTGCGGTCAACCAGATCAGCGGTCAGTTCATTGAACTTTGCGCGGGTCAGGGTCATATCCAAGTGCTTGGGGCCGTTGGCGTCAGCGGTGATGAACGGCAGGTTGATGTTGGTGGAAGTGGCGCTGGACAGCTCGATCTTTGCCTTTTCAGCAGCTTCCTTCAAGCGCTGTGCAGCCATCTTATCCTTGCGCAGGTCGATGTTGTTTTCCTTCTGGAAATCCTCAGCCATCCAGTCGATGATGCGCTGGTCGAAGTCATCGCCGCCCAGGTGGGTATCACCATTGGTAGCCAGAACTTCAGTAACGCCATCGCCCATCTCGATGATGGAAACATCGAACGTACCACCGCCCAGGTCGTAAACCATGATCTTCTGGTCGGATTCCTTATCAATGCCGTAAGCCAGAGAAGCTGCGGTCGGCTCGTTGATGATACGCTTTACGTTCAGACCAGCAATGGTACCGGCGTTCTTGGTTGCCTGACGCTGGCTGTCGTTGAAGTAAGCGGGAACGGTGATGACAGCCTCGGTAACGGGCTCGCCCAGGTAAGCTTCGGCATCAGCCTTCAGCTTTGCCAGGATCATAGCGCTGATCTCTTCGGGGGTGTAATCCTTGCCGCCGGCGTGAACCTTCTCGGCAGTGCCCATCTTACGCTTGATGGAGGAGATGGTGTTTTCGGGGTTGGTGATAGCCTGACGCTTTGCAACCTGGCCTACCAGACGCTCGCCGGTTTTGGTAAAGCCGACAACAGACGGGGTGGTACGGGCACCCTCAGCGTTAGGGATAACAACGGGCTCGCCGCCCTCCATAACAGCTACGCAGCTGTTGGTAGTACCAAGGTCGATACCAATAATCTTACTCATAATGAAGTCTCCTCTCGAAAGAACAAATCTTGTTTATATGATGCTTATGATGATGTCAAGCGGATGTTATTGCAAACTCCCTTGCGGGAGGTTCGGCTTATTTATTCGGCCACCACAACGGTTGCATGGCGGATGATCTTGTCACCCAGCTTGTAACCCTTCTGGAAAACGGTGACCACCGTGCCGCTCTCCTGCCCGTCCGGAGCGGGGATCTGCTGCACAGCATTCATAAAGTTGGGGTCAAAGGGCTTGCCCAGCACCTCGATCTCCTCCACATGGAGGGCATCCAGTGCCTTTGCCGCCTTATCCAGCGTCATGACCACGCCCTTTTTGTAGTTCTCATCGGTGGTGGGGGCGTTGGCTGCCATATCCAGCGTATCCAGAATGGGGATGATCTTTTCCACTGCGTGGGAAACACCGTCGCCAAACTTCTGGTCGGCTTCGCGGGTGGAGCGCTTGCGATAGTTGTCGTACTCGGCAGCCATGCGCAGCAGCTGATCCTTGGCCTGTGCAGCGTTCTTTTCCGCTGCATCCAGCTTTGCCTTAACGGCTTCCATCTCCCGGGCCTTCTTGTTGAACCAGCCGCCGTCCTTCTTCTTGTCCTCTTCGGTGGCAGCTTCGGCAGCAGCCTGTTCGGGCGCTGCGGCAGCGGTCTTTTCCTCGGGGGCAGTCTCCGGCTGCTCGGTCCCGGACACCGTGTTCTTTGCTTCTTCGCTCATTCCAGATCCTCCTTATAGATCACAGTCCGCCGTGGTACGGCAGCCTGCGGGGTGTCTTTTCGTTTGCCGCTCATGCCCTCGCCCAGCTGGTCTGCAAACTCGTGCAGCAGGGGCATCAGCTTCTGGAAGGGCATCCGGGTGGGGCCGATCAGGGCAATGGAGCCCCACAGCCCGCCGCCTACCAGATACCGGTCGCTCACGATGCACAGCCCGGGGATCTGCGGTTCCAGATCCTCGCCCAGCAGCACGCTTTCGCTGCGGTTTTCCGGGGGTGCGATCAGGCTTGCGGCCTGTTCCTCGTCGTTCAGCAGGGTAAGGATATCACCCACCCGGCCGTCCAGCTGCGGCCAGTCCAGCAGGTACTGCTCGCCGCCCAGAAATACATGGGGCTTTACGCTGTCCTGCAAAATTGCGGCTGCGGCGCTGACCACCGGCACAAGCTCCGGTGCGATCTGGCCACACAGCTCGCTGAGCATCCGGGTGGAAAGATCCACCGGTGCCACAAAGGTAAGGTTGCGGTTGAGCAGCGCCGCAAGGGCGGCTGCATTTTCCCGGGAAAGCCCGGTGCGTACCCGCGCCACCCGGGTGCGGACGTAACCGGCGGTGGTCACAGCCAGCACAGCGGCTGCGCTGCGGCCCACCTGCACCACCTCGTAATGGGCGATGCACAGATCCTCGGCGCAGGGGGTGCTGACGGCGGCGGTGCAGCCGCTGATGGCGGCCAGCGCCTTGGCAGCGCCCTGTGCCAGCTTTTCCGGCTCGTGGTCAAGGCTGGCGAACACCGCATCTACCCGGGCGCGGGTAACGCGGTCCAGCGGCTGATCGTCGGTCAGCAGATTGTCCAGATAATACCGGTAGCCCTTGGCGCTGGGCACACGCCCCGCGCTGGTGTGAGGCTGCTCCAGCAGACCCAGCTTTGTCAGCGCCGCCATCTCGTTACGCAGCGTTGCGCTGGACACTGCCATATCAAAGTAGTTTGCCAGCACGCTGCTGCCCACCGGCTCGCCCTCAAGGCCATACAGCGCCACGATTGCCTGCAAGACCCGTTGCTTGCGTGCATCCATCGTCATAGCGCCTGCCTCCTTTTTGTATCGCTTTTGTTTGTTTAGCACTCCTTGTTCCTGAGTGCTAAGACCATTATAACCGTTTTTGCCCTGCTGTCAAGCCCTTTGCAAAAATGTTTATAAAGATTCATAATTCTGTCATAAAGGGGGTGTGAACTCCCTCAGTCAAAGCCTGCGGCTTTGCCAGCTCCCTCTGGGAGGGAGCCTTTGGCATGGTGGCACAGTTTCCGGCTCAAGCGCAAAGTTTGCGGGCGTGCCCGCTCCCCCTTGGGGGAGCTGTCGCGCAGCGACTGAGGGGCTTTGAAACGGCGGAGCCGGAAAAAACGGTTAAAAGATCTTCACGCCGAACAGGCGTGAATCTTCAGTTTTTTCCGGTGCAGCCCACCCCTTTGGGGTTAAAAGGGGCGAGCAGCCCCTTTTTCGTGGCTCCAGCGCGTCGAAATCGCTGGCACTTTTCTGGTTCTCTTTTGGTGTCAAAAGAGAACGTCCCCGGGCAGCAGTGTTTTAGTTTTCCCTCCTTTTTCAGCCATTCGCGCAGTTTTAACCCCCATTCGCGCAGAATTTCTTTTGTTTTTGCCCAGTTTATGGTATATTTATAGTAACGAGACCCCCGTATAAAAACCACACGAAAGGAGCGAACCCCTATGAAAGCCAAACGCATTGTAAGCATCCTGCTGACCGGCAGTATGCTGCTGTCCCTGCTGCCGGTGTCTGCACTGGCAGCCGCCCCGGTGTTCGATGCACCTGCCCAGACCACGACCAAAAAGGCGGCCCCCCCTTGTGCAGGAGGCCGACGCCTCCCGCAGCACCGAGGAGGAAGCCGCCACCCGCAGCAGCCGTGATCTGGACGCAGAAAACGGCACCGCCGAAAGCTTTACCATCCAGCTGAATGCCGAAGGCAAGCCCGCAGACAGCGGCGACGATGGCAATTGGTACTACGATCCAAGTTCCGGCGGTCGGCTGTACCTGTACAATGGCGGCTGTACCCTGAAGCCCTCTTCGGAATCCGGGGCTGAAAGCGCCCTGCAAGGGGTAGAGCTGATCATCAACCAAGACGCCGACTTTGCCGACGGCACCGTTGGCTGTTGGACTAACAATGCCGGCACTATCTCCGGTGGCACCTTCCAAAAAGCGGTGCACAACGATGCCACCCCCAACAATCAGGGGTTCATCCTTGACGGCATCTTCAAAGAACAGGTACACAACTGGGGCACCATCTCCGGTGGCATCTTCCAAGGGGAGGTGCACAACTGGGGCACCATCTCCGGCGGCACCTTTGAGGAAGTTGTCGAGATGAACGAGTCCCCCGAAGGGGCCAAAATTGAGGGTGGAACCTTTAAAAAGGGTATAGAGCTCAATGCGTACTTCCCCACCATCACCATCAAAGACGGCCTGTTTGACGGCGAGGTTTCTGCCGCAGAAGGTTACTCCGGCACGCTTAGCATCAGCGGCGGCTACTTTGTGAACAAACCCTCTCTGCCGGTAGGCAGCGACACCCGCTTTACCACGGTGAGCGATCAGTCATACAGAACCTTCCAAGTGCCTGTAAATAAAGGCTGGTCTGACGGCTACAACGAACTTTATGTCCCCAGCGGATCGTCTGAGCAGCCCAACACCATTACCGTAAAGACCAATACCAAACTACTCTATTACCTTGCAGACGGTGAACGCTTCCCCGTCCTTGACAGCGACAGTGACAGCTACATTTACCAGATCCCTGTACAGAACTTTGAAAAGATCGTGCTGGTGACCGAGGAGCCTTCGACACCCCCAACGGACGACCCCGGCGAGCTTGACCCGGCGTTCTCTTCCGGCGCAGCCGTGCTCGGCGCAGTGCTGGGCACTGCGGGTCTGGGTTATATCACCTATGCTCACATCTCTTCCCTGTACCTGTACTATACCCTGCCGGGCGGCTTTATCCCCTCCACCCGTCAGGAGCTGGCAAACGTCCTGTGGACGACTGCCGGCAAGCCCGACCCTGTAAGCACCGCCCTGTATACCGATATTCCCGCTGACAATATCGAGCAGCAGAAGGCCGCCCGCTGGTGCGTGGAGCAGGGTCTGCTCTCCGACCACGGCGCAACCTTCGGCCCGGACACCAAGGTGACCAATGCCCGCATCATCCTCGCATGGAACCGCCTGAAAAAGGTGCCTGTGCCCATCACAAACTAATCATCCTCACATTCATCCTTTCATGTACACCGCCGCCCGGCTTGCTTCCACAGGCCGGGCGGCGGTGTTTTCACTCCTCCATCTGCTTTGCCAGAAAGGCTGCTGCCACTGCCACCGCCTTGCACTGGGCGTCCTCCGGGCAGGCGGTGCGGTCCTCGGTCAGTAAGCCCACCGCGCCGGTCACGTCCCCGCCCGCCAGTACCGGTGCGGCGCATAGCAGCACCCGGGGTGCGCCCTCGCAGGGCAGCAGGGTCTTTTCCGGGCTGCCCGGGCTCTGGTAGGGCTTGCGGGCATCCATCAGCTTTTCCAGCGGCTGGCTGATGCTGCGGTCGGTCAGTTCCCGCCGCCCGCTGCCGCTGACCGCCAGAATGCGATCCCTGTCGCACACAAAGGCGGTAAGCGCAAACTGGCGGCTGAGCACCTCCGCCAGCTGGGCGGCAAGGGTGTTCACCTCGCCCATGGGCGAGTACTTTTTAAAGATTACTTCCCCATCGCCGGTGGTAAAGATCTCCAGCGGGTCGCCCCGCCGGATGCGCTGGGTGCGGCGGATCTCCTTGGGGATCACCACCCTGCCAAGCTCGTCGATGCGGCGCACGATACCGGTTGCTTTCATTATTTTGCCCTCCTTGCGGTTTCCTTTGTATGTAGTATCTGTCAGCGGCGGCAAATTATACCGGCAGCACATTTTTTGCTTTGCCCGCCGCATTGCGTTCCGGGCGGGGTTCTGCTACAATAAATAGGAATAAACCCAAAGAAAGCAGGTGTCCGCATGGCACACATCCTTATTCTGGGCGGCGGTGCCGCCGGACTGGCCGCTGCGCTGGCGGCTGCACAGGCCGCGCCCGCTGCCCGCGTCACAGTGCTGGAGCGCAACCCCAAGGTGGGCAAAAAGCTGCTGGCTACCGGCAACGGCCGCTGCAATCTGGACAACACCGCCATTGCGCCGGAAAAGTACTTCACCGCCGACCCCGCCGCGCTGCGGCCTTTGCTGGCGGCGGTGGATGCCGCCGCGCCGCTGGCGTGGTTTGAGCAGCTGGGGCTGTATACCCGCACCGATGAGGCCGGGCGGGTGTACCCCTATTCCAATCAGGCCGCCGACGTGCTGGCGCTGCTGGAGCTGCATTTGCAGCGGCACGCCGTACAGCTGCGCACCGGCTGCACGGTAAGCACCCTGCGGCAGAGCAAGGGCGGCTACGCGGTGCAGTTTACAAACGCCGAGGGCGGCACCGAAAGCCTGCGGGCAGATGCCGTTATCTGCGCCATGGGCGGCGCCGCCGGGCCGCAGTTCGGCACGGACGGCTTCGGCACCCGCTTTGCCGCCGACTGCGGCGGGCAGATGCGCCCCCTTTACCCCTGCCTGACCGCCCTGCAATGCGCAAAGCCGAACAAGAGCCTTGCGGGCATCCGCGCCAAAGCCGCCGCCCGTCTGCTGGACGGCGACCGGGTGCTGGCAGAAGAAATGGGCGAGGTACAGTTTACCGACTACGGGCTTTCCGGCATCTGCATCATGCAGCTGTCCGGCCTGCTTGCCCCCGGGCGCAGGCTGAGAGACCCTGTCGTGGAACTTGACCTGTTCCCGGAGCTGAGCGAGATGGACCTGACCCGTCTGCTTGCCCGGCACGCCATCCAAACTGCATCCGACACCCTTGCCGGGTTCTGGACAGGGCTGTTGAACGTCAAGCTGGGCTACGCCCTCTGGGAAGCTGCCAATATGCCCAACAACCGCTCGGTCAAGCAGATGCAGCCCCTTGCCCACGTTGCCAAGCACTGGCGGTTCGAGGGGCTTACCCCCTGCGGCTGGCGGCAGGCGCAGACCACCGGCGGCGGGCTTGCCCTGACCGAGGTGGAACCGACCTTCCAGTTCAAGGGCTGTCCGGGGCTGTACTTCGTGGGGGAAACGTTGGACTGCGCCGGAAGCTGCGGCGGCTTCAACCTGCACTGGGCGTTCGGCAGCGGCCTTGCCGCCGGGCGGGACGCCGCAAAGCACCTTTGCAGCCGAAAACGGTAACAAAAAAGGGATCCTGAAGCGCCAGCTGGCGCTTCAGGATCCCTTTTTATTTAAAATTCAGACAGCCTTGTTCTCGCCCTTGGAAAGCAGCTTTGCACGCTCCAGTGCGGGGCGCAGTGCCAGATACAGCACCACGGCGCAGGCGGTGGAAGCCACGCTGTTCACAAAGGTGACGCCGCCGGCGATCTTGGTCAGCGCCTGTGCCACGGTGTACTCCTGCCCAAAGATGTACACGTTGCGGAAGTAGCCAAGGAAGGGGTCGGTGAACACGTTCAGCAGCAGACCGGAACCCGCAGAGACGATCACCTTGACCAGATACCCGGCGCTGTGACGATCCTGATCCCGCAGCTTGAACACCTTATGTGCCACGGCACCGCAGGTGATGCCGATGATGAACTTGAGTACGAAGGTGGTAATAGCGTAGCCCGGGTCACCGGCAAGGATATCTGCCAGCGCCAGACCGATGGCACCCGCCAGACCGCCGGATACACCGTCCAGCAGCAGCGCCGTCAGGGCGGTAAAGGTGTTGCCCAGATGGAACGAGGAGCCGCCGTAGAACGGGATGCGGAAGAACAGGTAAGCTACAAGGCTCAGCGCAGCCATCACGCCGGTAAGCGCCAGCTCGTGCACCGTAAAGCGGCGCTTGTACAGCACACTGAAAAACAGGATCAGGATAACGACGACTGCCAGCAGCAGCCACATTGCAGTAGTAGACATGATACTTTCCCTCCAATCGCGCCGATAACCCCACAAAACCACTTGACATTTGGGTGTCCGGCGGGTATGCTCCTATTATACGCAGAACTGACCCCATGAAAATACCCAGAATAAAGTTTTTTTATGGGATCAGTTTGACGCAATGCCCAGATGGGAGGGACATTCTATGGTACATCTGACCACGGCACTGGACCCGGCTTCGGCGGTGCCGCTGTACGAGCAGCTCTACCGCAGCCTTGCCGCCGAGATGCGGGCGGGCACCCTGACGGCGGGCACCCGGATGCCCGGCAAGCGGCGGCTGGCGGCGGAGCTGTCGGTCTCGGTGAACACGGTGGACACCGCCTACCAGATGCTGGCAGCCGAGGGCTACCTGACCGCCCGGGAGCGCAGCGGCTTCACGGTGCAGGAGTATCTTGCCCTGCCGCAGGGGGTGCAGCCGCCCGCCGCGCCCTCTGCGCCAGCGGCAGTGCCCCCCGCCGAAACCGCCCCGCCGGTGCAGTTCGATTTATCCACCCGGGGCGTGGATCCGGGGCTGTTCCCCTTCCGCACATGGGCACGGCTGCAAAAGGAACTGCTCTATTCCGCGCCGGAGCTGCTCACCCCCGGGGATGCCCGGGGCGACGCTGCTCTGCGGCAGGCGCTGGCAGAGTATCTGGCCGAGTACCGGGGCGTGCAGTGCGACCCGGAGCAGCTGGTGGTGGGTGCAGGGCTGGAATATCTGCTGGGGCTGCTGGCCCCGCTGCTGCCCGGCCCTGCCGCCGTGGAGACTCCCGGCTACCCCCGCGCCCGGCAGGTGCTGGAAAACAACGGCGTGCCCTGCCGCTGCCTGCCGGTGGACGCGGACGGGCTGTCGCTGACAGCCCTTTCCGCCAGCGATGCGGCGGTGTGCTACGTTACCCCCAGCCACCAGTTCCCCACCGGGGTCACCATGCCCGCCGGACGCCGCGCCGAGCTGCTGCACTGGGCAGCCCGCGCCCCGGGACGGCGGTACATCATAGAGGACGACTACGACTCGGAGTTCCGTTTTGATACCCGCCCGCTGCCCAGTTTGCAGGGCATGGCGGGCGCAGACGGCCCGGTGGTGTACCTGTCCACCTGCTCCCGCAGCCTTGCCCCGGGCATCCGTATCGCCTACATGGTGCTGCCCCGGCAGCTGCTGTGCGCATGGCAGGCCAAGTACCGACTGTACTCCGGCACGGTGGGACGGTTTGAGCAGCAGACGCTGGCGCGCTTTATCACCGGGGGGTATTTCACCCGGCACTTAGCGCGGGAGCGCACCGCCTACAAAGCCCGGCGGGATGCGCTGGTGGCGGCGCTGCGCACCTCCTTTGCACCGGAGGAGCTGACCCTTGCGGGGCTGCACACCGGCCTGCACCTGCTGGCGCAGCTGAAGGACCCGCCGCCGGACGCCGCCCTGCGGGCTGCTGCCCGGCAGTACGGGGTGCGCTGTTCCCTGCTGAGCGACTACGACCTGACCGGCACGGCGCATTCTGCCGCCGGGACGCTGGTGCTGGGTTACGGCTCACTGCCGGACGCGGACTGCGCCGCCGCCGGGGAGAGGTTGAAAAAGCTCTGCACCGCCGCCCGGGAGGCATCGGACACCGTATAGTGCCCGCCTGCCCAGTCCCCGGGCAGGGCGTCGGCGGTGATATCCACCGGCTCGGCGCTGGTGGCTAAAAATTCCAGCGTGCGTTCCAGTGTAGCAAGGTCTACGGCGGTCAGGCTGGTCAGCAGACTGCTGCTCACCTCCCGCAGACCCTGCGGCAGGGTGGTGGGCAGCAGCTCCAGCGCCTGCCGGAAAAACGCATCCCACACCGCCGCCCGGGCGGCGGCGCTGCGCCGGGGCGAAAGAGCAGTGTCGGCATCCAGCGCCGCTAAAAAGCTGTGGGCATCGGCGGCAGAGATGCCCTGCACCCCGGTGCCTTTGCCGTACCGCGCCAGCTGCTCCGGGGTGAGCGCCCCGGTAAAACCCACCCGCACTGCGCCGTACCGCGCCGCAAGCTTTGTCAGCACCGCCGGGGCGATGGCAAGATAATCGGTATCCTCCGGCAGGGCGAACACCTCGCCCAGCGCCTCCCGGCAGCGGGCGGGGCCTGCGGCGGCGTAACAGTCCGCAAGGGGGACGCTTTTGCCCCCGAAGGGCACTTCCAGCGCGGCGGGCACCGCCAGCAGATGGATGCAGTTCTGCCCGGCGTTCAGGTAGGCCAGCACAAAGCCCGGGGTCTCGTCTGCCACGCACAGCAGCACGGTGCACCGGTCGGCGGCCTTGGGCAGACGGATGGGCACCCCGCTCTGGCTTTTTGCGGCCTGCCGCAGGCTGCTGCGCAGCTGGGCGCGGCTGAGCAGCACCGTGCCGCCCACCAGCGGCAGCAGCACCAGCAGGGCGGCGCACAGCGCCGCCCAGAAGGGACGCCAGCCGCTGCGTTTTGCGTGTTTCATGGCTCTGCCTCCTTTTTGTGCATAAAGCATGACCCAACGGGCGACCCTTTATGCAGAAAGGCAGGGATGCTGTATGGATAAAACAAATACCCCCAACGAAAAAGACCGCGAGGAGCAGGAGGACTTCTGGCTGACGCTGGAACCCCTTCCCGCCCCAGACCCCGAAAAGCCCTCCGCACCGCATGAGGAGTAAGGGCGCTGCATAGGATACGGTAAAAAGGGGGGATGGGATGCCAGAGCGGTTCATGCGGGGAATCGAGGCCGTGAACGGCATCGTGTGGGGGCCGGTGGGGCTGGGGCTGCTCTTCGGCACCGGGCTGCTGCTGACGGTGCGCACCGGAGGCTTCCAGCTGCGGCGGTGGGGCTACTGGATGCGGCACACCCTCGGTGCTATCCTGACCGACCGGAGCGTCACCGCCCATACCGCCCGCGAGGAACAGGCCATCAGCCAGTTTCAGAGCCTGTGCACCGCGCTGGCGTCCACCATCGGCACCGGCAACCTTGTGGGAGTGGCTACCGCCATCCTTTCCGGCGGGGCGGGGGCGGTGTTCTGGATGTGGGTCATGGCGCTGCTGGGCATGATGACCAGCTACGCCGAGAACGTGCTGGGCATCTACTACCGCCGCAAAGACCCGGCGGGCGGCTGGCGCGGCGGGCCGATGTACTACCTGCGGGACGGCCTTGGCGGCAAGCCGGGGCGGGTGCTGGCGGTGCTGTTTGCCGCGTTCTGCGCGCTGGCAAGCTTTGGCATCGGCAACCTGAGCCAGCTCAATTCCATCGCAGGCAACCTGAACGCGGCCTTTGGCGTGCCGGAGGCCGTTACCGGCGCAGTGCTGGCGGCAGTGTCGGCGGTGATTTTGCTGGGCGGGCTGAAGCGTGTGGCTGCGGTGGCAGAACGGCTTGTCCCCGCCATGGCGCTGCTGTACATCGTGGGTGCGCTCACCGTGGTGGGGGTGCACATCACTGCCGTCCCGGCGGCGCTTGCCGCCATCGTAAAGGGCGCATTCGGGCTGCGCGCCGCCGGTGGGGGCATGGTGGGCTACGGGCTGTCCCGGGCGGTCACTTGGGGCTTCAAGCGGGGTGCTTTTTCCAACGAAGCCGGGCTTGGCTCCTCGGTGATGGTGCACGCGGCTTCCAACGTAAAAGAGCCAGTGCAGCAAGGGATGTGGGGCATTTTTGAGGTGTTTGCGGACACCATGGTGGTGTGCACCCTGACGGCGCTGGTGGTGCTGACCTCCGGCTTTGTGAATCTGGACACCGGGCGCATCGCCGCCGGGGCGGCGGGCAGTGCGCTGGTGGGGCAGGCCTTTGACGCCGTGTTCGGTGCACTGGGGTCCAAGCTCATTGCGGTGTGCATCCTGCTGTTCGCCTATTCCACCGCGCTGGGCTGGAGCTGCTACGGCTGCAAAGCCGTGGAGTATCTCTTCGGTGCGGGGGCTGGAGCATTTTACCGGGTGCTGTTCGTAGCGCTGATGCCGCTGGGCGCGGTGATACGGCTGGACCTTGCATGGACGCTTTCCGACACCTTCAACGGCCTGATGATGCTGCCGAACCTCATCGGCGTGGTGGCGCTGTCCGGTACGGTGGTACGCATCACCCAGAACTACCTCGCCCGCAAGCTGCACGGCAGCCCCGCGCTGCCGCTGTTGTCTGCGGGTGAAACGATTTAAAATCGTCAGCCGTCCCCTTGTCCCGGGGCGGGGTTTGTGCTATGCTAAGGGGTACAAGCGATTTTTTTGCGCTGAGAGGAGGAACCCCATGGCCGCCGTAAAAACACGGAATACCGCTACCCTTATGACCGAGGGCAGCATTGTAAAAAGCCTGCTGCTGTTTGCCCTGCCGCTGATCTTCGGCAATCTGCTGCAGCAGATGTACAACACCGCCGACAGCATCATCGTGGGCAATTTTGTGGGCAGCAATGCCCTTGCCGCCGTGGGCTCCAGCGGGTCGCCCATCTACCTGCTCATCGGCTTCAGTCAGGGGCTTGCCGTGGGCGCGGGCGTGGTGGTCTCGCAGTATCTGGGCGCGGGCGACCACAAGGAGACCCGCGAGGCGGTGCACACCTCCCTTGCCATTGCGGTGGTCATGGGACTTTTGCTGACGGTGGGCGGCGTTGCCTGCGGGCGCGCTTTGCTGGTGGCCATGAACACCCCCGCCGAGGTGCTGGCCGATGCCGTGACCTATATCCGCATCTACTTTGGCGGGGTGCTGTTCAGCGTGGTGTATAACATGACCGCCGGCATCCTGAATGCCGCCGGCAACTCCCGGCGCTCGCTGGTGTATCTGGCATGGGCATCGGTGACCAACATCGTGCTGGACTTTGTGTTCATCGTGGGGCTGCGGATGGGGGTGGCGGGCGCTGCCATCGCCACAGACCTGAGCCAGCTGGTGTCCTGCGTGCTGAGTTTGCGCTTTCTGATGAAAAGCGAGGACGCCTGCCGGGTGGAGCTTTCCGCCATCCGGCTGCACCGCAAAATGGCAGGCCGCATCATCCGGGTGGGTCTGCCCACCGGCATCCAGAACATGGTCATCTCCTTTTCCAACGTGCTGGTGCAGGCCAGCGTGAACAGCTACGGTGCCGCCGCCATGGCGGGCTTTGCGGCCTACATGAAGATCGACGGCTTCAACATTCTGCCGGTGAGCAGCATCAGCATGGCCGCCACCACCTTTGTGGGGCAGAACTACGGCGCGGGGCGTCTGGACCGGGTAAAGCGCTCAGTCTGGGTCACCCTTGCTATCGGGGTCATCTACACCCTTTGCACCGGCGCGGCGCTATTGGCCGGACAGGACGCCATTCTGCACCTGTTTACCGCCGACGAGGCCGTGGTCACCTACGGCAAGCTGGCCATGCGGTGGTTCTGCCCGTTCTACTTCCTGCTCAGCATCCTTCACGGCCTTGCCGGTGCCGTGCGCGGCACGGGTGCCAGCATCCCGCCAATGGTGGTGCTGCTGGTCTCGCTGTGCCTGTTCCGTGTGGTGTGGATCCAGTTTCTGCTGCCCTTCTTCTCCGGCATCGAGGGCGTGTTCATCCTCTACCCCGTCAGCTGGGGTCTGGGCGCAGTGCTCATGATCCTGTATGCGTGGAAGGGTAAATGGATGGAGTATCATACATAACCATTTTTATAAACAACGACCCGCCGCACTGAAAGAGATGCGGCGGGTCGTTGTTTTTCAGGTACTCCTGTCGGGGCCACTTACCATGCAAAGCCCACGGAGTCCATGTCGATCTTCTTTTCCATCAGCCCCAGACGGCTCTCGATGAAGTTGACAGCCATATCCGGCCACTGGGCGATCTGGGTATAGTAATCCACATAGCCCTTGGTACCAGTGCCCAGACCCACACCGTGGGGCGCATCAGGTGCCAGATAGAAGCTGAAGTCCGTGAAGATATTTGCGCACTCCGGCAGAGCGGGCAGCATCATCGCACTCAGGCCATCTTTCTGACCCACAACACCAAAGACCGGAGGCAGGTTGGGGTTCTTCGTGAAGTTCAGACCGGTGACGAACAGGCCGTAGATGGGGATCGCCACGTTCAGGTCGGCGCTCTCATGGTCCACAGCATCGCAGACGTAGCTGGGGTAGACCTTATCCGGGGTATTCGTAGTGCCGAACTGGTCGGCCACCACCTGCATCACATTCATGCCGCCGGCAGAGAAGCCCACAGCGATCATGATATCGGTCTTGCCGATGTGTTTTTCAGAGGCATTGTGGCGGATGTAGCGGATAGCGCGTGCCAGATCCAGCTGCTGATCCACAGCGGCGTAGGGGTTGACGCGGCGCTGCAGCACAAAGGCGTTGTAGCCGTTCTTGTTGAAGAACTCGGCCACAGGGTAGCCTTCCACCACGTTGTTGCGGTGGGTGCTGCCGCCGCCTGCAATAATGATCACGTTGCCCTTCACCTTGCCCTGATCCCGCAGCAGGTACGGGTTCAGGAAGGGACGGAAGCCCTCGTTATCGTAGCAATTTTCCCAGTTGGTGGGCAGCGGAGATTCCACGGCCATCTGGTCGCCCCAAATTTCCCAAACGGTGCTCTTGGGGTCCTTGATCTGGCGCAGCGCCTTGCGGGCATTGGTCAGGGCAACACACATATCGTAGTGAGAAGCATTGATGCCGGGCACAGCTGCACCGTCCACCTTCTCGTACTGAGCGCGGGACAGCTTGTGGAACAACACATAGAACTTGTCAAAATCGCCCCGGAAAGCAGCCGGATAAAAGGCTACCTCGCGGGAGAGGCGGAGTTCCTCTGCCACCATGGCCTGCACCTCAGCATCGGTGTGCACGCCAGCGTTTTCAGCAAAGGATGCGGGCGCCATGCCAGCCACTGCGCCCATGGTCACAGCAGAAGCGGCGGAAAGCTTCATAAAGTCTCTTCTGTTCATCATCATTTCTCCTTTTAAATGCAGACGGCTCATTTGTGCAGAGCAAAGCCGCCCAAAGCTGTGCAGCAAACGCCCTGCTGCCGGGCCCGATAGACATTCCAGTTGTATCACGCCATCGAAATCTGCACAAATCGTACCACAATACAATGCACTTGTAAATAGATTTTATTGTTTTTGTGCTAAATCGATATATTAGTATGCCAGTTCTTGTGAAAATCAACAAGCATGAGAATGGGCATAAAAAAGGACTGCCGTGCAGCGCACGGCAGTCCTTTTTATCTTATTACAGCTTTTCAAACACCAGAAAGCGGAAAGCGATGGTGGTGGTGAGCTGCGGCAGAGCCGCAAGGCGGGCAGCACCGTCGCGGGGCGTTTTCCAGTAGTAGGGGGTCATGGCAAACAGGGCTTCCAGCTGGGCGGCGGGCACGGTGATGGTACCCTGCACTTCCCGCTCATCAATGGCGCGGAAGCCCGGGTACTCCACCTGCTGCACCGGGTTTTTGTAGGGCTTTTCGTAGAGCACAGCCTTCATCTGGTACAGATGCTCTGCCCCCGGCACAACGTAGATCATGCGCCCGCCCGGGCGCAGCACCCGGCTGAACTCCTCCTGTGCAAAGGGCGAAAAGCAGTTCAGCAGCACATCTGCCCAGCCGGTGCGCACCGGCTGGCTGAAGCTGGACGCCACCGCGTACTGCGCGGCGGGCAGCGCCTTTGCCGCCAGACGCACGGCGGGCTTTGCGATATCGAACCCGGCCAGCTGCAGCGGCTTTTCCGCCGCCGCGAACTGCTGCGCGATGCAGCGGTCGTACCAGCCCTCGCCGCAGCCTGCGTCCAGCAGATGCAGTGAGGCGTCCTTCGCGGCGGGCACGCCGTGGGCAAGGCACAACTCCCCCAGCGCCTGCCCGAAAATGCCGTAATATCCGGCGTTCAGGAAGGCGCGGCGGGCGGCAACCATCTCCTTGCTGTCCCCGGGGGCTTTGGTGCGCATACTCTGCACCGGCAAAAGATGCCAGTAGCCCTCCCGGGCGCGGTCAAAACAGTGGCCTTTTTCACATTTCAGGTCGGTTTCCCCTTGCAGCGCGCCGCCGCACAGGGGGCACTGCCACGGGGCAAAGGCTTCGTTCCGTCTCATACTTCTTCGCTGTGATCCTCAATGGGTGCAGTGGCACCGCCGTGGGCGTCCATATACTCCTCAAAGCTGGTGTACTTCTGCTGGGGCGGGCGGCGGCTGATGAGCATCAGCCCCGGGTCCTCGTCCCGGGCGGCGGCATTGCGGCCGCGGCGGGCAGGCTCGGCCTTGGGAGCACGGGGTGCGCTGCCGGTGCGGCTCTGGCTGCCGGCATTGCCGCGCTCGTTGCGGGCAGGGCGGGCGTTATTGCTCTGGGCCGCAGGGCGGGCATTGCGCTGTTCACCCCGGTCGTTGCGGTCGTTGCGGCGGCTGCCGCTGCGGTTTGCGTTCTGGTTATTCTGGGGCTCCTGTGCGCTGCGGATGGCGGGTGCTGCCGGAGCAACAGGAGTCTTGCGTGCCGGGCGCAGCGGAGTAGCCTCCGGGGCGCTGACAAAATGGGGGTCAAATTTGGGCTGGGCGTTGCTGCCCCGGGCGGGGGCGGCATTCTCGCGGCGGGTGCGGGGCGCTGCCGCTTCCTTGGGGGCGTTTGCGCCCCGGTTGTTGGCGCGGCGGTCGTTGCGGGCTCCGCGCTTTGTGTTGCTGTCTTGCATCAGTGTTTCCTCTTTTTTCGGTTTTGCAGGCACCGCGTTCTTTGCAGCCTTCGGCTCCTGCTTCGGCGCGGGCGCAGCTGTCTTTGCAGCTTTTGCGGGCGCAGTTTCGGCCTGTTTTTTCGGCGCTTCGGCCAAGTTTTCCGCTTCGGGGCGGGGCTTTTTGCCACGCACGGGCAGCACCGGGCGCACCGGGGCGGGCACGCCGTCCCACGGATGACCGGATACCACCGGGATCTTGCGGCGGTTCAGCTTTTCGATGCCTGCCAGATACTCCTGCTCCTCCGGGGCGCAGAAGCTGACGGCGGTGCCGTCCGCACCGGCGCGGGCGGTGCGCCCGATGCGGTGCACATAGGTCTCCGGCACCTCGGGCAGGTCGTAGTTGAACACATGGGAAAGCTCGCTGATATCAATGCCGCGTGCGGCGATATCGGTCGCCACCAGCACCCGGGTCTTGCCGGACTTGAAATCCTCCAGCGCGGTCACGCGGGCAGTCTGGCTCTTGTTGCCGTGGATGGCGGCGGCGGGGATGCCCTGCTTTGTCAGGTCTTTTGCGATCTTATCCGCGCCGTGCTTGGTGCGGCTGAACACCAGCGCATTGACCACCGGCGGCTGCAGATTTTTGATGAGCCACGGCAGCAAAAGCTTTTTGTTGCCCTTTTCCACATAGTACAGGCTCTGCTGGATGCGGTCCACAGTGCTGGACACCGGGTCTACCTTGACAAAGGCGGGGTCGTGCAGGATGCCGGCGGCCAGCTGCTCGATCTCGGCGGGCATGGTGGCGCTGAACATCAGGTTCTGGCGCTGGGCGGGCAGCTTTGCAATGACCTTTTTCACGTCATGGACAAAGCCCATGTCCAGCATCCGGTCGGCCTCGTCCAGCACAAAAATTTCCAGTGCGGACAGGTCGATAAAGCCCTGCCCGATCAGGTCGTTCAGCCGTCCCGGGCAGGCGATGAGGATGTCCACGCCCTTTTTCAGCGCTTCCACCTGCGGTGCCTGTCCCACGCCGCCAAAGATGACGGTGCTGCGCAATTTCAGGTACTTGCCGTAGGCTTCAAAGCTTTCGCCGATCTGCAAGGCCAGCTCCCGGGTGGGGGTCAGGATCAGGGCGCGGACAGCACCCTTGCGGCGGGGCGCATTGGCGGTGAGCCGGTCCAGCATGGGCAGCGCAAAAGCCGCCGTCTTGCCGGTGCCGGTCTGGGCGCAGCCCATCAGATCCCGGCCAGCCAGCACCGGCGGGATGGCCGCTGCCTGAATGGGCGAGGGGGTCTCGTAGCCCGCTTCCTGCACAGCACGCAGCAGCGGGGCGGACAGATTCAGTTCTTTAAATGTCATGGTTCTCCTATTATTCTGTGATCTTCCGGCACTCGATGTAGTAGCGCTTTTCCTCCGCGTGTCCCATGCTGAAGGTCTTGCGGGGCAGCACGCCGCCCATCACGACGCCGCGGAACAGGTCGCTCTTGGCGAAGGGCGGCATCAAAAACGCCACTGCGCCCTGCTTGCACAAAGCGCGCACAGCCGGCTCGTCATGCACATAGTCCACCTTTGCTTCCGGGTGGCGCTCGATATAATCCGAAATAAAATCGTCGATGGTGCCCACGGTCAGCGGCTCGGTGGGGTCCTCAAAGCTGAGCACATTGGCCATGTGGGGGCCTGCCAGCGTAAAGGGCTGCTTTTTGCTGCCGCCAAAGCAGCAGCCGGCCATGTTGGAATCGCTCCATGTAATCAGGCTCAGCAGCACGGTGGCGCAGTCCACGTTGAACAGCACCCGGTGGATGGGCTCGATCTCGATGGCCGGGGAGTGTACATTGCACACCTCTGCCAGACACCAGCGGGCGGGGTGGTTTTCTGCCTGCTCCGGGGTCAGAGTCTTTTTCAGCTCCTCCCAGCAGGCCTTTGCGGTAGCCAGCGAGTGGTTGCCATCGCCCACGGCCAGCGTCAGCGGGTCGCGGCGGGTGGCATCGGGGTATTTCTTGTCAAATTCTTCCTGACTGCCCAGCACGGTCAGCGCGTTTTCAATCTGCGCGATGAGGGCGGGGTCCTCCACTGCCCAGCCTGCCACATGGCCGCCGCCCAGCATCAGCTCGCCCTCGTATACCTTGGGCAGGCTGTCCTTGTGGGCGGCAATGGGCTCGATGAGGGTGCAGTCCGGGTCATCCGCCAGCATCATGATGTGGGGCGTTTCCAGCGCAGCGCCGGTGCGTACCTTCATGCGGGGCGGGATGCGGCTTTCCACGGTGCACTCGCTGGGGCGCACAGTACATTTTTCGCCCCGGCGGTAGCTGTAAGCTTCCAAGTCCACACGCCCTACAAGACCCTGCCGCACCCGGCCGCTCTGCTCGGTGCGCTCCACATAGATAAAGCCATCCACCGCCCGGGTGAGCACGTTCTGGGCGTAGTCCTGCATGGTGGCGTGGATCTTTTCCACCTGCGCGTCGGCGTCTCCGTCCTCCAGATACACCTCCGGCAGGATCAGGTTCAGGGTGCTGGGCGCACCCGCAGCGGTCTCTTCTGCCCGCTGCCAATAGCTGCGGTCACTGGTGAACTGGTCACAGGCGATGCAGCCCCACTGCTCCAGCGGCACCTGCTCCGAAGGCAGCAGGATGTGTGCGGGTGCAAAACAGGTAGTCGGTTTCATAGTCGTTTCCTCCCCTCTTTATTGCAATTCAACTTTTTTAATGCAACAGCAACAACGTTGAATTGCATATCGCAAATATGCTGTTTGAATGTTGCGCTAATTTTTGACTTGCGATAAAAGCCGCTTCTCAGCGGAACGCTGCGGTATCGTGCACCACAACGTGCTTCACACCGGCGTCGGCAGCGGCCTGCTCCAGCGCAGCGCGGCTGTCCGCATCCAGTGCGGTGCTGCTGGTGACCAGCAGATTTTCCATGCCAAGGGACGTGCCGGTGGTGCCAAGGGCATCGGTAGCGGCGGTGCACAGTGCGTCCGGATAGCTGACCCACAGGGTCACGCTGCCTGCAAAGCGGGTCTGCCATGCGGCGATATCCGCCGTCAGCTGGGCGGCGCGTCCCTCCCGGCTCTTGCCGCCGGAGGCACCGAAGTCCTGCTTGCGGGTGATGATATTGGGGAACTGCACCCCGGTAAGCACCACCTGCTCGTAGCCCATGCCCTGCACCTCCTCAATGAGGTCGCCGACATACTGCACCGCGCTTGCGGCAAAGGGGTTCATCCATGCCTTGCCGCCCTTGGCTGCGCTGACGTTGTCCAGCCAGAGGCTGTTGCCATCGTAGTGCACGCCCATGCTGCGGTCGGTGTACACCGACACCGGGTCGGTAAAGGCGGCAAGCTGCGCCGCCGGGATAATGCCCTCCTCCCGCAGGATGGCGGCGATATTGGCCGCATCCACCGGGTTTTCCGTGATGCTTTGAGCCGCAGCTGCCACGCCGGAAGCATAATACACCGTGCCAGCGGCGTCCTTCAGAGTGACAAGGGCGTAGTCTGCGCCCTGCTGCTTCAGCTGTCGGGCGGCGGTGCGGATGGCGGCTTCATCGGTCAGGGTGGTCACGTCCAGCTCTGCCCAGCTGCCGCCGGTAATGGCCTTGCCGTCCAGCGGCTTTTCCTCCTCCGGCTCCGGTTCAGACGCTGCCTGTGAGGCGGCAGCGCTGCTTGCCGCCGCAGAGGAGGCTGCTGCCTCGGCGCGGGAAGCGCTTTCGGCCTCCAAGTCCCGGTCCTTGACCACGGTATACCATGTGTGGGTGGCCCAATCCAGCACATGGGGTGCGGCAAACCATGCTGCTGCCAGCACTGCCACTACCAGCACCACGATGCCGATGCCGCGCTTAACGCGCATTTCCCGGCTGTAAAAGCTGCGGTGATAATGCTTGACCTTCTGACGTTTATACTTAGCCATGGTATCTTTTCCTCCCTGTCTGCATTACAGGATGACGGAATGTCCGGTAAAGCCATAGATCGCCAGCGCCAGCACGCCGATATACACCAGCGTGATGGGCAGGCCGCGGAATGCCTTGGGGATGGCTTTGCTGCGCAGGCGGTGGCGCGCCTCGGTGACCAGCAGCACCGCCAGCACATAGCCAAGGCCGCTGCCAAGGCCAAAGCCAAGGCTCTGGCCAAGGGTAAAGGACTGGGTGCGCTCCACCAGCACCGTGCCCAGCACGCCGCTGTTCAGCGCGGCCAGCGGCACGATGCGCAGCAGCTGGGCGCGGCGGGGCAGGCTGCGCAGCAGCCACAGCACCAGATGCTCCGCCAGACACACCACGGCAATGCTGGCAATATACACCAGCGGGCGCAGCTGGGCGCGGTTATCCAGCGGGGCAATGAACCGCCCGGCAAGAAAAGCCACCGGCGCCACCAGCACCTGCGTGATGCACAGCATCATGCCGAACAAGGCGCTGCTGGTGCGGTCGTCCCCCACCAGCTGCACCATGCGGGACACGCCCAGTGCACGGGTAAAGACAGCGTTCTGTGCAAAAATGGCCAGCAGTGCATAGCTGAAAAACACTGCCGAGCTGCTTACAACTTCCTTCACGGTTCGCGGTTTCCCTCCTTCTGGTAGTGCACGGTCAGGGTATCCCGTGCTTCCTTTTTCAGATATTCCTTGCGCTTTGCAGCCGCAGCGCGCCAGATGGCGCACAGGATGCCCAGCACGATAAAGCCGCCCGCCGGCATCTTAGCCAGCGGCAGCAGCGCCCAGCGTCCCACCGGGGCGCCGAACACGGTGCCAAGGCTGAGCCACTCGCGCACCACGCCCACCACGAGCAGCAGCAGCGCGTAGCCCACGGTGATGCGCACGCCCTTGGAAACGGCCTTGTGCACCGTCTCCTGCACGCGGCCGAAGCGGTAGGTCAGAAGCGGCTCCACCACCAGCATGGGCAGGTAGATGCCAAGGTTCAAAAGCCCGGTGCCAAACACGAAGTTCAAAATGGGATATGCCGCCAAGTACACCACAGCGGCGCTGGCTGCGTACAAAAGTGCGCGGGGCAGCAGCTTTTTTTGCAGCTGCTCCGGGGTAGGCTCCTCGTCCCGCAGGGGCACAAGGCGGCTGAGCAGACAGGCCAGCACGCGGGAGGGCACCAGCAGCAGCGCCACCGCCGCCGCCAGCATCAGGCTGTTCTGGCCGGTGGTAGCCACGACCACCAGCGGTGCCAGACCCATGCCCTGCATGACCACCGGGTTATTCAGGAACACGCGGTCGTGATGGGCAAACTTTTCGGGATCTTTTAAAATCAGATCCGCAGTACGCTTTTTCATTCCGCAGCCTCCTTTCGTTCGGACGGCAGGCGGTGCAGCAGACGGTACAGCCGCTCCTCGGTGCGGTCAATGAGCGCGGACACACTGTTGACTGCCAGCAGTGCAAAGCAGACGCCGGTCTCGTACACGCCGAAATAGCGGAAGCCCATGGTGGCGATGCCCACCAGTGCGCCGTACAGGATGCGCCCAAGCCGGTGATGCGCACAGGTGTATGGCTCGTTGAGCAGGAACACCGCGCAGAACAGCATTGCACCCGTGTGCAGCTCGTCCCGGACGCCCTGCAAGCGGGGCATCAGGCTGCTGAAGAGGGTGCTGTCTGCCAGACCTACCTGCCGCGGGAAGAAGAAAGCGATGAGCCCGCAGGTGATGAGAAAGCTCGCTGATGCGCCGATGTGCACGTCCTTCTGGGTCCACAGCACAAGGCCGCAGGCCAGAATGACCAGCGCTGCGCCGGTGCCCATGGGGGCGGCAAACTCGCCCAGCGCGATGGCAAGGGAGTTCAGGTTCAGGATACCGCCGCTGCGCAGGGTATCCTCGATGGTGCTGCTCACCGGCACGGCAGAGGCGTTCCACAGGGGCAGCGGCGTATAGGGCTGCGGGTAGCGCACCACCTGCTCCGGCCACGATACCGCCGCCACGGCGTAGCCCACGGCAGCGGGGTTAAAGGGGTAGCTGCCGTAGCCGCCAAAGACCTCCTTGCCGATGAGCACGCCCGCCAGCACTGCCACCACCAGCACATAGATGTCCACGGTGGCGGGCATGAGCAGGGCGATGATCAGGCTGAAACTCTCGTTGGAGAGATCTTTATTGGTGTACACCCGATGACGCAGCAGCGCCACCAGACGGTCGCACAGGTTGCCGGTAAGCAGGGCGATGCCACACAGCAGCAGCGGACGTGCGCCGTAGAAATAGCAGGCCATGCACAGCAGCGGCACACACAGCCAGAAAACGTGCTCGTAGTACCGGCCGGTCTTTTGCAGCTGTCGTTCCTGCTCCTGGATCAAAGCTTCATCCATATACAGCCCTCCTTACAGGCTGGTCAGTGCGCCCACAGCCGCAGCGGGGTCGGCAGCGCCGAACACGGCGCTGCCCGCCACCAGCACGTCGGCACCGGCTTCTACGCACAGGGGTGCGGTGGCGGCATCCACGCCGCCGTCCACCTCCAGCAGGTAGGAAAGGCCGCGTGCTTCCCGCTCTGCCTTGAGCCAGCGGAGCTTGTCCAGCGCCGAGGGCATGAACTTCTGCCCGCCGAAGCCGGGCTCCACGCTCATCACCAGCACCAGATCCAGCTGGTCCAGCCACGGTGCCAGCGCCTCGGCCGGAGTGCCGGGCTTGATGGTCAGACCCACCTTGCAGCCCAGCGCACGGACGGCATCAATGGTGGCCTGAATATCATCTTCGCACTCCAGATGGAAATTATACAGGGTCGCACCGGCCTTGATAAAGGGCTCGGCGTATTGCAGCGGGTGGCTGATCATCAGATGCACGTCATAAAAGGCATCCGGCAGCGCCTTGTGCAGGCTTTTGAGCACCGGCACGCCAAAGCTGATGTTGGGCACAAAATGCCCGTCCATCACGTCGTAGTGCAGCATCTGTGCGCCGGCATCCAGCACCATGCGGCAGTCTGCACCCAGCTTGCCAAAATCAGCAGAAAGAATAGAAGGACTTACCATGGCCATAATATTTCATTACGCTCCGTTATTTTTAGCAATTTTTATCCCATGCGTTGCACGTTTTGCAGGGTTCTGCCGGGCAAAAAATACGCGGGCATGGTTATCTTTTAGTTTACATGAAAACGGCCAAAAAATCAAACCCGCAGCAGTTTTTTTCACCGAAAAGTCGTAAATGGCGCAAAAAGTCCATTGCGCGGCAGCATCTCCATGTGCCGCGCAGCTGCCGCCGAAGGCTTGCCATTTTGCAGCAGCTTTCTTTGAAGCAGGACGATTTGGAATGGCCTCCGCTGCTTCCGGGTTGCGGCACCCAGCATCCGCTTCGTGCCTTGGGCGGCACTCGCGTCTTGCTGGCCGCTGCCCCAACAACTCCTCCCTGTTTCCGCCGCTGGCGGCGGTCGTCGTCGTTGCTAGCCATATTCAGCGGAAAATAGATTTTTAATTCCGCGTTTGTCGCACTCTGCGGAGTACTCCAAACGCATTTTCACAAGAGGGGGTCACAGCGGTAAGCAGGATTTTTATTCCAACAACGCCAAAGCAGCCAGACCGCCCGGGCGGGGCAGTCTGGCTGCGGGGTCTTATTCTACCGGCTTCATGCTGGCGGGGTCCTCTACTGCGCCGGGCTGCCCGGCGGCGTCCGGCAGGCGCTTCATGCCGCCGGGGTTGGGGGAACAGGTGGGCAGGGTGAATACAAAGCGGCACCACTCGCCCTGCTGGCTCTCCACGCGGATCTGCCCGCCGGACAGATTGACCAGCACCTTGCAGATGTTCAGTCCAAGGCCGGAGCCGCGGGCGTGCAGGCCGCGGGAGCGGTCCTCCTTGTAGAACCGCTCGAACACATAGGGCAGCGCCTCCGGGCTGATGCCCTGCCCGGAGTTCCAGATGGAGATCTCGGCCTCGGGGCCCAGCTTTTCCACGCTGAAGCGGATGGTGCCGCCCGCCGGGGTGAACTTGATGGCGTTGTCCAGCAAATTATACGCCACCTGATGGATCAGGTCGGGGTCGGCGTAGACCAGCACCTTTTCATCCATGGTCAGGCCTTCCAGCT
>ERZ827363.1342-NODE-1342-length-24253-cov-3.099388_pt1 | contig 24253 bp, 21 predicted proteins | sample MGYA00519776_ERZ827363 | MGnify/ENA primary metagenome ERZ827363 (study PRJEB31778, sample SAMEA3449288) | human gut metagenome | biome: human gut; feature: human-associated habitat; material: faeces | place: United Kingdom | collected 2010/2012 ...
ATGCCGACCTGGTGATCGGCTCGGTGCTGATCCCCGGCGCCAAGGCCCCGAAGCTCGTCACGCGCGACATGCTCCGGGAGATGGAGCCCGGCTCGGTGATGGTCGACGTGGCCATCGACCAGGGCGGCTGCTTCGAGACCTCGCGTCCCACGACGCACGAAGACCCCGTTTACTATGTCGACGGTATCCTCCATTATTGCGTGGCCAACATTCCCGGCGCCGTGCCCTATTCCTCGACGCTTGCGCTCACCAACGCCACGCTTCCCTACGTCGTCCAGCTCGCCGACAAGGGCTGGCGCCGTGCCTGCAAGGAAAACCGCGAACTGGAACTGGGGCTCAACATCGTGCAGGGCAAAGTGGTCTACCGGCCCGTCGCCGAGGCCTGGGGGCTTCCCTGCGAGCCGCTGGCGCTGTAACGCCGTCGCCGGCTTTCCTGCCCGCAGCGGGTTCTCTTGCGGAGATGCCGACTTGGCGTTTACGCCGAATAAAAAGCGGGTGGTCTGTATTCCACCCGCTTTTTTCGTATATTTGGACGATGATCCGGAAATTGCTGCTCATACTCCGCTTTTATTATTCGGCCATGTTCTTTTTTTGCATGGCCGTGAGCATCGGGTTGGCATGGGTGGTCTCGCGCCACGGCCCGACAATCGTCCCGTGGTGCCTGTTGGGCAAGGCGGCGGTCTATCCGCTGTATCTCTATGTCTGGATCGTCCAGCGTTACGGTGACGAGTTTTTCTACTACCGCAACCTCGGCGTGCGGCGCCGCGAACTGCTGGGCGTGAGTTGCGGCGTGGACTTTATCCTGTGTTATGTGTTATTGAAACTGACGGCCGCCTTCCTTTATGAACCCCTCTGAGAAACATATCCTCGAGATCGACTCCGTGGAGTTGTCGTTCGGCGACCGGCGCATCCTTTCGGGAGTGTACCTCGCCGTTGAAACGGGCGGCGTTACGGCGGTGCTCGGCCGCAACGGGTGCGGCAAGAGCTGCCTGATGAAGATACTGTGCGGTTCGCTGCGGGCGGATTTCCGGTCGATGCGCATCGACGGGGTGTGGCATGACCGTTTTCGGGCCGACGAGGTGCGCTACCTCGCGCAGCAGGGATTTATCCCGGGCTGGCTGACCGTCGACCGGGCACTGCGCGACTTCGGGTTGCCGTGGGATGACCTGCTGGCATGGTTCCCGTTGTTCGGCAAACTGCGCGGTACGAAGATCCGCGCCCTGTCGGGCGGCGAGCGGCGTATTCTGGAATCCTACCTGATCCTGCGCAGTCCGACGCAATTCGTCATGCTCGACGAACCTTTTTCGCAGGTCGCCCCGCTGCACGTGTCGACGCTCAAGGCGCTGATCCGGCAGGAAAAATCCTCGAAAGGCATTCTCGTGACCGACCATATGCACCGCCATGTGACGGATATCACCGACCGCCTCTACGTGCTGGCCGACGGCCAGACCCACCTCACCCGCGGCGAAGAGGATTTGGTGCGCTGCGGATACCTCGCACGCCTGTAAATGTTTTTTCCGGGACGGGACTTATCCCGTGATCCATTTTTTGAACTCCGCAGCCCGGTTTTTGCTCAGGAATACGGGCTCGGGCGTCTCGGTATCCATCGAAACCAGCAGGCGGCTGTTCGACCATACGACGATGCTCGTGATGTGCTCCCTGGCGACGACGTATTGTTTGTTGACCCGGCAGAATGCCCGGGGATCCATGTCGTCGCAGATGCTCTCCAGCGTCCTGTTGTAGGCATAGTTGCTGCCATCGGCGAGGTATACCCTCGACGTCTCCTTGGTCGAATAGAAAAAGGCGATTTTCTCCGTCGGGATCGGCAGCAGTTTGTCCTTGTAGGCCACCAGAATGTTCCTGCGGGAATTCGTCCGCTGGCAGGAAATCATTTCATACAATTTCTCGATATCCGGGAGTACCTGCGGCCGGTTGAGCCGCCGGTATTTTTCCAGTGCGCGTTTCACCTCGTCGATGGCGAGCGGTTTGAGCAGATAGTCCACGGCGTTGACCCTGAAGGCATGGATGGCGTACTCGTCGTAGGCGGTCGTGAAGATCACGGGCGCCTCGACGGCCGTCCGCCTGAATATCTCGAAAGCCGAACCGTCGGACAGATGGATGTCCATGAAAATCAGATCCGGGACGGGGTTCTTTTCCAGCCATGCGACGCTTTGCATGACACTCTCCGTCGTACCCGCTATCCGGATGTCCGGGGCCGATTCCGCGAGGATGCTTCTCAGGTCGTCGAGGGCCCCCATTTCGTCTTCTATGATCAGTACCCTCATCGCGTATGCTTTATGTTCATCTTGACCATCGGCAGGAACACCCGGAACATCCCGTCACCCCCCCCCCTCGGTTTTCTCGATGCGTATTTCCTTACCCAGCAGCAGCCTGTACCTGTTGCTCAGGTTGGTCAACCCGATGCCGTTCGATTCGGGCGGCGTGAGCTTCGGATAGACCGGGTTGGCGATCACCAGTTCGTTGTTGTCGTTGAACGAGATCGTGATCCGCATGTGGTGCTCGCTGTCGATGACGTTGTGTTTGACGATATTTTCGAACAGCGGCAGCAGCGAAAGGCTGGGCATGCGCATGTTCAGCGCCTGCTGCGGGATGTCGACCTCGCAGGTGTAGCTTTCGGCGAAGCGTACGTCCATCAGTTGCTTGTACGAATTTATGAAATTCAGCTCCTCGCCCAGGGTCGTCAGCGACGACTCCTTGAAGCGGATGATGTACCGGAATATGCCCGACAGGTTGCCGATGTATTCGAGGCTTTCCTGTTTCTTGTCGCCGCGTACGAGCGACGAGAGGTTGCTCAGTGCGTTGAAAAAGAAGTGGGGGCTTATCTGGTTGGCAATGGCGTTGTACTGGCTGCTGAGGTTCTCTATCCGGAGCATCTCGATCTCTTTTTCATGCCGGCGTTCCTTGTTGATCATCAGTACGATGCTGCCGATCAGTAGGCATATCGTATACGTGATGATCAGATACCCGACTTCGTCGTATCCCAGTGTGAGCCACGGTTTTTCGGACTGCAGCGATATGACCAGCATGGCCGTGAGGATAACTCCCGCGATGACGAGCGTGCCCAGCAGGCAACGTACCGGGAATGGGAACCGCCTGTTCAGGAATATTTCCAGCAGCAGGATGGTCGCCAGCCACAGGACGCAGAACCAGACGACCGATACGGTCGCCCGTTTCGACCACCAGGTGACCGTTACCAGCGTATTCCAGTATTGGCTCAGTTGGATCAGGAAAGCCGTCATCGGGACGGCCCACCGTGAACGCACAGCCTGTTCGAGATAGCCCATGTGTTTTCGTATGTATGAAGAAGGGGTGACGTTGCAGGCAAAAATAGTAAAAAAATGTCACATTCTGTCATTCCCTTTTATCGCCTTGTTTTTCCCGATTATCGGCCTTGTTCGCCTTTTTGGCGTGGTATGAGAACTTTATGGACGATTCGTAGCGATATTTACAAAAACCGATTCGTTCGTTCATACAGCCTTTTCTGGCAATCTTTTTCGGGCTGTATGGACTTTGAATCAGTAGGTTAATGAACTTTTGCAGCAAATTTTTCTAAACATTTTCAGCTATGAAGAAAAAACTACTTTTCTCAGCTTTTTTTGTCCTCGGGGCCGCTTTTGCAGGTTGCTCGGATGACGAAAAACCCGTGGATCCCGTTGCTTTGGCCGCACCCGTCCTGGCGGAAGACGCCGTAACGCAGGTATCGGTCGCCGTGACCTGGGATGCCGTGGAGAACGCCGCGTCCTACGCCTGTACGCTCGACGGCGCCGCAGGGACGATCGTGACGCAACCGTCGGTGCGCTTCGACGGACTGGAGCCCGGTCGCAGTTATACCGTCGAAGTAAAGGCCGTCGCGGGGCAGGAGCAGTACCTGGATTCGGAGTGCGCACGAATCACCCTGACGACCCTGCCGGCCACACAGCTGGCGGCCCCTGTCCTCTCGGCGGGCGACGCCACGGAGAATTCCGCGACAGTCGTGTGGGAAGCCGTTCCCGATGCGGCATCCTATGTATATACGGTCGATGGCGGTGAGGAGCTGACCGTTACGGGGTTGTCTGCAGTCGTGACCGGGCTGGAATCCGGTATGCCGGCTACCGTGCGTGTGAAAGCCGTTTCCGGACAGGTGCAGTTCCTCGATTCCGAATTCGCCGAGCTGACGGTCGCTGCTGCCCTGGAACAGAACCCCTTTACGCTTTCGGTTGCCTAGGCCGGGATGAACAGCATTTCCGGATCCGTATCTCCCAAAAGCAAGACGCGAACCTACTACTGCGGTTATGCCCTGAAGTCCGACTTCGACAAATACGCTTCGACGGAGGAATTTATCGGGTCGGTGCGCCGCAAGCTCAGCGCTTCGGCCCTGATCGCGGGCGTCAGCTTCGAGGAGTATCTTGCCGCCCAACTCGTACAGGGTGACCACCCCTTCGAATTTACCGGGCTGAAACCCGAAACCGACTATGTCGTCTATGCAGTAGGGTGGTACGCCCCGGGCGACCTGCTCACGACCGTCCTCGTGTCGGCGCCCGCCACGACCCTTCCCGATGCGTCGGGCGAAGTGACGGTAACGTTCGAGAATGTCGCGTCCGACGGGTTTGATGTCGTCTGTACGCCCGATGCCGCCATCGAGAAATATTACGTCCATGTCACAAAGACCTCTTCGTTGGCTATGGAGGTATTGATGGCCGGGGGACTGGAGGCGTTCAAGAAGGAGGTGATGCCCGCCAAGGGCGAGTATACCGGGCCGCAGACCATCCGTAAGACCGGGCTGGCAGCCGGAACCTCCTATTCGGTCTGTGTGTTGGGGATCAGCAAGAGCGGCTCCGATTTCTGGATCGAGAAGACACAGAAGACCGAAAAGGCCGAATAAAAGATCACGTAAGAATTTCATAACCGATAAATACGAACAACAATGAAAAAGATCAGCAGAATTTTAATGTGTGCTTCCCTGTTGCTGGGTTTTGCCGCTTGCAGCGATTCCGATTCCGGTGACGACGGGGATAACAACGGGACGCAGCTCGCCGCACCCGTCCTCGCCCAGAGTTCGGTCGAGGAGACCGCTTTCACAGTGACGTGGCAGGCCGTCGAGCATGCAAATGTATATGCCTATTCGCTCGATGGCGGCGCTGAAGCGACCACGTCCGAAACCTCCGCCCGTTTGAGCGGCCTGAATCCGGGAACGGAGTATACGGTCACCGTCAAGGCGCTCTCCTCCGACTCGAAGTATACCGCATCCGACGCAGCCCAGATCAAGGTGACCACGCTCGCAGAGGATACTTCCGGAATGATTCAGTCAGCCGAGTTCGACGCACTTGTCGGTTCATGGGCCGGCAAGCAGAGCGTCAAATACGCTACGGGATTTGATCCTGCTACGGGCGGGTTTTTCTTCACGACCGAGGAGTGGACATTCGATGTCGAAATCATGGCACAGGTCGGCTCGCGGAAATACCGCAAGGAGAACTATCTCATCTGCCTTGGCCTCGGGGACTTCGAGAAAGAGGGCAGTGCCCGAACCTACGAACAGCTGATCGAAGAGGGCTTTTCCGTAGCCCGGGCTCTCGAAGGCTTCGGCCCCAAGTGGTTTCTCAAACTCCTGGAGGACGGATCGATCGTCGTCGAAGCTACTACCAAGTTCAATGTCCTGAGCTGGTTCACCACCGATGAGCTTGGCCCGGTCTACCTGCTCGGCGGTGCCGATGACAAGGCTTTCTCCGATTGCGAATGCGAACTTCCCGTCACGGTCGCCGGCGACGAACTGCGTGTGGGGTCGACCGTGATCGCCGAGAAAACCTGGACACCGTCGCTGTTCCAGTGGCATCCCAAGCAGGGCGCTTATGCGCGCTACTGCCTCGGTGTGTCCGACATCGTGCTGACGCGTAAGAAATAAGCCTTCATCCGGCTGCTTCAAGGCCCGTGTCCCCGACACGGGCTTTTTTGATGCCCGGGCATTTCCAAATAAATCCGGCATCGCCCCGGCTTGCATTATCTTTAACCTTGTTTTAGACAGGCGGCGCCTCGGCAAAATGCAAGTAAACTTGCTTTTGCCCTCGGCTTGCACTATCTTTGCCGTTCCTATGGAAGAGAGAAATTACAACAAGGTGGAGCGTTTCGACGCCAAGGCCATCGAAGAGCTAAAGCACCACTACACCGAAATACTGCGGTTGCTGGGCGAGGATCCCGCACGCGAAGGGTTGCAGAAGACCCCCGAACGGGTGGCCAAGGCAATGTCGTTCCTGACGAAAGGATATGACGAAAACCCGTTGGAGATCATCCGCTCGGCGACGTTCCGCGAAGAGTACAAGCAGATGGTGCTGGTGAAGGACATCGAACTTTATTCGCTCTGCGAGCATCATATGCTACCGTTCTACGGCAAGGCGCATGTCGCCTACATCCCCAACGGCCATATCACGGGGCTTTCCAAAATAGCCCGTGTGGTGGAGTGCTTCGCCCGCCGCCTGCAGGTACAGGAGAGGCTGACGGTGCAGATCCGCGACTGCATCCAGGAGGCGCTGAACCCCATGGGCGTGGCCGTCGTGATCGAAGCGAGCCACATGTGCATGCAGATGCGCGGCATCGAAAAGCAACAGTCGGCGACGACGACCTCGGCCTTCACCGGGATTTTCCTCTCCGACCACCGCACGCGCGAAGAGTTCATGACCCTGATCTCGCACCGGTACCGGTAGACCCGCCGCACGATAAAACGGAACGTCCCGCAGCGCACGGCTTGCGGGACGTTCCGTTTCCGGGGGCGACCCGGTTATGATTTGCCCTTACCCTTGAACTCCACCAGAGCGGCATTCAGCGCCCGGTGGAGCGAATACTGCGAGAGTGGTTTGACGAGAAATTCGTTGCACCCCGCATTGCGGGCGCTCTCGATCTCGCTGCCGGATGAATAGGCCGACATGGCAATGATGGGGACGTCCGCCGAAACGCTGCGGATACGCCGCGTAGCCTCAAGGCCGTCCATCACGGGCATGCGGATGTCCATCAGCACGGCATCGGGCTGTACCGTCCCGAACATGTCCACGGCCTCGGCTCCCGTATGGGCACGCACGAGGCTGAAGCGGCGGCTGAGGACGGCTTCGATGAGTCTGAAATTGGTGTCCGAATCCTCGGCGACCAGCAGCACCCACGACTTGCCGTCGTCCCGGCCCGGGGCGGCGCAAAGCTGCTCGTCGTTTTTGCTGCCGTCCCGGTGGACGACGGGGATCGAGAAATGGAACCGCGTGCCCTTCCCGGGTTCGGAATCCACGCCGATCGTTCCGTCGAGTTTTTCGACGATCATCTTCGAAATGGCCAGCCCGAGTCCCGTGCCGGACACGAAATCGTTGAGTTTGACGAACCGGTCGAAGATATTGCGCGCCTTCTCGGGCGGTATGCCCATGCCCGTATCCTGGACGAAGAACTCCACACACCCGTCCTTCAGGTCGAACCCGAAGCGGATCTCCCCCTCTTCGGTAAACTTGCCGGCGTTGTTCAGCAGGTTGGAAATAACCTGTGCCAGGCGGTTCTGGTCGCAGACGATCTCCACGTTCGCGACCCGTTCCTCGAAGACCAGTTCCACGCCCGGCTTGACGCGGGGTTTGTGGACTTCCAGCTCCGAGCGGCAGAGGTCGTTGAGGTTCATCGGCCTGAAGCGGAATTCGAGCGTCCCGGCTTCGATCTTCGAAATGTCGAGGATATCGTTTATCAGTTGCAGCAGCAGCTCGGAATTGACGTCGATGATATCGATGAACTGTTGTTTCTCCTCCTCGGTTTCCACCTCGCCGATGAGCTTGGCAAAACCCACGATGGCATTGAGCGGCGTGCGAATCTCGTGGCTCATGTTGGCCAGGAAAGCAGATTTGAGACGGTCGGACTCCTCGGCGCGGATACGCGCCTCGACGATCTCCAGTTCGGCATTCTTCATGTCGGTGATGTCCCACGAGACGCCGATGATGAGCGGAAGGCGGTTTTCGACCGGCACCAGCGACTTGGAAGTATTGACGATACGGGTCTCGCCCGTGGCCGAGACGTACTCCTCGATGAAGGTCTGGCGTTCACCCGTACGCAGCAGCGTCAGGTCGTCCTGGCGGAAATGCTCCGCATCCTTCGGGCTGGGGAAAATCTCGTAATCGGTATGCCCGAGCGCCCTGGAGGCCGGAATCCGCGAATATTCCTCGAACGCCCGGTTCCAGTAGAGGTAGCGGAACTCGTTGCCCGGGTCTTTCACAAACAGATAGACCGGAATGTTGTTGAGGATGCACTCCAGGATGGAGTTCTTCTCCTTGACCTTGTTCTCGTGTTCGATGCGCTGCGTCACGTCCCGGCCGAAGAACCAGACGATCTCGCGCTCCTGAAAATAGTCGTAGATGATGTAGGCCACGATGTCCCACGCCACGATACGTCCCTGCTCGTTCTTGAAGCGGACGGTGTATTTATGGGAGCCGTTATCGCGGCGTATTTTCGCCAGCCGGGCTTCCCACTGCAAACGGGAACCTTCGTACGACCAGAAATCGTAAACCTTGTGTTGCGAAAGGTCGCCTTCGACATCGTGCCGCACCCTGAACTGCTCGTTGGCATATTCCATCGTACCGTCCAGGCTGCAGGCGTAGATCTCCTCGTCGACATTGTTCAGTGCATATTTGACCATCTCCAGTTCATGCTTGGCAGCTTCGGCCTCGGTGATGTCACGGCAGATGCAGAGGGCATGCTCCCCGTCGAGCGGGAAAATACGGTTTTCGTAGTTGCGGGTTCGGCCGTCGAGCGTAATGTCGTGGTGGGACGAAGAGCCGCACCCCGTCGCAAAAACATTGTCGAGGTTGTTCTTCACATTGCGGCAGGCCGCAGGCGAAAGCATCGTGCGGATGTTCTGCCCGGCGAGCTCTCCGCCCGGAACCCCGACATGGTTGGTCTCATCCGCGGAAACCAGTTCGACCAGCGTCCCGTCGCGATCGAGCACGGTCAGCATGTCGGGTATCGAATCGAGAATCTTACAGGCATAACGCTCCCGGAACCGGCTCCCGGAACCCTTCGGCGTATCGAGTTGTGCTTCGAGCTCTTCGATCCTGCGGAGAAGCTCCTCACGGGAACAGTTATCGTATCGGCTCATACCTTGTGATCATTATGCATAGATAGTTACAAAAGTAATATATTTTCCGAATGACGAACCATTTTCCGGCCGAAATCGGCGCCGTACCCCCAACGATTACGACCGGCACGGCAACGATCCCGTTCGGAAGGATGACTTCAGGCCGCAATGCGGCGCGATTACCTTTCAAAAACGGCGCAAGAAAAGCCCGCAAAGACGCTCTTTCAGCCCGAGGATGTATCGAGAGACCCTTTAAGGGCCGTTTCACACAGGGGTAAATTCCTGTGCCCGACCATAAAACACTCCGTCGGCACCCTCCCGTATCGCAAAACCGCTTTTTTATACCCCGATCGGGCTTCCACGCGTAAAAAAGGTGTGGAAGGAACGAATTTTGAACATGCTCCGAGACAGCAAACTAAAAAATCAAAATCATGACCGTCAAAAAATTACGTTACCTCGCATACGCACTCGTTGCAGTTGCGTTTTGCGCGTGCCAGAAAGAGCCCTCGACATCGGGCCTCCACAAAGACTATCTGGTCTACACCGCTTACGACACCGAAGCCGACTTCGGTGCGCTGGACACCTACTACCTCCCCGACAGCATCCTGCTGATCGGCGCCGCAGACAAGACGGAATACTGGAAAGACGACAATGCGCTGGAGATCGTCAACACGGTCGCCGGCCGCATGAACGCCGCCGGCTACACCCGCACCGATGACAAGGAGGCGGCCAATGTCGGACTGCAATTGAGCTACGTGCAGAAAGTGACCTATTTCGTGGGTTATGACTATCCCTACTGGTGGTGGTATTACCCCTACTACTGGACGCCCGGATACTGGGGCGACTGGCTGGGATGGCACTATCCCTACCGCGTATATTACGGTTATACGGCCGGTTCGCTGCTGATCGAGATGCTGGATCTGGAAGCCGACCAGCAGAGCGGCAAGAAACTGCCCGTCATCTGGGACAGCTACATCGGCGGCCTGCTCACCTCGTCGGAAAGCCTCAACCTGCAGCGCACGGTGGACGCCGTAGAACAGGCGTTCGACCAGTCGCCTTATCTGAAAAAGTAATTTAACCGTAAAAACACGTCCGATTATGAAAACATCGAAATACCAGGTTCTAAAAACCATCGCACTCTGTGTCGTCCTGCTCGCCGCCGCGCGCACGGGCAAAGCACAGGTCTTCCCGAACAGCTACATCAACGTCGACTGGCAGGTAGGCGTGCCCCTGGGCAGCAGCCTGGCCGACAAAGCCTCGGGCTGGGGCATGAACTTCGAAGGCGGCTATTTCATCACGCCGGCCATCGCCGTGGGCCCGTTCATCTCGTACCAGACCAACCTCGAAACGATCCCGCGCCAGACACTCGACCTGGGCAACGGTTCGGCCCTCACGGTCAACCAGAAGCACTCCGTATTCCAGCTGCCGTTCGGCGTCACCAGCCGTTACACCTGGCTTACGGACAGCGTATTCCAGCCTTATGCGGGCCTGAAGCTGGGTGCCAACTACGCCGAACTTTCGTCCTATTACTACGTCGTCAAGCAGTACAACGACACGTGGGGATTCTTCCTCTCGCCCGAAATCGGCGTGAGCATCTTCCCGCGCCCCGACTACCGTTTCGGGTTCCATGTGGCACTCTATTACAGCTATGCCACCAACAGCGGTGACGTCCTGACTTACTCGGTCAACAACCTCAATAATTTCGGCATACGCGTCGGTATATCATTCTGATGCAGAGTAGGAAAGCGCCTCTTGTGGAGTGCCCCGGTTCCTGAAAAGGGATCGGGGTTCCCTTTTCCCGGGAGCTCTTTCCCGGACGGATTTGCAGGTTCGGGAAATTGTACCTACCTTTACAACGACTAAAACCATTGGATGTTTAATTTGGATTCGGCATTGTAGGAATCCGTACCTCACCACGGATTCCGTCCCATTCTTCCCTCCCGGGGGCATTTCTGCCCGGGCGGACATTCATTTTGCCTTATTTTAAAAAATTCGCCATGCACGGGATTTCCCAATCCATCCCGCGCACGGCCTCAACTACAAACAACCATGGAACAGGAAAATAAACAGATTTTCGATTTCGATTTAAAAATGATCGCCGATTTCTTCAGGGAACTCGACAGGCAGGGGCCCGGCGGCGTGGAGCAGACGCTCCGCGCCCTGGAATTCGTGCCCGACAGGCCGGGGATGCGGATCGCCGACATCGGATGCGGCACCGGCGGGCAGACCATCACGATCGCCCGGAACAGGGATTGTACGATAACGGCCGTCGACCTGCTGCCGGAACTGTTGGAAGAATTCCGCACCCGGATAAAAAAGGCCGGGCTGGAAAACCGCGTCACGGCCATACAGGGCTCGATGGACGCACTGCCCTTCAGCCCCGGGGAATTCGACGTGATCTGGGCCGAAGGCTCGATCTACAACATCGGATTCGAACGCGGGCTGAGGGAGTGGCGGCAGTACCTCAAACCGGGCGGCATAATCGCCGTGACCGAGTGCTCGTGGCTCTCGGGCGCACGCCTGGCGTCGAAATTCATCTCGGACTATTTCCCCGACATCGACAGCCCGTCGGGGAAAGTGCGGATCCTCGAAGAGGCCGGATATGCACCGCTGGCGCATTTCGCGCTGCCCGAGCATTGCTGGACGGAAAACTACTTCGCCCATGCAAGCGCACGCATCCCGGGATTCCTCAAGCAATACGGGCACAGTGAAAAAGCACTCCTGCTGGCCGAAATGCAGAAAAACGAGATCGCCCATTACGAAAAATACAAAGCGTACTACGGTTACGTCTTCTACATCGGCCAAAAACCGGAAGAGTAATCCCCGTCCGAAAAGGCAGAATCCCGCTTCCCCGAAAGAGGCGGGATTCGTTTTTCCGGTTCAGGGAAAAATGCCCGGTCATTCCATCGAGGTGTAGACGAGCATCGTCTCGGGGGCCAGGCTGATCCAGCTTCCGGGCGCAAGCGCCACCCCGCGCTCCACGGGAAGCAACCGTTCGCCCTCGAGCCTGAGCCGCCCCGGGGCGTAGAGATAAAACACGAAGATCCGCAGTCCTGGGGGACTGCGGATCTTTTCATCCGTGCAGGGCGCTATTCCCGCGACAGGGCGTCGATTTTCGCCAGTTCGTCGTCGGAAAAGGAGGCGTACTCCAGGGCCCGGAGGTTATCTTCGATCTGGGCGACGGAGCTTGCCCCGATAATGACCGACGTGACACGTTTGTCGCGCAGCAGCCATGCCAAAGCCATCTCGGCAAGGGTCTGGCCGCGGCGGCGTCCATTCCCGGCAACCTCGTGCAGGGCGTGTTCGGCATTGCCGCCGGCATCGCGGTCTACGCGGTGCTCGACCGCAGCCACGTTCTCGCCCGCGCCTGATTTTGGATTGCATTGCGCCCTTGTTCATGGTATCCTGTTGAGGAAATATAAATCCCCTTGCAGGAGGTCCGCCATGAAGATCAAGGTCGTGGATATGCCCTACGAGCAGGCGCTCGCGCAGCCGAGAGAAAAGCACACGCCGCCGCGCCGTCCGTCCATGCTGTTCCGCGCGCTCCTGCGCGCGCTGTCCGCGCCCGACCTGCGTGCGACGCATTTTCGCTGTGACCGCGTGGGCATGGAGCGGCTCGGCCCCGACGAGCCCTGTCTCGTTCTGATGAATCACTCCTGCTTTTTGGACCTGAAGATCGCTGCGGCGGTGCTCTACCCGCGCCCCTTCAACATCGTCTGCACGTCGGACGGCTTTGTGGGCAAGGCAGGACTGATGCGCGCGCTCGGCTGCATTCCCACGCGGAAGTTTCAGCCGGACACCGCGCTCGTGCGCGATATGCTCTACGCGGTGAAGAAGCTCAAAAGCTCCATCCTCCTCTATCCCGAGGCGAGCTACAGCTTCGACGGCACGGCCACGCCGCTGCCGGAGAGCCTCGGCAAGTGCGTCAAGGCGCTCGGCGTGCCGGTCGTGCTGCTGCGTACCTGCGGCGCGTTCGCGCGCGACCCGCTCTACAACGGACTGCAGAACCGCAGGGTCAATGTCTCCGCGGAACTGCGCTATCTGCTCTCGCCCGAGGAGGCCGCGGAGAAGAGCGCGGACGAGATCAACGCGCTGCTCGCGGATGAATTTTCCTTTGATAACTTCCGCTGGCAGCAGGAAAATGGCGTCGTCGTGAACGAGCCGTTCCGCGCCGACGGTCTCAACCGTGTGCTCTACAAATGCCCGCACTGCGGCACCGAGGGCGAAACGGAGGGCTGCGGCACGGAGCTTATCTGCCGCGACTGCGGCGTGCGCTACCGCCTGACGGAGCTGGGCGCGCTCGAATGTGAGAACGCCGAGGCGAAATTCACCCATGTTCCCGACTGGTATGCGTGGGAACGCGCGTGCGTGCGCGAGGAGCTGGAGCAGGGCAGCTATCTGCTCGACGCTCCGGTGAGCATCTGCGTGATGGTCAACTTCCGGCAGATCTGCCGCGTCGGCGAGGGCCGCCTGCGCCACGATGTGAACGGCTTCCGCCTCACGGGCTGCGGCGGAAAATTGGACTTCACGCAGAAGCCCGAGACCAGCTACAGTCTCTACGCTGACTACTTCTGGTATGAGCTGGGCGACATGATCTGCATCGGCGACCGCGACGTGCTCTACTACTGCTTCCCGCAGGGGAAGGGCGATGTGGTCGCCAAGACGCGGCTCGCTGCCGAGGAGCTCTACAAGCTCAAACGCGCCGAAAGGGCCGCGAAAAACGGCTGATGCAACCGTCCGTTGCGCAAATCCCGAGAACTTTTCTTGCCTGCCACCGCAGAATGCGCTACGATGGGGACAGAAAACAGAAAGGAGAGCGGCGGTGAGCTTTCAGGAAAATCTGATCCGTGCGCGCAAGGCGCGCGGTATGACGCAGGAGGAGCTGGCGGCAAGGCTGAGCATCTCGCGGCAGGCGGTGAGCAAGTGGGAGACAGGGGAATCGCTCCCCGACCTCTATAAGCTCGCGGCGCTCGCCGACGAGCTGGGCGTGAGCACGGACGAGCTGTGCGGCCGCGAAGCGGCTTTATGCGGCGAGGTACCCGCAACGGCTTTCGCGGGGGATGCTGCCGAGAGAGAAGCCTTTGCGGAGGAGATCCGGAGGATCGCAAAGCAGAACAGATCTCTGCGCTGCGTCGTAGGCATACTGGTGCTGATTTGCGGCGTGCTGACCATGCTGTCGGGATACCGTTCACTCCAAAACAGCAAGGCACCGAGCAATGAAATAACGACGCCCGCACCCCTGCCGGACACGATCACCATCAGCGGGCTGACGCTCGACATCGATGGTATTGCGTTGGTATTCCGCTTTGTCCCCAGCGTCAGCGGCGAGGGCTACGAGTGGTCGGCGAGCTGCGCGCCGGACAACAACGGTCTGACCTCCGTTGAAATGACAACGGACGGCGGCATCTGCACCGTGCGGCTTTTGAATGTTTCGCAGTACGACGGCGTTACGCTTTCCGCCACCGTGACGAACGGGACGGAGAGCCGCAGCATCTGTCTTGCCACAGACATCCGCGTCGGGGAAAACAGCATCTCCTGGGACCCTCAGGTGTAGTGCCCCGACAGACAATCAAACAGACCATGCCGGACGGCTGCCCTTCGGGGCAGCTGTTTTTTGGCTCCGCACCACCGCACGGCCTCGCGCATACCCTGACAAAGGGAGAGGAAGTGGCCCCGATGCGGATGACACTTGACGCGCTGCCGGTCGGCGCGAGCGCCGTAGTGACGGCGCTGCGCTCCACCGGTGCACAGCGCCGCCGGATGCTCGACCTCGGCTTCGTGCCGGGCTCGTGCGTCCGCGCTCTGCACGTTTCCCCGTGGAGCGACCCGGTCGCCTACGGTGTGCGCGGCGCGGTCATCGCGCTGCGGCGCGAGGACGCGGGCGGCGTGCAGATCGAAATGCTTTGATTTTTCAGGAGGGATCGCCCCATGCCGAACGAGGCGCACATCATTGCTCTGGCGGGAAACCCGAACGTGGGAAAATCCACCGTGTTCAACACCCTCACCGGGCTGCGGCAGCACACGGGCAACTGGCCGGGGAAAACCGTCGCCGCGGCGCGCGGCGATCTTACATACGGCGGCGAGCGTTTCACGCTCGTCGATCTGCCGGGGACGTACTCGCTGTTCCCCAACTCCGCCGAGGAGGAGATCGCGCGGGACTATCTCTGCTCTGGCGAGGCGGAGGCCGTGCTCATTTTGGCGGATGCGACCTGTCTGGAGCGCAGCCTGAACCTCGTGCTGCAAACCCTCGAGGCGGCGGATGTTCCTGCGGTCGTGTGCGTGAATCTGTTGGACGAAGCGGCGAAGAAGGGCATCGTGCTCGACCTGCCCGCGCTCTCCCACGCGCTCGGCGCGCCGGTCGTCGGCACAGCAGCGAGCTGCGGAGAGGGACTGGATAAACTGCGCGCGGCGCTGGCCGCCGCCGTCCGCGAAAAGCCGCGGCAGAGAGAGACGGCGGTCGAATATCCCCGCGCGGTCGAGCGCGCGGTGCGCGTGCTGGAGCCGGCGCTCGCGCCGTTCGCGCGGGAGCAGAGCCGCTTCTACGCGCTGCGGCTGCTGGAGGACGACGCTCTGTTCTTCGCCCGCTTCGGCGCTGATCTGCCTGCCCTGGCGGCGGAGCGTATCGGGGAGGTCTGCGTCCGCGCCCGCGCCGAGCTGGGGGAGCTGACCGGCGACGCCCTGCGCGACGCGCTGGTGGGTGCGCTCTCCGCCCACGCTACGGCGCTGGTGCGGCTGTGCGAGCGGCGGGACGAGACCGCCGCGCAGCGGCGTGACCGGCGGCTCGACCGCCTGCTTACCTCCCGCGCGACGGGCATCCCCGTGATGCTCGCGCTCTTCGGGGCGATCTTATGGCTGACGGTCGAGGGCGCGAATGTGCCGTCACAGCTGCTCTCACGGGCGCTGTTTTCGGCGCAGGAGCCGCTGCGGGAGCTTCTCGCCTTCCTGCCGCCGTTCTGGCGCGGCGCGCTGGTGGACGGAATGTACCGCACGCTTGCGTGGGTTGTATCAGTGATGCTGCCGCCGATGGCGATCTTCTTCCCGCTCTTTACGCTGCTCGAGGACGTGGGCTATCTGCCGCGCGTGGCGTTCGTGCTCGACCGCTGCTTCGCCCGCGCCGGGGCGCACGGGCGGCAGAGCCTGACGATGTGCATGGGTCTCGGCTGCAACGCCTGCGGCGTGACGGGCTGCCGCATCATCGACTCGCCGCGCGAGCGGCTCATCGCGATGCTGACGAACAGCCTTGTGCCGTGCAACGGGCGCTTTCCGCTGCTCATCACGCTTTTGACCGCGTTCCTTTCCGGAGAAGCCATGCTCGGTGCAAGCGCAGGACTGCTCGCGTCGCTGGTGCTCTCCGTGTGCGTGACGCTGCTCGTCTCGCGCCTTCTGTCCGCCACGCTGCTGCGCGGCGAAAGCTCCGCCTTTTCCCTCGAGCTGCCGCCCTACCGCCGTCCGCGCGTGGGGCAGGTGCTGGTGCGCTCGCTTCTGGATCGGACGGTATTCGTCCTCGGCCGCGCGGTGACGGTCGCCGCGCCCGCGGGCCTGCTCATCTATCTGCTGGGGAACTGCACCGTGGGCGGCACGACGCTGCTCGCGCACGGCGCGGCAGCGCTCGATCCGCTGGGGCGCGCACTGGGGCTGGACGGTATGATCCTGCTCGCCTTTCTGCTCGGCTTTCCCGCGAATGAGATCGTGCTGCCGATCCTGCTCATGGGCTACTCCTCGGCGGGAACGCTGGTGGACGGCGCGTCGCTCGCGGAGCTCAAGACCATGCTACAGGCGAACGGCTGGACGGGAACGACCGCGCTGTGTATGCTGCTCTTCTCGCTGTTCCACTTCCCCTGCGGCACGACCACGCTCACGCTCGCGCGGGAATCGAAGAGCCTGAAATGGACGCTCGTCGGCGTCGCGCTGCCGACAGCGGTGGGCATGACGGTCTGCTTTGCCGTGCATCTGGCGGCGACGTGGCTGAAAATATGAATACAAAATGTATTATCGCCTATGAATTATACGATTTGTCGCCGAAAATCGACAAAAAGAGGCGCGAGCCGTCGGCTCGCGCCTCTTTTCTCTTATGCTGTCACGGCTCGCGGACGGCGCCGCCGGAGATGGTGACCTTGCCGTTTTCGGCGGTCAGACCCGCTTCTCCGCCGGGAACGATGACGGTGCCGCCGGTGATGACGATGTCGCCCTCACCGAGCCACAGCCCGTGCTCAAACGAGACGGTGCCGCCGGAGATATGCACCTCGCCGCGGTCGATGCTCGCGTCGCCCGCAAGCGTCAGCTCGCCGCCGGTGACGGTGAGCGCGGCATTTTGCAGCCAGAATTCACCGCCCACCGTTAGGCTGCCGCTCTCCACGAGCAGCGTGCCCTTCTCCTCGGCATTGCTGCCCATGTGCAGCGCGCCGCAGCGGACGTTCGTGCCGTCCTGCACGGCGAGGAGGGGCGCGCGGACGCTGCCCAAGCTCCACACGCTCAGCTCGCCTGCGGCGAGCGAACCGCCGCCCGTGAAGAGCAGGCCCGTGCCGCCGAGAGTCCCGCCAACTGTGTTTTCACCGAGGACACGCAGGTGCGCTCCGCCCCACGGCAGCAGCTCGGGCGCGTGAGTGTTCTCCAGCGTCAGCGTACCGGCGAACCAGTCGTTTTCATAAGGGTTTTCGGCGTTCAGCGCATCCCACACCGCGCTGGGGACCGTACCCGCCCAATCCGGACTGTAGTCCGTCGGGTAATAGCCCGCGCCATAAACGCCGCGATAGGCGGAGCCATCCGCGCCGTCCCACAGGACGGCGCCATAGTCGTTGACCGCCGCGCCGGAAAAGCTCTGTGCGGAAAAAACGCCCGCGCCGCCCTCGACGGTCGAGCCCTCGGCAAGACCGTCCGCAAGGTGCGCCGTGCCGCCGGAGAGGATGAATTCCGCCTTCTGCTCGGCCGCGCCGAGGAGCGTCGTGCCGCCGCGGAACACCGCGCGCTTCAGCTCCTGCACGGAGCCCTGCACGCTGAGCGTGCCGCCGGCGTTGACGAGCATACCGTTGCTGAGCCAAAGCATATCGGTGCAGAGTGTGCCGCCGAGCACGGCGAGCGCGGGCACGTCGACCGTGTTCGGAGCGGTGAGACGAATGTCGTCGCAGCGCAGCGTCACATCGCCGTCAAGCACCAGTGAGGGGATGGGGAGATCCCCGCCGCCGCAGTCGAGGGCTGCGGCATTTAAGACCGTCAGCGTACCGCCGCCGGTGACAAGCACGCAGTCAAAACCCTCGAAGCAGGCGTACTCCGTGCCGCCGCCGTCCACGGTGCAGTCGCCGGAAATGTTCAGACGGAGGATGCCGCCGTCCGGGGCGGTGAGGTTCGGGAGGGTGCAGTCTGCTGCGGAGACAGTGAAGGCGTGGTACAACTCGCCGTTCCACGCGAGCTGACCGTAGGAGCCCTCCTGCTTCGCCCTGCCACCGGAGAAATCGGCAAGCGTGACGCCCTCATCGGCAAGCTTGCCCTCCTGAATGAGATCGGTGTACGTTCCGTCCGGCAGGCGGACGGCGAGGTAATCGCACGCGCCCTCGTCGGCGCGGGAGGCAAGCGGGAGAGAGCTGCTCTTATCCGCCGCGCCCGAGGTCTCGGCGAGGTCGAACCACAGGCGGCAGACCTCGGGCAGATCCTCGGCGCGCAGCCCCTCCTCGACCAGGATCTCGTCGTTCGGCGTCGGCAGTGTCGCGGCGTCGCCCGGCGTAGCGGGCGTGCCGCAGGCGGTGAGCAGGAGCAGCAGGGACAGGAGCAGCGCGGACAGCTTTTTCATAGCGGCGTCCTCCAAAATGCGTTTTCGGGGCGATCCTTATTTCATCAGCTCTGCGACCAGATCGGTGTATTCGCTCGGGTCCTCGAGCGGCAGGCCGGCGATGAGAAGCGCCTGATCGTAGAGGATCTTCGCGTACAGCTCCGCCTTGGCGCGGTCGGAGGTCATGGCGGCCTCCATCGCCTGCACAGCGGGATGGTCGGTGTTCAGCTCCAGAATGCGGTCGGCCTTGACGGGCGTGGGCATCTGGAGGTTTTTGAAGTATTTCTCCATCTCGAAGCTCAGGCCCTCGCCCGCGGTCATACAGACCGGATGTGTCTTGAGACGGCGGGAGACCTTCGCCTCCTTGATCCTGTCGCCGAGGACCTCCTTGACGAACTGCATCAGCGCGGGCTTCTCGTCGATGTCCTTCTGCTCCTCGTCGCCGAGGTCCAGCTCGCCGTCGAGGATGGAGCGGAACTCGTGGTCGGCATACTTGCCCAGCATTTGCAGAACGAATTCGTCCGTTTCACCGGTGAGGTAGAGGATCTCGTAGTTCTTGTCCTTCAGCAGCTCGGTCTGCGGCAGGTGGTCAATGGCGGAGACGTTCTCGCCCGCGGCGTAGTAGATATACTTCTGGCTCTCTGCCATGCGGTCGACATACTCGCGCAGGGTGGCGAGCTTTTTCTCCGTCGAGGAATAGAACAGCAGCAGGTCCTGCAGCGCCTCCTTGCGGCTCAGCCGCTCCCGCCCGCGAAGCCGATGGCGCGGCCGAAGTTCTCGTAGAATTTTTCGTAGCCCTCGCGGTCGTCGCGCAGCAGCTTTTCGAGGTCGGCGCGGAGCTTCTTCTCCAGGCTGTTCCCGATGACCTTGAGCTGACGGTCGTGCTGCAGCAGCTCGCGCGAGATGTTCAGGCTCAGGTCGGGGGAGTCCACCACGCCGCGCACGAAGCGCAGATAATCCGGCAGCAGCGCGTCGCAGTGATCCATGATCATCACGCCCGCGGAGTAGAGCTGCAAGCCCTTTTCATAGCCCTCGCTGTAGAAGTCCATCGGCCGCTGCGAGGGAATGAACAGCAGCGCCTTATAGGTCACGGCGCCCTCGACGCTCGCGGTGATGACGCGCTGCGGCTTGTCGAAGGCATGGGCGATGGACTGGTAGAACTTCTCGTACTCCTCGTCCGTCACCTCGCCGCGCGGACGCTGCCAGAGCGGCACCATGGAGTTGACCGTCGTCATCTCGTCCACATACTCGTACTCGGGCTTTTCGGGGTCGCTGCCCTCCTTGACCCTGCGCGTCGGGCGTAGCATACGGATGGGGTAGCGGATGTAGTCGGAATATTTTTTCACCAGCTCATAGAGCCGATAGCCGTCGAGGTACTCGGAATATTTCTCCTCGTCCGTGTCCGCCTTGAGGTGCATGATGACGTCGGTGCCGACGCTGTCCTTCTCACATTCGGCGACGGTGTAGCCGTCCGCGCCGGAGGACTGCCAGCGGTAGGCGGTCTCCGCGCCGTACTTCTTCGTGACGACTGTGATCTCGTCCGCGACCATGAACGCGGAGTAGAAGCCCACGCCGAACTGACCGATGATGTCGATGTCCTCCTTCTGCTCGGCCTCCTGACGGAATTTGTACGAGCCGGACGAGGCGATGACGCCGAGGTTGTTCTCCAGCTCGTCCTTGTCCATGCCGATGCCGTTATCGCTCACGGTCAGCGTGCGCGCGTCCCTATCCACGGTGATCTCAATTTTGAAATCGCCGCGGTCAAGACCGACCTTGTCGTCGGTCAGCGAAAGGTAGCAGAGCTTGTCGATGGCGTCGCTCGCGTTGGAGATGATCTCGCGCAGGAAGATCTCCTTGTGGGTGTAGATGGAGTTGATCATCAGGTCGAGCAGACGCTTGGATTCTGCCTTGAATTGTTTCTTTGCCATAAAGCGGCATCTCCTTTGGTGATATATTTGTGCTGATTATAGCACAGAACTGCAAGGGTTTGTTATCTATTTTTGAATTTTTTCGTTTCGGTTGCACGGATGTGTGCCCCGCGCCGGTCCGGCGGCACAAAAAGGGAAGGAGGTGAGGACATGAAGAAAGCGGAACCGCAGGTGCCGTTTGTGCCGTACCGGTCAGATGAGCGCACGCCCCACGAGCACGTGCTGGACTTGATGGACATGGCGCACGCCAAGACCTGCTGCATCATGAAGCAGCTCGGAAGAGCGTGGCCCAGTCCGGCGGACGAGCCGGCGCTCAACGCGCACAGCAGCACTTACCGCTGCCTGCGTATCCCACGCTGAATACGCAGCAAGCCCTCCCGGCCGGGAGGGCTTGACTTTTTTGTGCAGTATGGTACAATCGTCTCAAGGACGCTGTTGTATTGCGGCGGTTAGCCACTCCCTTGCGAAAGGGGGTGATGCAGATGGGAAACGGGCGCCGGGCGCGAGCCCTGCGTTTCGCGATATGCTTCATCGTGATCCTTGCGATCATGATCTACATAGCTCCAAAAGCGTGTTGACCGCCCGGCTGGCACCCGAGCGGTCAACATAGACATTCTATTTTGATCTCTGAGGGCTAACTGCCGATACAGCAGCGTCCCTTGCTATCTTCATTATAATCCGGCGGGCAGATTTGTCAAGCCGGAAAATTTTTTTGCCCTCGTTGCACGCGGACGGACACCAAACCGGCGAATCACTCTTACAAGTGATTCGAGATATTTTCGCCGTAAGAAAAAATCATAAAACCGGCGGAAACCTCGGAATTTTACACGAAAAACTGAATCATACACCATCGGCCACCCCCGGCAGGGCGGCTTGAAAACAAACCTTGCCCTGATTGCAGGGCGTAAAACACAGGAGGAAGCATGACGAAAACCACCAACTACCAGCTCCCCAAGTGGGAGAGAACCGACGGCATCCAAATGAAGGACTTCAACGACATGACCGCCACGCTCGACGCCGCGCTCAAGGCCAACGCCGACGCCATCGCGGAAACGGCGGCGGCATTTCCGCTCGTCAAGATCAAGGAGGTGACGCTCGGCGCCGACACTGCACAATGGGATATTGACGTCAGCGACATCAATTTCTATCAGTACACGAGAATCTTTTTACTGCCAAAATTAACCGGCAGCAGCACGGACACCATGCTCCGTTTCGATCAAATCACCTCGGGCTACTCCGTGCAGGGCTCATCATATTGGGACAGCAAGCCGTATATCTCTATTTTCGTTGAAAACTATATGGACCCCCGCATTGAGCTTTGGCATAACAACAGTAAATTTTGCGCCCTCACCATCAGCAGCAAGGGTACCTCAATGAACATAGGCCACGGTTATATCCCGCGCTCCTCGCTTGGGCAGAGTGGGCCGACGCAGCTGACCTTCTGCAAAAGCAACGGTACCATTACCGGCGGACAGCTTCAAATTTACGGCCTTCGATAAAAGGAAAAGCCCCGCGCCTTTTGGCGCGGGGCTTTTTTACGCTTCAAGAATCAAAACGGATTCAAGAATTCAGTTTGATCAGGCAGTAGCCTTCGCCACGTAGACAGTGAAGGTGATGTCCAGATTGCCCTTGTAGGCGTGAGCCGTCAGGCCACTGGAGGTAAGGGTCGCCGTCAGGGACTGAGTATAGCTGCCGCCCCATTCATTGACCACATAACCGGCCTGCTGCAGAGCGTAACCGGCATTGTTCATCACATCTACGTCGCTAACGCTCGTCGTGTTGGAGCTGTAGGTGAGGTTGACACGCAGAGTGTTGGCGTTGACCTCCCACTCGTAGGTCTCCTCGCTGCTGCTGCCGGCGCTGCCCGGAGCATCCACGGTCTGGATCACGATGGTGGTGACTTCGCCATCCGAATTGGTCTTGTACCAAACCTTGTCGTTGTCGTCCTTCTGGATCGCGTTGACATTGGTGGCAGAGATGGTCTTACCGTCGGCGCTGATCACGAAGACCTCGCACTTATCGGCAACACTGATCGGGGTGCCGGCAAGGGTGATGGTGCCGTTGACAACAGCGTCATTCTGCTTAGTGGGCTCGGCGGCCACATACTTCACCGAGGTGTCAGTAGCGCCGGTAGTGATCTTATCGTTGGCATAATAGCCGGCAACCAGGCTGTAGACGCCCTTGCTGTCCTTGGTCAGCTGGCTGGCGATGGTAGCGGTGATCTTGTTCGCAGCGGTAGCGGCCATCTTGATCTTGGTGATCTCACCGCCAATGATGGCGTCATACTCATAGTAATCACCAAACTCCTCGGTGTGGTTGACCGCGGGATTGCCGTTCTTATCGCCCTTGATGAAGAACACGCTCTTGGAGTTGCCGCTGATCACAGCGTCACCGTCGTGGGCGACAAAGACGACCTTGGCGGACGCCGAGCCGTTCGGCACGTAAACGGCGCAATTGTCATCAGCATTGGTCAGATTGATGGTGGGAACGTTCGCAATACCGACGTAAGACTCGACGGTGTTCGTAGCCTCATTGTAAATCAGGAACGTGGTCTTGCCGTTGGCATAGGAAGGACCGTTCTGACCGACGTTGTACTTATCGTTGCCCATCGTAGTGTTGCCCTTGGTGACCAGAACACCGGCGGTTTCGGTGGCATTGACAGACGCAACCTGAGTCAGAATGTATTCCTTGTCGGAATTGATGCGGTAGGAAACAATGTCGTTCAGCTGAGCAGAACCCCAGGACTTGACGTCAACGACCTTGCGGGTGCCGTCAAGGAAGAGCAGCTCGGCCTTGGTGGCGCCGAGAAGGGAGCCGGTGCCGGAAGCGGAGTTGCTGCCGATCACAGCGGCATAAGCATCGGAGGCAGCCGCCGCGTCAACATAAACGGCATCGCCGTAGAAGCCGAGATAAACATCGACGGTGGTGTTCATCGCATTGGTCAAAGAGCTGCCGATCGTAGCCTTGGAAGCGGCAACCGCATTGATCTTATAGGTCGTGCCGCCGGCCACAACAGACTTGCCCTCAACATAGCCGGTAAGGGTGCCGGTGACCTTCTCGGCGAGCTTCATGCTCTTCACGCCGGTGGCGCCGGTCATCTTGGAGTAGGTGTAGAGCACATAATCGTCAACGGCATAAGCGTCGTCGGTCTCATAGGTGCTGCCAAGGCCGGTATTGCCGGTGCTGGCGAGCAGGACATAAGCGTCCTTCGTGGTAGAGGCCTTGTAGGCCGCCGCGATCTGAGCGAAATAGGTGTTGATCATAGTGATGGTGGCGGTGTTCTTAGCGGAATCATACCAAACCTGAGTCAGAGCGCCGTTGCCGCCGACGTCATCGAGGCTGCCCTTAACAATGTCCTTGGTGAAAGTGGTCTTTTCGCCATCGACATAGTAGGTAACGTTGCCCGCAGGAATGCCGCTGTTGGACAGACCGAGGTCGGAATAGATGGTGCCGAGCTTGACGGAGTCAGTATACTTGGCA
>ERZ827363.1353-NODE-1353-length-24120-cov-3.700561_pt1 | contig 24120 bp, 20 predicted proteins | sample MGYA00519776_ERZ827363 | MGnify/ENA primary metagenome ERZ827363 (study PRJEB31778, sample SAMEA3449288) | human gut metagenome | biome: human gut; feature: human-associated habitat; material: faeces | place: United Kingdom | collected 2010/2012 ...
GGAGCCAAAATATGCGTAATTCCGCAAGCAGCTTCCTGCGTTGCAACACACTTTGCAATTTCTTCTTCTAACTCCACATCAAAGCTTGCACCTCTCCCAATTCCGGCCGGGAAACTGCTGGCCTCCTGAATAAAAGCTCCGCACAGTCCTTCCATATGGAAAATAGCAGGAATATGATGAGGGCTTTGCTCCATTACCATTTTTTGTACATTATTAATCCATTTTGCAGCCTCATCCAGCGTTTCCATTCTGCGCATCTCTAAGGTACTGACTTCTCCAATCCCATAAGGAATCTGATTTCTAATCCAGTCCATATCCAGATAGGTCTTGTCAAATGGGAATACGCAGTTGATTTGTGCCATTTTTTCTTCCAAAGACAATTCTTTTATTAACTGTAATGCCCGTTCTTCCGGTGTCATATCATGATATTGTTTTTTACCATATGATGGTGGCAGCCATCCTTTTTGCTGTGAGCCGAAAATGTTGAATTTTTTTAATGTATCAAGATTTTCATCGGTAAAAGTGATGTGAGCTGTTCCCTTTTTAAAGAAGTTTACTGTAAAATAACGGAACCGGACATTTTTTATCTGTTCTGATTTTTCAACATATCGCATGATGTCATAAGAATCCCATGACGTTTGCGGAGTTCCACTGAGATAATTAAACACTTTCTCAAGATCATGAAGCAGATTTACATTACATGTGTTGTAATATGAGGATGTACTGATCTTCGTTGTATTGCTGCAATCCTTATAAAAGATGCTGATTGGCAATATCACCTTCTGATTAACAATCCATGCCTTATTGGTACACCATCCATTGTAATAATGGATGTTTTTACTGCATTCTGGATACCAGCTGTGTGCATTGCTGCATTCATCGAACATTTTGATGATACAGTCTTCAATCCCTTTGACCATTGTTTGAGCCATCTGGATTTGTATTTCTTTAATGTTACAAAATGAGAAATCATAATGGATAAGCGTATCCACTTGTGACAAATAGCTTTCCTGCTGATCATTGGTCATATTTTTCATAAATTCCTCATTTCGGAATAACGCATTCCAGTATTTCCTGCGGACGCTGTAAATGTAGGCATTTTCAGAGCAATCGTGATCTCCTACCTTTAATGTAAGCATAGGACTTGCATAGTTCTCCTTAATAGAGGACATAATGTATTTCTTCATCCCTTTATATTCACGAATCAGCGCAATCCCGGCATCCACTTCAAGCTCATACTGCTTAACAATGTTTTTCACAAGATCGTTGACCGCTACATCCGTGATTTCTTCATCAATCTGCAGTTCTGAATACTGTTTTTGTTTTAATTTCTCATAGATTTGAGAAGAAAATTCTGTTTCCGGGATCTGGACCTTCACAACAGCAATTCTAACATTGGTTTTTCGGTCGACATCTTCTGTATCGAATGCATCATCATAATAACTGATATCAGCCTGATACTTTTCAAGCTTTTGAACCAGTGCTTTTCTGCGATTGGTGCACGGATTATCAATAGTTTCTGCATTTAAAATACATATGATATTCCCTCCGTTTTTCTGGATGTCTAATGCTTTTTCCAAATGTTTATCGCCTTCATTGAATGGCGGATTGAGAATGATCAGATCATAATGATATTGACCATGATATGTAAGGAAATCATCATGGATCACATGATATTCCTTTCCTTCCAGCATTTTTCGAAGTGCTGGATCTTTTTCGATGCAGTCAATCTGAATGTCATAACGGGTATAAGGCGTATTAAGTTTTTCTTTCACATAATCTGCGATATCACCTTTTCCTGCACTTGGTTCCAACACCGATGTAATTTTGCTCCATTTCAAAGAGGCGGTAATCTTATCCAATAAACTCTTCGGTGTAGGGTAAAATTGTTCGTCCTTATTTGTGTAAGTTTTTACTTCCATATTCATTTCTCCTTTTTTTGATATTTATAATTTCATTTGAATATGGAACTCCTTAGTCAGAAAATATTGATGTACTTACGCTAAAAATACTACGCCTATTACTTAGAAGCGTAGTTTTTTATACTTGTTAATGATGCTGTTTTCTATTGATATATCCGATCAACAATGTGAAGAAAGCTACACCTGTCAAAAGTTCCAGGGTGTTGCTTCCGGCATCCGGAAGTGTGAATTGTTCCAGATATTCATTTGTGAACGTGACTGCATCATCCTCTCCCATATCAATGGTCTCTGTCTCAGTGAACAGGTCTGTATCTGCGGAAGCTTTGTCTGTGGCCTTTTTCACTGTTGCAGCGTCAATCCTGTAGGATGGCGCATATTTATTCTTTTCTTCTGTGATCTGATACTCTGTCCCATAAGGGATCTTGTAGAATTCTGCTTTTTCTCCGTTTTTAAGAGAAATCGTCTTCTCAGCGTCTCCATCCTCATCCGCTTTTACTTTACCTACTGTAGATACAAAACCCTGACCCGGCTTCAGGTTACTGAATTTGATAGTAAAATCGAACGATTCTTTGCAATCGTATTCACTGCCATCTGCCTTAACCGTCTTCTTTTCCAGTGTCAGTTTCTGCAGGTACTGGATCTCATTTGTAAATGTCACTTTCACTTTTTCCCCAGCTTCTGCGGTTTCTTTCCCGGTTGAGAGAGCTTTCTTCTCTTCTGTGTTCCGGTCTGTATTCTTTGCGATCGTCCCGGCACTTTGAGTTCTTTGGCTCCCGGGATCGTTACTTTGTCTGTAATCGCTTTGTTGTCACCGTATCCATCGGAATAAGAACTGCCATCATCACTGACATTGTTTGTCTTGAAAGTTTTGGTAATTTTTTTTCAACCGGTGGCCCATATGTCACAGAACCATCTTCAAAAGTTCCCCCATTGGCATGGTAAGTCACTGTATAGGAGTCCTCAGCTTTTGCCTTACTTATGGACGTCAGGCAACAAAGCAAAGCTGCAAAACAACAGAAAAATGCTGTGAAAAGCCATCGCCTTTTCCGCATTACCTCCTCCTTTAAATTTTTTATATTTTTGTTCTGCGATAAATATGGGAGAAAGAAAGAGTATTGGTCCATGTTGCCGAATAAGAGTAAAATTCATCAACTAAATGAAACCTGCTGCCGAGCCAAAAACAATAAGGATAGCAATCTGCTGCCGGGCCAAAAACACCCAGAGCATCAATGACACAAGAACAGCACCAAGAATAGTAGTAACAAAAAAGAACACCATTTTGGTAATGTCATTTATTTAAGACATTAACCAATTTGGTATCCTTTTTTATTGAGAATCAATTATATTTGGGTTTAAAGACTAAATCTGCAGCTTTCAGCATTCACTCATACGGTAACTTCAATTTTGCTGTTGGCATATGCATATAATGCATTTTTAATAATACTCTTTACAAATGATGCAATTGCTTGTGTGACGCCATTTCCAACCTGTTGCTGTCTATCATTCAATGTTCCAAAAAATCGGAACCCTTTTTTCAGGCCCATTAATGCAGCTGCTTCTGCAACAGAAAGTATGCGGTTCCCTACCGGCGGCATCAAAGTAACTTTTCTCCAATTTGTGATTGTAACAGATGGCTCATCCATAGCTAACCTGCGATATACATTGCTGTGTCTGTCTAAATTTTCCATGCCTTTGATATCCTTAAAATTATGTCCAGGACGTACCTGATCCATCTTTTTAATGGTATCTGGTCGTGCTTTTGTAATATCACTGTAATGGATCCATTCAGGTGTCACTTTTTTAAGTGCATCGCCTGCAGTATGCTTTGTGGTAAGTTCTACATCCGGTATCTGGATCTTGCCTATTTTGCTTCCAATCAGAAGCATTCGTTTTCTTGTTGTATATCCTCCAACATCCCAGTCGTTTACAACCTGATAGGTAATCTGATATTCTGATAATTCTGTTAAAACTTTTTCCAAATACATTCCGCCTTCTTTGGTGATAAACTGTGGAACATTTTCGATAAGAAAAACAAGCGGTTGTTTTGCTTTTACAATACGGATATAGTCATCAATCAGCAGTCTTTTTGCTTTTGCTGTATCTTTATTGATATCATGCCTGTTAGCATTGGAATATCCCTGGCAGCATGGACCTCCAATGATAACATCAATATCCGGAACTTGTTCTGGTGTAAGATCCCTCATGTCCATATGCAGAATGTGATCTCCTATGTTGTGACGATAAGTATCAACTGCGGACTGGTCGAAATCGCAAGCGAATTTCATTTCGAAGGATTCATCTTTTGAAAATGGTAAATCCAACAAACCGGCTCCAGAAAAGAGTGATGCGACATCAAATACATATTGCAATTCTTCTCTTCTGGAACTTGAAAATCCTGCAGTCTTCAGCATATCTGCAAGCAGGCTGTCATTTGCCAGGATTTTTTCTTTCGGGACTTCTAATATCAGTCGTTCTTCCTTATCCAGTAAATCAACAAGCTCTCTGTCACTGTTCGTCTCGCAATGGAAATTTTTGGAAATAATACTTACAATGATCTTGTTATCTAGTATTTCGATTTCCATATAAGATGCCATAGCAATAATATCTTTGATTTCTTTGTTTCTAAGATCGACCAGCGGTTTATGCTGTGCTCCTTTACGGCTTAATTTATATGGTCCATTCTCATCAGGTACGATAATAATCTCATTCTGCTTTACATCCAGATAATAACGATACCTGCTGCCGGCATGGAAAGATTCTTTTTCTTGAAAAGAGAATGTCAATCCCCTTTTGCTGCTTTTAATTCTCATATTCATTTCCTCCTTTTATCATTTATGATTTCGTTCTAATATGATAAAAGAAGTAAAAAAATAATTGAATCATGTATTATATCAGACTTTTACTCGTCTTTTGGCATATACCAAGGTCCATGAGAGATTTTGTTTTCTTTTTGTAAAAGATTTTCAATCGTTTTCCAGTGAAGACTGCATCCAAGCAATCCTCTTTTATTTTCATTCAATTTATCATCCGTAACCCCTATGCCGCAATATTCCTCTGGATACTCAAATCCTTCTATTTTACGTGCTTTACAATTTTTACATCGCATTTATTTCTCCTCCGTGTGATTTAGTGATTGCAACAATTTCACATACCATGTATTATTAATGTCCTCATTTGAGATTTTGGAAAATTCATCCACTGATTGAATGGTCTTCCACCAGCTTTCGCAACCGTAAATGATTTTTTTAAGCTCTGGTACGAATATAGCTGGATTATTCATTGTTGAGTTTATAAGCTGTCCGGTACTTTCTTTATATGAAGTAAGAATTTGGATTGGAAGATCTCCAATATAAATTCCAACATAAGTTTTCTCATTATATTCCTTTGCACATGGCCGGATCGCAACTAAACTTCCTTCTTCATGTCCAAGTCCGGATGTATCGATCGATTTGTTCTCGATTTCATGGACTGTAATGGGATATTCTATGTACTTTGATTTGAATTTTTGACAGGACTCACACTCTCCTTTTTTGCAGATTCGTACCTTATCATCTTCCCATCCGTCAACAACGCAATGATATTCGATAGAATTATTTTTGAAATGCGGGTGGGAATATTTACATCTTTCTATTTTTGCTTTATCTTCCATTTTTGTGTTCTCCTTCGGCCTGCAACTTTAGTCGTAAGTTATTGACAAATTCTAAAGCACATATAATTATATCTAAAGCCGCCATTTTTTCGCCTTTCCGTTTCAGTTTATATGCCAGCATCCGTCAGACTTGTAATCCAGTCCCCAAACACTTAGCAAAGAACGTCCGCTGTTTCTCGGCCGGATAAACGCGGTACTTATATGCTTTCTGTTGCATCAGCCCCTTCTCCTTTCTCATAAATATGAGAGATTTCGGAGAAAACTTTCATATTTATGAAAGCCGGATTTATCCAACTGCCTACAGAGGCAGGGAATTCTCCGGAATTTTGTTAAATTCAAATGGAACATCCCGTTGTCTAAAAAAGAGCCGATAAACGGCTCTTTTTTTGCTTAGTAGATTTCAAGCTCTTCTGCTTCCTCATCTGTTAATATTTTGCGCATGGTATAATCAGAAAATTCTTCCGTAAGAATCTCAGCTGCTATGTCACCCATTTGATCGCTATCTGACACGCAACTGTAGATGCCTCCATCGATATCTTCTCCATCTTCTGTGTAGAAAGTATAATCGTATCCGAGTTCGCTGCTGCATTCTTGAATCTGCATATATCTGCAATCAGATTCCGCACACTTCACTTCGATAACTGCTCTATCGAGTTCATTAAGTTTTGCAATGATATTTTCGTTTTTACTCATATTTTTCTCCTTTGTATTATGCTGCTTTTGTGATTTTCATATAACATCCGGTAACTTTCTTGTAATTGCTTTGACGGATATCATAACAATCACTGAAGTTGATCCTGACCTTCCCAGTTTCTCTCAATTCTTCAATTGCTTTATCAATGTCAAGATATCCTTGTGCCCATCCATATACAGAAGGCATTTGCTGACGTGAGATTTCACAAAGGCGATCATAGAACTTAACTGTGTTACATCTTTTGTTCCGCCACCTTGTATAACGATCAGACAAACCTGTTGCCGTATTTGGATTATCGCACCATTCATCTGAAGGCCACTCATCGCCTCTGAGCATCATGATTCTCCAAATTACCTGCTGAAGGCTATATTCAATTGTGTGCCATCCATTAATTGTCAGCATGTAATCGTTCATAGTTCCAGGCTCCCAGTGTTTCTTACTGCATTTTTGACACTCATACGCATCCGTATTGATCACAACTTTGTATTTCATCGTTTTCTCCTTTGTGTTAGATTTTTTCGAGATATCCTTCCTTTACATATACCATTTCGCCTTTGTGTTCCAATACAAGGCAAAACATATTTTTCTCTTTTGCAGACTCAATGCAGCATCGGTAATTAACCTGATGCGTAGCATCGCTCACTTTGATTTCGCATGGAATGTTGCTAAACCATAATTTTTTGCTGTGTTTTCTGATGAAAAAGAAATTTTTAATATCAGATTCAAAGCTACTAACCGGAAATTTGCTTCCAATTAATTCTTCTAAAAATATCTGATCTTTTGGTTTCTTCTTTTCTGTTATCATGCCGTTTCCTCCTTTTATCTTTTATATAATTTTCAATTTGAATATGGGAAAATATTGATAAAAGAATTTTTTCTAAAATTAAAGAAAATCCCACCCAGCTATATGTCTGGATGAGATCTCTTAGATATATGACTTATATAATGAAATCGAATTCTACCAATAAGTTTTGAAAAATCCCTGATTTGGATCGCTGTAACTTATTCCAGGACATTCTTCGTATGTTCCTTTATAAGAAACAGATACAAGCTTTAGTGGATACCTTAAACGATCAACATCATCATCATAGCATCCAATATCAATTCCCTTGCTGCGATTATTCTGCAAACAGGTATTTCCTCTTTCCAGGATATCTTTCATTGTTGACGGATATTCATCGCCTTCATATTGCATTCCTTTGCACTTATTCCAATATGCCAGTATGCCATACAAATCAGCATTCGGTTTGGTGTCGTCGTATTCGAATACATATCCATACCCAAAATATGTATCTATGATAAAGCCCCCGCCAAATTCTTCCGGAATTAAGATTTTGTATTTGTCACCTTCTACAACATTTTTTCTTTTTGTCGTTTTTGTTGCTCGTAGCCATGAAAAACTTCCCATGATTCATTCATCTTCTTTCTATAGATTATTTCTGTGTTTTGGTTCGTGACTTTATCCGTGAGTTAGGTGGCTTTTCTTTGATAGCAACCGTATAAATCATATTCATATTCTTTCCTCCTTTTATCAATCTAAAATTTCATTTAAAATATGAAATTATGGAAAGAATAAAAAACAGAATCATTCCTTTTATTAACTTCTGCTGCCAATTCTGCTTTTTCTGCCTTTCTATTGTCTTTTCTTGACACATAGAACATATGTTCTTATAATAAACTGTATGAATACGTTTAAATGGAGGAGGAATATACAATGATTGTTTCGAAAAATAATTTCGATGCTCCAAATTTGGTTCCGGTGCCGGTTATTGCTTCTTTTTCACCGGATGGAAAAGTGAGGCCACTGTATCTCAAATGGGACGGAGAATCTGTGAAGATCCTTGGATGCAAGATACGTCGTGAGCATGAGTGGGCTATCCTTTTTGAATGTGTATATGAACAATACGGTTTAGAAAAAAATATAATTCTGTACTTTAACCTGCGCGATCATGCGTGGTTTATTCAGTCTGGTCTTTCAATGTAATCTGTTGATTTCAAAAAAAAATGCCGCCAGGACAATCGTCTTGGCAACATTTTTCAATAAATATGAATTTCAATTTCGCATTGGTGTGAACTACTCACCGCTTAGCTCAAACGCTTGAAGTGGGAGCTTCAGGCTTTTCAGCCTTCTTTTTTCCTGTCTAGGCAGAAGTAGCCTTCTGTAGTACAACAGGCTATCCCCAGCGTCCCGACTGGTTCGCGTCTATATTTTACTGCTTTTATGCAGTCTTCTTTTTCTTTTGTCTTCTCTCTTTCGCAGCTTCCTGCCGGATCTTTGCTTCTTCCGCTTTTTCCATAGCTGCCTTCAAATATGTCAAGAAAATTCGTTTTCCTTCTTCCCGGATATTTACTGCAGCGTTGTAGTCCCGGTCTATGGCACATCCACATTCCGGACAGATATAGATCTGGTCTGATAGCTTCAGGTCTGACTTGACCTTACCGCATACACTGCAGGTTTTTGAAGATGGATACATCCGGTCAATCCAGGCCAGACAGCTTCCATTTTTTCAGAGCTTATATGCAAGCATCTCCCAGAATAATCCAAACCCATTATCATGCAGGCTTTTCCCAGGGACAGGCATCCGCCCATGGCCCAGAGATTGACATCTTCCACCACGATCGCATCATACCTGGATACCAGTTCGGTACTCAGTTTCTGCAGATAAAAATGGAATAGTTCCAATATAACAGGAGCTATTCCATTAGAGAGAGTTATAATTTGATTTCTTTTTTTAGCTTGAAGGAATATATGATTTTTTCTTTTACCATTTTCCCGGTCAGCTGTTCCAGTGCTTCTGCGTAAATATCAAGCTGAGTTCGATATTTTTCAATCAGTTCTTCTCCGGACTTTACATAATCCGTTTTGTAATCTAATAAAACAATCCCATCATCTTCTTCAAAATATACGTCGATGATGCCCTGAACTAACAGATCCTCGCTGATGTTTTCATTAAATAGTTGTGAAGCTGATGTACTGATGACAAATGGCTGTTCACGATGAAGCCTACCTTTTCTTTGTGCTTCCGCAATACGTTGTCCGGAACTACTGTTAAGAAGAGAAAGAATGTCTGCTGGTCGAATGCTGATCGCACTTCTCTGATCCAAAAGACCTGACTGGGCCATTCGCTGTATTTCATCTTTTACTTTTGTATGATAGTACTTCTTTGTAAAATCGAATGCTTTTAAAAGGTTGTGATAAGCAGTTCCTCTGGATGCTCCTTTTAACTTTTCTGATTCATTCTTCATAAAATCAGGAATGAGTTCTGGAAGTTTTTTTGATTTATCCCTATCTGTGGCTGTATCTTTGCTTTCTTTCTTTTTCAATTCAGATACGGTATATTTTAATTTCATCATAGTAGCCGGCTCATGAGGGTATAAATAATTCATCTGCTCATCAAATCGATCTTTATCAGAGCCCGGACATGAAATTTCAGAAGATAGCAGCGAATGAATATAATCATGCATATTCATGCTGCTGCACTTTTCTGTAGAAACTAATTCGTCCACAGTGATTTCCGAGATCTCAAAAGGGCTTTCTTTTTGACAGACGGCCGGGATCAGCCAATCAAGATAGCTTCCTGCACTCTCAAGCTGATGCAGTGATAAATCACCAGACGGATATATGTCTTCCAGATTCCCATCAATAGAACCGGTAAGGATTAATTTTTCTTTTGCCCTCGTCAAAGCTACATATAAGACACGGAGTTCTTCGTACAGATTTTCCATTTTTGTCTGCTCTTGGATGAAATTTTTTAAAAATGTTGGCTTCTTTATCCTTGTGTCCAGATCAACAAAATCAATCCCTATCCCATCTGGACTCATAATAAGCGCGTTCCTAATGTCCTGTGTATTGAATTTTTTACCAAGACCTGCGACGATAACGATTGGGAATTCCAATCCCTTACTCTTGTGAATGCTCATAATCTTTACTGTATCATCGCTTTCATCAGTAACGCTCGCTTCTCCGTAATCCACTTCGTATTTCTTGAGCTGGTCCATATATCTGATAAAATTGAACAGGCCTTTATAGCTCGTTGTTTCATAGGCAGCAGCTTTTTCTAACAGCATTTCAATATTGGCATATCGCTGAGTTCCACCAGGCATTGCTTTCATGCACAGTCCGTATCCGGTTTCTGTTATGATTCGATATAAAAGTTTATGGATTTCTGTGTATGGCAGCATTTTCTTATAATCGGCTAGTTGCTTCCTAAAATTTACCAGTTTGTCCCTCAGCCCCTTATCATCCCCGCTTTTGATATATGAATAAAAAGCATCATAAAAATGTCCGTCTGGAGAACCTGCTTTTATCTTTGCCAAGTCATTCGCATTCAGGCATGCAAACGGGGAACTGAGCACGGCTGCTAGAGGAAGATCCTGTTTAAAGTTGTCCAGAAGCTTTAAATAATCTATAAGTACACTGATCTCATACGTTTCAAAATATCCGGAGGTGCTGACTGCATAGGAAGGAATGTTGTTGTTATTTAGCGTTGCTGCAATGTTATCAGCCCATCCTTGTGTACTTCTGGTTAAAATCACGATATCTCTGTATGTGATATTCCGGTATTTACCTGTTTTTTTATCTAATATCAGTCCATTTTGTTTCAGGCCTCTGATCTTGTCTGAGATCATTTCTGCTTCTGCAATACGTGCATCTTCCCCGTTTAATCCGTCCTTATCTAAAAGCATAAGTTCTGGTTTTGTGGAATAATCGTTACAAGAATCTGGCAAATCCAGGAATGAGGCTCCGGCATTTAAAGCAGCTGCTTCGTCATATGCAATTCCGCCAAAATCTTTTCTCATCATTCTTGAAAAAACAAAGTTCGCTCCGTCGAGGACTTCTTTCCGGCTTCGGAAATTTTTATGCAGATCGATCTTTTGGCAGTCAGACTCATCTTCTGTATACCGGTCATACTTTTCAATGAATAATTCTGGGCGTGACATGCGGAATCGGTAAATGCTCTGCTTGACATCGCCAACCATAAAAATATTATGATTTCCAGAATGGCATCTGGATACTGCCTGCAGCAATGTTTCCTGGACCAGGTTACTGTCCTGGTATTCATCGATCATAATTTCTTCAAACAGCTCCTGATATTCTTTTGCTATTTTAGATGGAACCAATTCACCATTTATTTCTTCGGTCAGGATTTTTAAAGCATATTGTTCCATGTCAGTGAAATCGATAAGATTTCGTGTTCTCTTCTTTTGCTCAAGAGAATTGGAAAATGCTTTCACTAAGTTAACAAGGACAAGAAGGTCTGGCACACAGGCATTCATTTCCGCTGCCCATACATCCGGTGATACATCAAAATATTTTGCTTTCATATCTGTAAAAATTTTCTTAACCTGGGTACGGATATTTTTTACTTCTTCTTTATGAAAATCTGATACGGTATTGTCCTTTTTGGAAGGAAGTCTCATCCATTTTAGCGATTCAAGCATGGCAGAAAACTTACTAAACGAATCCGCTGTAAGTATTAAATTTACCTGCTCGATATCTGCTTCAATTGCAGGCTCGTACATATATGGGCCATCCGGCTTCAAACAGGAAGCGGAAGCAATCTGTAATAAGATAAGTGCATCTTCTGCCTTTTGCTTTGCTCTGGACAGTACTTGCTCTGTGAGTGAGCATGAATCTACTTTGGATGCATCGATCCTGTATGTGTCTATACATGACTCCAGCCATCTTTCTGGCTGTGGATAGCTTCTGGAATACTCATACATTTGAAGGATCATGTCCTCGATTTTTTTGTCGTTTCTTCCAGTTCCATATTTCTCAACAAAAGATAAAAATGTTTCTTCATTCTTCTGATAGGCTGCTTCCATGATCTCGTCCATAGCTTCTTTTTTTAACAGTTTTAATTCTCCTTCTTCTACGGTACGGAATCCAGGATCTATGTTTATAGCATGGAAATGGTCCCGGACAACTGATAAACAGAAGCTGTGGATAGTTGTAATCATGGCATGGTGGATTAAAGCACTCTGCCGTTCTAAGTTTCTATTCCATGGTTCCTCACTTAATTTCTGCTCAATGGCATTGCGGATTCGTTCTTTCATCTCTGCTGCTGCCGCTTTTGTGAATGTTACCACCAAGAGCTTATCTACATCCACCGGATTGTCTTTATCTGTAATCATATGAATAATACGTTCAACAAGAACTGCTGTTTTCCCAGATCCTGCCGCTGCAGACACCAGCAGATTCCGGTTGCGTGATTCAATTACTTTCTTCTGTTCCTCTGTCCAATTTACACTCATGATAGTACCTCCTTTTTCTATGACCATTGTACCAATTTTGGAGAATTGAAATTTTTTTGCAAAAAAGATCCCCACCCTGGATCTACATTACTTTTCCGTAATCACCAGAATGGGGAATGCTTAATTTTTCTTATTCTTATTATCTTTCATTGCAGCAATAATATGGTCTTTCGGAACCGATGCGATATTCCGGTAATGAAATCCATCTATCTTTTTATCAAATCCACAGATATCTTTATATTTGCAATGATCGCAAGCGGTTACTCCATCGTATTTATATGGCAAGACAGATGCATCTCCGCCTTGGATCCTGTCCTTTGACTCCTGTTCCAGATGTTCTGTATACGCCAGCATATCGCTCATCTCATCCTGCGTTACTGCATTGGATGAACTTCCAAGGGAGCCGTCTTTGTTCTTGCGGATTGGATAATATTTGGAGGTCCCGGACAAGTTATGCTCCAGGTGTTCTACTACATCTTCTTCTCCATTAACTAATCCATCCAGCTTAAGTTCTCCGAGCAACGCATCTTCGGTATCTCCTTTGCTTCCTTTGATAAACGGATCCTGTATTTTGTAATAAAAGACCCCGGCAGGGATTATCTCTTTCTCTGGATGATGCTTTTTTTCATTTTCCATCGCTGCATTCATGTATACAGGCAGCTGCATCTGAAGCCCATGATAAAAGGATACAATATCAAAAGATTTCTGGCCTGTTTTATAATCTGTTACTTTTACATATACCTTATCATCATTTTCATAAGTGTCGATCCGGTCGATTTTTCCTTTTCCAAAATTAAATTCATTGGCCGATGTTTTAAAATCTCCCGCTTTCATCTGTGCAGACAAAGCCCAGACAGAACGTCTTAATAGTATTTTTATCCGACGGATCATGTATTCATTTCTCGCTGTATCATACAGGATTGTATTATTATAATCAACAATACTGTCATCTACGCACTGGTCGATCAATTCTTCCCGTTCCATTTCTGACAGATCCGGCCAATTTTTATTCTTCTTAAGAAGTGTTTTGGAAAAACGCTCCAGCGCTTTATGCGCAATGTTTCCAAGATCTGTTGGTTTAAATTCATAACGTTCTCTTTCTTCCAGTCGAAGTCCGTAATTTAAAAAATGTGCATATGGGCACGCATAAAACCGTTCCATACGTGTGACACTCAACTTATCTGGATCTCCAAACAAAATGGATGCTGTTGGATGATCAATAATGGCATCTTTATGATAGGAATCGGCAGCAGATATGATACGTTCCAGATCATTTTTTTCACCAGAATCATTTTTCATCCACGAAAACAGGGAAGTCCACTGTTTTGAGTTTTCTTTATCTTGAAGCCCGAATGCTATCATCGTATTGCCAATCGAACGGGTAAGCTCTTTTTCGACCAAAGGCTTTTCCGATTCGTTGATCACATTCAAAGATGGGTACAGCCGCCTGATCTCCTGTACAAGATATGCTGGCCGCACTGCTTTCCCGTCATTTGAAACCCTTGACCACGAAAGGAAAAGTCCTTCCGTTGGTTTCGTTAACTGCATATACAAGTAAAATTTCTGTGTGTATATCTGCTCTTTTGGACCTGGAGAAAGGCTGATCTTTTCCATTCGGAATTTATCACGGTCTCTTTCAGAGAGAAAACCCTGGGCAGCAGTATCTCCCGGAAGCAAATCATCATTTGCTCCCATGACGAACAGATATTTGATGTCATTTAATCTTGTTCGTTCAATATCACCAATCACTACCTGATCGATACTTGGCGGAATGACTCCAATCTTTACTTCCTGCAGACCGGCATCCAATAATGCACAATATTCTGTTGTTGTCACTCTTTCACTGCCTAATAGTTCCACAAATTTATCAAACAGATTTAGTAGAACCCGGTATACCTGTGTATATTCTTTCGATAAGCTGAGTTCTCCCGCTGCTTGGAAGTTTTCTGCAATATCATTTACCTTGGATTGTATATTTTCTCGTACAAGGAACAGATAGATTGCTCTTGTAATATCTTCGACTGTTTTTCGTGGCTGCTTCATAGCTTCCCTGAATTCTATCATTTTAGAAATAAACCGTTCTCTATACGCATTCAATGTTTCCAGTTCCGAACCATCCAAATCTTTTGTCCGCCTTGTCCATTTTTCATCCCATTTCTTAAATCCTTTAATACCAACCGCCAGGCAGTAATTATCCATCATATCGATTTCATCTGATGTGAAATCACATAATCCGGTGCGCATAAAGCGAAATACTGATTCATAAGTATAATTTTGTTCGGCTATTGAAAGAAGGCTTCTAATGTATTCAATAAATGAATTCTGCAGAATGCTTCTTTTATGGTCCATAAACATCGGAATATGATAACATTCAAAAGCAGATTCCAGATGGTTCGCATAAGTGTCTGGATTTGAAATAATTACAGCAAAATCTCGGTATCTGTAACCTTTTGTTCTTACGAGTTTTCGAATTGCTTCTGCTACATACATAGCCTCTTCTTTAGGATTTTTAGTTTCGTGCAAAGACAGATTACTTGCTCCTGTATAAGTATTGCTGGAATACCGGAAGAGATTTTCTTCTAAAAACATCATAGAAGGATTCTGTGCAAAACGGTGGTTGGCATTTGTATATAAATATACCGGTTCATCGACAGGAATATTTTCTTCTTTACACATGTCGGTTAACGAAGTTACCATATGTTTGCTTAAGGCAAAAAGCTGATACGGATGTGTATACTGATACGGATTCTCTCTTTTATCTATATCAACTGTAATCATAACTTTATCGCTAAATTTCAATAATTCACAAATTAGACGGACCTGAACAGGCGTAAACCCGGTAAACCCATCCATGCAGATCACACTGTTTTTTATGATATTGGATTTTGGCACGGATTCGCATAATACGTCTAGCAGCTCTTCTTTGGTAAAATATTTTTCCTGTATGTAGTCCTCAAAAGCATCATAAACTCTTTTGATATCCTGCAGCTTATAATGAAGATAGCTTCCGGAATCAGTGCTTTCTATCATATGCGTTAACTGCTCCGGCCCTACTCCGTACTGAGTAAATTCAGAAATAATAGATTTTACTTCATTGATATATCCCTGTTTTTTCAGATTTTTCTTAAGGATCACTAATTCGTCCTTGCATTCTCCGGCAACTCTTCTAAGAATTAAATTTTTCCCTTCATCATCAATAATTGTTCGACTGTCATGACCGACTTCCTGGAAAATTCGGTACGCAAGTCTTTCGAAGCTTAATACATCTATGTTTAAGATTCCTTTTGCAGGATGTGCAAAACACAAATCTTTTTGTGTCTGCATGGTAAACTGCTCCGGTACAAGCATGATATGTGTTTTTTCTGGGTGCTCAACAGAGCTTTTGATGATATCTGATCGCAGATAAGTTGATTTTCCGCTTCCTGAATTTCCAAAAATAAATTGTAAAGACATAAGTAACCCTCCTTAGATTCGATTTCTGTATTTATTATATCTTTTTACGATGAGCTCTATATTTTTGCAAAAAGACAGGCCTCCCATAATGGAAGACCCGTAAACTACCGCTAATATCGTTAAGATAAAATATGCCGGAACACATAAATCAAATTATCTTGTCCAGCTTGTAGGACGATGTTTTTGGATCTCCTACCTTACCCATTCCTGTGTAATGAAGAACCTCACCACACATATTACCACTCTCAAATGCCTCTACATTCTATCCTCTTCATCATATCCCGTTACCAAAGAAGCATATGTTGCCTCCCCCTTATCTAAAAATAAATTGCTCTTATAATCATACTCCTGCAAATATCCCTCTTTTTCTGCTAACAATCTTCTAAAATATTGGGATTCTGTTTTTTCAATTATATGTATATAACCTTTTGCCTCTTCAATATTAACTACATTTTCTGCGTAAAACCAATACTCCTTATCCTGCACAATATCAGCAATATCTTTTATTCCACACTTTACCCATTGTATACCATTACCAAACATCTGATCTAATAAGCTCTTTTCATATGGGAGAATGTGTAAATGTGCATGATTGGTTCCACACGCTGTTATTGAGCCTTCATGATTTGCGCCATGTTCAAATATAATACACTTTTTCTTGTATATCTTCCGAACTTTCTTCAACATCTCGTTTGCAATATTAATAAACAATGTATTTGTATAAAATTTTCTCATGGAATAAGTATGTTCTTTCGGAATAACAAGAGACCAACCTTCTATAAATCCTCCTATACTTACCAGTGTATAAAATTGACTATTTATTAAGACAGGATTATCTATCATTCCTATGTTCCGTTTTCCTTCTAAAATATCGCAAAAACGGCACTTTTTACTGCATATTATTTTACTTTGCATATTATCTTTCCTTATTTCCACCATAACCTGTCACCCACTTTCTATCCATACCTTCCAAGATATCAGGTGTTATATTATAATATGAACTAACCATACCATACATTTCCTTCTCTGTATGACCATATTCCTGTCTTTTATAATCAATCAAATCAAATAAAGAATAAAATTTCATAAACATCTCCTGTCAAAAGTAACTCATAGTCCGTAGGCTTAAAGTCTACAGACACTATTTTATAAATATTGTAAAGTACCTATACAGAGATGTTTTCTTTTTGCTTTTTTGCTGCTAAGAAGATTAAAAAAGATCCGATTACATTACCGAAAAAAAAGAATTGAGAAATGCTTAAGAAAATTTTTTTGCCAAAAAAAGTTTTATCTAACATGAAAACTGCTTTCACTCCATATACACTGCACAGTAAAAGATCAACATACAGAATGCTCCAAAGTATTATGTTTACGGCAGCAACCGGTAATGTGAAAAATGGAACAAAAACAATAAACATAGATCCAGCTGACACCATGACTCCGATTATTTGGAGTGGAAAGTGCGCAACTGCAATAAGCAAACCGAAAGAAGCTAAATCTGTCTGATCTTTTTTACAAATCACGTAAATGATACTGCCAGTATATAGGATAGATATCAGTAAGAAATACATTGCAAAAACTGGAATGGAAAACGGAATATAGCTTTTGGTAACTAGCACTCCACCAATATATATATATGGACAGATTGCTATTAGGATTGGAATTATATCTTTTTTATTTTTCAAAATTACAACCTCCATGCTCTGAATTGTAAAATGGTGACAGCTTTGCACCTTTACAAAATTACACTACTCTCAAACCTCAAATATCTAAGAAAAACGGCCTACGAACCATTTGTGCAATTTTGTAAAAACATTTGCTACATTTTTAATATGGTAGTTTTTATAATAAAAAGAGACACCAACGTATCCGGTATCTCTTTTTGTGGGCTACTCATCCTTCATTTTCATTTTTAAAAAAATATTGGTTAATTCTGGGTCAAACATATGACCACTCTGTTCCCGAATATACTGCAGAAACTCCTCATCCGGCCAAGCACACCTGTATGGTCGATCAGGCGCAAGAGCATCGTATACATCACAGATATGGATAATTTTTGCATCATCCATGATCTGATCTCTAGTTCCATATTAATACATGGAAAAGGAGGAATTAAAATATGAATTCTATTACTAGTACTTTATTGAAAATGAAAGATAAAAAAAACGATAATATACTTATCGAGAAGATCCCTACAGGATTCTCAAATTTAGATAGTATTCTTGGTGGAGGTTATCAATCAGGGCTGCATTTCGTTGGTGCGACACCATCAGCCGGAAAAACAGCTTTTGTTTTACAGGTCATGCGGAATATGGCTCAATCAGGAAAAGAATGTATATTTTTTTCGCTTGAGATGATGGAAGCTATTCTAGTGTCAAAACTTTTAAGTATGCAGAGTTTCATAGATTCTGATGGTGATGCTAATATGTCCTATCCAAGTAATTTTCTATTAGATTCAAAATCAAGAATGAAATTAACAAATGATGATTGGACTAGAATTTTTCTGTCTTCAGAACACATTGAAAAATTTTCAGATCGCATACATATCATAGATAACGATACAGCAACCAAAAGTATATCTTCGGATTATATTTATAATTCTATAAATGAATTTGTTATAGAAACAGGGAAACATCCCGTTGTATTTATTGATTACCTTCAGATTATTGCACAACCAGAGCGTCATTATTTTCTGTCGGATAAGCAGATGATAGATTATAATATCAGTAAATTACGACAACTTGCTTTTTTACATCACATTCCTGTTATTCTAATTTCATCAGTCAATCGGGAAAGTTATGACAACAGCGGAATTAGCATACAATCATTTAAAGGAACTGGAGATATTGAGTATAGTGCAGAAACTATGCTTAGTTTGAATAGACTTGACTTCAATAGAATAGATTTGAACATTTTAAAAAGAAAGGATGGAATATCAGGACAAACATTAAAATATTATTTTTTTCCAGAATACAATTTCTTCTCAGAGCATACATGTAAAAAAATAAAAATGTGATTCCGGAACCAGGTTCCTATAATGAACAAGGCTGCCGTAAAGTATAACTTTACGGCAGCCTTGTTTAGTATGACTAATCATCAATAAGCTTCAAAAGATTATTTGATACTTTTTCAATTAACCCTGCTGGCGATTGATCTATAATTCTTACATCAGAATACTTCTTTTTCCAATTTGACATTATTGCACTGAAAGACGATGTAGCTGCTGCTGATTTTTTCCCACCGATTAGAGTTAAATCACATCCATTTGTCATTCGCCCAAATACTGAATGTATATTCAATAGGACAAGACATTGTTCATTTATATCTAATTGTTCAAAGAGAGATTTACCATTAAGTAAGGTCTGCAAAGTTTTTTCAATATTTTGTCGTTTTGTATAAATAGAATACTGCATTTTTTCAATGTAAAGATCGTAAAGCATTGCATTTTTTTCTTTTGTGATTTTATCATACTTTTCGCAATACTTCCTTTTCGGATCTTTTTGTATTTTTCTTGCAAAATTTTCCAGATACTTCAAGTATTGTATCCATGATGGATCTGATACAAATTGCATCATCGGCTGTACAATCAGGCATTTTCCCCTGCTGCTGCTTCCGGTGATACAAACTCGGAATCCATCTAAAGATAACATCGTATTCATCTTCAAAGGGCGCATTCCAAGAGGAAAAGAAAAGTTGTCAATGGTTTTCCCCAATATTTTTTCAAGGCGTCGGTGAGAATATTCTATCGCAAAATTCTTATCTTCCAAAAACTGTTTTCCATATAATAATTCTACAGGAAGAATAATAATATTTTCCACTTTTTTGATGCTGTATTTAACAGGTATAAAAAACATAATTTTAGGTTTATTATATCCGCCATATCTTTCTGTAGGCATTCCTTTTTTAAACTCAACCAATCCAGGTTTTCTGCTTACCAGCTGCACATCAAAAAGTTTTCCGGTTGAAAACGAAGAATATTTTACAATATGAGCAGACGTTTTTTGAGCAATCTTTTGAACCTTTATGAGATCTGATTTTCCATTCCAAATAATCTCATCGTCCTCTTTTTGTTGATTTTGAAAAATAGCTTTCAATTTAATGCTGTATTTAGATTTGAAGTCAAAAGGCTTTTTGAAGAACTTGTTGTAATACACATCACCAACAACCGCTTCCAAATATGCATCAGTTGCATTATGCAGATCATTATATGTACGTGATTTTGGAAGGTCGAATTCTTTTCTAAAATCTGAAAGCAGCCTGTAGCTTACCGGAATAATCTTGATATCCATGTTACGATATCTATTTTTTAATACTTCAGAAGTTATTTTTGTTAATTGAGAAGTTAACGTTAACTGTCTGCTGGTGAATTCTTTTCTCTCATCAATTGAGAAGGGTTCGTTTCTTGTAAGCCTGTTATATTTTTCGTCATTGATAATACCAATTGATTTCCATTGTTCCCACATTGGAAGCATTTTTTTTCTTATTCCCTGCTCTATCGGATAATCATTATCCTTTCGTCCATTGATTTTTGATAAAACCAGAACTTTATTGTTCGCAATACTGTCATCTTTTACAACAGATTGAGGATAAATATGATCTATGTTATATTCCTCTATGTCACCTTTCTTTTTTCGGCCAGATAATACATTCAAAGTAATTTTTTCCCCAGTGTATGCACATATTCCGAGCTGCATGAAATACAGGAAAATTGCATCACTCTGTAGTCTGTTATTTGCATCATCGCCAAATGATTCTAACTCTTTCTTCACAATGCTGATATCAATTGCTTTGTAATTTTTGGAAATATTATTATATAGTTCAACGAGTTGTTCGTATCTGCTCTTTGTTTTTACTGTCGTTGTAGACATTCCCTTGGTAGACCCAATAAAAATCTTGCTTGGCTTACCGATATTTTTTTCGATATCCTTCAGGACAGCATTTACCCGGTAAACCGCTCTCCGTGTTGTGTTGGAAGCGTGATACTCGTCTAAAACATCCTCAATCGTAAGTTCTTTACCGTTAAAATATTCTGCATTCATTTTATTTATTTCTTCTGCAAAAGTGTATCTGCTATTATAAAGAATTTCCATCATAGTTAGATTTTTGTCCCACATGGTTTGCAATATTGTTGTAATTTCTCCGGTTTTCTTATCCACCCCTTCTATACCATAAAGAAATTCTCCGGATAACTTTCCAAAGTCCTCGATTTTGCACTTGCAAATATATTTCATATCATCTTCAGAGAGTTCAGCGTAGTTTTTTTTCAACCATTTTAAAAGTCTGCTCTTATCTTCTGCATAGGCAGATCGTTCTATAATTTTTTCTACATCTTCAACAGAAAGTGTTTCTGACTCAAGAAAGTTCTTAAAATGTAAATAAGAAGATAACATAGAATGAATCTGCGTATCAACCCCTGTAATTGCATTTTCTTCACCGCTGTTCATGTATCCATTCTTGATCAAAAAGGTTTCAATATCTGATTTTTTTATGTTTTTTTTCTTTTTGAATACATCATTAAAAAGCCCTTGTTTTGCAGATACCGATATTTTTTTACCATGAATACGAATGCTATTGATTTCATTCAAAACGGTAAATTTCTGATAATACAAAGAATGCTTTGGCAAGACAGAGGCCCCGTGGATATAAGCGCAATGGTTTGTCATGCGACGGATAAATGCTTTCTCACTTTCATCCTCATCAATCACATCTTTGAAATTCCATGGTGTAATTTTTTCATTGCTTCTCTTCTTCACCCAGGCAAATGGTGAATGGTTATTTAATGGTCCAACAAAATAAGGAATTTTAAACAAAAAAAGTTCCATAATTTTTTCGGCGTTACTCAATCCATCTTCGATATCATTCAAGAATGGCAGATAGCAAGAAGCATTTTTTAATATTTTTTGTAATTCATATTCGTACAGTTGATGAGGAATGACACGGTTATCTGTTGTCTTTTGCTTCGGCATAAATGTGTGAAGCGCCAACCGCTTATTCATATCGCAAAACCGCTCCATGTCTGACTGGTCTGGCTGAATTTTACTTATGGTTTTAGATATATAGTCTGAAAATAATTCAATATTAGTATATTTATACTTCTCCTGAGACATGTTTTTATCTATATGATGAGAATAAGCAATGTAATTATCAGCATGAATCTCACGAAATATCTCATTATACTTTTCTGGTGTATATTTCTTGATGATATACTTTAAAGTCTTTAGATCATCTTTATGCTGTTCATATATGGATATTTTTGCTTCTGAGATACATGAGCATGTATTTCCTGATGTATCTTCTAATATGTCCACAAGAAGATACCAATCATATAATTTATTTAAAATCGTGATCAGATCCATATCATCTCCTATCATTTCAGCGATTTTATCATTACTTTCGTCATCCATTCCTAAAGAAACAGACTTGATTTCATCATACTCTTCTTTCCCAAATAGTTTTTTTATTTCATATTTACCACCACTAAGCAATTTCAAAATTCCTTCCTGACTATATGGAAAACTTTCCGTGCATACTTGTGACGGCTTTTTGCCATCTAAAAGCAAATTCTTCAGTTCTGTAAATTTATCTTTTACACCGAGCTTCTTCCTGAAAACTTGACCAAATGTCGATGAATCTACTTCGTTCCACGGTTTGTCATAGCCATTCTCTACGAAATAAGCCATGAACTCATTATATGCCTGATTAATTCCGGTAATTTCTTCTAATCTATTAATATCTAACGGGCTATTAAAATGTCCTCGATGTGTTAACAGCCACGAACAAGCCAGATAGACGAGACGAATATCATGAGGTCTCTTGTTTCTCATTAAATCATAAATCAAATGGTGAATTGTTGGATATTCCTGGTAGTAATTTTTATCTGTATAATTTTCTTCATCAAAACATATATTTTTATCGGATACTTCATCACGCCACCGACAGCTTTCCTCAAGGCGTATAAAAAAGCGTTTATCTATCTTTGAAATTTCATCTGCAAATATTTCCTGCAGCAAATCAACACGCCATTTCTTTCTATTCAGATTTCGTCTGCTAGAGCGATATCCTCTCCTATCTGCGCATAATTCCCCTTCATCATAGAGAATGCTTCCCCATGCATCATTTCCTTTGTATTTAACAATGTCATAAGCCCCTGCTATTGGTAAATTTATAACGGCATATCCCACAGACCCAGTTCCTATATTTAATGCAACTGATACTTCTTTCATTTTTTTCTCTTTTTTCATTGACATTACTCCTTTTCTTGTATTATAATTTAGTTAGTGGTTGAAAAACCCTTACAATTTACACTACGAGTTCAAATAAAAGTTAACTCAATTCACTGGTTTATCCAGTTGTGCAGTGTGCACTAAAGACTTCGTAAGAAGTCTTTTTTTTGTTAATTTTTATACATTTTTGTCTTTAAATCCGCAGCTGTATAATTCTTCCATCTGATTGTCCATTTGTTCAGATGGTTCATAGCCTTCAAGCATTTCAACCATTCTTTTTATTTTTTTATCATCGGATGAAAACTGTCCCATATTGTCGAAAACTTTTTTCTTTAATTCTATTATATTTCCGTAATTTTCATACTGTTGCTGACCGCTTATTGCACAAAGCACCCCCAGTGCATATGCACATTCATAATTTCCCGTCATAATAGCATTTTCAAAACCACATTTTATCTGGACAGCATTTTTAGCAAGCAATGTCACCATTATTACATCTCTTCCTTAAATTTTTTAATATAATCTTTTACTGCTTCAGTTGAGAAATTACTCTCCTCAAGCAATTTAATGAAACGGCTTCCGACAATTGCACCATCTATAACATCTTCAAATGGTTTTACATCTGCTGCTGTCTTTATTCCGAATCCCATCATTACAGGAACATCACTCTGTCTTTTAACTTCTGCAAGATAATCATGAAGATTTTTATGAAAATCATGTGCATCACCACCGGTTACACCCATCTGTGATACACAGTAAACAAAACCTTCTGCTTCTTTGAGAAGCGCAAGCTCTTCCTCTGTAATATTCTCTGCCGCCCCATTGTCTTTACGGTCGCTGAGCTTGCCTGCCGCCTCAAGGATACGCTCCAGAGAGTTCTTTGCTGCCTCCATCAGATCTGCGCTGAAGTTCAGCGGACTTCTG
>ERZ827363.1361-NODE-1361-length-24056-cov-4.364068_pt1 | contig 24056 bp, 30 predicted proteins | sample MGYA00519776_ERZ827363 | MGnify/ENA primary metagenome ERZ827363 (study PRJEB31778, sample SAMEA3449288) | human gut metagenome | biome: human gut; feature: human-associated habitat; material: faeces | place: United Kingdom | collected 2010/2012 ...
TGAACCAAGGAATAGACTATGACCTTCTGGCGGAATGCTTGAAGGCTGCAATGAAGGTAGAGTATATAAGCAACAGCAGGGAGCTTAAGATGTACGCCTATGCTCTGTACAACGCTCATATGTGGGCGAGAAAAGCAAAATAAAAGAGGACCCCCCGAACCACCAGATAGATCCTCTTTTCTCAATTAATAGTACAAATATACTATTAATTTCTAAACTATAGTACTATGTTTTCAGAAATATCAGAGCTAAAAACAATCAGAGAGCAAAAATCCAGATTGTCAGAAAGAGAATATGAACTATCCACCCCTATAATGTCTGATTTGAATTATATTCCTTCCATATACCAATGTTTTTGTGACATTCTTGATTCCAGGGATTGCCCGGGATACAAAGACAGTGTTCATAACAGAAAAAAGTTTATATTCATCATTTTATTCCTGTATGCTCCTAGTGTTCTTGCAGGGGGAAGAATGCCTAGGGGCCTTCGGGATAAGATTGCAGAATCGGTAAATATCAGCGATAAGACATTTATTTCCCACAATATTGAAACTGTGGTCGTTCTCTACAATAATTATAAAGGGTTTCGTAAGGATATAGAGTATATTTACAGTGAAATTGTATCTCATCTAAGAGATGAGGGTTTAATTTTTAATAAATAGAGATGGCAGCACCAAAAGGAAATCAATTTTGGAAGTTAAGAAGCAAGCATGGGCGTGACATGTTATTTGCCACCCCTGATTTGTTATGGGAGGCTGCTTGTGAATATTTTGAGTGGTGCGATAAGAATCCTTGGAGAGTTGTTAAGAATAAGACAAAAGGAAAAACAAAGGAAAAGGAGGAATCGCCTACACAGCGGCCATATACACTTAGTGGTCTAATGTTATATTGTGATGCTAGTGAAACTTTTTGGAGGGAATTTAAGAAAGCTAATCATGAAGATTTTTTGTCGGTCATTGCACGTATAGAATCTGTAATAGAAACTCAGCAGCTGGAGGGGGCTACTGTAGGAGCCTTTAATGCTAATATAATAGCTCGCAAATTAGGTCTTGCTGAAAAACAAGAAAGTACATTGAATGTAAAAGGGAGTATCCCTGTTCAAGAGTGGATAAAAGCTAGATCAAAAAAGAAATGATAGTGTTTAACATTAAAACTCAAGAAGTCTATAATCCGTTGTATAATAACACGGATAAATTAATAACTCTCATAACCGGTGGTCGTGGAAGTGCTAAAAGTTTTAATGTTGGTACGTTTATAGAAAGGCTTTCATTCGAATCTGGACATAAGATGCTGTACAGCCGATACACAATGACTTCAGCAGATATATCGGTCATTCCTGAATTTCAAGAAAAGATAGATTTAGAGGGAACTAATGATTTCTTTGATATAACTAAAAAAGATATTATCAATACCTTTTCAGATAGTGTAATTATGTTTAGGGGGATCAGAACATCTTCAGGGAATCAAACGGCAAAGTTAAAATCCATACAGGGGCTTACTACTTTTGTGTGTGACGAAGCAGAGGAATGGAATTCAGAAGAGGACTTTGATAAATTAGTTCTCTCAATAAGGCAAAAAGGAATTCAAAATAGAGTAATTATTATTATGAATCCGACCGATTCAAATCACTTTATTTATAAGAAGTACATTGAAAAGACGCACCGATTGGTAGAAATAGACGGTGTACAAGTTCAGATTTCTACTCATCCTAATGTTCTTCATATTCATACTACTTATTTAGATAACATAGAAAATCTTTCTCCTCAGTTTATCCAAGAGATGAAACGTATGAAAGAGGAAGAACTGGAAAAATATGCCCATGTAGCTATTGGAAGATGGTCTGATGTTGCAGAAGGTGCAATCTTTAAACGATTCGAAATTGTAGATTCTATACCCGATTATGCTAAGAAGAGAGGCATTGGATTAGATTTTGGATATTCAAATGACCCATCCGCGGCTATTGAATGTGCGCTTATTGATAATGACCTATATCTTGATGAATTGTTTTACAGGACCCGGATGCTATCTGGGGAAATTTCGGATTCTCTTAAGCCATTTAGGCTAAAAGTAATATCGGAAAGTGCAGACCCAAGATTAATACAAGAAATATCAAACTCAGGCATTCTTATTTATCCGGTAGATAAGTCAAATATAAACTCTAAAAGTTCAATTCTAGCAGGCATAGATAAAATGTTAGAATTAAACTTGAAAGTAACTAGAAGGTCATATAATCTTTTATATGAGTTAAGGAAATATACATGGGATAAGGATAAGGATGGTAATTATATAAATAAACCAATTGATAAATATAATCACGCACTTGATGCTGCAAGATATTGGGTATTGGGAGAAGTATTAGGAAGAATCTTAAAACCAAAACAATACAATAAAGACGATTTAGGACTATATTAAAATAAAAGATATGAATTACATTGAGGCTATATTCAATTTACTGCGTAACAAAACGCTTAATTCTTTAGGAGTTGAACGGGATTTAATGAGGCTTATCCAAGACAGGGATATAAGCCAGGTTATCTCGCTGCTTCAAGATAGAGATATTGATGTAAATGAGGCTATTGCCGAGTACAATCCGGAGTTTCATAAGGTCAACAGTCGCCCAGATAAGCCGCGTAAAGGCAAAGAACCTTATAGAACAGAAAAGCTACCTCGGACAAGACAAAGGTATATCAATGAAGTAGAGTTATTCTTCTTGTTGGGTAATCCTATAAAATGGAAGAACGATGTGGAAGGTACAGATGAAGCGTTTGAGGCATATAACGAGTTTCTTCAGAATACTAGGTTTCACACAACAATGAGACAAGCAAAAAGGCTGGCCGGCGCAGAAACTGAAAGTGCAAAAGTATATCATATATTTAATGATAACGGAAAGCCGGGAGTAAAGGTTTTGGTCATATCCAAATCTAAGGGATATACCCTCCGTCCGCTTTTCGATCAATACGAAAATATGATTGCATTTGGATATGGGTACAATTTGAAGGAGGGCAATAGAACAGTTGAGCATTTTGATATAGAAACGCCATCCTACATATTCCGATGCAAAAGAGCAAATATTGGGTGGGAAGTTGAGCCGTTGGTTAATCCATCTGGTAAAATCAATGTAATTTACTATAAACAGGATAAAGCTTGGTACGGGACACAGCCTAGATGTGACAGGGAGGAACATATTGATTCCAAAGCCGCTGATACTAATAATTATTTTGCAGACCCGAAAGTAAAAGCAACGGCAGATGTTCTCCAGTCTTTATCAGATCCAAGCATGGTTGGGGAAGTAATCCAAATGCAAGACAAGAACAGTGCTATTGACTATCTAGCTCCTCCTGAATACTCTTCAATGAAAGATAGTGAAAAGGAAGACCTGAATAACTCTATTCTTTTCGATTCATTTACCCCAGATTTCTCATTCGAAAATATGAAGGGTATGGGAACACTATCCGGAGAGGCTTTAAAGCGTGCTATGACGTTAGGATACATTAAAAGGGACAATCTAAAAGAGATTTACGATATCCTTGTAGACCGGGAAAAGAACCTTATCCTGGCTATTATGATGAATGTTACCCATATCCATCTGAGAAACCAGTTATCCAAGCTGAAGATTACCCACGAATTTGCAGAACCATTCAATGAAGATAAGGAGAAGCAATGGGCAGCTATCGGTAAGCTATATTCTGATGGAATTATCTCTCTTGATCTGGCTGTTACTATGCTTGCTTTGACGGATGCTCCACAGGAAGAGATAGAGCTTATAAAGAGTGAAAAACAGGCTTCGTCAAATGGGAATACATCTTCTAAATCAGACAAACAGACCAAAAATGAGACTACTTAGTCAGAAAAATCACGGGGATTATACAAAAATAAGAGGAAAAATAGGACAATCCTGCCTCGAAGCAAGGGTGGGGTAGCAATATTTTACAGAGTGAGGCATGGTAGGAATTTGTGTATTGATATTTTACTAAACAGCCCACTTGAAAGTGGTAAGGTTATGGTAAGGGTAATTAAGCAATAACGGCAAGATTACGGCAAGGCCTTTTGATAAAAGCCATAGATAAGAGGAGTTGCTATCTCCTCCTCTTATCTATTCCAGCATTGTTGATGATCCTGTAAATCGTCTGCTCTGACTTTACCCCGGTTTTTGACATTATCTCTTTGATCTTTCCTCCTGACAGATACAGGTCTATCACCTGTTTTTCCTGCTCTTCGGTGATCTGTTTCCCGTTCCGGAGAGGGATCTCCCTTCTCCTTAAGATCGCCATCACGGTTGTCTGGGAGATGTTAGCATACGTCGCTATCTTTCTAAGTGTCCAGCCATCCTTATATTGCTGACAAACAAGCAGTTCTTCTCGGTCTGTGATAATCTTTCCTCTTTTTTTACTCACTTTTTCCATGTTGTTTATTTTTTTTGTTTTACAAAGAATTTACAAGCAGTCTGTACGCAGATTCTTTAGCTGACAAATGTTTCTCTTCGTTTTCATCGTCATCACACCAATCCCAGATTTCAGAGTCAGTACAATGCACTGATGTACCCAAACCGCTTAATACATACTGTCCGTAACCTGTTTTCTCGATAGTAATTGTCTCGTTGTTAAATTCAAACGTCTTCATGATCTTTATGTTTTTAGTTGTTAATACCTTGTTTATTATTTTGATGTTACAAAGATAGTAGTTAATGTGATATGCTCCAAATAAAAAGAGAGAAATATTGTGATTTACTACATTATTTAACGTTAGGGCATAAAAAAGGGTAGCCCTAAAGCTACCCTTTCCCGCTGATTGGCGTCAACTTCAGTGTCGGACCGAAATCCCCTGACTTACTCTTTATTTATAAACTCTTGTAGCACCTTGTTTGTCTCGACAGCGAGTGCGGACATCAAGAATCCGTCTTTGCACATTTCACGTACTTGCCCGAATATCCGCTTTAAATTGGATTCCATGCCTTCTTTTGGATTATATACCACTTCTTCTTTCCCGTAAGGTATCAGACCTCCGTATGTGCTTCCGTGCTTTTTTCTGCCATTCTTTAAGTTTTCCTGTAGCGACAGGTTAAACTCTTTGACTTGCTTCCTTACGATGCGTTCTGCGTACTTGGTGCAACGCTCTGATCGTAGTTTTTCTTCCATTTCGTTGAAGGCTGCGATGTATGCTTCCTTGAACTGGGCGGCTACCTTTCCGGTGAAGCCCATGGCGAGGAAGGTGAAGCCGTCACGAGTCATGTAGTACATGGGATATGTTTTGCTTACATTCCCATTTTTCTTTGTGTATTCAGATAAGCCAAAATTGGCTTGTCTGAAATTCATGCTACATTCCAACTGATTTATAGCCCTTAAGACTTTACCATGCTCTTTGTGGAAGTAATCCGCAACCACCAAAGAAGAGGTCACAGCTTGACCGTTTTTCGCTTCTACCAATTTATCGGTAGACCATAATTCCAAACTTTTTGTTTCCATAATGTTTCTATTTAATGTGTTGATATTTTCTTTTAGTAGCAATCCCAATATATTGGGCAATATAAACCAATATCCTAATTAGAATATTTTGTTATAGCGGTGCGTATTTAGCACATCTTTTGATTTTTCAATGCGGTTGTTCGGAATTTTCGAATAACCACACACCGATGTCACACCAGTGTTACACCCGGGTGTACACCTGGGGGTAAATTATGCAACAATATTAAGTAGCATTTAATAGCCATAATTAATTACGCTATTAAATACCACTTAATAGCATATGGAAAAGAGGATTAGGCGGCTCTTTCATCTTTAAATATCTTATGAAGGAAAGACCTCCCTAATTCAGTCCATACGGTTATCGTATTGGTTCCTATACTTCCGTCTGATCGAGTGAACTGACTTGTTCTTGTTTTCGTGTACCCGTTTTCACTATATCTAGCTGTCAGCATCCATTGCCCGGACTGGTAAAACATGACTCCCTTTCCTTTTAGAGACTTGTGAAGCTGCTCGGCTGTTCTCAATGACAGTTCCTTCGCCATCTGGGTAGATGTGTAGGTGTTGACTGATTGAAGCACATTATCTACATATTGCACTTTCGGGACTGTTTGTTTGATTTCGTTCGCAAGGCAGGCATTTTGTTGTTCAAGCATCGCTTTCTCCGCTTTGGCTTGTTCCAGGCGTTTGCTTAGTACTTGCATGGCGTAGGCTATTGCTTCGTCGTCGTTTGAAACGGTGGTTACTCCGGTCTTTAAAAGTTCTTTGATGCGGTCGTTGCACCATAAATAGAAATCTGGAGACAGCCATTGAGCGAAAATTAGTGCTAAATCTTCATACAACCAAGTTCCTTGATTGTTACCACCTTGATTTACAATAACTAAGCCCGTTGCGGGAATTCCCGTTTTGGCTGATAACGAGCTAATTAGCTCGTTAGTCTGTTTCAACGAAAGCCAATCATTTGTACGTTTATTGAATGGCTTTGCCATTTGTGTGGCGTTAATCATTGTATTTTCGCCACTCATAAAAGAAATTTGACTACCTTTGTAGTCGTAAACTACTGGATTGTTCATATAATTAAGTTGTTTACAGTGAGCAGGTGCTGCGAACGCCTGCTCACATTGTTAATAATAGGTTAGCACATAAAAAACTTATCATTGTCGTCACCGAACATCTTGTATCCGGCAAACAGGCTTAAAACGATGATTGTCATTTCTATCATATCCGTATATTTTAATAGTTAATCTCCTACGTAATGTGCGCCCATGTAACCTCTGCTACTAGGATTATAGATTTCCCCCGAGAAGTTATATCTTACCACCTCTGCCGGTCTACTGTTTTTAAGAGATTCTAGTCTCTTTCCCTCTTCAGCTTTGCGTTTTGCGTCCGCTTCCTGTCTGGCTACGTCCAGTTTGGCAAGTCTCCAAGTTGATTTTAGGACCTCGCCGAAGGTTTTACCTTGCTTCTTGCCTACATACTTGTAGGTTCTATGTGCGGTGCGCATTATTTCTGATAAGTTGTAGCGTTTCATATATCTTTAGTTATATCTAAATTATTATGATGCAAATATAGATATATATAAATAATATAGCATTGATTTTATATATAAAATATGTTAATGATTAAGCTCTGCCTAAATTTTGTGTAGTATATATAATAGAAATAACTAAATAATTGTATTTTTGCACTCAAATAATAAAATTTAGATATATGTTAAGAGTTAAAGAAATATGCAAGCAAAAGGGCATTAGCCAAGCGGAACTTGCGAAGAAAATGGGGGTTTCTGCATCTGCTTTAAATCAGAGCATAGTTGGTAATCCTAGTTTAGACAAATTGAAGGATATAGCGAATGCGCTTGAAGTTACTATTTCAGAGTTAGTAGGCGATCAAAAAGAGGAAGAAAACACTATAATCTGCCCAAAATGCGGTTCTAAGTTTAAATTAATAGAGTAAAATTTGCTTTTTTGTGTGTTTGTATGTTATTTTGTTGCATTGTATAACTAAAACACACAAATATGAAAAAGATTTTATATTTACTCCCTTTGATACTGTTTTACAGTTGTGTTGATAATTTAAATAAATCAGTTTTTGAGTCATTGTCATTAAAAGAACTTGATGAAGAAATAAAAAAAGATTCACTTTTTGGAATGTTTTATGAACATATTCAAGCAATAAACAAAAACACATTAGATACTGATACGAAGAGGGCTAAATATGCTAACTTGACATTAAGAAGGGCTTATAGTTCATATACATATCATGATGATAAATTAGAAAAACAGCTTTCTAGCGAATGGAATAATAAATATGAAACTTATTCTTCTAAAGCAGATTCAATATCGAGATACTGGAGAAAAGCTAAGCAAGATAATTCTTTAGACCAATATGTAAAAATTGAATTAGCTAGTATATCAACCAAGTATTATTCATTTGGAGGGGTTGATGAGGTTAATATTGGCTTTAAACTGATTCCTTTAAAAAGCAAGGTAGAGCAATTAAGATTTGGTTATTCAATAGAACCCAAAATTTATAAAAAAGAAGGGAAGAATGAATATGATAGTTATTTGTCTATATTGGATAAATCGTGGTGCTTATCTACTTCTCCTTTTTCTCAACCTGTTGTAAGATATTGGGAAGCTAATTATAAAGATGAAAATAAATTGGCTGGCATGAATGTCGAAACGGTCTTAAGGGATTATGATGTAAATATTGAAGTTGATAAAATTAGAATAGATGGGAGAAATTTAAGCAGTGATGATGTCAAGGTTCCTTTTTCGGTAGAAATGTATTGGAAATATGAAGATGAAACTGATATGCAGAACATATATGAAGAAGATATTATCAAGGAATTTATAGATGATAATTATATATCATCTTTTAGATATATTTTAAACGGAGTTAACGAACGGAGAAAGGAAGTTGATGAATTAGCTTTTGAATACCTAAATCTTCCAAGTAAAAAGGAGAACTATGACAAATAACTAATTAAAAATAAATATATCATGGAAGGAATCACACTATTTGTATTTATTGTAATCATCGTATTCGGTGTATTACAGATTATTTTGTTTTTTAAGTTATGGGGAATGACTAATAATGTTGCTGAAATAAAGCGCATTCTGAATAATAAGAAGGAACAAGATATGGAAATTGGTAAAACAGTCATTGCTGATGGTATAAAGGAAGGAGATCTTGTAGTTGAATTAAAGACGGAAAGACAGATGAGGGTGGAGAACATTACAAATGATGGGAAATTTGAGTGTAAAGCATCGGGAATGATTGTTGGAGTTTTCAAAAGAAATGAGATAGAATTGTTTAATAAATACTGGGATAAAAAATAAAATATTTTCCCGCCCCGTTCCAATTAAGGTTCGGGGCTTTTTATTTTCCAAAAGTTAAATTTTCATATTGCATTGAAATATCCAGCTATAAGAGTTGTATTATTGTATAACTTTTCTTATCTTTGTTCCATGAGAAAGATAATCACATATAAAACCTATTTCAGCGACTTCATTAAGAAGTTATCCAAGGATGAAGTAAATAAAATACGTCGTGCATTAGACTTGTTTAAGGTAGAAGATAAAATGCCACGACATTTTATAAAGTTTATACGTGATGGAGTTTATGAGTTCCGTGTAAATTATGGAAACAATGAATTCCGTATTTTTTTCATATATGACGGTGACACTATTGTGGTTCTTTTTAATGCATTCAAGAAGACGCAAAAGACACCAAATAATGAAATAGAAAAGGCGTTAAAATTAAAGGAGGAATATTATGGAACTAAAAGAAATCAGTAAAGACATCTATGATGTAGATGCTTGGTTGGACGAAGGTCTTGGGAAAGAAGGTACTCCCGAGCGTGAAAAAAATCGAGAAAAGGCATGGGAGGAATATAACGCCCAAATACTCCTTGAGGCCCGAAAAAATGCACGTCTTACGCAGTCAGAACTTGCTAAGCGTATTGGAGCTGACAAAGGCTATATTTCAAGGGTTGAACGTGGGCTAACAGTTCCTACTGTTGCTACATTGTATAAAATAGCCTCTGCTATGGGGCTAACAGTGGAGTTGCGTCCCGCATAAATATGCTGTAATGGGAATAAACAATCATCAAAAAATAAATCATGGAAACATCAAACCAATACTCCGAACTATCTGTTCATTGCGGTAGCAACACGGACAGCATGGAAAAGCTAGTAGATATATGCAAAGAAGAAGCTGATAAGCTAGCTGAAACTTTATCACTTATCGAAGGTGAGGAAGTGTCCGTCCCTTTTTGGACATCAGGCCCAGGATTCCCCGAACTAATCTGCACCGGGGTATTTAAAAGGAACGACAGCGGAAAGATCTGCTACGATCTAGACTTTTCGGAATCAGTTTTGTAGTCCACCTCCCTAACCAGTCTTCGCCCGCCGGAAGGTGGGCGTTTTTGTGTTGCTGAAAAGTTAAATCGAGCGTTGTTTTAATCAATTTGCTAAGTAAATTGTTTCATTAATAAATTGTTTGCTATATTTGTACCAATAAAACATCATCGATAGAACAAAAAGTTAATGAACATACTAAACACATGGCTCCAGTAATCACATATTTACTAAACAATGCTCCTTGGATAGCTGTTATAGTATTAGCAATCATTGGGAGTTGGAAGCTGTCAAAGTATCATGCTAAGTTAGAAGAAACTAGGAATAAGGTTGATAGTCTTCCTTGTGATAAACATAAGGACGGTATTCGTGATTCAGAACAAAGATACAATGAATTACAACGAATTGTTACCTCTACCAATGATATGGTTGTCGAAATAAACAAATGGTTAATGAAATTTGATAATGATATGATTGATAAGTTAGCAAAGAAGGCAAGTCCCTTAAAAATGACCCCTCTTGGAGAAGTTTTATTTGAGAAATCATCAGCCAAAAAAACAATAGATAATAATATTGATTTTTTAATTAAGGAACTAGAAGATATAAACCCTCAAACAGCTTATGATGTGGAGGAAGAAGCACTAAGTTATCTTTTGAGAAACATGGGAAATGAAATGTTTGCTGATATAAAGAAATTTCTTTATTATTCCCCTGATACAATTCAATTAAAAGATCCTTCTTCTGGAGAAGATAAAGATGTGAGGCTTTCAATGCAATCTATAATCAAACTAATGAGCATATATCTTAGAGATTTATATTTAAAGAAACACTCTAATATCGTATAATATATAAAGGCGGACTAACATCCGCCTTTCTTTTTGCCTTTCCTTTATTCCCCAATCTATTTCTTACTCCTCACCACCATTATCACCAATTGTCCTCTGTTTTAGCAGGATTATTATCTATTTTACCACAATTGGCGAATTGTGGTTCATTCGCAATCTGATAATTTTCATATAGACCCACCGCATTGTATTTTTATGCTGATTTAAAAAGATTTGCATAAAAGAACTAATCATGAAAGAAAAAATTTTCCAGGCTTTAAAACTAGCTTATTCAAATCTAGGGTTAAGCGATGAAATTTTGCAGGGACAGGCCGATGCTTTATCTGCATCTGGTCTAGTAACTGACGATAATTTAGCAACTGTTGTACAGGGGCAAAAAGCGTTTCTAACCTCTCTTCAGAGCGGTATTGACAAACGGGTAACCGATGCGGTCAATAAAGCAAAGGAGAAAGAGGCTGCTAGTGGGGGCGAGCAGAACAAACAGCAACCAGAAAACGAGGAGCCGGAGTGGTTCAAAAAGTACAAGGCTGAACAGGAGCAGCGTTATTCCACGTTGAAAACTGAGAATGATGCTTTTAAAGCTGAGAAGTCACGTGCAGAAAGAAACAGTCTGATCTCTTCAAAAGCAAAAGAACTGGGTATTCCTGAATGGCGAATGAAAGAAGGCTTTGCTATTACTGACGAAATGGACGAAACGGCAATTACTACATATCTTTCAGGCATCAAACAGAATATTGTTACCGCAGGGCTTGAAACAAAAGATTCGGCATTCCCTTTATCCACTCCAGCTGAAAAAGGCAAGGAAATGGCTAAACAGTGGGCGGAAGGATTGCCAGATGCTAATTAAAAACAAATACTATGGCTATTGAATTTGAAAAAGGACAGATTAAAGGTGGATTCCCCGTGTTTTGGAGAGGTGAATGCAAAGTTCTCCCTGGGGATTTCAAACTCACGCAGACGTTTCCTGAAGGTACTTTGATCAGAAAGGGTACTCCAATTGCGTTGGATTTTGCAAAAATGGAGTGTACAGTATGTAAAGCTGTAAAGATCGTGTCTGGAGGAACTACTTCTGCTCCGAGAGTCGTAAAAGGAAGCTTGGTACAGATTGGAGATAAGCTGAAGATTGGTGATAATGAGCAGACAATTAATAACATTGATAAATCGAACGCTGATTATGATGTTGTGACATTGGCTGCTGCACTGACAGGAGCTACAGCTAATGCAATTGCTGTCGTTGGGACAGATGTGCCAAATGCGGTGGTAGAAACAGACAAGGAGTATAAAACCAATATGGATTTTCAGACTGTTTCTGCAGGTTATGATGTGATTATTCTGAAAGAAGTAGCTTATCCGATGCCAGAAGATTGGCTTTTGGGCGGATGGTGCATGAAGAATAATCCAAGTATTAAATATGTAAGACAATAAGCTATGCCGGGATTATTTTACAGCTCTATTTTTGGCGAACTGACCAAACAGGTACAGATTCGTATTGATGCCGCTTCTGAATTGAGAAAGCGTTTGTTTGACCAGAATATATATGAACGATATTTGACGTGGGATATCCCCACTATTGGTCTGAATTTTGAGGAACTGATCGGACAGTATAATCTGAGCGTTGCAGCCGCGACTTTGGACTCCAAAGGTAAAGAACCTATCATGGGAACCGAGGACCTTGAAACATTGAAGGAGAAGGTTCTTACTCATCAAATGAGTTATTCTATGCCTATTGAGGATTATCGCAAAGTTCTTCAGATCCTCGACTCTCGTATGCTGACGGATGATCAGAAGACTCAGCAATTAATCAATCTTATGTGGAACAATGTCACAAAGGTGGTTAATTCTATACAGTCCAAACTGGATATTATCTTCTTGGGTGCCCTTTCAAACAAGGGAGTATTTACTTTTGATGAAAACAACAATCCCGAAGGTGGTGTAAGAGGCACAATTAATTATAAGATGCCATCTGAAAACATCGCTAAAACTACGGTCGATTGGGTGCAAGGAAATGAAAACACTGTAGACTGTTTTGAAGACTTGCAGGAGATTTTGGACGCTGCTCAGGATAAAGTCACATTTGACAAGATTCTTATCTCTCAAAAGAGACTGTCTTTTATTCTTCGTAACAAGAAGATGAAACAGGTGATCTTCGGTACAGATAAGATGGGGACTCCTCTGCTGCTTGGAGGATTGAATGAATTCATGCGTCAAAACGGGTTCCCGGAATTCGAAATCATCAGACGTACTACCCGAATCCAAAACAACGGTAAATTGACGGATTATCAACCGTGGAATGACAAAAACCTTGTCTTTATTCCTGCCGGTAATCTTGGAGTTATCAAAAATGCTTATGCAGATAACGAATTGAGACGGGAACCGGGTGTTACTTACTCAAACTACGGAAGAATCCGGGTATCTCAATGGGGTAAGGGAGAAACTGACAATTCGAACGGTGTTGAGTTTACAAAGGCTCAGTCATTGTCATTGCCGGTTATCACTGAAATTAACGGTATCTACTCATTGACTGTTGAATCGTGACAACAGGTGACTACATAAAGCAATGTTTTTCTCCGCTTGGTGATATATCAGATGCTGGAGTAGAAAAGTTCGCGTTGGGGCTGGGGCTTGATCCGGGCTCCGATGTGGACATTAATACAAAAGTGAAGATATCCGGTTCGGTGGACAAGTTTATGGATAAGATACTTGTCCACCCTACCTCTGTCTCAGAAAATGGCTTTTCTAAGTCCTGGGGTGCTGATACATTGCTGAACTATGCAAAATATATGTTCAGGTTGTATGGCATAATTCCCAATGACGAGACTGCTTCTTTGGTCGGAATAAGTATCATTAAAGACGCATCTAATATTTGGTAGTATGTTAGAAGAGACTCCACATAAACTGCAAATGCAAGTTATTACTCCAGAAGAGAATGACGAATATGGCCGGCTAGTTTCAGGAACAGGCGGAGAATCTTGGCAGGATGTAGCTGACTGTTTCTGCCATGACAATTCACAGCAGAAGGAAGTGTCGGTAAACGGTGAGCGTTGGGTTTATAACTATCATGTTGTCTACGAGGGAAACAAGATTCCTCTAGGAAGCTGTGTAAGATGCTTGGATTCCGACGATAATACTGTTGGAGAAGGTGAAGTGAAGAAAAATGCCGAGTGTTATTCGGAAGAGTTTAAAGGTAGATGTGATATTTGGATATGATTGCAACAACAGACATCGCGAACATAATATTTAAGGATTGCAAGTCTTTTGGAATTTCTGAAGTATACCAGAGAGGTAATATACCTGAAGGTAAGGTAAATGCTGAAAGGATTGTAGTTTATCCCAAGACTCAACAGCCCGATACCTATTGGGAAAGAGGATACGTTGAAGTTAATCTTTGTGTTCCTTTATCGAGATCGGGGAAGGCCAATTTGATTCGTTTGAATGAATTGGAGAGAAAGGCTAAAGAGATGTTCAAAGATGGAGTTGTAGGGCAATATGACGGTTCATGGTACCGGTATTCTTCTGAGACTATCGGGATAGAGGAAGATAAAGAGTTATGTTGTTACTATGTGAATGTAAAATTATTATTTGAAGTATTAAACGTAAATTAAAAAGATATGAAACCGTTTATAGGAATTAAAAAGATTTGGTACGGTGATGTTATTACTTCTGCTGTAACTAAAACTAACCTTAAAACCTGGTTAGGTACTGCTACAGAAGTTGAGAACTCTCATCAAGATACTTGGTCGTATACGGAGGATGATCCTACCTATACCGACTATATTAACGAGTTGAATGGTGATATTTATTATCGTGATGTGACGCAAAAAGGGGCTAAAACAATTGCTTTCACTATGGGTGTTTTTTCCTTTGATGACAAGGTAGATCTGCAAGGCGGAGAAAAAGTTGATACAGATGCAGGATGGGCCGCTTCTGATACTCCGGGCATTGTCAACAAAGCCATTGTCGGACAGACAAAGACCGGAAACTATATTGTATTCACCAATGCTGCGGTCATTGCTAAAGGGAATGCTGTGGAAAAGAATATTGGTCTGGGAGTAACAGCTGTTGCTATGGAAAATCCTAGCGCCGGTGTGAAGAGTGACTATATGTTCGACGGGGAAAAAGTAGATGCCGCATGAGCTGATGAGAACGTCGCATCTATGTCTTCTGATGCTTCTCTCAATTTGAATAGTTCTACGACTAAGTCAAAGCGGGTGAACGCTGGAACTGCTGTTAACTATGAGGGGAATGGAGAGGAAGATACTTCGCGATCAGCAGAAACATTATCTATATTATAAAGTGGTGAGGGGGTGAGGATTTATGTATCTCACCCCTTTTTAATAAATATCATTATGAATAAAGCAGCCATACTTATATCAGAAGCTATCACAGGAAAGGATTTCATCCCAATCATTGTAAATGGGAAAATGTATCGTGTAAATCCGCCTACCATACATAAAATAGCCGGCGCTTCGGCCTATCTCGCAGTTCTTGATGACAACAAGGATATAGCAGGTGTTATATCTTCATTGAAAGACATTTCTGTCGCTTCTAGCGCACTTTCTTGGTTTATAGATGGAAGTGATTCATTGTCCGAAGAATTGTCTCATGGGACCTTAGAAGAAGTATTATCCGGTCTTACAGCGGCTTACTCTCTGATAGATGTGAAAAATTTTATGACGCTGTTAGGTTTAGCGAAGAACGTAGCAAATCTAACAGCAAAACAGAGGTTATAGGCAATGATTGTATGTTGGGGCAAATTGCGTCGTTCATGGATAGCCTTCATTTGTCGTATGATGAAGTCGTTTGTAAAATTCCATATCGCAATTTGATCGTCATGCAAAAAGATAAGTTGCACGCTGTATACGATGGGGAGGTACTTAAGGAAGTATCTGATAAGGATTTCTTTGGTGAAAATATGAAATTTGATGAGTAATGGAAGTAACGGTTGATTTGTCGGGTCTGGACGAGTTTGTTGAAGAGGTGGAGGAGTATGCAAATGAGCTTATGAAGGAAGCGGCGCATAATGCAGTTGACACTCAAAAAGAAAGAAATGTGAGTAGCAAGAAGACTTATCAGAACCATACGTGGAATCTTCGTAATGCTCCGGGAGCTGCTGTAGTTCGCAATGGGGAAATCATTGATTTGTATATTTCAGCAGATGGAGATCATGTCGAAGCCAAGAATAGGACAGCAGTAAAACTAGTTTTTGAAAAAAAACCGAAAAATGGAATAGTTGTAGCCGATGGAATGGATTATGCAAGTTTCGTGTCAAGCAAAGGTTTTGACGTTCTGGATTCGGCAAGCCTAACCGTAGAGAAAGAGTTAAAGGAATCATTTGGAAACGAAAATGTAAAAATCACATGGCAGGAATGAAATTTACCGCAGATATTGATGTCGAAGGCATTATAAAACTGCGTCAAGAAATAAATAAATTGAAGAATTCTCTAAAAGCTGTTGCGGGGATACCAAATAGTGATGCGGCCATAAAGCAATTAGAGAAGGAGATAGAGGCAGCTACCAAAAAATTAGAAGAGTATGAAAACAAATATCTTCAAATCCAAAAGCTGAAGCATGACATTGATTCTTCTAATGATGCAGTCAAAAAGACAAAGGAAGAGACAGCCGCATTGCAGTCCACTAACAAATGGATAGTAGCCAATACCGAAGCTGTAATTGAAACGGACAAGCAAATAAAACAGTTAAAGAAAAGCTTTGTTTCCCTTTCTGATTCAGAAAAAACAGGTTCTTCCGGAACTGGAATATTAAGACAGGTGCAGCAACTGGCAGCACAAAGGCTAGTCGAGGAGGAATCTATCAGAAGGACAATTAAGGCACAGAAGGATCAGATAATTCAGAGTAGGGCGGAAGAAGGCAGTATAACAGCTCTCAGAAAGCAAATAATCCTCTTGACTAAGGATTATGATGACCTCGGAAGAACGCGAAGAAACGGTGATGCTGGCAAAGCGTTGTTGGCCCAAATTGCAAATGTTCAGAAGGAATTGAGTGCGGCTGAACAAGCTTCTGGTAGATTTCAGAGAAATGTAGGTAATTATGCAAGTGCATGGAATGGGCTCGGTTTCTCTGTACAACAGGTGGCTCGTGAATTGCCTTCATTGGCTGCTAATGCAAATACTTTTTTCCTTGCAATTTCAAACAACCTTCCTATCCTTGTAGATGAGATTGCTAAAGCAAGAAAAGAATATGCTGCATTTAAGGCTGAAATTGCTGCCGGAAATAAAGATGTCAAGGCTGTTGCTCCAGTTTGGCAGCAATTAACAAAGTCCCTTATAAGCTGGCAGACTGCTCTTGTTGTTGGATTAACTCTGCTTTCTGTGTATGGTAAGGATATAATTAACTGGATTAATACACTATCTCGTTCTTCCGATGCTGTTGATGGTATGATTGTCCGAATGCAGAATCTTAGCAAAGTTATGAAAGATGGAGCAAAACAATCAGCTGCTGAACGTGTGGAACTTGATATATTGTATAAAGCTACCCAAGACCATACTCGGTTGTTAAAGGAGCGGAATGATGCAGCAGACGAGTTACAAAGAAAGTATCCCCAATATTTTGGAAATTTATCGAATGAGGCTATTCTTGCGGGAAATGCTTCCACTGCTTATAAGTCTCTGACTGATAATATATTAAAAGCAGCACAGGCGAGATCAGCAATGAAGATTATTGAAGATAATTACAATAAGATTTATCAATTACAAAAAGCAATAAATGCAGATACTAACTGGACTAACCGCAACAGGGAAAAAACTAAGGAGGGGACGGCTAGTGTTACAGCAGTTGTTGGCAGTTCCATAACTGGATATACACAAACAGGAGAAGTGCTAACAGAAGAAGCTATGGAATACAACAGGAGGAAAAAGGCTTTGAAAGAAAACACAGAAGCCGTCAATGCTTTAAAAGCCGCTAATGATGCTCTTGTAAAATCTATAGATGTAAGTGCCTTTGTAGCTAATAATGGTAGTCCTTTAGGAACTGAAGATATTGATTCTCTCACCGATCAGCAAAATAAAATAGCTGAGTTGATGGACAAACAGGCCTTAGAACAGAAGCGTTCCGCAGAGGATATGCAGATGAAAATAGATGAAGCGCGTATAAAGGCAATGGATGAGGGATCGAAGAAGACTATTGCTGAAATAGAGTTTAATTTTGAAAAGGAAATGCAGGCCATCGACCGACAAAAAGAAGATCTCTTGCGTAAGAAAATAGATGATGCTCGTTCTATATGGGAAGCAAATCCAGAAAACAAAGGAAAAACCTTTGATGCAACCGGTATATCTTTATCGGATAGTGAAAATCAAGGTTTTAACGAGATGTATAAGATTCAGATTGCAGCTTTTGAAAAAAACTTGAAAGAATACCAAAGCCTACAAAAAGACGCTTGGAATGAATATTATATCGAATACGGGAAGTATCAAGAGAAGCGTATGGCTATCATGGAGAAATATGATAAGCAAATAGCTAAAGCAGAAGAAGGTAGTGCTGAAAAAGCCACTCTTACGGCTCAAAGGAAAAAAGAACTTGATGACTTGGATAAAGACCTGTTGGACAGTTCGGAACTGTGGAGCAAATTTTTCACAGACTTCTCTAATCGATCTTCTTCATCTATCAGAAGTATAATAGAGGACATTCAAGAGCTTATTAACTACATGAATGGCGTAGAGGGTGCTCAGATACCGGATATATTCAAAAATAATGAGAAAACGGTGAAAGCCATAAATGATGCCATGTCTAATCCGGCAGCTCTGAGTAAATTTATAGCTAACCTTGAAACTTCGATTAAGAAATTCAAGAAGATGCTTGACGAGAATAATCCGTTCAAGCAAATAACTGAAGGTTTTAAAACCAAAGATTCCGAAGGGATCTCTAAAGGATTTCAAGGAATAGCATCGGCTGCAAAAGAATTAACCGGCATTCTTGAAGAATTAGGGGTGGAATCAGACAGTACGGCTGGGAAAGTAACATCTGTATTAGGTAATACTGCTTCTTATGCTGCAACGGGGGCATCAGTCGGCGGTCCATGGGGAGCTATTATTGGTGGAGCAATCGGAATGGCTACCGGGCTTGTAGGTGTTCTTGGTGCTGATTATTCTGCTTATAACAAGATGAAAGAAGAATATGCTTCTTTGATTGATGTATGGGATATCCTTATTAGTAAGAAGAAGGAATATGTCAATATTAGCTATGGTGATGAAGCGCGTAAAGCAGGAGAGGAAGCCATAGACCTAATTGGAAAGAAACTACAAAGCAATATAGAACTAGGTATAGAAAGGCTAAATAGTGGTGCTTCTGCAGGTTCTCATTCTATTGGAGTGAGAATTCGTAAAAGTATGAGCAATGAGGGGTGGAGACAATGGGATGAATTTGCTCAATCAATAGGGATAGATCCAGATGCCATTGGCGGAAGGTTAACAGGTTTGTTCAGTTTGACGGCAGAACAATTATCTAAATTGCAAGAGGATGCTCCTACTTTCTGGGCTAAATTGGATGACGATGTAAAGGGATATTTGCAGGATATAATCGACTGCAACGAGGAAATTGAAAATATGAAAGAGCAACTGAAAGAAACTATGACCGGTGTCTCTTTTGATTCTTTTTATGATAATTTCGTGTCTACTTTATCCGACATGGATAAGGATAGTAAGGATTTTGCAGATGATTTTGAGAATTATCTTAAAAATGCAATACTTTCTAATCTTATAGCTAATAAGTATAGAAATAAGATAGAGGCCTTGTATAATGACTGGGCAAATAAATCCGACAGCAATGGAGATGGAATTTTTGATTTAACATCTTCAGAAGCGGATGAGTTGAGAAGAGCACAGCGAGAATTGGCTGAAGAGATGATCGCAGAACGTGATGCTATGGCAGAAGTTTTTGGGTGGACATCTTCTGCTTCTTCTCAGGAATCTTCCAAGAAAGGCTTTGCTACAATGTCTCAGGATTCTGCTGACGAATTGAACGGACGCTTCACCGCCCTTCAGATCGCCGGAGAGGAAATCAAGAATCAGAATCAACTTCAAACAATGTCTATTCTTGACTTGAAGGCAGGTATGTTGTCCATAGGTGCAAACACGTCTGGAATAAAGGATATTGCAGGAGAGACAAGGGACCTGATACGGCTTTCCTATGAGGCTATAACAGACATTCGTGACAATACTAACATCATGGTGAAACCTATACAGCAGATGGCGGCTGATATTGCAGAGGTCAAGCGAAATACTAATGGGTTATCAAAAAAGTAAAAAGAAAGGCGGATGTTAGTCCGCCTAATTACTTATTGAATGTGTTGAGCTCTCCTTCAAGCTTATCCAATTTATCGGAGTGCTTTGATTGAGCTATAAGATGGATATAGTGATCACCATATATCATATCTTTTAAAATAATAGACTTATTTATAAACTCCCCCTTATGATGTCGAGTCGCTCTATCAAACATAGAAGTAAATAAAAAACTGCGGTATTGTTGATATGACATTTTTCCTCTAGTATCTCTTTGTTTTATTGGGTCTTTAGAACAATAAAAATATAGAATAACATCATTTTCATCCAAAAAATTGAAGAGTATTGACGCTATTTTATTTAAGGTTCCTGCATTATTAATAATTTCTGTCTTTGACATTGAAATCAGAGCTATATCTACAATTTCAATAGTCGAATCAATTGGTATATTCTTACAGTCAGTAAGCTTTAGAAGGTATTGGTGTCCGTCAGAGCACTCAATAGGCAGTGTGATATTCATTACTTTTTCTTAGCGGGGAAATACTTATCCTTTTTAGTTAAAAGTTCATTTTTGGTTTCACATTTCCTACGCTCCAATTCTCTCACAAATTCAAGAAGCTTTTGTGATGGTTTTTCGATTACTAATGGGTCCTGTGTGTAAGATGAAGTTTTCATATTTAATTTTCCTTTGTTTGTAACGTGTCATAGTCACGCTATTTTGATGTTGCAAATATAAATAATATAAATCAAGATTGATTGATTGATTGTCAGATTAACTATTTATACTATAGGTTTTTAATGGTTTTTAACAGTTTTGGATAGTTGGGAAGATAATCCTTTTATTTAAGCATAATTTCGCACATTTCTTATATTGTGGGATTTTTGTTTGTAAAGTAGAGATGGTTCAGCTATAAATTTACGACATTTGTCAAAGTACGAATTATCAAAAAAGTAATATTATGACAGGAGACCTACTAATCAATAACAAAGATGCCTACACGATGTGGGGAGTCAATATGGGAGATGGATTCATAGAAGCTATTTACGCTCCACTTCCGATGAAAGATGTGATTGAGAACAAGTCGCGTCTGCAGGACGGGAAAAGAATTATAATTGAGAACAGAAAGGTGGACGAACGGGATTTGACTCTTACATTTACACTAAAAGGAAGTTCCCAATCCGATTATACTGCCAAGTACAAGGCGTTCCTGAATGAGATAACAAAGGGGGAATTTACAGTCAAAGTTCCGGCATTAGGTGAAGAGGTTTATCATATATACTATCTCCGGTCAGCATCTTTCGGCTTCAATACTGCAAGAACGTTTTCAAAGATTTCAGTTAAGCTGAACGAGCCGAATCCTGCGAATAGGGAATAAAGTTACCACAATTGGCGAATTGTGGTTTATAGAGTTGCCGGATTTTATGTTTTGATGTTTCTATCAACGAACTTTGTGATATGGCAGAATTAATAGACATCAAAGACATATCCGGCAACATTCGTTTTTCTACTTCTATCAACGAAGGATCAAAGCGGCACTTTCTTCTGATGAAGGAAGACTATATAACTTTGAAGTTTTCTCTTGCAGATCCTATCTACTTTCAACTAGGAGATGGTATAGATAACGAAATTGGCATGTTTGAGCTTGTAGACTTGTACAAGCCCACCTATAATTCTACAACCGGTGGTTATGATTACGAACTCCGGCTGGACGCCTACTACTGGAAGTGGAAAAACAAGAAGTTTTTCTATACTCCGGAGAGTACCGGTCGCGAGGCGAGCTGGAACCTGACAGCCACTCTTGACGTTCATCTTAAAGTCTTCCTTGATAACCTGAAATCACTCGGATACAAATATAGAGAAGAGGATTTTAAATATGAGATTGACACTACGGTTGAAAACACTTCCAAGCTCGTTTCGTATGATAGCGTAAACCTGATTGATGCCCTTACCCAAATGGCGGAGACATGGGAGTGTGAATGGTGGATAACTGATAAGACAATTCATTTCGGACGTTGCGAATACAGCTCTCCCGTAGATTTCAAGGCCGGAGATTTGACAGATACTGAGGATGTAAACGTAAGCTCCATGCAGCGTAGCGATAGTCAGACGGTTTTCGCTACTCGTGTTTATGCCTTTGGTTCAACGCGAAACATTCCTTCTACTTACCGTAAGAATCTTATTTTTGATGTCAAGCAGGCAAACGGTAGGGAAATATCCGATACGGCAAGACCGCTTGATGTAAAGTATTTCCCAAGTCGCGTCGTTCACAAAGAAGAGTATCCGGTAAAGGAAAGTATAGGTAGTGGCAGTTTTACTGCATCTTATGTAGAATGGACGCATGACACTGATATCGTAACTTCGTTACCTGCAGGAGATTATAAGGTTTCATCAGGAGAAGGCATATCAATTAATGTATCCACGGTTATTCCTTCAATCGGATCAGGACGTTCTTTTCTTCCTGCCGGTGATTATGTTTTGAGGGCATCTTATGTCTATAAATTATCTGGTGTAACTAAAGAAGTTTCTATAGGTAATCAAACGGTTACCTTATCCCAAGAGCAGCAGTACGAAGTCTCTGCTGTGTTTGCTGTCGCTTCTTCTTTGCAGATTGAAGGGAATGCTACTGATTTAAAGATCAGGATATACGCACATGTCCCATCCCGTGAATCCTCTATTCTGAATGATTCTTTCTCGGCTTATGTTTCGTATGATATAACTCTATTCAAAGGATCGTCGGCAGATGCTACAGTGACCTTTCTTTCCGGACTAAATTCGGGTAAGACATTCTCCTGTGTATATAATCCGGACCATTTAATCGGTGATTCCGCTAACGTAATACAATTGCCTAGCGGAGTAACGGCCTCGCTCGGTGATAGATATACAATTGACAACATCATTAAGGGAAAGGTTCCTGACAGCTACTTTAGCAAAGATGACAAGGAGCTTACTTTAAATGGTGTGGTCCAGAAACGTCTTATGCTCCCGGAGGAAGTTCCTTATGTGGATGCTTACCGTTATAGTCCTACTGGAGAACGTATATACATTGGTGAAACTCATTATGATGACAATAATAATGTGGAGATGTCGCAGGAAGAAGCTGTAGAGGGAATTGTCATCTTTGAAGATGAACATCCCAAATATGTCGGCACATTATCAAATGTAACATACCGGGAGGAAGATGAACTTGACGAGGACGACAATCCAACCGGAGACAAGTATCGTATCTATACGTTCAAGGATGCAGGGTTGAAGAATTTTACAAATGACTTCCGGCTGGACGGAGAAAGTTTCCGCTTGACCTTTCAGACGGGCAAACTCGCCGGCCTGGACTTTGAGTTACTTCTGCAGGAGAGTGATGATTCCGGTACCACTTTCGAAATTGTGCGTAATGAGGATTACGGCCGTTACCTTCCTGATGACATTTTGTTTCCTGCTGATTCTGACACATATGTTCTTTATGGTTTTGATACGGCTTATGTCTCAGAAGAATTGATTCCGGAGGCCGAAGATGAGTTATTGAAAAAGGCAAAAGACTATGTCAAAAAGTCTATGATTGATCCTTCCACCTACGATTGTGATATGGACCCTGAGTTCATCTATAATAATGAGAATATTATCACCTATGAGGTGGGAGACAAAGTTAACCTGATCAATAAGGCTTTCTTTCCTAAAAGCAGACAATCCAGAATAATTGGTTTTGAGTGGCCGCTGGATATTCCTTACGATCATCCAATTTATACGGTTGGAGAGACTGCCTCATATTCGCGTATAGGCGAGATAGAAAGCAAACTTGATTCTCTTACATACAAGGGACAGGCATATACCGGTTCTGTGTCAGGAAGTGGAGGAACGAGTATATATCTCATCGGTTTGAATGACAAGACTGTTCCTACGGATCGCAATACATTTTCGGCAAAAAGAATTATTGATGAGATTGAACGTCGCTCCCTTAGCAGCATTGAAGATGACAAAGCAGAAGGATTGATAACTTTCGGTAAGGGATTTGTGTCGGAAGGATTTTCTGCAGCTAACGGTGGCCTTGTAGTTCGTGGCGGAGAATTGATAGAAGAAGTTGAAGATTCATTGATTGAAGAATTAGAATAATATGGCAATACTAAGTAACGGTAAGTTCTACGGATTTCTTTGTTCTGTGAAAG
>ERZ827363.1364-NODE-1364-length-24018-cov-4.453574_pt1 | contig 24018 bp, 18 predicted proteins | sample MGYA00519776_ERZ827363 | MGnify/ENA primary metagenome ERZ827363 (study PRJEB31778, sample SAMEA3449288) | human gut metagenome | biome: human gut; feature: human-associated habitat; material: faeces | place: United Kingdom | collected 2010/2012 ...
GAACCCTCGATGAGCTATTAACCCATACACGAGTTCCAGTCGTGCGCCATAAACCAAGCTAGGCGACTTCTCCGTGACAACGAAAATTATTATAACATAGCCTTTCCCTTTTGTCAACCACTTTTTCAAAAAAATTCCCTTCCCGACTTTTTCCGTCTTCCTCCTTCGATTGTTCACAAATAGCTCTTGAATTTTCCTGCGGAATCCAGTATAATGAATTTGGAATTTTAAAGAAGCAGGCTGAACCGGCGGATCCCGTCCGGGCCGCCCGCCAAATGTATTGGAGGTTTTTATCATGTTGGTTTCCGCAAAAGAAATGCTGACCAAGGCCAAAGCCGGCAAGTATGCCGTGGGCCAGTTTAACATCAACAACCTGGAATGGACCAAAGCCATTCTTCTCACTGCTCAGGAGCTGAACTCCCCCGTTATTCTGGGTGTCTCCGAGGGCGCCGGCAAGTATATGTGCGGCTTTAAGACCGTTGCGGATATGGTCAAGGCCATGATCGACGAGCTGAAGATCACCGTCCCCGTTGCTCTGCATCTGGATCACGGCACTTACGAAGGCTCCAAGAAGTGCATCGAGGCCGGCTTCTCCTCCATCATGTTCGACGGCTCCCACTACCCCATTGCCGAAAACATTGAGAAGACCAAAGAGCTGGTCGCCATCTGCAACGAGAAGGGCCTGTCTCTGGAAGCCGAGGTCGGTGCGATCGGCGGCGAGGAAGATGGCGTCATCGGCGGCGGCGAAGTGGCCGATCCTGCTGAGTGCAAAATGATCGCCGACCTGGGCGTGACTATGCTGGCTGCCGGCATCGGCAACATCCATGGCAAATACCCTGCCAACTGGACCGGCTTAAACTTTGACGTTCTCGCCAAGATCCAGGAGCTCACCGGCACCATGCCTCTGGTTCTCCATGGCGGCACCGGCATCCCCGCCGACATGATTAAGAAAGCCATTTCTCTGGGCGTGTCCAAGATCAACGTCAACACCGAATGCCAGCTGGCCTTCGCCGCTGCGACCCGGAAATACATCGAGGAAGGCAAGGACCTGCAGGGCAAGGGCTTCGACCCCCGCAAGCTGCTGGCTCCCGGCGTAGAAGCCATCAAGGCTACCGTCAAAGAGAAGATGGAACTGTTCGGCTCTGTCAACAAAGCCTGACGAATTTTTTCAGCCGCAGCGAAAAATCCGCTGCGGCTTTTCTATTTTCCTATCTATAATAGAAAGGATCTGCAAAAATGGAAGCTGTCCGTTATTCCGTCAAGCGCATCGACGGCGATTACGCCATCCTCGTGGCCGCCGACGAGACGGAAAACCCCGTTGCACTGGCCCTCCTTCCTCTGGAGATCGAAGAGGGTGGCACGGTGATCTGGGGAAACTGGACCTATCGGATCGAGCCGTGAAAAATAGTTACAAATTGTAATTTCCCATTACAATCTCCCATTCATTTCTATCCGAATCGTCAAACGACCGGCTCTGCCCCTTCGGCAGATCTCCGGTCGTTCATTTTTTTCATATTCTCCTTTTCTTGAACATTTTCTCCTTCTGCCGTTTCCTAATCGATCCAAATTCTTCCACTCTTTTGAATTTTATTTTATATTAAAATTCATTTTCATTTAAAAAATTCAAATTTGCACGCAATTTATGAAAGAAATATTTTTAGTCTTTTCATTTAATTTAAAAGCGCATCTTTGTTGATTCCGCCGAAAACATATGTGCGTTTTCCAAAAAGCCGCCGGAATTCCCCAGAAAATCCCGGATTTTTCCGGAAAGATTCGGGAAGATCCCGTCGAGCTGTTGCAAAATTGCACAAAAAATCGCCCTTTCGATTTCTTGACAAACCTCACCTTGTTGAATACAATAGATACAAATCGGTAACAATGATTTACAGAAAGCATTTCACTGTGCCGGATCTCCGAAATGGCGCTGCCGGAACGGAGAGATTTTTTATGAAGGAGCAGCTTATGAAAACCTCAATACGAACGTTGAAATCGGTTGCTGTCGCCCTTGTCGTTCTCATTGCACTTCCGTTTATGATCGGCGCTTACGCCGTCCGGAACTTTGTCACCATCCGGGATGACGGCGGAAAGCCCGTCACTGTCTTCTCCAATTCGGAAGACCCCCTTGTGATCCTCAAAGAAGCCGGCATCCAACTGGGCGACTACGACGACTTCACCTTTGAAGAACGTCATAACAACGTCTACCGCCTGAACATCCGTCGGGCTTTCAACGTAAAGCTCACCTGCGACGGAACCACCCGGGACGTTCCCATTCTGGAAGGCACCGTAGCCGATGTCCTGAAACGGGCAGGGATCACGCTGGGTGAAGAAGACATCGTCACCCCCGCCCTCACCGAAACGGTCACTCCTCAGACGAAGGTAAAGGTCCAGCGGGTCACCTACGGGACTTCCGTCACCACCGAAGCCATCCCCTATGAGACCATCGAGCAGCACACCCCTCTCTTGAAGAACGGGAAGACCCGGGTTCTCACGGAAGGCGTCAACGGCGAGCAGACCACCACCACGGTTTCCCGCTACATTGACGGCGTTTACGCCGAAACCGTCTCCGTCACCACCGAAGTGACCAAAGAGCCCTCTTCCGCCACTGTTATGGTAGGCGACAAGACCGCCACTATCACCACGCTGGAAGTTCCGGAAGATCTGGTTTTAGACGCAAACGGCAACCCCGTCAATTACACGAAAAAGATCGTCGGAAAAGCCACCGCCTACAGTGCCCGCAGCGGAGCAAAAACCGCCAGCGGACGCTACGCCATCCCCGGTCATGTAGCCGTCAACCCCAACGTGATTCCCTACGGCAGCAAGCTCTATATCAAATCTGCTGATGGATCCTTCATCTACGGTTACGCCGTAGCAGCCGACACCGGCATCGCCCTGATGGACGGTCGGGTCACCGTAGACCTCTTCTTCGACACTTACCTGGAAAGCTGCCTCTTTGGCGCTAAGACCATGGAGATCTATGTGATCGGCTAACCTTTAAAAAAGAACGACAAATGCAGCAAGTCCCGCCTGCCTCCCAGTGATATGGGAAGGCAGGTGGGACCTTTCTCTACCTTAAAGAATTTCCTCTCAAAATTGCCGCCTATAAGCCGCAATAAGCCTGTTTTATTTCTTACAGTGTCTCCCTACAAATAAATCATAGTGCTTCCCCTGCGGCTTTCCAGGCGTCTTAAAATCGATTGTTCTTTTTCACTCCTATTTCTGAGCCAGCAGCTCCTGATTCGTCAAATTCCGACATTCCTCCCAGAAACTCTGATTAAACCTTCGTCTCTGTCCTCCCTATCTCTTTTCCCGGAGCCAAAGGAGAAACCCACTTCCACCCTCTGTCAATCCCAATCCTGTTTTCCTGCACAAAAACGCCGTCCGTCTGGATTCAGACGGACGGCGTTTTTTAAGTGCTAGAATCGTTGTACCTCAAAGATTACAGCTGAGAACGGTCACCAACATTCAGCTTATCCTTGTTGGCGGAGTACCAGTCGTTTGCAATCTTTTCGCAATCCGGACCGACACCCTTATCCCACATAGCGATCAGATCGTTGACAACGGTCTGCGCATCGGTGCCCTCGGCGATAGCTTTGATCAGAGCGTCGTTGATGTCGTTCTGAAGAGCGGTCAGCTCGGTGGGCATACCGGTGATGTAGCTCTCATAGTAGTCAACGTAGTTGTAATCGCCAACACGAGAGTTCATCTGCTCATAAGCAGCAGCCATCTCAGGGGTCTTTCTGGCGCGGGCCTGCCACATCTTGAAGACCTCGCTGCTTTCGGTAACGGTAGTGAACTTGTCGGAGTTGGTGTACTTGCTGAAGTCCATATCGTTCTCGTCGTCGGTGAAGATCGGGTAGTAGCTGCCGTTCTCGACCTTGTAAGAAACGCCTTCTTCGCCGATGTAAACCTTACGGAATGCTTCGGTATCAGCCAGAGCGTTGAACCAGATCATGGCGTGCTCGGGGTTTTTAGCAGTCTTCGGGATAACAGAGATGTTAGCGATGCCCTGAGCAACATAAACGGTAGCTTTCTCAGTGGCGCTGGGAGCCAGCCAGGTGGCGAACAGGTTGGTAGCATCGGGGTTGTTGGCTTCCAGAGCAGCCTTCATGGCGGGAATATCCCAGAACATCATAGGCATGCACAGAGCGTTGTCGGAACTGTACTTCTCCTGAGCGTTGGCGGTGGCGTTGATAGGCATATCGTTGTCCAACAAGCCTTCGCTGTAGAGCTTCTGCATGAATGCGAGGTAATCGACCACGCCGTCCATCTTGACACGGGGAACCAGAGTGCCGTTCACATCGTACCAGAAAGGATCGCCCATGCCGAAAGCAGCCATAATGGTGCCCTGCCAGCCGCCCTTGGCCATGGTCAGAGAAGTATTTCCGGTCTTGTCGTGGTAAGCCTTCAGAATCTCATAGAACTCGTCGATATTGGTAGGAAGCTCTTTGCCCAGAGCCTCCAGCTCGTCGCTCCGGAAGCCGATGCCGCCTTTCAGAGTGCCGTAGGTGGACTGAGAAGAGCCGTTGAAGGACTCATGAGGAATTCCGTAGATCATGCCGGAGTCGTCGGTGGTAACAGACCAAGACAGCTCAGAAGCGGCCTTCTTCACGTTCTCGCCGTATTTGTCCAGCAGGGGTCCAAGGTCGGTCAGAGCGTTCTGATCCTTCAGCTGCTTCACGTCGGAAGCGGTGCCACGCATGAACCAGTCGTAAGAGGTGCCGCCGGCGATCTCAAGCATCAGCTTCTGGGTAGCGTTCTCCTGAGGCAGGAGGTACCATTTTACTTTGTATCCGGTGATCTCCTCAGCCATTGCGTAAGGCGGCTCGGTGTTCATATCATAAGCCTGATAGTAGTAGAGCAGGTTCAGCTCGGGTTTCTCGCCGGTGAGGAAAGGATCGTCTTCCGCCGTCGTTTTGCTGTCATCAGTTGCCGTAGAACCGGTAGACGAAGGAGTGGAAGAAGAAGGGGTGGAAGATCCGCCATTGTCGCCGCAGGAAGCCAGAGAAAGGGCCATACCGGCAGCAAGAATTGCGCAGAGCGTCCGTTTCACGTTGGTAGTTTTCATGGGTTTGCCTCCTTAAAATTATGAATGAAAGCAGTTGTTCCGTGGCGACCAGCGCCATTGGGGGACAATCAGCCTTTAACGGAACCGATGGTAACACCCTTCACGAAGTATTTCTGCAGGAAGGGATAGAGCACCAGGATCGGGACAGTGGATACGACAATGGTCGCAGACCGGACAACTTCACCGGTGAAGTTTGCCAGCGCTTCGCTGTCAGCCACCGGAACACCGGTGGGGTCCATGGTCATGCTGGCCAGAGTGATCAGGTCGTACAGGTACTGCTGCAGGGATTTCAAAGAGGGATCGGTGATGTACATAACGCCGGAGAAGTAGCTGTTCCAGTAACTGACGCCGTAGAACAGGGTAACGGTTGCCAACACAGGCATGGACATGGGGAGCACGATCCGGAACAGAGTAACCAGGTTGGAAGCACCGTCGATGCGGGCGGCTTCTTCAACCGTTTCCGGCAGGGATTCGTAGTAGTTCTTCACGATGAACAGGTTGAACACCGAGAAAGCACCGGAGAAGACCAGAGCCCAAACCGTATTGGTCAGATGCAAGCTGCGGTACAGGATGTAGTTGGGAACCATACCGGCTCCGAACAGCATGATGAAGACGAAGATGCCAAGGAAGAACTTCCGTCCCCGCAGGCTGGGTTTCGACAGAGGATAAGCGGTCAGCACCGTCAGGAACATGGCGAAAAGGGTGCCGACGACGGTAACAAATACGGAGACCTTAAAGGCATTCAAAAAGTCCGGCTTGCTGATAACATACTTGATGGTACCGAACTGAAGCCCCTTGGGAATCAGGTAAACCTGTCCGGTGATGACGTAGCCTTGGGAACTGAACGCCTTTGCCACCACGTTCAGGCAGGGGTAAAGGGTGATGATGCCAAACAGCGTCAGGATGATGACGTTAATAATCGGGAAGATCTCGACTCTTTTTTTCTTCGAGACATTCGCCGTTTCTTTCACTGCATTTGTTGTCATGGGTAAAGCTCCTTTCGACGATTTTACCAGATGCTCTTACCGCTCCATTTTTTCGCCAGAGCGTTGGTGGAGAGCACCAGCGTCAGGGAGATCAGGGAGTTGAACAGACCAACGGCAGTGCCGCTGCTGAAGTCCAGCTTACCCATATTGACACGGTAAATGTAGGTGCCGATGATGTCGGCGGATTCATAAACGGTGGGATTGTACATAACGAGGATCTGACCGAAGCCTGCGTCCATGATACTGCCGACCCGGAGGATCAGCATCAGGATGATGGTGGGCAGCAAACCGGGAACGGTGATGTACCAGATCTGCTGGAACCGGTTGGCGCCGTCCACTCGGGCCGCCTCATAGCATTCCTGATCCAGACCTGCAATGGCTGCGAAGTAAATGATAGAGCTCCATCCGACTTCTTTCCATCCATCGGAGAAGACTAAGACCCAGCGGAAAATGCTGTTGTTCATCAGGAAGCTCACTTTGCCAAGACCGATGGCTTCCAGAATGTGGTTCACCGTACCGGTGGAGCTTAAAAGGTCAACAAAGATACCGGCGACGACTGCCCAGGAAAGGAAGTGGGGCAGGTAAACGATGGTCTGCAGGCCCTTCTGATAGATGTTGCTCTTGACTTCGTTCAGCAGGATGGCGAAGATGATCGGGATCGGGAAGATGCAGACAATCTTCATCACGCTGATGGTCAGAGTGTTGCGGAGAGCGTACAGGAACTGCCGCTCACCCATGATCCGCTGGAAGTGTTTCAGTCCCGCCCAAGGGCTTTCCAGAATGGAAAGCATAGGCGAACCCTGCACAGCGAACATATTGTAATCTTTAAATCCAATCAAAATGCCATACATCGGAAGAATGTTAAAAATCAAAACGAAAACCAGACCGGGGATCAAAAGCAGATACATATCGTAATTCTGCTTCATGTAGGCTCGGAAAGGTTTCTTCTTTGGAAGAGTGCGTGCTGCTTGCATGAGTTCCATCTCGCTTTCTAAGTTTTCGCCTGATCCCAACCGAGCGAGGAGGAATCAGCAATTTGACGATGAATTTATTATAACCGATTTTCTTTTTGTAGAAAAGATGCAAGAATATCTGATTTTTACAAAATATTATGAATCCGATGGACTTTTTGTGAACGAGAATGTTAAGTATTGAAAAAATCTTATGATTTATAGAAAAAAATTACACAAAACTCCTGGCTTTTTCATTTGCATTGCTAAAGCGCAAAAAAAATTCTTTGCTTTTTGTGCGAATCTGATAACACTTTTGAACTTTTTCCGTTAAACCCGCCTCCGATTCCCCCATGAAAGCCCATTTTATCGCCGTTTCCGGCCCTCTGTCATCGAAAGATTCTGCTAAAATCTTTCCGTTTCTGAAAAACTCATAAAAAACCGCCCGTCCGGAATCTTCTCCGAACGGGCGATGCTTTTTATTCTGCTTTCTCAAAGATCAGATCCACCGCCAGCGTCTTTCCGCTGGGGCCTTCCACCACCGGCAGGAACCCCGCATACCGGTATCCCTTCTCCGCATAGGAAAGGATCACCTCCCGATGCCCCTTCAGCTCTGCATTCGCTACCTTGCTGTTTTGATACTCCAATCGTACGAATTCCATAAAACTGGCTCCTTTCACTCGTTTTCGTCCAGAAAATCCCCGCCGCACTTGACGATGGCGATCCCCTGGTTCCGGTCGCCGACTACCAGAAGGGCGTCCTTCTCCGTGATGGAAAAGACCTCCGCCGCTTTGGGCGGCAGCTTAATGGTGCCGTCTGCCTTCAGCCGGGTTAAACCGAAGACGTACCGGTCGTTCTGCTCCCCTTCGCTGACCAGCTCCCCGATGGGCTTATTCACCAGCGCATCCAGCGACACGCCGTAAAGCCGTGCCAGCCGCAAGCACTTTTCAATGTCCGGGCAGCTCTCTCCTGTTTCCCATTTGGACACCGACTGCCGAGAAACGTCGATGATCTCCGCCACATTTTCTAACGTCCGCCCGCTTTTCGCCCGCAGCGTCCGCAGATTCTCACTGAGCCGGATCTCCATATTCACCCCTCCTTTTAAGGTTATTATACCGGATCTTTCCCGCCGCTTCAACCAAGCCTTCTTAACCCTCTTCGTTAAGATCGGTTGCGTCCTTCCTGTTTAAAAAAGCCACCTTCCGGCGGCTTTCTGCTCTTCCGAGCACAGTTTCTTACCCTTTTGCTCCCTTTTCCATCAAGATGGGCGCCAGTGCGCCCTGAATCTTTTCCCCGTTGATGGGTTTTGCAATGTGGCCGTTCCTCCCCATTTCCAACGCCTTTTTCCGATCCGTTGCAAAGGCATTGGCCGTCATGGCGAGGATGGGGATACCCGCTTTCTTCTTCCGGGAGTTGCGGATGATCTTCGTCGCCTTATAGCCGTCCGTATTCGGCATCTGGATATCCACCAGCATCCGATCATACGTCCCGTCCGGTGCCTTTTCCAGCTCATCCACGCAAAAGATCCCGTCCTCCGCCCGATCCACTGAAAAGCCCATAAAACAGCTGCCCCTCCTCCGTGGAACAGCGAACATGTCCGCCCGGAAGATTCTTGAAAAGATAATCGGACAGCGCATCCTTCGCTTCCAGTTCCTTCTGCCGCTGTACAAAACGGCTCATATCTGTACAGATGCTAAGGATTGCAAGACGCTCGCCTTTGTCCGGGAAATCCTCTTTCTTCTCCCTTTGACCGACTCTAAAAGTCAAAAAAAGCAGGGAAAAACCTCTTTTTTCCCTGCCGGTTTTAAAAAACAAGATCCCCACTCGCAAGAATGGGGATCTTCTGGTGAGCCACCGGGGATTCGAACCCCGGACCCTTTGATTAAAAGTCAAATGCTCTGCCAACTGAGCTAGTGGCTCATATCGCTGCCAACTGGCAACAAATGATATTTTATCACACCTTCCCTTTTTTGTCAAGAGATTTGAAAAAGATTTGGAATTCACTCAATCCAGTCTTCTTTTTCGCTTCCTTTTTTGTAACTTTTCACAGATATTTTTCCAGAACCCCCGTCATCCACGGCAGCTGACCGGTCAAACCGGATCTTCTTTTGCGCATTTCAAGACCCTTCACAGAAAAATGCGGCTCCGAAATTTTTGCTTCGGAGCCGCATTTTTATCGGATCTGCTGCGTCAAACGGGGCGGCGATGACCGCCGGAACCGCCTGCAGAAGGACGACGGAAAATAGTCAGAGTGCCGTCCTTGAACTTGATGTCGTAGTTTTCGCTTGCCTCAGCGTCGCTGATCCGGATGACGATCACACCGGGCTTGGTCATATCCGGAGTAATCTCATTGCCTTCCGCATCCACATACTTCAGGATAGGCCCGGAGATCAGATCGTCCCCATCAACCAGACCGTCCACGGTATAGCCGGGCATCTTCGGAAGCACGCTGCCTGCATAAGCACTGCTGCTGCCTGCCGTGATCGCAAGGGTCTTCGGATCTACCGTCAGGACGTACGCCGCCTTGCCTTCCATATAGTCGTCGGTGGCAGAAGCCGTAGCAGTGATGGTCGTCTGACCCACTTTCAGGATTGTCACCTCACCGGTAACCGGATCCACCGTGGCGACCGTCTCGTCGCTGCTCTTAAAGCTCACGATGCTTCCCTCGGCAGCACCGCTTACCTGCAGGGTAAAGGTGGGATCGCCGTAGGTCATCGTCAGGTCGCCCGTCAGGAACTTGAAGTCTGCCTGCTCCTCCCGGGCGGAAAGGACCAGGGTCACCGTTCCGGTATAGTCTTCGTAGTTATCGCAGGAAGCGGTGATCGTCCATGTAACGGTATCCTCCGCTTCACCGTCGACCAACGCATAGAAAAGCTCACCGGTCTTTTCATCGATCTCACTTTGTGCCAGTGCCGCACAGCCGGTCGTAACCACTTCGCTGATGCTGAAGGTCCAATCCTGTCCTTCGGGAAGCGCCGCCTGGCTCATCGCATAGGTATGCCCCTTACGATCCGTGTACCGCAGGCTGGTGGATTCGCTGCCAAGGCTTCCGCCGTTGCCCCTCACGATGTCGCCGACAAATTCGCAGCCATCGTTTTTCAGCACATAGTTCCGGGCATTGACCGTATCGCTCATCTTGACGGTAACGGTGCCGTTCTTATCCGTGCCAACCTCGGCGTCCTCGTAGTTTGCCACAGCAATGTAATCCTCGGCAGTCAGGCTTTCGTTATACATCAGACCGGCAAACGTCACGGAAAGGACTTCCGTTCTCGTAGTGCTGTCGTATTTCTTGCTGGCCGCCACATGTGCGCTGACGACCTCGATCTCAGCAGGATTGATCTTTCCGCTGACCTTGCCGTCTTCCGGAGCCTGATACTTCCAAGCGCTGTCGCTGTCGACCCCATCGCACACTTCATAGGCAATGGTGATGGTGCGTTCGCCGGCATTCTTGCTGTCGTAGAAGGCACCGGCCACGGTGACAAACACCTTGCCCACATCGCCTTCCAGAAGGCCGATGGTCTCACCGGCAAGCAGCGGCTGAGTAACGTCCGCATTTCCGTCGTAGGTTTTCTCGGTATCAAAGACCGGCTGGTTGAGTACAGACAGCGGAATAGGCGCCCGGTTCCTGATGCTCACCGTTCCTTCCACCGTCTGGCCGTTGACCGTAAAGCCGGTGGTATCCGCCTTCCAGCGGAAGGTGTTCGTTGCATTGGGCGTCCGGTCGAAGCTCGCACCGACCAGAGTCCAGCCGCAGGGCAGCTCCGTCACACCGCTTTCCGAGGTGATCGCCACCGTAGCGGGCAGCTCGGAAATGGCGGCATCAGCCGTCTCCGCAAACTCTTCTAACGTCTGCTCGCCGGGAGCGGTCACGCTCAGGATCGCAGGATCCGCCACGACCACCGTTACGGTGTACGCCTGCGTGGAATCGTCCTCCGCCGTCACAGTATACGTGACCGGATGACCAAAATCCTGCACCTGACCGTCGGCAGGATCAATGGTCGCTTTTGCACTGATGGTGATGACGGGCTTCCGGGCAGTGACAGACGTGCCGTAGGGCACCGTGACCGTCACCGTGTGGTTTGTCTCGTCGATGACGCCTTCTGCGCCGTCGATCTCAAAGGTGAGGATCTTCTTTTCCGTACTGGAAATGTAAGCTGCGATCGTAAGCTCCTGCGCCTTGGAGGGCAGGGCCTTCCCGGCAGCCCGATACCGCACCTTGTAAGTGTCCGCCGCCAGATTTTCCACCGTTTCGCCGGTGATGGCAACCCAGTTCTTGCCGTCCACGGAATATTCCATGGTGTTATCCACATTTGTCAGCTTACCGGTATTGCCCTTGCTCAGGCAGTCCTCTTTGACCGCTGCGGGAACGTTCCCGTTTTCCTTGATCCCGATTACCTGCTCTGCACCGGAAAGGTTGTTGTTGGTTTCCTTCACCCGCACCCGAATGCCGCTTGCGCTGGTGATCTGATCCACCGGCAGCACCGTATCGGTCGTGCAGTCTGTCCAGCTCTTTCCGCCGTCCAGAGAATATTCCATCTTGTTGGTGGAACCGGTGAGCTTGCCGCTGTTTTCCCCGTCAAAGGAGAAATCGCACGCTGGAGCCTCCGGACCGTTGCCCTGCAGGATGGTGAAAGTGCCAAGGATCAGATTGGAAACAGCCTCGAAGTTATTGCCTTCCGTCACGTCGATCTTCACGGTATAGGTCCCGGCGTTGATGGGTGTGACTCGCTGGCCCTCTTCGTTATAATGCTTCACCGTGATCTCTCCGCCGCCGGTATAAGGCTCGCTCAGTGCCACTGCCGCCAGTTTGGTATGGCCGTTATAAACGAGGTTGTGCGGAGCCTTAAAGATAAAGTCGCCGGCTTCCGGTACTTTTTTGACGATGCTCCACTTAACGTCCACGGAAGCGTCCCCGGAATCGTCGCTCCACTTGTAGCCGGGATTCAGAGTAGCGGTGATCTCATAATCGCCGACCTCCGTCTTTTCCGTGTCGCCGGTCAAAACATAGCCGTCGTTTTCTGTTACACCGCTCTGAGCCGCACCGTTATAGGGGAGTTTCCTGCTTTCCGGCTTCTCCAGAGAAACGACCTGCCGCTGCAGCACCACCTTCCGGGTGGTGACGGCGTCGTCCCCCTCTCCGGTGGTAGTCTTCACGGTAACGCACTCATACTTGTCCGCATCCGCATGGAAGAAGACGCTGTAATTATCGGCGAACTCCGAACTGTCGGTCGTAAGACCATAGTTCGCAATGACGCTCTGTGCCCCAAGCTCGGGATAGCTCTCCGGGCTGATCCAGATACCGGCGCCTCTGGTAAGACCCGGCAGTTCCTCCGCCGTGACCGTTCCGTCCTCGGCATTGACGACTTCGTCTCTGCCGATGGTCAGCACCGAGCCGGTCTCCATATAGAGGTTATTCTCCGTGCCGTTTCCGGAGCAGACGTTGTCCTGTATATCCGTTGTGCCGGACACCGTAAACGTGCCTTTGCCTTTCTCCAGATACACGCCGCCGCCGTTGATTTCCGCCTTATTCTCGTAAAAAATGGCATCCTTTAATACATAGTGATAAAAACTGTTGTAAGTCCGGTTCAGCGGGGCATATAAGCCGCCTCCGTTTTCCGAAGCCGTGTTTTCAAAAACCCTGACGTCATCAAGGGTCAGTGTGCCGACGCTGTAGTAATTCGTTCCGCTATAAATACCGCCGCCATTTTTGGCTGTATTTCCGGAGATCTCCGTGTCAGTCAGGACACATTTTTCTTTCTGGTAAGCGTAACCGACCTGAAGACCGCCGCCGTTTTCCTCGGCGGTGTTGCCGGTCAGCTTGCCGCCGGTCATATCGACCAGGCCGTAAATACCGCCGCCGTTTTTGGCGGAGTTATTGGCAAATGTGCAGTTGGTGACCTTGCTCATAGCGTCCGAATAGAGACCGCCGCCGGTTTCCGTCGCCTGATTGTACGAAAGGGTGCTGTCGGTGAACGTGCTCGAGACGTAATAAGCGTAAACACCGCCGCCGTATTTCGCAGTGTTGCCGGAGATCGTGCAGCCCGTCACGGTTCCGCCCTCCAGATACATGCCGCCGCCCCGAACTGCGGCTTCATTCCCGGTGATCAGGCAGTTCGTGACCGTCTCAGCCCCGTAGATGCCGCCGCCATGACCGTATGTGGCATCGGATGCTTTGTTATTTCGGATGATGCTGTCGCTTACGGTAATATCGGAGGATCCGTTGTAAACGCCGCCGCCGTACCGGCTGGCTTCGTTGTTTTCGACCACACAGCCTTCATAAAGGCTGCTCCCGTAAGTGCCGCCGCCGCAAACGGCAGCCGTATTGTTGGAGATCGTGCAGTGATAAAGGTCGCCGCTGTGGCAGGCTCCGCCGCCGCCGTAATTCAAGCTGTCGTAGGTGCTGCTGTTGACATCCGCCTTCAGGTCGGCTGCCGTGTTGTTAGAGAAGGTGGCGCCCCAAGCCTCCCACTCGTATCTGCTGCTGTAGACCGCACCGCCGCTGTAAGCCGTGCAGTTTGTGATCTTACTGCCGGGGAGCAGATTGATGTGCGCATCGTATGTGATATAAATTGCGCCGCCGTTGCCCTGGGTGTCCGACGGGGACCAGACCTTATCCTTACCCCAGGTGATCTGCTTGTAGCCCTTGTTGACGCAGTTTTTGATCTCGACCTTTCCGCCTAAAACCAGCGTGCCCCAGCCCAGAGCGTTCAGGTCGCTGTTGTATTTCATTTTCTCCATGTAAATGGCAGGACCGGTCGCCTTGATGTTCTTGCCGTCGATGACAAGGTTCTGCATCCGAACATGGCCCGTCTGCACATTGCCGCTGCCGATCTGGAACAGGGCGGAAGTGTAACCGGAACCCCGGCTCAGCACCGGTGCTTTGCTTCCCACGCCGATGATGGAGACCGGATACCGTACCGTCAGCTTCGACGGGATCGTAATGTCTTTCGTTACATAGATCCGCCGGACACTGGGCGATTTCTGGGTCAGCGCCGCTTTCAGCCCGTCAAAGGTGGAGACCCATTTCACGCCGTTTCCCACAAACTGGACATAGGCGTATTCACCCAGAGGATCCTCTTTGTCCCAGTCTTTATCCCAGTCCTCCAGGTTGTCGGCGTCTGCACCCACCTTGCCGGTGTAGTAGGAAAGATGCGTATTGGCAAGCTTCTCGACCGAAACGCCGCTCTTTCCGCCCTTGGCCGTCAGGTAAAGAGGATAGCCGCAGTTATTGGAGACCATATTGGTACCCTCATACCGAAGGCTCTGGGCTTTGATCCCGTAGCTCTCCGCACCGATGCCCTCCGCCGACAGAACGCCTGTTGCATAAACCGTTCCGCTGGCCATGACGCCGGCCTGAGCGCCGATCGCCGTTACCGTGGCGGATTCGCCCACAGAAACGTCGTACCCATTATCGGTATCGCCGTTCGTAGACTGCACGCCGTAAGCGCCGCCTTTTGCGACCAGTGTGCCGATCCCCACTTCGCAGTCGCCAGTGCTGGAATACCGCCGGCTGTTGTCAAAAATACTGGAAAACCGCACGGGCTTCCCGTTTGCAAGGATCGCCGCACTGTCCTCCGCCGCTGCGGTGACCGTGCTGTCGCCCACCAGATCGACGTACAAAGGGACCTGGCTTTCGATGGCGGCACCGCTGCCGTTGTTGGTCAGATGGAAGTCCTGCATCCGCAGGGCATACCCCTTCCCGGTAAAGGCGCTGTACAGGGGACGTCCGCTGTCGTTATAACCGCTGGTCACCTTCTGTACCGCCCAGTTCCAGCCGGTCCTGGGCAGAAAATCGGAATTTACTGACGTGACGGTGATTTCCGTCCCGTCCTCGCTGCTGGTGCCGTAGGTGTAGTGTGCCGAATCCTCCGGCAAGGCAACCTCCAGGATCTTCCCGTCTCCGTAACGGAGAGTGATCCCCTCATAACCTTCTGTCGGTTCGCTGCTCTCGCCTTCCTGCGAGACAGGAGTGCCCGACTGGTTCTGCCCCGGATCCGATCCTGCCGCCAGCACAGGGGTAGGCAGCAGCGTCAGCGCCATGCAGCAGGCTGTGAGCCAGCTGATCAACCGCTTTTTCATGTGCGTTCTCCTCTTTTCCGTTGTGTAAAAGAGATGGAAAGTCCCACCGTCTTTTCTCCCCCTTATCTTAGCACATTTCCTCCTTCCGGTGGAGAAAAAGGCGTGAAATGTCGTTTTTTCGACACGAAATGTAAAAGCGCCTGAAGCTCGGAGCTCTCCGAAAGATCGATTCCCACACGATTTGCTGGAAGCTCATAGGAAAAGCCGCAGGAGAGCAATGGCTTTCCTGCGGCTTTTCCTTTTTAAGAAACTCCCGATCAAAGATCATTCCGTACCAGATCCTCAAGGCTCTCGCCCCGGACGATCACCCGGGAAGCGCCGTCCTTTACCATGACCACGGGAGGGATCCCCACCCGGTTATACCGGGACGCCATGGAGTAGTTGTAAGCGCCGGTGGCGAACACCGCCAGCAAATCGCCGGGCTTTGCCGGAGCAAGGGGCACGTTCTCCCCCAGCAGGTCGCCGCTTTCGCAGCAGCGCCCCGCCACGGTGACCGTTTCCGTCGCCGGTTCATTGACCCGGTTTGCCAGGATCATGTCATACTTTGCCTGATAGAGGATGTACCGGGGATTGTCCCCCATGCCGCCGTCTACGGACACATAGGTCCGGATATCCGGGATCTCCTTCACTGAACCGACGGTGTAAAGGGTGGTACCCGCCTCGCCTACGATGGAACGGCCCGGCTCGATGAGTACGAAGGGCTGGGAAAGCCCCAGCTTTTCCGCCGAAGCCTTGACCGCCCGGGACACCGGCTCCATATAGTCGCCGAAGGGCACCGGCTCGTCCTCATCGGTATAAAGGATCCCGAAGCCGCCGCCTAAATTAAGCTCCGGCAGCTCCACGCCGGTCTCCGCCTTGATCTGCCCTAAAAAGCCCATCATAACCTCAGCCGTATGGACGAAGGGGTCTACGGAGAAGATCTGGGAGCCGATGTGGCAGTGCAGCCCCCGAAGGGTGACGCTCTCCGCCGCAAGGGCCTCCTTCACACCCTCCATGGCCTCCCCCGTCTCCAGAGCCAGACCGAATTTGGAGTCAATCTGCCCGGTGCGGATGAAATTATGCGTGTGGGCGTCGATGCCGGGCTTGATCCGCAGCAGGATCTCGGCGATGATGCCTTTTTCCTTTGCCAGTGCGCTTAACGTATGAAGCTCCGTCAGATTGTCCACCACGATACGGGTGACACCCCAGTCGAGAGCCGCTTCCAGCTCCCGGCGGGTCTTATTGTTTCCGTGAAAGCAGACCTGATCCATGGGAAAGCCGACGCTTTTCGCCGTGTACATCTCGCCGATGGACACCACGTCCGCTCCGATCCCCTCTTCCTTTGCGATCCGATAGATCTCCTTGCAGGAAAAGGCCTTGGAAGCGTAGCAGACCAGTCCCTTGCCGCCGTAATACTTATCCATGGAGGATTTAAACGCCCGCATATTGCTGCGGATCACGTTTTCGTCCATGACGTACAGCGGCGTGCCGTACTGAGCCGCCAGCGTTTTCACGCCTACGCCTCCTAAGATCAGTTCCCCGTTTTCTTCTTGAATTTGCCGTTTCAAATCTGTTTCACGCCTTTCGCTCAATGTTTACGCAGGATCTTCGTCGTCCTCCGGCTCCGAAAGCTCTTCGAGGATCCCCCGAAGGGTCTCGACCCCTTCACCCGTTTCCGAAGAAAAGGGCAGCACCGTCAGCTCGTCGCCGCAGGGAAGCTCGTCAGCGATCGCCGCCAGCCGCTTTTCCCGCTCGGTCTTGTTCAGCTTATCTGCCTTTGTCAGCACTACAAGAAAGGGTTTCTCCGTCTCAATGAGGTAGTTCACCATATCCACGTCCAGCCGGGTGGCAGGGTGCCGCATATCCACCAGCAGCACTACCAACGCCAGATCCCGTCCCTCGTCGTTCAGGTACCCCTCGATTAGCTCCGCCCAGCGCCACTTCTCCGACTTTGCCACCTTGGCGTAACCGTAGCCGGGCAGATCGACCAGATGGATCCTCCCATCCAGGTCGTAGAAGTTGATGGTGGCCGTCTTTCCCGGAACGGCACTGACCCGTGCCAGAGCCTTCCGGCCTAGGAGCTTGTTGATCAGGGAGGATTTCCCCACATTGGATCGCCCTGCAAAGGCCACCTCCATCTGTTTGGACGGCGGCAGCTGCTTCGACAGGCCATAGGACGCCAGAAACGATACGTTATGATAGTTCATAGGGTTCCTTTCCCGGAAGATCCCGGCTCACTGAATGGCAATGTGCTCTTTCTTTCCGTCCCCTATAGGCGGGATGGGAAGAGGCTGGGGCTGCAGCTTCTGGAACGCCTCCGGCTGTCTTGTGAGGGCGCCTTTCAGCACCTCGCTGACATGGGAGACCGGCACAAAGGTGATGTGTTCCTTCACCACCGGATCCACCTCTTCCAGATCCTTCCGGTTGTCCTGAGGGATGAAGACGGTCTTGATCCCCATTCGGTACGCCGCCATGGATTTCTCCCGGAGGCCGCCGATGGGCAGCACCCGTCCCCGCAGCGTCACCTCACCGGTCATTGCCACGTCCTTCCGGACGGGGATCCCGCTGAGGGCGGAGGTCACGGCAGTGACCATGGTCACGCCGGCGGAAGGTCCGTCTTTAGGGACAGCTCCCTCGGGGGCGTGGATGTGGATGTCCTTGTTCTTATAGAAATCCGGGTCGATGCCGTAGCTTTCGGCGATGCTCCGGACATAGCTGACTGCGATCTGGGCAGATTCGGTCATGACCTCGCCTAATTGGCCGGTAATCTGCACCTTTCCCGTTCCGGGGAGAACGATGGTCTCGATGTCCATGGTCTCGCCGCCGACGGAAGTCCAGGCAAGGCCGGTGACCACGCCTACCTCATCGGCAGGCCGCTGACCCTGATCCAGATACCGTGGTGCACCCAGCAGGGAGCCGATGGTCTTCGCCGTCACGCTGAAGATCGTGACCTCCCCGGAGACTACCTTCTTTGCCACCTTCCGGCAGATGGAAGCGATCTCCCGCTCCAGGCTCCGGACGCCGGCTTCCCTTGTATATCCGTCGATAAGGGCATAGATGCCATCCTTCGAGAACTTCAGCTCTTTTGCGGTCAGACCGTGGCGCTTCGTTTGCTTGGGGATCAGGTGCTTCTTTGCGATGTTCCACTTCTCTTCCCGGGTGTAGCTGCCCATTTCGATCAGCTCCATCCGGTCCAGCAGAGGGCGGGGAATGGAGGACACGTCGTTTGCCGTGGTGACAAAAAGCACCTCGCTCAGGTCAAACGGCACTTCGATGTAATGATCCCGGAAAGCACTGTTCTGCTCGCTGTCCAGCACCTCCAGCAAAGCGGCGGAGGGGTCGCCCTTGAAGTCGGCGCCCATCTTGTCCACCTCATCCAGAAGGATCAGCGGATTCCGGGAGCCCGCCTGCTTCATGGCGGTCATGATCCGACCGGGCATGGAGCCTAAGTAAGTTTTCCGGTGTCCCCGAATGTCCGCTTCGTCCCGGACGCCGCCTAAGGAGATCCGGACGTAGTTCCTCCCCAGAGCCTTTGCGATGGATTTGGCAATGGAGGTTTTGCCGACGCCGGGAGGGCCGGCCAGGCAGATGATCTGCCCTTTGATGTCGGGAGCCAGCTTCCGGACGGCGATAAGCTCTAAGATCCGATCCTTGACCTTTTTCATCCCGTAATGATCCTTTTCCAGCACCCGGGAAGCCCGCTCCACGTCTGCGTGATCCTTCGTTTCTTTGTCCCACGGCAGCTCCAGACAGGTCTCCAGATACGTCCGGACGATCTGAGCTTCCTGAGACTGAGGCGGCATTTTATAAAGCCGGTCGCACTCCTTGAAGAGCTTTTCCCTCGTCTCCTCCGACATATTTTTGAAGGAGGCGATGGTGTCCATGTACTCCATGGACTCTTCCTGAGGGTTGTCCCCCTCGCCCAGCTCATTGGAGATGACCCGAAGCTGCTCCCGCAGGAAATAATCCCGCTGGTTCTTGTCCATCTGCTCCTTGACCTGACTGTAGATGTCCTGCTCCAGAGAAAGGATGTTGGCTTCCTTTTCCAGCACCTCCACCAGCAGCTGCATCCGCCGGATCAGGTTCCGCTCTTCTAAGAGCATCTGCTTATCCTCCACCTGGAAGAACAGGTTCTGGACGATCTTGTCAAAAAGCCCCTGCAGCGTCTTCTGGGAGAGAATATTCGCATGGATCTCCTTGGGCATCTTCGGCACCAGTTCGCAATAGCTCTCGAAACTGGAGAGCACCGCCCGGAACAGGGCCTGCTCTACGTCCCTCGGGATGGCCCCCGCCTTCTGATCCGGCAGGCCCGTGACCTCGCAGGTCATAAACGGCCCTTCCAGATTGGTTCCCACGATGGCAGCCCGATAAAGCCCCTCCACCATGATGCGGACGGAATCCTTCTCGGAGTTCAAAAGCTGCACGATCTTGGCGACGACGCCTACCCGATAGAGATCCTCTTCTTTGGGATCCTCCACGGTGTAGTCCTTCTGCGCCACCAAGAAGATCTGCCGATCCCCCTCCATGGCCTTTTTGATGGCGAGGATGGACTTTTCCCGCCCCACGTCGAAATGCATCAGCAGGGAGGGGAAAATCACGATCCCACGCATAGAAACGGCCGGCAACGTAACGGAAGCTGCCGCCCGGACGGCTACGGTTTTATTTTCAGCGCTCATCCTGACACGCTCCTTTTTCAAAAATGATTCAAACGGGCAAAAACCCGCTATTTTATTATACGGACGATCCTCCGGCGTTTCAAGACCCTTTTTGTGAACATTAAATGCGGCCGCTTCATAGGATAAGACAGCGGCGCCGCTTAAAATAGAGGAAAGCCCGCCGGGGAAAACTTGCTCCGGCGGGCTTTTTCCATTGCATTAAAGAACCTTGACGCTCCATCCGAAGGGATCGGGCTTGGTGCCCCACTGAATCCCGGTCAGCTCGTCGTAGAGCTTCTGGGAAAGGGCGCCGATCTTGCCGTCGGACAGCTCCATGTCGGTATCCTCATAACGAAGCAGGCCGACAGGAGAGATAACGGCTGCCGTGCCGCTGCCGAACATCTCGGTGAAGCGGCCGTCCCGATAGGCTTCCTCCAGCTCATCGATGGAGAGCCGACGCTCGGAAACGTTCATCCCCCAGCTCTTTAAAAGCTCGATGACGGATTTCCGGGTGATACCGGGAAGGATGCTGCCCTGCAGAGCGGGGGTGACGACCTCGTCGCCGATGACGAAGAAGACGTTCATGGCGCCCACTTCTTCAATGTATTTCCGCTCCACGCCATCCAGCCAGAGAACCTGAGAGAAGCCCTCTTCCGCTGCCACGTCCTGAGCCTTCATAGAAGCTGCGTAGTTGCCGCCGGTTTTGGCAAAGCCCATGCCGCCCCGGACTGCCCGGACGTATTTATCTTCCACATAGATCTTGACGGGATTCAGCCCGCTGGCGTAATAGGCGCCTACAGGGCTTAAAATGATGATGAACTGATATTCAGTAGAAGTGTGAGCCCCCAGAGAGGGCTCCGTTGCAATGACGAAGGGACGGATGTAAAGGGAGGTTCCGGGTTTGTGAGGAACCCAGTCTGCATCCAGCGTCACCAGAGTTTTCAGTGCTTTCAGGGCGAAGTCCACGTCGATCTGGGGCATGGACAGACGCTCGTTGGAGTTGTTGAGCCGTTTGAAGTTCTCCTCCGGCCGGAACAGGCGGATGGAACCGTCGGGGCTGCGGTACGCCTTCATGCCCTCGAAGGTCTCCTGTCCGTAATGGAGACAGTTACTGGCGGGGCTCAGGGTAAGGGGGCCGTAAGGTACGATTCTCGGATCGTGCCAGCCGTTCTCCTTATCCCAATCCATCATAAACATATGATCCGTGAATTCATGACCAAACACGAGATGATCTTCATCGGGTTTCTGCTTCGGCGCAGTGGTGCGTTCGATGCGGATCTCTTCCATATTTCTCATCCTTCCATCGGTCTGCGAAAAGGACGATTCAAAACCGCCTTGCAGGCAACGTATTTTTTATTAGGATAAGTATAGCATACCCCCCGGCAGATGTCAACAAGATCCGACCCGCTTTTGAATATCAGATTTCACAAACTTTTTTCCGTTAAATCCTCTCCTTTCGTGCAGATTCTTTTCCGGAAAGAAAAGAATTCGGAATTTCATGCACTTTCTATTTTTTCATTTTTAAAAAGGAAACGGTTCGGGTATGTGGATATTGTGTATAAGAAACGGGCTGTCTTTTGTGCATATCTACAAAAATTTTGAAATTAAAGATTTACCCCTTGATTTTTCCGGAAAATCGGATAAAATAGAGTTTGTTAGCACTCAACAAATATGAGTGCTAAGACCTTGAAAATCATTTGCAAGACATATAAGGAGGAACCATTATGAACATCAAACCGCTGGCAGACCGTGTCGTCGTTCAGATGCAGGAAGCCGAGGAGACCACCAAGAGCGGCATTATCCTTTCCGCCGCTTCCAAGGAGAAACCTTCCGTGGCGAAAGTCGTTGCAGTGGGCAAGGGCGGCGTCGTGGACGGCCACGAAGTCGTGATGGAGCTGAAGGTCGGCGACAAGGTGCTCTTGAGCAAATACGCCGGCACCGAAGTCAAGCTGGACGGCGAAGAATACACCATCGTCCGTCAGAGCGACGTTCTGGCAATCGTTGACTGATCGAAATTGTGTTTAATAGGAGGAACCAGTTATGGCAAAACAGATTATTTACGGCGAAGAAGCCAGAAAAGCGCTTCAGGCCGGCATTGACAAACTCGCAGACACCGTGAAGATCACCTTGGGGCCCAAAGGCCGCAACGTGGTTCTGGATAAGAAGTACGGCGCTCCCCTCATCACCAACGACGGCGTGACCATTGCCAAAGAGGTCGAGCTTCCCGACGCCTTCGAAAACATGGGCGCTCAGCTGGTAAAAGAAGTCGCCACCAAAACAAACGACGCTGCCGGCGACGGCACCACCACCGCTACCCTGCTGGCTCAGGCTCTGGTTCGGGAAGGCATGAAGAACGTAGCCGCAGGCGCCAACCCCATGGTTGTGAAGCGCGGCATCCAGAGCGCAGTTGACACTGCCGTGAAGACCATCGTGGAGCACGCCCAGAAGGTTTCCGGCTCCGACGACATCGCCCGGGTCGGCACCGTTTCCTCCGGCAACGAGGAAGTGGGCAAGCTGATCGCCGAGGCCATGGAGAAGGTCTCCGCTGACGGCGTGATCACTCTGGAGGAGTCGAAGACCGCCGAGACCTACAGTGAGGTCGTTGAAGGCATGCAGTTCGACCGGGGCTATATCTCCCCCTATATGTGCACCGACACCGACAAGATGGAAGCCGTCATGGACGACGCTTACATTCTGATCACCGATAAGAAGATCTCTAACATCCAGGAGATCCTGCCCCTGCTGGAGCAGATCGTCCAGAGCGGCAAGAAGCTGGTCATCATCGCTGAGGACGTAGAGGGCGAGGCTCTGACTACCCTGATCCTCAACAAGCTCCGCGGCACCTTCAACTGCGTAGCCGTCAAGGCTCCCGGCTTCGGCGACCGCCGCAAAGAAATGCTGCAGGACATCGCCATCCTCACCGGCGGTCAGGTCATCACCTCCGAGTTGGGTCTGGAGCTGAAAGACACCACCATCGCTCAGCTGGGCCGCGCCCGTCAGGTCAAGGTTCAGAAGGAGAACACCATCATCGTCGACGGTGCCGGCGACTCCAAGGCCATCAAGGATCGGGTGCACCAGATCAAGTCCCAGATTGAGACCACTACTTCCGACTTCGACCGTGAGAAGCTCCAGGAGCGTCTGGCGAAGCTGTCCGGCGGCGTAGCCGTCATCAAGGTCGGCGCTGCCACCGAGGTCGAGATGAAGGAGAAGAAGCTCCGCATCGAAGACGCTCTCTCCGCTACCAAGGCCGCAGTCGAGGAAGGCATCGTTGCCGGCGGCGGCACCGCCTTCATCAACGCCATCCCCTCCGTCAAGGCTCTCATGGACAACGCTTCCGGCGACGAGAAGACCGGTATGTCCATTGTCCTGAAGGCTCTGGAGGAGCCCGTCCGCCAGATCGCTCTGAACAGCGGTCTGGAAGGCTCCGTCATCATCGACAAGATCATCCACTCCGGCAAGGTCGGCTACGGCTTCGATGCCGCCCGTGAGGAATACGGCGACATGATCTCTCTGGGCATCGTGGATCCTACCAAGGTCACCCGCAGCGCCCTGCAGAACGCCGCTTCCGTTGCCGCCATGGTTCTGACCACTGAGTCTCTGGTGGCCGACATCAAGGAGCCCGCTGCTCCTGCGGCTCCCGCTGCCCCCGACATGGGCGGCATGTACTAAGACTCGCCGCAAAGCCTTGAAATTGCTTGATTTTTTGAGTGTGCAAAAGCGGATTTACGCCAAACTTACGCCACTTACGCCAAAAATTCAAGCGCATTATAGGGTAACAGAAATCGGCACCTGCCTCAAAAGCAGGTGCCGATTTTCCTTATTTGCGTTTCTTTTTGCCCTTTCCGTGCGACAACTGCGGTCTTGCCTTTCCGCGCTGGTTGAGGGGACTTTTCAGGTACTTGGACTTCTTAAGTCCGCTAATAATTGAGACAAACTCTTCCTTCGTAAGTGTGTCATAATCAAGTCCGATTGTTGCCATGAGCGCACGGACTTGCTTTTCCTTGGAACTGCCCTCAAAATTCATCGCATCCTGCAACTGCCCCTGTACGGTTGCGACAAGGGATGTTTCATCTGCCGTCATGGTATCAGAGCGGTGTTCACTCCGTATATCACGGAGAATATCTTTCAAATCGCCCGCAATCAGACTTCCGAAATACTCGTCCTCTCTGATCTGCGCGACTTCCAGTGTCCGCAGGTGCAGATCATTTTCCTCGCCGCCGTTTTTCATCAATGCCATCTGCCGGACTGCTTCCAGCACGGCGTTCATGTCGTTGACCCGCATATCCGCGATCCGGTCAACGTAA
>ERZ827363.1373-NODE-1373-length-23891-cov-10.082732_pt1 | contig 23891 bp, 23 predicted proteins | sample MGYA00519776_ERZ827363 | MGnify/ENA primary metagenome ERZ827363 (study PRJEB31778, sample SAMEA3449288) | human gut metagenome | biome: human gut; feature: human-associated habitat; material: faeces | place: United Kingdom | collected 2010/2012 ...
GTTCATCCCTTCCTTTTTGTGGAACTATCTTTTTATTTTGAGACAGCCCCTTTTTCTATACTTTTATGTACCACAATAATGTATTATTTTATTAAATATTTCATTACTTACAGGGTAAACTATTTTATTAATTTGTGAAACTTTCATAACTTTCATCAAACTATTTGATATAAATACAAAATCAAAATTTTCTATTTCTTTTAAACTTGTTTCTCTTTCTATAACTTCAATATTTAAGTTTTTACAAATTTCAAAAATATGTTCTTTCATTATGCCATTTAATATGGGCAAATTTCTATGTGGAGTATATATTTTATCTTCTTTTATAAAGAAAATATTGCTCATGGAACATTCAAGTATTATATCTTGCTGATTTACAAATATTCCATCATCAAAATTATTTTCACTAGCATATCTTTTCGTATAAATATTTTCATAATAGTTAGTAGTTTTATGTCTGTATATTATGCTATCTCCTCTTTTTATAGGCGATATGGTTAGCTTATATCCCCTATTATAAGTTTCTTCATCATATACTATATCCCTTATGGAAATATTATATCCTTCATCAAATATTGTTAATCTCAAAGCTTTGTTTTCAATTTTATTTTCTTTTATATAATTCAAAATAGCTTCTTTTAAAAATTTTTTATCGTATTTGATATTAAGTTTTAGCAGCTCTATTGATTTAAACATCCTATCCATATGCATATCTAAATCAAGGGCAGTTTTTTCAACTCTTATAGTTTCAAATAAACCAATGCCAAACTTAGTCAATTGACTATCAAAACTCACCTTATTCTTCATAGTAACCCCTTAAAGCTTTCATTATAGATTGTGCTTTATCAAGAGTTTCTTGATATTCTTCCTCTGGATTAGAACCCCAAGTCATACCTCCACCAACTTGGAAATATACTTCATCTTCTTTTTTGACAATAGTTCTTATGGCAATATTTAAATCCATATCTCCATTAAATCCAATATATCCTATGGAACCTGTGTATACGTTTCTTTGAGTTGGCTCAAGCTCATCTATAATTTCCATTGATCTTATCTTTGGTGCTCCAGTAATTGAACCACCTGGGAAAGTTGCCTTTATCACATCTACTGTATCTTTATCATCATCTAATTCTCCAACAACTGTCGCCACCAAATGATTTACATTTGCATAAGGTTCTATAACAAATAATTCAGGTACTTTTACACTTCCTATTTTTGATATTCTTCCTATATCATTTCTTTCTAAATCTACTATCATAAGTAGTTCTGCTCTATCTTTTTCGCTATTTCTTAATTCTTCTTGAAGTTTTAAATCTTCCTCTTTATTTTTACCCCTCGGTCTTGTTCCTTTTATGGGTCTTGTTTCTAATTTTTTGTCTACACATTTTATAAATCGTTCTGGAGAATTTGATAATATATTAAAATCATCAAAGTTTAAGTATGCCCCAAAAGGTGCTGGACTAAATCTTCTCAAATCTCTATAAAGTTCATAGCTGGATAAAGTAGTTTTACCACTAAATCTTTGTGTCAAATTTGCTTGATAAATATCTCCACTTTTTATATACTGTCTAACTTTTTCAACTGAATCTTCAAATCCTTTTTTCGTGAAGTTAGATACAAGTTTTGTAGATTTTACGTCTTTTTCTTCATAACAAATAGAGTCTACTCCATTTTTTTCAACTTCTATTATTTTATTTTCAATATATATAGCTATTTCCTCTTCTTTTTTCATATCTAAATCAGGTGTTGCTATATATGTTTTTTCTTCCAAATGGTCAACTACTATTACATGGTCATATAGTCCAAAGTATAAATCATAAACGCTTAAATCATCCTTTGCACTTCTTGGCAAGTTTTCCATATAATTTCCTAAATCATAAGATAAATAACCTACTGCTCCACCTATAAAAGGAAGATTAGTATCATTTTTTACCTTATAATTTCTCAATTCTTCCTGTAAAAAGTTAAGCGGATTTTCTTCACTATCTTTATACTTTAGAACTTTGAATGGATTGCTACTGATAAAAGAATATCTTCCTAATTTATTTTTATCCATAGCACTATCTAAAATAAAACTATCTTTTTCATCTCTAAATATGGTAAATATTTCGAAAGCATTTAATTTAGTATTAATTTCTTTTATCATCTTAAACACAAACCCTTTCTCTAGCTTCTTTTATAAAATTTTTCAATATTTCATGACCTTGTTCTGACAAAATAGCCTCTGGATGGAATTGTACCCCTTCAATAAGATACTCTTTATGTCTAATTCCCATTATTTCCCCCTCTTTTGTCAAAGCAGTTATTTCCAAATCATCATTTAAATTTTCACTATCCACTACTAAAGAATGATATCTTGTAACATTTAATGGATTATTTAAATTTTTAAATACACCTTTGTTGTTATGTCTTATAGCATGGACTTTTCCATGAACAGGTTCAATTGCTTTTACTATATTTGCTCCAAAAACATGTCCTATAGTTTGATGTCCCAAACATATGCCAAGGATAGGTTTTTTCCCCTTAAAATGATTTACCACATCTATACATATTCCCGCTTCTGTAGGTGAACATGGACCTGGCGATAAAACTATAATTTCTGGATTTAAAGCTTCTATTTCTTCTAAACTTACCTCATTATTTCTTTTTACTACGATTTCTTCTCCCAATTCCCCAAGATACTGAACCAGGTTATATACGAATGAATCGTAATTATCAATCATAAGAATCATCTAGATACCCCCATAAATTGTATATTTTTAACAATCATCAATGTAATTATAGTATATAATCTTTCATTTTTCCTTATAATTTCACACTTTTACTGCAAAATTTTCCAAAATACTTATTTGATAAATTAAGTAAAAATATTAAAAGGTCTGTACTTTATTTTAATTAAAGAACAAACCTTTTTTAATTAATGAGAATAGCTTGATACTTTTACATCATCAATAATTAAATTATAAACAAATTTATTTTTTCTTAACTTCAATATACTATCCTTACTTCCATTCACTAAAACACCATAGGATTTGACACCATTTTCTTCTACATATTTTAAAGTATTTTCATAACTAGATATATATGAATTAGGATGATTAAGTTCTATAAATGCCTTATTATCTATCATATATTTTACTAAGCTCTTAAAATGAGTTTCATAAATATCTGCTCTATTTCTATCTTCATCAATTCCTCCAAGTTCTAAATAAGGATAATCTTTACTATTTTTAAATGACTCTAAAATCACTCCTGTTCCACTACTTTCAAATCCCATTTGAGGAAGTTGTTGAATATTTTTATCACAAGTTCTAATTCCTACCCAGCTAAAATATAAATCCTTATTTTCCTCAATCATTTTTGCAATTTCCTTCATATCTATATCTTTCTTAAATGAAATATATGCACTTACCTGAGATGTACTTGGTAATTTTTTAAGTTCTTCTAATTGTCCTGTGTCATCATCAAATCCACAACTAAAAGGATAAACTCCATATTTAAATACATTCATTGAAGGATATTTATAAAAATCATTTTCAATATATTCTAAACTTCCTTTATTTATAACTCCATCATAAGTTGTATTAGTATTTTTAAATATATCATTTTGACCTATCTTAACATTATACTTTCCATAACCTAAGGACTCATCATCAGTGTAATTAGTAATAATTCCAGGAAAATGAAGTTCAGTAAATACAGATATATCAGTTAGAAACTGTGTTGTAAAATCACCTTTTTTAATAGATGGATTGTAGTATTTAGCATCCATCCTGGGAGATATAATATATTTAGCTGAAGCTAAAATACCTATGACAATTACTACTGATGCTAGTATTGTTTTTAAAAATTTATTTCTTATCTTTCTATTTATATTTTTTAATAAAACATCTTCTTCGCATTTTTTATTGCTATTTATTTGCTGTTTTTCACCAAAATCTTCGCCATCCTTACTATTTCCTAAATTAAATAAATCATCATCTATTTTATTACATAGATATTCACTTATAATTTCATTTTTTTCTATTTCTTCTTCTACAATTTTTATCTCTTCTTCACTGGCTTGATTATTTATATATTTTTCATAAAGATCTTTAAAACTCATATTTATTCCTCCATTTTCATTTTTAGATTTTTTCTTGCTCTATAAATTAAAGTTCTTACAGCTCCATTTGATATGTTCATGATTTGAGCTATTTTTTGTTGTGGTACTTCTAAATAGTAATAAAGAATTAGAGCCTCTTTCATAGATTGAGGTAATGTTATAATCTTATTGTATAAATTTAATGATTCCTCATTATTTACTAACTTTTTCAAAATATTGCTATTACAATCTTCTACTTCAATTTCATTTATATCGATTTTAGATAATTTTTCGTTTTTTCTTATATAATCTATCCATAAATTTCTGCATACCATAAATAGCCAAGCTTTTACATTTTCATGATTATCATCTAGTGATAATATTCCTTTTAAAAAAGCTTCTTGCATGATATCTTCTGCTAACTGCTCGTTTTTACAAAGTGAAAATGTGTAAATATAAACGTCTTTTGAATATAATCTATAAAACTTTTCAATACTATCTGCATTCATCATCAATCTCCTTTCACTTTATAAACGTAAATTTCCATAATATGTTACACACTTTTTAATATTTTTTATAAAATTTTCAACATCCATTTCTATTGCGTAATTTAGTAATTTCTTAATTATATCAAACCACAAAAAAAATTGCCTTTTCTATGATTGATTAAATCATAAAAAAGGCAATTTTATCTATTATTATCTTACATCAATTAATTTAAATCCTAAATCTTCTACAATATCTTTTATATCATCAATATGTACATCTTCATTTATATTTACAAGAGCATATCCTTCTTCTATGCTTATTTCTAAAACCTCAACACCTTTGATATCTTCTGTTAAAGCATCATTTAGATTTTGTTTACAATGTTTACATTTCATACCTTCTATTAAAAGTTTTTTAGTCATTTCTAATTCCTCCTAAGTATTTATTTTGTAACTTAAGTATAATTATGAAATGTGTAGAAATTATGAATTTTAATAACTATTTAGTAATTTTATTCATTGGTTTTAAATTACTATTATTGAATATGGCCAAGTTAAAGAAAGAAATCAAGTAATCACTATCTTCTACTATATTATTTGTATAGTCAGCATAATTAGAAAGTACCAAAGCATCTCTAAAATATTTAGAGTTATCTTTAAATGGTTCATTATTGACACTTAATCCCTTTGAGTTTAGATATTTGATAATAAACACTGCAATAGTTCTTGTATTACCTTCTCTAAAAGGATGTATTTGCCATATACTTGATGTAAATTTGGAAATATTCTTTACAAAATCTAATTTATCAAGATTTTTATAAGATTTATTTGACTCTATATTAAAATCATACTCTAAAAAATCTTCTATGGAAGAATAATCAGCATAAATCACACTTTTTCCATGTAAAATAGGTTCCTCTTTAGTAAGATTACAATCACGAAATACACCAACATATCTTTCTAATGCTTCTGGAAATGCTCCAGAAAATAATTTTTTGTGTATTGTTTTCAAATAAATAGGGCTAAACCTAAAACTTCTATCATTTATTATGCTCACAATTCTAGTTGTTACTATATCAGCTTCTAAAGTTTTTTGTACTTCTTTATTTGATAAATCTTGATTTGAATAATATGTATATAAGGCTTCTTCAACTTCGCTATATGTTTTATTATTATCAATACTATCTTTTGTAAGTTCTATTAAATACTCAGAAGGCTTTAAATTATCCACTTCATTTAATCCTATGGCAAGCTCCCAAGATTCAAGTTTTTTTAATTTATCTATATTATTTGAATTAGTAATTTTATAATCTGAAAAGTAATTACACATATCTTTTCCTTTCTTAATATAAAACTTAAATATTTATAGCAATTATATTTATAAATACGTAAAATAACTCATATTTTTATTTTTACTATATTTCTATATTATATACTATAATTATGTGAAATTACAAAGTATAGTCATTCTATCTAACTGTAATTTACCTTTTGACTGAATAAAATTTGTATTATCTAAAAAAGTCGATAATTGTATTACGAAAGTTTTATAAAAATGTTAATATTTTCTACAAAAACTATTCTTTTATATTAAAATATAAAGTAGTAAATTTAAATGAAAGAATTTAAAGGGGGGATTATAATGGGGATATTAAATGAGGATAAACTTAACAAAAAAGATATAGATAAAATATTATCTCTAGAAAATAATATTACTCTATTCAAAATAGAAACAGAAATAGTGGATGGAAAAAAATATAGAATTAACAAACTTAACTAATGATTTGGAAAAACTCTTAGATAAATCAATTAAAAAAGAAGTAGAGGATTTAAAATATTCCCTTGTGCTTAATTATGATGGAAAGAAGTTTTTATACAAAGGATTTATACCTTCATCAAAAACGATTTCTCTAAATTTACAACAATATGATATGTACAACTTGATTAAAAATAAAAACATTATAAAAAAAATAGAGAAAAAGCTTAAAGATGATAATATATTTATACATAAACACAGAAATTTAAAAGTTTCCTTTGATTATAAAAATGATAATATTAGTAATTTAACTTGTTTACCATTATTATCATTAACAAAATAGCAATTTAAAAAGGCTATATTAACTAAGTACAATTTCGTTAATATAGCCTTTAAATATATTTATCTATTAAATTCAACTAAAACAAGTTCTGGTCTGTTGAAAATTCTCAAAATATCTCCAGTAATAAATATCATATCTGGTTGACATTTTTTTAAAATAAAAGCAATCTCTAACCTTCTTGTCATTTAGATATTGACAGTTTTTAATTAAAGTTATAATATCAATAGGATTGAAGTTTTTTTGTACGTATAAATTATGTTCATTATAAAACTACTGTAAATATAATTATATCTTTAATAGAAATAAATAAAAAAATAAAGGATGATAAAAAATGACAGAACAAAATTTAAATCTGATCGATGAAGTTAAAAGAAGAAGAACCTTCGCAATAATTTCCCATCCCGATGCAGGAAAAACTACATTAACTGAAAAATTCCTATTATACGGTGGAGCAATACGTGAAGCTGGTTCAGTTAAATCAAGAAGATCTCAAAAACATGCAGTTTCTGACTGGATGGAAATAGAAAAACAAAGAGGGATTTCTGTTGCATCAAGTGTTCTTCAATTTGAATATAATAACTTTTGTATAAATATACTTGATACTCCTGGACATCAAGATTTCAGTGAGGATACTTATAGAACTCTTATGGCAGCCGACTCTGCAGTAATGGTTATCGACTCTGCTAAAGGTGTAGAAGACCAAACTAAAAAATTATTCCATGTTTGTAAAATGAGAGGAATTCCAATATTCACTTTCATAAACAAAATGGACCGTCAAGGTAAAGACCCATTTGAATTAATGGAAGATATAGAAAATGTCCTTGGAATTCGTTCTTGTCCAGTAAACTGGCCAATAGGTTCTGGTAAAGAGTTTAAAGGTGTATTTAACCGTCACAAAAACCAAGTTGAAGTATTTAATGATGGTAACCACGGACAATCTATTGCAAATTGCGTAACTGGAGAACCATCTGATGAGAAATTTACTGATTTATTAGGTAGCGCTCTTCACGAAAAATTACTAGAAGATATAGAACTTTTAGATATAGCTGGTGATAACTTTGATTTAGAATCAATATTAAAAGGTGAATTAACACCAGTATTCTTCGGAAGTGCCCTTACTAACTTCGGTGTTGAACCATTCTTAGAATCATTCTTAGATATAACAACACCACCAACTGCTCGTAATAGTAACTTAGGTGAAATTGACCCTAATTCAGATAACTTCTCTGGATTTATATTTAAAATCCAAGCTAATATGGATAAAAACCACAGAGATAGAATTGCTTTCTTAAGAATTTGCTCTGGTAAATTCGAAAAAGGTATGACTGTAAATCACGTTCAAAGAGGTAAAAAGATTAAACTTTCTCAACCTCAACAATTCGTTGCACAAGACCGTGTTATGATTGAATCAGCATATCCAGGAGATATAATAGGTATTCATGACCCAGGTATATTCAATATAGGTGATACTTTAAGTGAGAAAAAAGGTAATCTTGAGTACACTGGTATACCACAATTTGCTCCTGAGCATTTTATGAAAGTATCTACAAAAAATGCCCTTAAGAGAAAACAATTCGTAAAAGGTGTTACTCAATTATCAGAAGAAGGTGCTATACAAGTATTCAAACAACCAAATGGTGGTATGGAAGAACTTATCGTAGGTGTTGTTGGTGTACTTCAGTTCGAAGTTTTAGAATACCGTCTAAAACAAGAATATGGTGTTGATATAATGATGTATCCTCTACCATACTCTCATGTACGTTGGGTTGAAAATGATCTTTCTAAATTTGGAAAACTTTCAATGCCAATGGATACATTACTTGTTGAAGATAAAGATAGAAATCCAGTAGTATTATTCTCAAATGAATGGTCTATTAGAACTCTACTTGAAAGAAATGAAGGATTAGAAGTAAGAGAAACTTCTATATAAAAATAATTAATTACAATATAAAAAGTCGAAAATATATTTTATATCTTCGACTTTTTTATATTTAATTTATCAATAATATTTACTTATCAATCTTTCTAATTTATTATGTTGTACTATATTTCATAAAAATATTCAATGCACCTGATTTTTTTAAAGCTCCTATAACAAATACTGAAATTATCGCTCCACCTAAAGTTGAAATAAAAAAAGGAACAATATAAGCATAAAATGCAATACTTCCTGCATTGGCACCCATTAATAAAATAGCAATAGGGTAGGCACTAAGTCCACCTAATATACTAGTTCCAAAAACTTCAGCTATTAAGGTAAAAGTTATATTTTTAGATTTCCAATATACAATCCCACAAAGTAATGCACCAAACATACTCCCAGGAAAAGCCATTAAACTTCCTATACCCATAAGATTACGGAAAAGACTGGCTAAGAAAGCAACTGCTACACCATACCATGGACCTAACAATACAGCACAAAGAATACTTACCATATGTTGAATTGGAGCACATTTACTACCAAAGATAGGAATTGCAAACATACTTCCTACAACAGCAACAGCACATAAAATACTTGCTATACATAATTTTTTTGTTTTACTATTATCCATTTCTAAACCCCTTTCAAAATTCATGAGAACGGCACACATAGCGACATTCTCCACAAAATAATAAAACCATAAAAATTCTACGGAAATCGGTCGAAGCTTACTGGCTTCCTCTCACGCCGGAACACGGCTTCCCATCGCTACTATATTCAAAACACAGGGCGCTCCCCCTCTGCTCGCCCGAATAATCGGGATTACCATTCTTCACATCCTTTCTTTTAGGAAGTTTACACGATAAAAATATAACACTATTGTATTTTCTTGTCAATTTATATTTACAGACTCATTTTTGATTTGTGTTTATCTTTTAAAACTTATTTATAAAATCTATTTTTTGTACATCATCTGCATTATTCATATCTCTTATTAAGATTGTTCCTTTATGTTTATCATTTAAGTCATTTATTTTTGATATTGACTTAATAGTTAAAATATTATCCACACTTTCTCCTTTACCTATAGTAACTTCCATGTCCATACTTTTTTTATTTTCTCCTATAGTTATGTTATCCATAGATATATGTAAATCTTTATCACTTTCATTTTTAACTGTTACATAAAATTTAGCTTCATTATTTACTATTTTTATTTCATTTATTGTAAATGTAACATCAGATTCCTGTATATATAAAAAGTCTTTTCCTGAGTATTTTTTGTAAGAAACATATTTATCACTATCTAATTTTTTTATTTTATTATTATCTATTTCATAGCAAGTTTCTTCTACCATCTCATTATTTTCATCAGTTTTAGTAAAACATAATACTTTAGTTGTTTTACTATAATCTGTTTCATAAATATATCTTTTTTTATTTTCTATAACTTCCCTAGTCCCAATATAATCAGGATATTTATCTACCTGTTCTAACTTCCATATATTTTCTAATACAGATTCATCTATATTTTCTTTTTCTACATAATTATAAGTCACCTTCGATTTTCTACCTAAGCTTTCAACATATTTAGTTGCATCTTGGTTTATTTCTTCAAATAATTTTTCTGATTTTTTTGTATCATCTATTATAGCTAAAGCTTTAGTAGCTTCTTTCATTGGAAACATATCTTTTATAGATTTTACGAATTCACTCCCATCCTCTGCAATTTTTATATCTACCAAATAATATTTATTATTATCTTTTAATTTATGTCCTTGCTTTTCATCAGTTGTAAATGTTATTCTTAAAGGAATTTGAGAGCTACCATTTACCATATTAAATACGTCATTTTGGAATTCATAACTCCCATAAGTTGCCATCAAGTAAACTTCTATTTTGTCATTTTTAATAGATTTTCCTAAAATTTCATGAGCTTCTACAGGTAGTTCTCCTTCACCCAAGTATATTGCTGGATATTCTTTTTTGTGTGCTGGTCTATATTCTCCTAAAATAACACTTGATATAGCCTTATCTAAGTCCTCATCAGCATTAACACTTTTGCCATTTGTAAGCAACGCACCGCCCATTACAAGCAAACAAATTATCCCTGTCATCATGAATAGCTTTCTGTTCTTAGAAAAATTCTTATTATTTTTTATTAAATTTATTCTTTCTTTAATAGTTTTCTTATCATTGGCCATATTTAACCCCACCCTCATTTTATGATTAAAGTTGATTTTTTCTAAAACATTAAGTATTGTGATGCCGTATTTATTATGTTCATCTTCATTCAAAAGATTTAGCACCCTTTCATCACAACATATTTCCATGTCATTTCTCATTTTTTTAAAATAATAATGAATAAGTGGATTAAACCAGTGAATGCATTGTAATAGTCCAATTAAATTATCCATGTAATTATCTTTGTTTTTGTAATGACATAACTCATGTAAAAATATATGTCTTAACTCTTCTTCACTTAAATTAATTAAGTTCCTTGGTAAAACAATTTTAAGATTCATCATCCCTACAAGAGATGGAGAACTTATTTTATCATATACTACTATTTGAATTCTTTTATTTATATTTAACTGATTTTTACAATTTCTTAATATATTTTCCAGTATTTCATATTTCAACTTAGAACATTTCTTTAAATCTTTTATAAAACTCATATAAATTATCATGTAAGTTACTGCTGAAAATACAAATCCAGATAACCAGACAAAAAATAATATTTTTGAAAATTTATCTGATTTTACACTCATTGTAGATATTGTAGGTTTATTATTAACTACTTGACTCTCTTGTGTAATATTTTCATTAACACTATTGTTATCTTGATAAGTTGAAGTTGTAGCATTTACCTCATCTTTTGTATCTTCTGTACTCATGTCGTTACTATCTATATTATCTAATTTAGTAGTATTACGGCTTAATATTTTTTGATTATTATAATTTATAGGTATTTTATTAAACAAACTTATATTGCTTTCTGGTCCAAAAGGAATTATCAACTTTATCACTAATATCATCCAAAACAAGTATGCATATCTTTTATTAATTTTATTTTTTAGTAAGTTTTTTATTATCAATACTATAAATCCTGTAACACTTCCAAATATAGTAGCTCCAACTACATAACCCCAAATTTTTTCCATAATCATCTTCCTTCTTATTTAATTTTTATTCATCTTTTAACATATCTTTTAACTCTTGTATTTCTGATTTTGATAACTTATTGCCTTTTACAAAGCTAAGCACCATTTTATTTATTGATCCACTATAAAGTTTTTCTAAAAATGACTTACTTGCCTCATCTTTGTACTCATCTTCACTAATTGTTGGGCTGTAGATATATGATTTTTTATTGCTTTTATCCACTTGCACAACTTCCTTCGATACTAATCTTGTGATAAGTGTTTGGATTGTTTTTGGCTTCCAATCACTTTTATCTTTTAGTACTTCTATTATTTCAGCACTTGTTGCATTTTTCATTTGCCATAATACTTTCATTACTTCCAATTCTGCTTCTGAAATATTTTGTTTCATTATTTATCTCCTCCCTAAACTTACAAACGTAATCTTTAGTTAAAGTTTACATTTGTAATCCATTAAAGTCAAGAAATTTTTAACAAAAATTTCTTCCAATTAAAAAATAAGTTGCCCCAAAATGATATTAATGTCATTTTGAGACAACTTATTTTTATGATTTAAAATCTATAAGTTTTTCTTTTAATTGATTTTCAATATTTCTAAGTTCAATTTCAGCTTCTCTACGTTTTTGTCGACCTTCTGTTTGTATATTAAGTATTTCATCAAGAGTAGAAATTAATGATTCATTGGTAGCTTTCAGTGTTTCTATATCAACAATTCCTCTTTCAGATTCTTTGGCTGTTTCTATAGATGAAGTTTTTAATATGTCAGCGTTTTTGCTAAGAAGTTCATTTGTCATATCAGTAACTTGTCTTTGAACTTTAGCAGCCTCTGTAGCATGGGCAACTCCAAGAGATAAAACCATTTGATTTTTCCAAAGGGGAATAGTATTTATAAGGGTTGATTGGATTTTTTCAGCCATCAATGAATCATTATTTTGGATTAGGCGAATTTGTGGTGCCATTTGCAGTGAAATCATTTTAGTCAATTCCAAATCATGAAGTTTCTTTTCAAAGCGATTGCAAAGATCAACAAAATCCTTTAATTCTTGGGCATCTTGTGGATTATTAGTTTCTTTTGCCCTTTCTTTAAGTTTTGGTATATCTTCTTTTTCCAATTTTTTAAGTTTCTTTTTGCCAGCTAAAATATACATATAAAGTTCTTTAAAATAAGTTCTATTTATATCATACATCCTATCCAACATAGCAATATCTTTTAAAAGCTGAACTTGATGATGTTCTAGTATATTACACATTTCATCTATATTATTTTCTGCATTTTCATAATTGATTTTCATTTGAGTAACTTTATCTTTTCCTTTTTTGAAAAATCCAAAAACACCTTTTTTCTCTTCCCCGTCCTCAAAATTTTTTAACTGAAAAACAACCCTTGATAATATATCTCCTATTTCTCCCAAGTCCTTAGTTCTCACTTCATTTAAGGCTGCTTGGGAAAAGTCCGAGATTTTCTTTTGAGCACCAACACCATATTGTAATATGGAATTTGAATTGCTTATTTCTATTTTATCTACAAACTGGTCTACCATTTTCTTTTCTTCTTCTGTAAGTTCAATTTCCTCAACTGTTTCTTTCTTTTCTTCTATTATTTTCATATCATCAACTTTATCTTCAAAATTTTGAAAAACTAATTCCGGTTTTATATCTGTATATTTATCTATAAATTCATCACTCATTTTAATGCCTCCCTTATTTTTTATTTTTAAAATCCTCTTCTCCCAGTCCTTCCTGTTTAAACAATGTTTTTAAAACAGAAATATCTGTGGAAATATCTAAACGAATATCCTCAAATAAATCATCCAATAAATTTTCAAAAGCCTTATTGATTAAATCAATACTTTCCTCAATTTCAATTTTAGCTTTTTGAATATTTTCACCTTGCAATGATTGAGCATTTAATTCTTCATAGGAATTAATTAATTTTAAGGTTATTGGTAGATAATGATTTATAAACTTATTAACTTCTTCAACTTTCTTAGGATTTTTTTCAATTTGTTTTAATATTTCTTCTGATACATTTGAAAGTTTATCAAGTTTCATAGATATTTCTTCTCTATAAAGTTCATTTTTTACACTTTTTATTTCTTTAATATAATCTCTACCTACTTTAAGAGTTGACTGAACATCTTTATCAGACAAATTTTTAATTTCTTCTTCTAATCTTTGCTCTTTCTTTTTATCTTCTATTTCTTGTTTTTTTAAATTTAAGTAATCATTATATACTTCATCAGTTATCATAAAATGAGCTTTTTCTTCATCAATATGTCCTTGATAAAACATACCCATATCTATCATTTTTTCTAAATCTTTGACAAGAAAACGTTCTTTTTGTTTTGTAAGTTTAGACAAATCTTTTATAGTTATATAAGTTCTTCTATCCATAATTGTCACATATCTTTTAAAACGGTCTACTCTTCTTTTCAAATTTAAACCTTTGAATAAGACGACTATACTTATGACAAATAGCAATAATAAAAGTACAAATACGGAACTACCAATTATACCTCCAGAAATTATATTTACTACAGTAAATGATAAGAGTGATAAACCATAAAGCGAAATACCAACACTCCCAAGTACTATACAAACTATTCCCGATATTCTGCCTGGTGGTTTTCTATTTATATACATTGATACATTATTTTTAGTTTTTCTATCCAAGTGAGCATAATCAGTAAACTTTGATTTAAATTGATTTATTGTATCTTCTGCTTTATAGTTAAAATCTCGTTTTATATTTACCATATCTATTGCTTTAAGTGCATCTTTAACTTTAGCAGTTATTTCATCTTCTAAATTATAAAATTCTCTTTTACTCATCAATCTTTCCTCCAGATTATTTTATTATTATTAACATAAATCTAGATATCTACTATAATTTTATTATAACAGTTTTAATTTTATTATATATAATAAAATTAAAACTGTTATAACTTGTGAATTAAATTTCCATTACAATAATTGCAGCTTTTGTCTTATATAAAACAAAAGCTAGTAGATTTTATTATCTACTAGCTTCAGTCTATAATTATATAATCACGGTTTAGTATTATGATCTATCTATATTTATTTCAATTTCTCTATCTTACAATGATGTTCCTTCTTCTTTGAATCATAGCATATTGCTACTGCTAATATATTGCTATTTTCATTTACAAATTTTTGAACATACTCTTTTTCTTTTATTTGATTTATTGCCACCTCTGGACTTTCATCTTTTTTAAGCTCCACTATAAAAGCAGTATCATTTTTTCTTCGTGGATGGAATGTAAAGTCTGCATATCCTTTTCCTGTTTTTTCTTCTCTTTCAACTCTATAAGTATCTCTAGCACTTAAATATGCTAAAGTTACAACACAAGATAAACTATTTTCATCATTATACTGTAAAATTGGAATTTCTGAATTATGAATATCATGTAATAATTTAACTAGAGTATCACTATCTTCATTTAAAGTTGCTCTCAACACATTTCTAGAGTTATTTATTATTTCAGAAACATATCCAAAAGATTCATCTCTAAGGGATTTTTCAAATTCTCTCATAAGTTCTTTATTTGGAATTTTTAAATATCCATCATGATAAGATAAAAATCCTAATATTATCATTGCTGAATAAATTTCTTTTTTAGTCTTAGGTGTACCTTGTCCCGCTCTATATTCCTCATCTATAAAAATATCTATCACTTCGCCTGATACCATTTCTATAACATCATCTCTAACATCTAAAGTATTATATTTTAGATACTGTAATACTTCATCCATAGCACCTGTATTTGTCCAATAACTTATACATTTTCCATTTTGTAATGCTTTTACTACTGAACGTGGATTATATATTTTATCTCCTTCTTCATTTGTATATCCATTATACCAAGCACTAATTTCTTCAAAAGAGATTTTATTTTGTAACTCACAAATTTTCTTTACTTCTTTTTCTGTAAATCCAAAAAATTCACCATAAAGCATATCATTTAACATGGTATATTCATCAAACATATTTAATGCAGATGTGCTAGAGTGTTTCTTTATAGGAAGTACTCCTGTCATATAAGCTAAGGCTACATATGATTTATCTTTTAATAAATTTCTTAAAAATTCCAAAAACTCATTTTGATGGTCTATAAATAAGTTGTTATTAAATATATAGTCCCATTCATCCATAATAAAGATAAATTTTTCATTAGTATCATTTAACATATCGCTTATTGTAAAATACTTATTGGGATTTATATGAGGATACTTTTCAACTATATCATTTATTAATGATGTTTTTATCATATTCATATATTCAAAAAATGTATTTCCCTTATCTGATATTTTATTAAATGAAATGCTTATTACATTATACTTATTAAGATGCTTTAAATAGTCATCAGTAGTACTTATATTTAATTTATCAAATAAATCTTTGCTATCTACAGTTTTAGTATAATAAGCACCTAACATATCTATTATACTAGTTTTTCCAAATCTTCTTGGTCTTGTTATACATATATATTTATCTGAAATACCTATAAGGTCATTTAATTTTTCAATTATTAATGATTTATCTACCATGTATTTTTTTCTACATAGTTCTTTATAATTTTCCAACGGTATATTGGTATTTAAATATATAGCCATACTTCCTCCTATAAAAGTATTTTTATATTGATATTATAACATTTTAATATTTATTTTAATATATAAAATTTAGTCAACAAACTAAAAGAACTATCTCTAAGTTATTAATATCCTAGTACCACAACTTCAGCTATGCAGGTGTCGTCGTATTTATAACCACTATATACTGAATCTATGGTAAGAGTAATATAATCTGTGTCTACACTACGGCTAAGGTCAATTGTCTGATAACCAGTGTTATCATCACTTAAATGAGCAATTTGGCTACTTCCATCAGAAAAGCTTATCTTAATAGAAGCAACTCTATTGTTTTTATAATAACCATCATAAGAATTGATTAAGCCATTCACTATTTTTAACTCCTTTATAGTATGAACAGAATCAAAATAAAGTGTTATATTTTCTCCATATCCCGGACCATCAACACCTTCTGCCCATACACTAGATTTATCACCATCTAAAACTTGATGTGGTCCATAATCTTTTTTAAAGGAATCACTTAAGATTGAAGTTGAATCCTGATCTATTACATTTATCTTTCTCAATTTAACATTATTTTCTTCAGTAGTATGAGTATCATTTGCACTAGGATGACTTTCCTTGTTTTCAATATTATATTCATTAGATTTATTAGATTCATTACTACTACTTGTTTCTTGCTTTATATTGTTTATATCTGAATTATTTATAGTAACATGTAGATTTTGATTTTTTAATACAATAACTACTAATATTACAACTATCAAAAGTAAAATTATAACTGCCGGTACAATTATTAATTTTTTATTATCCCTTTCTTTGTTATAAGTTTCAAATACTAATTTTTCACCACATTTATTACAGTATTTTGCATTTTCATTATTTTCATTCCCACAATTTTTACACCTCATAATATTCCCCCCTATTGATTATGTTTTTAATCTACTAACTAAAATATATTTGATAAACACATTATCTAATTTTCTCCCTTATATATTCTACTTCTATTTCATATAAATTTGAACATTTTTTTATAAAACTTACTTCCTTTAAGCTATTATATGGGATCTATACTTCATATGGCTAATATACCAAATATCCTATAATTACTATAAATCTTCAATGTTAATATGTATTGCTTGTGGCAACGGGCAGTTCATCCTACAATAGTGGTAACAAGCAAAAAAGGAGGTTATTCACAGTGTTAAACGAAAATATTAAAATAATCAGAAAATCAAAAGGTCTTTCGCAGGAAGAACTTGCTATCAAGCTAAATGTAGTGAGACAAACAATTTCTAAATGGGAGAAAGGTTTGTCAGTTCCTGATTCTAATATGTTAATTTCCTTATCAGAAGTCCTTGAAACACCTGTAAGCACTTTGTTGGGTGAAACTGTTGTTGAATGTAAAGCTGATGATTTAAAGGTAATTTCTGAAAAGCTGGAGATTATAAACTTGCAACTGGCACAAAGAAAGACCATGAGAAGAAAAATCCTTCATTGGTTACTTATTTCATTGTGTGCAATCATAGTAATAATTTCTGTGGTATTAATAGTGTTAAATAGTCCTTACTTAGGATGGAATTATAACGATCCTGAAACTGCAGTTTTGGGAGTAGGTTTTCACATATTTGAATGGCTCTTTGTAAGATTATCACCTATTATCTTTATAGGGGCAATGGTTGGAATTTTCTTAACACGTAAGAAAGTATAATACTTATCTATTTTTAGGATATAGTTGTGACTTCAAAATTCTAATTTGTAGGAGGATTTTAAAGCCCTCCTATAAAAATAACATTATACAATTCTATCTTATCTATTTACAATTAAATTTTTTTGGCATGAATATTTTTTGCAACTTTATACTTAAACTATAAGTATAAATGCTAGATAACTTGTTGTAAGTAAAAATACCAACCATATAATCCATCTATTTTCTTTGATTTTCTGTTGATTCTCAAATAAAGTTAATGCTTTTTTCTCATTACTCAACTTATTGACCTCTTAGTTTACGAATTGTTTTTTATATAAATTTTTAATGCCTTTATTGCTAACAAAAACGTGTATATACCTAGGCCTAAAATAGATACAATTAAAATAATATATAATATGACCAATATCGATACTCCATACATTATAAAATCCCCCTTAAAATAAAATATTTTTGTAATAATATACCTTATTATACCATTATTTATAAAAAAATACTCTATCAATATCATTATCGATAGAGTATCAAATTAAAATATATTTGAAAATAAATCTTTACTATATTCCTTCATATCTTCTATATTTACAACCTTATATTTATTTTTAATATCTTTAGAAAATTCATTTATTCTGTATTCTAGCATACTACATTGGAGCATTTTAGAATTTTATTTATATAATAAGTTTGTCTACAATCCAGCCACACATTGAAGGGTAACTTGCTCCATTACGTCTTCAATAGCCTTATCACTTTTGTTTGGTGGATAATCATATTTTTTTAGTAACTTCTTAATCTTAAGTCTCATTTTTGCTTGAGCCTGCTTTCTTTCGTGCCAAGCAGGACACATATTTTCTTTTACTGTTTTAGTCAAATCTTTAGCTATTTTTATAAGAATATCATCATCCATCATAGATAAAACTTCTGTATCTGCTGTAAGTACATCAAAAAATGCCTTTTCTTCATAAGTTAAATCCATAGCATCTCCACTTTCAATAGCTTTGAATAATTCCTCCTTAAACTTAACTAAAGCCTCCAACACTTCATATACATCTTTTTCATCCTGACGATTATTATATCTGTCTATTATTTGTTGAAGTTTTTCACTAAAAGCTCTACTTACAATTATATTTTTCTTTTTAATTTGCTCAACTTTATCCTTCATAGCTCTCATTAATATATTTGCAGCTATGTTTTTTTGTGGCATTAGCTTTATTTTAAGCATATTTTCTTGGTTCAATAAGTCAAAGGTTTCACTACTTCCTGCTTTAGTTAAAACTAAAACCTCATCACCTAGTATGGCATCTTCCAACATTTTAGAAATTCTTTCATTAATCTCTTTTAAATCTGTAATACCTTTTTTAGTAGTTTTCATTATAAATGATCTAATAGCCATAAAGAAAGATACCTCTTCCTTTTCTCTTTTGCTAAGTAGAGAAGTACATATTTTATATACATCTTTTAACTTCTTAGTTTGCTCCATAAATAGATTTTTCCTGTGTTCCATAAATTGGACAAACTCAGCACCATCTCTAATTAATTCGTATCTAACTTTATCACTATCTCCAAAGAAACCTTCATAATCAAAACTATGAAACTCATTTCTAAGAATTTCTAATATATCTAAAGCTATTCTTTTAGCTTCCTCATTTTCTTGTATCTTATCTTGGTCACGAGTAGAATAAGTTTTTAAAGCATCAAACAACTCCCTCTTAAGTCCTATATAATCAACTACAAGACCTCCACTTTTTCCTGGGAATACTCTATTAACACGAGCTATTGCCTGCATTAAATTGTGTGCTTTCATAGGCTTGTCTATATACATAGTATCAAGAGCAGGCACATCAAATCCTGTCAGCCACATATCAACTACTATAACAATTTTAAATTCACTATCTAAATCTCTAAACTCTTCTTCCATTTTCTTTTGGTCTTTCTTAGTTCCAATAAGCTTAGCCATATCTTTGTCATCACCATTGTTAGTAGTCATGACCATCTTAACCTTATTTTTATAATCTGGTCTTTGTTTTATAATTTCTTGATACATTAAATAAGCTGATGTTCTAGAATAAGCCACTATCATAGCCTTACCAGCTACTTGAGTTTTTCTTTCTTCATAATGAGATATAATATCTTTTACAACTTGTCTAATTCTATCTTCATCACAAATAATTTTCTCCATTCTAGACATTTGTTTTTGACTTTGCTCCACAGTATAACTTTCCACATCTTCTTTAACTTGCATATTGAAGTATTCTTTATCTATTAAATTCATAGTACTTTGGTCTAGTTTTACCTTAGCTAACCTTGATTCATAATAAATCTTCACAGTTGCTCCATCTTCCACAGCTTGTGTCATATCATATACATCTATTAAATCACCAAATACACCATAAGTAGATTTGTCTGTATTATCTATAGGAGTTCCTGTAAAAGCTATATATGTGGCATTTGGTAATGCTTCTCTTAGATATTTTGCATAGCCATATTTTATCTCACCAGTATTTATATCAAGCTTACCATCTAAGTTATATTGAGTACGGTGAGCTTCATCTACCATTACTATGATATTTTTTCTGTTGCTAAGAAGTCCTGTTTCTTCTTCAAATTTTTGTATAGTAGAAAATACAACTCCTCCAGTTTTTCTTCCTTCTAAAATTTCTTTTACATCTGCTCTAGAGTCACATTTGATAGGCTCTTGTCTTAAAAATTCACTTGCTGAACAAAAAGTTGAAAATAACTGATCATCTAAATCATTTCTATCTGTTATAACAAGAATTGTTGGACTTTCCAACCTTTTGTTTTTTATAAGATTTCCTGCTAAAAAAGTCATGGAAAAACTCTTTCCACTTCCCTGAGTATGCCACACTACCCCTGCTCTACCATCATTGTCTACTGCATTAATTACTGAGTTAATTGCTTTTTTCATTCCATAGTATTGGTGATATTGGGCTAGTATTTTTCCTTTTGGAATAAATAAAATGAAGTTTTTTATAATATCAAGAAATCTTTCTTTGTCAAACATTCCATAAAGAAGTGTGTCTAAGTTTTTGTAATCAACTCCTAAGGTATCAATTACTTCATCTTCTATGCTTACTTCTTCACGAGATGTACTTTTTAGTTCCATACAAACAAGTGGTATACCATTTACATAGACGATTATGTCTGGGATTTTATTAATATCGTCTTCTACTATTTCTAGTTGGTTGACTACTAGAAATTCGTTGTTTTTGATATTGTCAAAGTCTATTAGTTTTATTGTGTGATATGCTGTTTTTCCATTTATGAAGTCGGTGATTTCTATTCCTTCTGTAAGGTATTTGTGGAATAGTTTGTTGTTTGTAAATACGTCGTTTGTTTCAAAGTTTTGGATTTTCTTTATTGCATAGTCTATTGAACTTTCTGGTATTTCTTTATTTATGTTAATAAGGTTTGTTTTTAAGTTTTCTAGTAGAAGTACTTCTTTGTTGTCCCTAGTTAGGTTACTTCCATGTATGTAATCGTAGTTTAGTTCTTTTAGGTATTCTATTACTACGTTTTCAAATGATTCTTCTGTAAACATATTTATCTCTCCCAATATAGTTTATATGTTGATTATACATGGATTTTGGACAAAATAAAAGCTAGTATAATTACTAGCTTCAATATATCTATAAAATATCTAACTCTTCTGATTGGTCAAAAACTACTGTAATAAAATTATCATTATTTCTACTTCATATACCTTTACATACTATAATATATCCATTTTTACTAAAACTAAATCTTTTCTATAGTTAGTTAAATCTTCTATAAATTCAGCTCTTATTTTCATTAGCAGACCCTCTTACTTTGTAAAACATATAGCGATTACATCTTAATATTTTTAACAGTCTTATCAAGCACATATTTGATAAATTTACTAATTATTTTATGATTACTTAACAAATTTGCAATCATTGGACTTATAAAGTAGTATACTTTTATAAATACTCTCCCTAATAAACATCTATTTAATTTCTTATCCCTAAATTTACGTAATACTTTAACTTCTGGTGCGTCATAATCTTGATAAACCGCTGTCGCTATAAAACAACCTGATTTTTCTTTCTTAGTTTGATAACGAGATAGACTAGAATAATTTTCATATGCTTTTGCATTTTCTATTATTCTATTTATTTCTTTTCTATCTAGTTTTTTTATACCTATCATAGATGAAATACCAGGAAAATTCCTATTTCCAAAACTATTTATCCAATATGATTTATTATAATACCAATAATCATAATTATTAGATATGTATGCCCATTGTTCTTCATCTTTAGGATTAATAGTTTTTTGAATTTTATTAAACACTGTTTCAACCTTTTTTTCATTAAAAAGTGGACAGTAATTTAGCCTTTCAATAATTTCATTCTTATAGTTATCTATTTCATCACTATTAAAAATCCATTCTCCTGTATCAGTATTTATATATCCATACTGAGTATAACTATATATATCAAAATATATCATTTTACAATCAAATGGATTTTTTTTATTTCCACATGTTCCTTCTTTACAATAATCTCTTGATTCTCCTAATTCACATTTTTTTCTAAAGCACCAAAGTGTATTTCTTAATTCAGTTGATTTTATTACTTTTCCCTCTATCTCTATCTTCTGACTTTTCCATCCACTTGTTAAATCAAGCATTGTATATAGATTCTCTATATCATTAACATCAAATTGTGCTGTATAAATCTGATTTTTACCTTGACCCTCTGTATGGAAAGTTGGCTGTTTCTTTATAAATTCTATAGCTCTATCTCTTTTTTTACTAGTTGAATACCCAAATGTTATATTTATTATTTTTTTATTTTCTTCTTTTTTTAACATATTTGATATTTGTCTATCTGTATGGTTAATTAAACATAGTTGTACTTTTATTCCTATAGATTGCAAAAAGCTGTGCCAATCCCTCTGATTATCTGATAATTTGTCTTTTTCACTCTTTACTTCTGCCATAAAAAAATCACTATCATTATATACAATTAAATCTGGTAAACCAGATCTATTCTCTGATATATTTTTCAAAATACGCTCTATAATATTTAGTAGAGTAATGTTATCTATTTTTTCTACAGCAATTAATAACTCATCTATTGAAAACTTATCCCACTTTTCTATCATCCTAAAATTTTTACCGTAGTTATTTTTATAAGATTCTTCTAATACAATACTTAAATCTGCATTCATCAATTCTTTAATTCTATTTTTTATAAGTCCTTCTCTATTTCTATAAAAATCAATAGTAAAAAAATCAACAGGCATCCCATTCATTTTTACTGTACTATCAAAATATTGATTGAATTTATCTGTTCCTGAATATAAAACTTCGCTAACACCTCTTACAGATATTGATACTGCTCCTGTAACCTTTGCAAAAATAACATCCCAAAATAATAATCCTAATAACGTCCACCAATATTCATTTTCACTCCATATTGCGTTATATCCATTTCGCTTATAATGATATATTGCTGTTTCCTCTGCAAAAAGTTCTTTATTTTCAATTTTATATTTTACTTTTCCTCTATTAATACCTTCTATTCTATCATACTTAATATTAATAAAATTCATCACTATCCCCCTATTGATAATTATATACTTTACAATATTAGTTATTTAATAGGATATTCCTTCTTATAATAGATGATTCTTCGTGTTATATCTATAAAACTAGTCAAAAATACAGAATATTTATTTTTTATAATAAAAAATGACCTATAAATAGGTCATCTCAGTCTGTAGACAAATGGTACCTATTACTAATATAAAGGGTACCATTTTTATTA
>ERZ827363.1382-NODE-1382-length-23782-cov-15.321364_pt1 | contig 23782 bp, 27 predicted proteins | sample MGYA00519776_ERZ827363 | MGnify/ENA primary metagenome ERZ827363 (study PRJEB31778, sample SAMEA3449288) | human gut metagenome | biome: human gut; feature: human-associated habitat; material: faeces | place: United Kingdom | collected 2010/2012 ...
GTTTAGATACAAGTGGAATTTGTTTTGATCCCCACCAAGAGGTGGCATACCGTAAATTACTCAGTGTCACTAGTCTCGTCATCCTAGATATTAAAGAAATTGATCCTGATAAACATCTGTGGTTAACAGGCAAACCGTTAGAGCCCATTCTCGGTTTTGCTAGATTGACGGCAGACGTGGGCGTTCCCATTTGGGTTCGTCACGTTGTGGTCCCTACAATTACAGATAATGCAGATCATCACTATCGTCTAGGCTTTTTCCTAGGATCTCTGAAAAATTTACAAGCCGTTGATTGCTTACCATATCACGTTATGGGTACTGCTAAATATAAGGAGTTAGGTCTCACCTATCGCCTAGAGGGCATACCAGCCGCATCAAAAGATATAGCGGCTAAAGCGACAAGAACCGTGGTGGAAGGCATCAAGGCCTATCGACGCCATTGGTGGAGTCCCATCAAAACACAACATCAATCATAATCAAGTTCGAGGATAACTACCTCCCTTGATATATATACACATATATATTAAAAACTTGATCTATGATAGCCCTAAACAATAGAGCCGCCCCCACACAACCGGGGACGGCTCTTATTGTATTTATTTAGATACTACATTAATAGGTTCACCTTTAAAGAAGGCTTGTACATTGTCACGAATGATACCTACCAAACGTTGGCGAGTTTCTAGACCTTTCCACCCCATATGAGGTGTAATGATAACATTATCTAATGTATATAGAGGGCTATCCTCTGCTGGAGGTTCTACCTCTTGTACATCAAGGCCAGCACCTGCAATACGTTTAGCTGCTAATGCTTCACAAAGGTCGGCTTCATTAATAAGAGGACCACGACCTGTATTGACGATAACAGCATTTGGCTTCATCTTGGCGATGGTTTCTTTATTAATCATGTGCTTAGTTTGGTCATTCAATGGGCAATGTAATGTAATATAATCACTATTTTCTAGTAATTCATCAAGGCTTACATAACGAATGCCGTCGCCATCAGCTTTTGGTGTACGTGTATGAATCAAGATATTCATGCCAAGTGCTTTTGCTACTTTGATTACTTCCATGCCGATATGACCAGCACCAACCACACCTAATGTTTTACCATTTACCTCTGTGTGGCTCACTTGCAAATATTTTGTAAAGTTGCTGCGATCACCTTTTGCAAGCATGCCGATTTGTTTTTGCATTGTAGATGCAAAATTGAGGATCATCATGATTACCGTATGCGCTACACGCTCTGTGCTATACGCTGGAATATTGCACACAGTAATACCTCGTTCCTTCGCTGCATTAAGATCAATATTGTTATAGCCTGTACCTGCTTCTACAATGAGCTTTACTGTATCTGGGAATTGTGAAAGTAACTCAGCATTAACAGGAAGCTCTTTTGTTACTACTACACGAGCCCCTTGGATACGCTCAATAAGCTCTTCGTTTGTACTATTATCATAAACCTGTACATCATTAGATAATACGGAGAAATCTAATGCATGGTCATAATTCATTTTACCTGCGTTTACTACTACTACACGTTCGCTCATGAGAACCTCCTACATAGATGCTATATTATATATTTATTAATTTCAAACCTACAAGTAATCTGGCTATGTTCACGATGTTAGATGACTACAATTTTGTCTATATCATTCATAACCAATCTATTAGCTAGAAAAAGCATATATCATACCTTACTATAAATTATACTATTATTTATATAAATTTATACCATTAATATCACAGCTAACTATATTAATTAGTATACTTTCACAATTATTGTATATAATATATGCAGAAAAGCTATAAAATTCAAAATAATACCAATATTTCTGTATAAAACTTTCACAAAAGTATTGTTTAATTCCCCAAAAGTTATAAAATAAAAGTAATGTTATATAGAATTGAGGAATACCATGAGACCCACCTATTTGACCATAAATACAAGTCTCGTTCGCGAGAACTTGCGCAAAATTAAAGATAGTTTACCGGAATGGAGCACATCTACAGCTGTTATCAAGGCCAATGGCTATGGTCACGGCAGCGTTATGATGGGCCGTATAGCCGTTGAGGAAGGTTATGAATCCTTAGCCGTTGCCATTCCTGAAGAATCTGTGCCTCTTCGCAATGCAGGTATTATGGTACCAATCTACCTACTAGGTCTCACACGCCCACAATCATTTGAGCTTGTAGCAGACACCAATTCCATTCCTGCCGTATGTGAATCTACAGATTTGGAGGCGCTCAATAAAGTAGCAGAAAATCACGATATGATTATTCGCGTTGCTGTTGCTGTTGATACAGGCATGCATCGTATTGGTATTAAACCAGAGGATGCTGTGGAGTTTATAAAACGTGTTGAGTCCTATGAAAACCTTGAAGTAGACGGTTTCTTCTCTCATATGAGTAACGCTGATGCGGCCGATCAAAGCCACGCTCATGGGCAGGCACAAAAATTCCATAAAATGGTAGACGAAATCCGTGCCTTTAGACCTGATGCGGATTATCGATTCTCCCTTGCCAATAGTGCTGGGTTATTATCTGTAAAAGATAGCTTATTTACCGATGCACGTCCTGGCATTATTCAATACGGTATTATGCCATCCCTTGATGTACCAAATCGATTAGGTTTGAAGCCAGTTCTCTCCTTCCATAGCGAAGTAGTACATGTACAGCATTTGGAAGCTGGCGAAGGCATTGGCTATGGATCTACCTATGTAACACCTGAACCAATGACGATTGCTACCATCCCTGTGGGATATGCAGATGGCTATCCTCGCAGCTTATCTAACCGAGGTACGGTCCTTATTCATGGTACACGTTGTCCTGTAGTAGGCCGCATCTGTATGGACCAATTTATGGTAGCCGTGCCTGATACAATTACTGTACAACCTGGTGATAAGGTTGTGCTTTTAGGTTCCCAAGGTCATGAAAGCATCTCTGCCCTAGAGATTGCCGCCCTTGCCTCTACGATTCCATATGAAATCTTCTGTGGTTTCTCTGAGCGCGTACCTAGACAATACATATAAAAGGCCCACTATTGTTACTAATAGTAAAGGCTCCATATACAAGAAGCGCAGGTATACATTATTGTATCTGCGCTTTTTATATTTTCAGTTCATATAACACTGATATCATTCAAATTTAGTTTTATAGTAGCTTAGAAAAAGCCCGTAATACATGCAGCGGTCTACATGTATTACGGGCTTTCCTGCTCCCCTATACCTAGCGTACTGTAAAGCAGTTACGTTCTTATTGTGAGAGAGAGTATTATATACCAAGTATATAATCTTATGATTGGGAGGGAACCACAATGCATAAGGGGCCCCCTGAACGACAGACGGCATAGGAGAGAGTCAATGTTTGTCTATCCAATCCAGAGGGCTGCGTGTGTGTAATTGTTTATTGTGTGTGTAAGTGTATTGTGTATGTGTGTAAGTATGTGTGTATAGTTTTGTGTGTTTAGTGTTCGTGTATTAAAGGGGTTTGCTTTACAGTGGCATAGGATATGGATTAGCTTATTTTACTGCCATACCTGTTTTAGCATCCAATACGATGGATACAGGTTTATTTTGTGCATCATGGAACTCTACAGTATAAATAGGTTTACCGTTTTGGTTTGCTACAGACCAAGAGTTAATACCAGTTGCTACATTGCCAGTTTGTGCGAAGGCTGCATTGATCGCCACATGTGGAGGTAACACAGTACCAGCATCAATAGCACTAGCTTCCATAGATGCATCATATGCTTTAGGAGTACCTTCAGTTACATTACCAGATGCCACATCTAGAGTCATGGAATGGGCACCACTAGCATTGAAACCGTCTACTTCATAGATAGCAGTTTTATCGGCAGCTTTGAAGGATACATTAGTAATCTTAGAGTCACCATATTTATTTTCAAATTGGTCGATTAAATAATTAGCACCAATTACGAAAATACTATTTTGATCGACTACGCCTGCTTGCTTACTTGTTGTGCTAGGTTGTGATTTTCCACTTTTAGAGTTTTTTTTTCCTCTTTAGTAGTTTCTTTTTTGTCAGCTTTTTTATCTGCTTTTACTTCTTTAGTTTCTTTTACAGCTTTATCAGCTTTAACTGCTTTGTCAGCTTTTACTTTAGGCGCTTTGTGTGCTTGCGCTTTTTTAGTATTTTTTTCTTCTTTATTAGCTTCTACTTTTTTATCTGCTGCACGCACTAATTTAGCTTCGCTAGGAGCTTTTGCCACAGCTGCAGTTTCAATTGTAGGAGTTGCTGCTGCAGGATTAGCTGCTGCTGGAACTACAGTGTCTTGAGCTACTGGAGCTTTTACGTCTTGAGTTGCTGTTGGAACTGGTGTAGTATCTTGAGCTACTGGTGCAACTGGAGCCACTTCAACTTTAGCCGCTGTTGGTACAACTTTAACTGCTGGAGTTACTTCTACTTTAGCTGTTGCAGGAGCTACTTCTGTTTTAGCTGCTGCTGGAGCTGCTTCTACTTTAGCTGCTGGAGTTACTTGAATTGTAGGAACCACTTGATGAGTAGCAGGTTCTGCGACAGGAGCTGTAGTAGCTGCTACCTCTTGAGTTACAGGAACTGGTGTTGCTTGTTCAGCTGCTGTTACTGCTACAGTAGCACCAAATACGCCAGCTACGGCTAAAGCAATACTGCTTTTCAAAATAGATTTTTTCATAATATCCTCCTTGATAATTCATATATATGCAATCTTGCGCATATATATTTTAACCAACTCGGTGTCATCGTTATAGTTCCAAAACATATATCTAGCGTGGACTGTAGATATATAGTCTGGAAACTCCCGATATATTTGAGTTCTGTCTTTCGACTGGACACATATTATCGATAATCTATGAAATAAAAATGTAGAACTCACTAGTCTAGCTTATTTTGGGGTGAGAATAAAATGAATTTATATGTAATTTCAATGAATTTCTATCGTAGTCGATTTACAACTAAGTATTCTATGAACTAACTCTAAAAAGCCATTTTCCCCATAAATAAAGGAACAGAAGACACTCATTGTAATTCTCATAATGTAAATATCCCCTTTCATGAGCAAATGTTCACAAAAAAACTCCTTAAAACTATCCTTTTCTACAAAAAAAGATAATTTTAAGGAGTTTAATTCTTATATTTAAGATAATAAGCCTTCTACTATTAAGTTATATTTAATAGTCACCATAATGTTTAGTCGTTAAATTTAACAGACAACAACGTACCATTCATAGCATCAATACGTACATCAACCTCTTTGTCACCTTCTGTACCGAAGCTAACTTTGTATACTATTTTACCTTTATCATATTGTACAGACCACGCATTAAGGCTTGTCGCTTTGCCTTGTGTTTGAGCATAAGCAAAGTTAACTACCGCTGCTGGCGGTAAGATTTCACGAGGATCAAAGGATTTTTTCTTTAAGGATTTATGGAAGTCACCTTCACGTTTTTCAAAGATTTGATTTGTTGCATAGATATAAGTGAGCTCATATTTACCACTTTCATCAACACCTTCTACATCATATCTAATTTGACCACCATCCGCATCAAAAGAGATTTCAGTGATGGCTGCATTTGGATGATTTTGAATAAATGCATTCAATAAACCATTTGCACCTACAATCGCTGCATGGTTTCCATCAACAACTGCAATAGTTGGTTCTACTGCTACTAAAGGCGCCGCACTTGCATTTGGCATACCAAACACTGCTGCCAAGGCTAATACAAGGCTACCTTTTACGAATAAGGATTTCATAGGCTCCTCCATCTCTCAAACAGGACCATAGTGTATATATACAATTATACACTAAACCGATACGATTTATTAATCTTTATTTATAATATTAATGCATAGACCACTGCCCTATGATACAATGCACGTAGAATATTTTTTACTACAAGTGAGACCATTATGATTTCAATATATCCTACTATATATCACACATTTCAATGCAAAGCAGATCGATGTGAAAATACATGCTGCCAACTGTGGACCATCGATATTGACGAGACCACTGCTGAACACTATCATGCCATAACAGGACCTCTTGGTGAAAGTTTACGACAAGCCATCACTGTCGATGACGAAGGTAGCCATTTCGTGTTTTCCAAAGAACAACCTATGTGTCCGTTACTCAATGAAAATGGCCTCTGTAAGGTGGTGCTCGAACTAGGTGAAGAAGGCCTATGCGATACATGTCATATGCATCCGCGATTTTATAAATATATTGAGGACCTCGAGCTATGTGGGGTTGGTTTATCCTGTGAAGCATCGGTAGAACTGCTAGCAGAAGACATGCAGTCTAATCAAGTAATCTTTACAATTGAAGACGATAACGGCGAATTTAGTCCTGACGAACGTTTAACTATTCAGAATATATTTGAACTATTAGCCTTTGATATAGATCCAGCACTATTTCAATATATTCCATCTCCTGACGCACAGTATTATACAAGCCTATTAGATCTATATGGTACAACAGAGCCTATCGATGAAGAATGGACTACACAAATCAGTGCATTATCTCATGATATAGATAAACTCACTACCTCTGTTCAAACCTATGTTGCCACTCACGATATGAGCCTATTCAACAAGGTATTCCAATACATCTTATATCGTCAAATCGATATGCTAGCAGATTATTCTTTAGAAGCTATCCTTTCCTATGCTAAGGATGGTGTGGAATACATACTTATGACAAGTGCCCTCGAAGGCTCTCCACTTAAACAAGTGGCAAGATGGTCCCAACAAATCGAATACGACGAAGACAATGTAGAACTGCTATTACAACATTACGAAGCAACAAAAAACCTCCTAGTATAAACTAGGAGGTTTTTATATAGTTACGCAAACAGTATGCGCATAATCCAGTTATATAAGAGATTTATAATAAATAATACCACATAAACAGCCCCTACTGTAAGAGGCTCTACTTTCATAATACGAGATAAAAGCATAACGGCCACATAGATAACGGCACAAACATAGGCTAGTGCTAAAGGAACTAATAGAATCAGCAAAAATGGCGTAATATAAATGCAAATAATAGATACCAATATTAATGCTAATCCCAGTGCGCCTGTATAGCCTTCCACATAAGCAGTGCCCATTAATACTTGCTTGAAATCAAACTCACGCTCTAAAAGAACGCTCAGTAATTTCCACAGTATAAAGCTACCAACAAACCAATATATACCAAGGCCTAATATCTCTCTCAATATAGAAAATATGCCATATACAGCAGGAATAAAGCCAAATAAAAAACCACCAAAGGTCATGGCCAAAGGTAACAGGACAATACCTAAAGCAAAGCCTAAAATATGAGTGGCACACCAACCGGCAAGGCCAGCTTTAATCCCCTTTTCTAAGGTACCAAACCAGAAGATTTCATCTATTCCCTTCTTCGGTGAACGCACCAGCAGGGATATTTCTCGTAAAAATGTCGTATCCATAACTAACTCCGCTCTCAACTATACTATAAATTTAATTATATCATAAATCCCCAGATTTAAATTATATATAATTAATTTTAATATAAATTAAACGATAAAAAAACCGTAAGACTTTCATCTTGCGGTTATACTACAGTATGGTCTTAAATTATTTAACTAGCGTATGTACAAAGCGGATCCATTGAGGCAATACCGACACTGATAGCAAAGCCACAACAAACATAACAATATATGTTTTAACGATTCCTAGATTAACATAGCGGCGCATGAGTTGTGCCCCAATAAAAACAGCGTAATACTGACTAAACATGGTAACAAGATAGGCCATATCCCCTACATATTTCGGCATAGATAGATAAAATAATATGAGCCCCACTATATGGATCAACACTAATACTACGGTACGCAGTGCATTCGTATAAGCTAAGCCATAGATATAGTTACGCATTACGCCTCTATAGGTACCAGTGCCACCTAGTAACACTAGTAATCGCCATATAACAAAGCCACCTATGATAATTTGAAAAATTAAAAAGGATACATTTGCCAAAGCACTAACTAGATCAAAATGTGTGAGCCCAGTCATGCGTTTTATGCCTAATAAGGGCGACACAGCTTTCACTATGAACGGCAAAGCATAAGTCATCACATATAATACAATTATAGATATTACAAGATTTAGTATAGCTCGGGCATACGATCCATTCTTAATAATATTTTGAAAGGATCGATCACTCAACTTTGTAAATAAATGTAATATATCTTTATACCAAGCCATAATACTCCTTATATATTATCGAGTTAATGTATATAGCACTTCACATAATAGTGATACTAAAACAGCGATTAACATAATGCTGAGCCCTTCATAAGTACTGCCATTAATACACGCTCCGGCTATGCGTCCCATAGTCTGTAATAGCAATACAGTACTAAGAATGCATAAAACAATCATGCAAAAGCCAATAATGGCTTGCAACAAAATCGGTATGGATGTAAGAATCAACATAATACCCGCCGTAAGCGTAATCATAGCTACTACTAATTGAGCAAAGGCCATCATATGTAATACACCGGTAACTACACCGCGAATGTAGAACTTACGCTTTTGCAACATTGCGTAACTTATCAAGATACCGGACATAAGCACCGCTTTTAAAATCACCCACGTAAAGCGACCTACATTCCAAAACTCACGAGGTTTACTTAACTGCTCAAAAAAGACTTGTATTTCATGCTGCCCCATGGGAAGCGAAAACAATTGCCACTTTACCAAAAGCGATGAATTACGTATAAATGCTCGTATAGCATCTAAATAGACGCTTTCACCAACGATGGTAAATTGATAACATATGAGAGCCAATACCAGCATCCATACAAGCTGTCCATAGGTAACATCATAGTGGTACATCCGTGGATGTTTTTCTTCAATGGGGTTTAATAAGCGATAAACGAACTCTACTAAACCTCCCATCATGCCTCTCACCACCTTTTACACAATAAGAATAAGCACCATTCTATATAGAATGATGCAGCACACAACACAACGATTACGAATTTATAACAATTATTTTATTTTTAATTCATACTCTGTTCATCATTATAGCACAAAAGCAAGGTATATTCATACCGTGCTTTCATATTTTTCATACTATGTAATTATCTAGATGTAGCAAGCATAACCATGCCAACCAATATGCCAATAAGTACTACTGGAATTAGAGATGCCAAAAGCCCAATACCAAATGTTGCGAGTCGTCCCTTTTCGATTTGACGTGCCATAAGTGTTAAGCTCAACCAGAAATACCAAATGTATAAGAGAATTTGCAAAATAATATAGGTAATATTAATGATATGCAAAATAATCTGAGGTGCGTAAATATCTAAGCTTAACCCTTGAATGATAAGAATCAAGATCACTTGAATAATCGATAAAACAAGGGATATGAACATAGAATATGCACTTTGATACCAACAAATTTTTAGTATAGACTCATAATTAGTATGAGCACCAAATTTATTAGCCACTGAACTAAAGAGCACTGAATAAATGGCTAATACAGCAAATGCACTTAATGCATAAAAGACTAGTGCAAAAAATCCTGCCCCAGCCATAACTCCCAACGCAGCTCCTAGCTGTAAAGGTGAAACACCTAGGGAATAAGACATGACCGCTTGTATAATCCAACTCACAAGCATACTAATAGCAAGCATCCCCATGGCACATGCAAAGCCTCGTTGAGTTGTACCAAATTCAACAATCTCTGGAATGCCACGTTTAAATGGAGCTCTAATCAAAGCCCAAAGATCTAAATACCATTTTCGTTCCATATGTTCCCCTCCAAAACATCAAAAGCACATATATTTCTATCATTGTATCATAATACACTTTTAAATTAAATATAAATTTATTGTAAATTATCCAAATAAATATAGTAATAAAAAAGTTGATAGACACCTAATAGCATCTATCAACATTCCTATTACATATATATTTAAATGGACATAGACAAAATAATGCCACCTATGCCAAAGACAAAGGATACTATATAAAATGCAATACCTGTTATCCAAGGGCTCATACTAAATTGCTTAGACATTAATTGTGCCATGATAAAGACATTAATGAGTTCTATGGTGCTTAATCCCCCCGACCCACCTCGAATTTGTAGGTTTAATAAGAGATAAATAGGTGCAGCAAAAAGCACAAAAATTAAATGGATCCAACCAGCAATACAAGTATTCAAAAGTAAGTCTGCTACTAGTTGCTTATATGTAACCTGCCCCTTAAAGACCTTAAAAATACCATATAAAATACCAGAAGATGCGAGAACAAATGCTACAATTCCAAGTACATATCCAACGATAGGCACTAACTCAATCTCTACGGGGCTTATAATCTCCCAAATAAATGTTTTAAAAAATGGGCTTTTGGAGAAAATTAGCGATAATATATGTAACCCAAAGTCAGTTATGATTGCTGATATAACAGCTAATAATAACATATTCTTAATAGTGATTAAATGCATCCATTTTTCTATATATGGGCCAAATAAACCATTCATAATTCTGTACCTTATAAATCTTCACTTTTAAATAATTGATATCCTTCAAAATAATAACTATGGTCAAGGCCTTTCATAAATAGTTCTCGATTATTGATATCACTTGTAAGGGCTTTAGCAAGAATAGCTTTTATTTCTAGGTCATTTACTGGACTTCGTTCCATAGCAGACAAATATTGCTCTTTATCCACCTGACTCCAATCGATGGTCTTTTGTAATTCTGTACACAACATATGATCAAGCCATAATCGCATACTACGACCATTACCTTCTCTAAAAGGATGAGCGACATTCATTTCAACATACTTTTCTACAATTTCATCAAAAGTAGATTGCGGCATATCTTCAATGGTTCTAACTGCTTCAGCAAGATACATGACAGGAACAAAGCGGAAATTGCCTTTAGCAATATTCACACTTCGTAATGCACCAGCAAAATCATATATATCTTGGAATAATATAGTATGGATTCTTTGCAAGGTAGTCCACGTACCACTAGGCATATCATTAAGTAAGTTTTCTTCAAACAATGTTGTTGCCGCTTTTTTACTAATTCGTTCTTCTTCTCTAGCCAATGTTGGGGAATCGGTAATCCCCAATCTATTAGTGATAACCATGTTGGACCTCCTTTTAATTTATTTTCATTATATATATTATACTATAGGCCCCAAAATTATAGATATTACAACTTTAAATCTTACGCACAATGCGTAGAACTAAAAAAAAGCAGCCCTATAATGATATGTACCCATTTTCCTGGACACATATTATTTACTAGCCTAAACACATGGATGCTTCCCTGTATTTTACAGGGGGCATCCATTTTGTTTTTTTCTGGATCCTTCTGTTGTTGTAATAGTTAATGTATTCTTCAATCGCTACTGCAAAAGCATTAAATGATGAATATTCTGTTTCAAAACCATAATATATTTCTGTTTTCAATCTACCAAAAAAGGTTTCCATCACAGAGTTATCATAACAATTGCCTTTTCTAGACATAGACTGAATAATGCCATGTTCTTTAAGTGCTTGCCTAAAATAGTTATGTTGGTATTGCCATCCTTGATCAGAGTGGAAGATTAATCCCGAAAGATTAGTAAACTTCTTGAAGGCTTTCTCTAACATACGAGAAATCTGTTCTAAGTTAGGCCTTAATGCTAAGTCATAAGCAACAATCTCATTCGTATTCATATCTAAAATAGGCGACAAATAGCATTTCCCCCACGAGAAATTAAATTGAGACACATCAGTAGTCCATTTTTGTAATGGTGCAGTTGTACTAAAATCTCTATTGACGATATTTTCTGCTACTTTACCGACTTTCCCTTTGTAAGAGTGATACTTTTCCTTCGGTCGCTTTCCTGCGAGTCCCATGCTATGCATAAGTCTTTGTACTCGTTTATGATTAACTACAAAACCTCGATTAAGAAGTTCTTGGTATACACGGCGTACACCATACCGACCTTTATGTTCTGTAAAAATCTTTTGAATTTCATCTTTTAGCTCTGTATTTCTTTTATCTACAAGATCTACTTTAGTAAGTTCAAAATAATAGGTAGATTTGGCCATTGGCATAGCTTTTAAAAGATGCTTTAGTTGATAGCCTTGTTGGCGGAGAACTTTGATAATCGCTGCTTTTTCGCCTTGAGACGCGCAGCTTCCTTTTCTTCTCTCAAGGCAATCTCTTTTTTTATGACTTCATTTTCAGCTTTAATATAAGCATTTTCAGCTCGTAAGCGAATGAGTTCCTCGTATTCACTCTCATTGAGTTGTCTAGGTGAAATATTCTTTGTTACTTTCATGTCAGAATCCTTTGGTCGTCGCCCTTTAGGCTTATTGATAAGACCATTGTATCCCAAAGTCTTGTATTTATGAACCCATTGATATAGTAGACCACTATTAATTCCAGCAGCAATAGCTACGGAACGTAAAGATTCCCCAGCTAACACTTGACATACTAACTCATATTTATCCTCTGTAGACCAATTCTTTTTTACTCCATAAAACTTATTAATATCTGGACCATGCAACTCCTCTTGTTTAGCCCAATACCTTATTTGTTCATGAAAAGAATGAGGCGATACTCCATTTGGTGTTTCGGGCCATTCACCTTGATAGAATAATTCTATTGCTTTCTTTTTAAATTCATAACTATATCTCATGAAAATACCCCCTTTACTGAGTGTCCAGTAAAGGGGGTACATATCAATTTTACGCTCGCGTTTTTTATTTCTAATGATCCAATATATGTGCCTAAAAAAATTAGAACAGGCGGGTTCTATTTCTAGGCACCTAATATATGCGTCTAAAAAAATTAGAACAGACGTGTTCTATTTCTAGGGACCTAGTATATGTATCTCAAAAAATAGAACAGGCCTGTTCTAATTCCGGGGATCTAGTATATGCGTCTAAAAAAATAGAACAGGCCTGTTCTAATTCCGGGGATCTAGTATATGTGTCTAAAAAAAATAGAACAGGCCTGTTCTAATTCTGGAGATCTAGTATATGTGTCTAAACAAATAGAACAGGCGTGTTCTATTTCGGAGATCTAGTATATGTGTCTAAACAAATAGAACAGGCCTGTTCTATTTCTAGGGACCTAGTATATGTGTCTTAAAAATAGTACAGGCCTGTTCTATTTTAAAATTCCTTATAAAAGTGTAGCTATAGACACAGAATTGATAAGAAATATCAGTTATAATAGAACCATAAGATAAATCATTACTCATATACTTTCAAATATAGGAGGTGCAGCATCATGGCAGGCACAGTAAAAAAAGAATTAGGTTTATTATTTCAAGGTCCTAATTATGTGATCGTAAAAAAAGGCGGTAAAGCAGGCGAAAAGGTAGAAAAACATAATCATCCTGAAGCCAATGTTATCTTTACTGTTGTTAAGGGCACAGTTCAAGTATTCCTTAACGAAACAGAGGAACATGTACTCGTACCAGGTGAAGTTCTCGAATTTAATGGCGATAACTACATTCAAGCAACGCTTGTTGAAGATAGCGAATTCATCGTAAACCTCGTTCATAAACCTGAATAAGATTATATAGATATGACCTCCTCCTCTCCTTAGTGTCTATATATAAAAAACACCTATAAGTGGTAAGTTATACAAAACAGTAACTATTACCATATATAGGTGTTTTTTTACATTCTTAGTCCTAATATCTTAATTTCATAACTGTATTTCTATAGAATATAGTGTTTTTGCTTGCAGTTGCTTTCATAAGAGAATATACTAATTATGTAAGAGAGAAAGAAGGATTTACATGACACGCGAAGATTTAGAAACCTATATTCACAATCAATTTGAGGATACTACCACCAATACTCCTTGGACGCAGTTCCCGCATTACAAGGTGTACCGCCATCAAAGTAATCATAAATGGTTCGCCCTAGTCATGAATATTACTACCGATAAATTAGGATGGTCAAACATTCGGCCTATCGATGTTTTAAACATCAAATGCGAGCCCACCATGATTGGTGCCTTTCGTAAGGAACCAGGCATATACGCAGCCTATCATATGAATAAGGCCAATTGGCTAACCATTTCTTTGGATGGCTCTGTGCCTACTGAAAGAATAAAAATGCTCCTCGACATGAGCTATCGATTGACTAAATAAAATACTAAATTCTTTATCTGCCCATTTAGCACATAAAATAAAACGAGCCTGGATTCATTCTAAGCTCGTTTTTTCGCTTTCACGTATTGTATTGTTTAATATTTATGAAATAACTTTCACCTATACTCGTAACATCATAGATGCACTTATTAAAAGTACAGTATATACAATAGCAATGATAATAATATGCATTGATGTGGTCTTTAACATTTGGCGGTATAATCCAAGTGAACAAAGTATATAATATAGGGCCAATACAAACGTAATGAGGCCTAAAATAAATTGAACACCAAACGCAATCATACCTACTCCAGCAAGGCTCAATACAATAACAAGTACCGCACCGAGTAAGGACAATACAGTTATAGGTAAATCAAAGGCCATCGCATACGAAACGGCCATGAACGTATCCTTAAACATAAGATCACGATTACTAGTGGCTTTCACATAAAAATGGGCCAATATCAACCAAAGCCCTTTTAAGAAAATCAAGGCAAAAACAAAGCCTAAAATCGATACAATTGTATCTAGCACAGTTACAGGCGTGATAAAAAATATGATACCATTTTCCACCACCGACAAACCAAGCATAATGCCAAACAAACGCAACATAAAAACTAGCGCTTGATCAAACGTACCATTCTCCATAATATACGGAATCCCCTTAGACCGCGGATACCGCATCAAATTCCAACAAACCTGCATAAAAGACATCTACAAAACCTCCTTCGCCGCCCTCAATTACAACTAAATCATACCATAACAAACCAACACAAAACACCCTGCGTCCCCCCTGTTCCTTAGTCTAAAAAATAATATTTTATTCAAAGAGATTAGCGAAAAAAGGGATACCCCTCTGAAAACGACTTTGGCCCTTCCCCCTACTGTCTGAAAAATTAATATCTATCTTCGATAGAGGAAAACAGCCCCCTCTCGAAAAACGACTTCGGGCTCCGCGTAAGCGCAGTAGCGTGTCGGCTTTTCGAGAGGGGGCTGTTGAATTCTACCTCAAAGGATAGATATTATTTTTTTAGACGTTTAATTACTTCATCTGTAATATTTTCAACGTTACTATTTGCATCAGCTGCGCGGATTGTGTATGGGTCGTCTAATACAACGTCCATTTTCTTTTCAACGCGAACGGATTCGATAGCGTTATGAATGTTTTGCATCATTGGTTGTGCAATTTTATTCACTTCGTCATTTTCTTTTTGTAACAATGGAGCTACGGATTTATTAAATTCTGCTTCTGCTTGAGCTTGATCTTTAATTTTGTCAATTTCTTGCATTTTCTTTTCAATTTGTGGACGGTATTGTGCATCTACTTGTTGCATTTTCATGTCGAGTGCACCGTAACCAGGATAGCTATTTACAACTTGACTCATTTGCACCAAACCAATGTTAGCAGCGCTTGCCACAGCAGTAGTAGCGGAGATAGCACCAACAATAGCCAATGTTGTCAATTTTTTAGTTAATTTCATTTGAGATCCTCCTGAACAGTAAAGTTTCATTACACAAACATGTAATGCACTATTTTTACTATATCAAATCTAACTTGCTTTCACAAGTAAAAACCCTCAAAAATCATAGATGAGATATAGCATCTAATAATTAAATTGTATACTATTAAATAATAATAAGGGCCCATGAATTCATCATGAACCCTTATTAAAAATTTACGATCTATTATTGTTCGTCATTAAGATAGATGTATTTATCGGATTTCAATTTGGACACGAGGTCAGGCACCAAGCCGATAAGGCGATCAAAGCTATTGCTGTAAGGATTGCCTTTAATGTTGAATAACTCGATGCGTTCGCCTTTGATCACGAGCACAGCGCTTGGTTCCATGCGAGCGCCGCCGCCACCGCCGCCACATTCATGATTCTTGCCAGATGTATTGTGGTTTGTGCCAGTGCCGAAACCAAATGTTACGTCCACAAATGGAACCAATGTAGTATCGCCGATTTGCACCGCTTCACCTACTACAGTTTCCACCTTAATCATATTTTTGAACTTCTCAAAAAGGACTTCTAAATTTTCTTTTACGTTACTGTTCTCCATCGTAGTACCTCCACTGATGTCAACTATGCGTTAGCGGCCTGTTCCGCTTTCAATCGTTCTAATTCTTTCTTTTCTTTGCGCTTAACCCAAACGACCTTGACCGTTTCAGCTATGAGTGCACGCATTGGTTGTGAAAGCACGAATCGCGTGCCGTGCCATGCCAATGCGCCTAGAATAATGCGCCCTTTAATGTGGCCGCTACCTTCTAAATGCCAATTCAAATAATCAATCTCGATATGTTCAGCCTGTTCAGGCCAAATACTGTACAACATCGAAGCAAACATGCCACCCTTAAAAGGATCACCGATGCCGATACGCCCTTCTACAGCGATATCTCGTGGTTTAGAATGGTCATAACACCGCTTAGAAACAAGCAACAATTGACGCCACAATTCCGTATTCGTCACATGTTTCATGAACCAAAAGGTCGGGATTTTCGATTTAAAGCTAGCCACCGGATCATTAGGATCTGGTTTTTGAAAGCGCGATTTTACGCTATCTTTCAAGCCGTCTATTTTCGTAAATACCTTCTCTTTTACGGTGCCATCACTATTGAAAGTAACCTTTTCTACCACTTCATCATCAGGTTTCATCGTCGGGTTATCGCGAATTGAATCATATTGTGCAGCCCGCGCTTCAGCACCCTTATTATCATCCTTAGATGTATCAACACGTTCAACGCGAACCTGTTTACCTTGTGCATCTGATGCTTGCCCTGCACTGCGCGTAGCATCTAGGCTTTCACCAGAAGCACCAACGGTCGTCGGCTCAGTCGGTTCAGTACCGCCCTGGCCATCACCTTGCATGGCTTTCATCATCGCTTCCGCCTGCGCAGCCATCGGATCATTTTCAAATTCGTCAACAGCCTTCTGATATTCGTCATCAACCCGTTGTTGAATCCATTCGTCGTATTCTTTCACAGGGCCTATTTTCTGCATACCTAATACATACAGTTGTTTAAAAAATGGTTTGCCCTGAAAATATGCGAGATGCAGCGACAATACGCGCCACAGCCATTTAACCGACAATTCTACGCGGTACGGCGTCCTGCCGTTCCATTCGATGCTATATGTGATTGGCGTTAGTAGGATAATCATGATCAGCGCTACGATGAGAAGCACTACGACGAGTGCCACAATAGCGACTATACTCAACCACATCACCTCCTTAGGTTATGGGATTTGTGAAAGTATACTCTAATTTTCAATGCCCTTGCGAGCCATTACACCTTGCATGTAATAATGCTTAACTTCCTTCATTTCCGTCACAAGATCGGCTACATCAAGAAGTTCTTGCGGTGCCCCGCGCCCCGTAAACACCACTTCGGTTTCCGGATTACGAGCCTCTAATAGAGCCTCCGTTTTTTTCCAATCAATAAGTTCAAAGAACAAAGCCATGTTATATTCGTCGAGAACCACCAAATCATAGTCGCCGCTAGATACAGCCTCTAACGCGCGTTCATAGCCCTTTTCAATAAGCGCTACATAATCCTTAGGCGGATTTCCCGATTCAAATACAACCACCTCATCACCCCATTTGGCGAGCTCATCCTTGCTCTTCATGCCTTCCTTGATGATAAAAAACGGTTTACCTACAGTTTCTAATGTAATATTTTTGAGGGTCGGTAAAATATTATGTTCACTATACACTTTAGACTTCATGAACTGTAAAAATAAAACCTTTTTGCCAGCGCCTATAGCTCGTATAGCGAGGCCGATAGCAGCCGTCGTTTTACCCTTGCCTTCGCCGGTATAAACTTGTACATAGGCCTTCATAGATATACCTCCGTTCATATACCATAATTGTACAATATTTATAGACGAAAAGGAATAGATATCCTTATTATGCAATATAATACATAAAAATCTGTTCCTTATTACAATTACATACATAAACATAAGGGATGAGGGTCCCGAAAAAACTCCACCGGCCGGGTCTGACTCCGGCCTACGGCCTTCGCAGGGCCAAAGTCGTTTTTTCAGGCCCCTCAACCCTTTTTATTAGTATACAAATCATATATGAGGAACAGATTTATTATCGCCTTTAATTTGCAAATAAGATATCTATTCCAATCCTATACGAGAATTGTATTAATTAAGGTGTATAAACGCTCTGCCAACCCAGCCGTTTAGGAAGAGATGTAATGAATACTTGTTACATAGGTTCCTTATAATGTGTCTCAAAAAATAGAACAGGCCTGTTCTATTTTAAAACACATATACTAGGTCTCCAAAATTAGTACACGCCTGTTCTATTTTTTAGGGCACATATATTAGGTACTCAGAATTAGAACACGCCTGTTCTAATTTTTTATAAGGCATATATAAGCCAATCTCCTACACTTCTTTATGCTAAGTTGTACAATGGTATTTTATACCAATTAGCTTGCTAAATTTGGATAGAAAAAGATAGCCCCCTCCGGAAAATGACTTCGGGCTCCGCGTAAGCGCAGTAGCTTCCCCACTCCCGCCAGTTTAGTAATTAGTAATACGCCAAAAAGGATACCCCCTGTTCGAAGACGACTTCGGGCTCTCCCTTATGCTAAGTTTTACAATGGTATTTTATGCCAATTAGTCAACTAAATTTAGATAGAAAAAAGATAGACCCCTCCGGAAAATGATTTCGGGCTCCGCGTAAGCGCAGTAGCGTATCATTTTCTGGAGGGGTCTATCGATTCTATGTAGTTTTAATTACTAATTGGCAAAAATACCATTGGATCAACCGCGGACCCATTAATCCGTACTTCGTAGTGTACGTGTGCGCCAGTACTTTTACCAGTACTACCCATAAGGGCGATGACTTGGCCTTGTTTTACGGTCATGCCCGGTGTAACGAGAACGGCGCTATTGTGGCCATAGCGAGTCACAAATCCGTTGCCATGGTCGATTTCTACGAGGTTACCATAACCGCCTTCGGTGTAGCCCGCAAATGTTACGGTACCTGCTGCAGTAGCAACGATAGGTGTGCCGTAATCATCGGCGATATCGACACCTTCGTGGAATGCGCTAGCAGCGCCGGTCACAGGATCGACACGACTGCCATAAGGGGATGTAATAACGCCCTTACTTGGCCAGATGCTTGGTGTTGTACTATTCGTATATCCACCAGAACCTGTAGTGTAATTCAATTGTTGCAATGCAGCAATGTCTTGAGCCCCACCGTCACGCAAGATGTTGCGCATCGTGTAGAAGCTAACTAATAATTTTTGTGCATCCTTATCTAATTTAGATAGTCTTGCTGAAAGTTGCGCCGCACTTAGCGTGGGACTAGTCTCATCGCTAGCGGCTTCCTGCTTTGGGTCAGAACCATCGCTACCACCTTGAGATGGCGTGCCAGACTCAGCACCCTTCAACATTTGTTTGTTTTCTTCACTAATTTGATTCAAGTTTTGGATTTTCTTATCCAACACTTCTGTTTTTTGTTGTAACAGTTTTAATTGTTCTGTTTGTAATTGTGTTTGTTGACGCAATTGAACGATTTCTGCTTGTCGTGCAATGCCCCAAATGGATAAAACAAGTGCTACTACAAATAAGACAATAGCTACTACGGCTACGATCTTCGCTTGTTTATGACTCAATGTAATGGTGCAATTTTCACCATTCTGAGACACTACAGAACTCAAAATACTTGGTACTTTCAAAATGCCTTCCTTACTTTTAATCATTCCTCAATTCATCATGCATGTGCACTCTATGCGAACACGGCATAGAGATTTGCCTATTGAGAATGGATGACGCTCGCTAACGCTTCCTCATTCGTACGTTCTCCAAGCGCTTCGTTTAAACTTTCCAATTCCTCTTGTGAAAGATTAACGAGACTTTTACCTTTCACAATCGGTTTACTGAAAATACGAGAGTCATTTCGGCCATAAATACTGGAAATGCAAACCCCATTATTATTGCCGTCAAGCAATGTAAGGGCAAAGGACAAATCGTTGCCGATGTTATCAAATGCATTATACTTCTTAAAGCCGATCTTTTGCAATGTATTGCCTTGAATATTGCGAATTTGAGTTTGTTCCTCGATCATATCCTGCAATCCCTTTGCGGCCTCACGAATTTCAGTGATTTCTACTGAAAGTTTACGTTCTAGGCTAGCCCCATTTTCACCTTGCATGAAGAAATTGAACTTCTTCGTTAAGCTCCCCAATCTAATGTGAAGGATGATGCAATATACCAATAAAATAACGGCTAATGCGCATCCTAATACACCGATATAGGGTTGTATAGATTCTAACATTCAAAACCCTTTCTATCTAATTCGTCCATAAACGGACTAATAGCACGTTCTAGTATACCATGTAATGATGCAATAAGTACACCATAATTCACAATAGGCGTACCTTGCACAACGGCACAATCAATGCGACGTAACACCTCACGTCGCGTCAACATACACGCTCCGCAATGGATGATAAGGTCATAACCGCTTACATCCTTAGGAAACGCACCACCGCTGGTAAATTCAAGCTGTAAATCCGCATGCCCCTTCTTTTTGAGCCACATCGGAATCTTAACAGTTCCTATATCATCGCATTGGCGACGATGCGTACACCCTTCACTGATGAGCACGCGCGCACCTGGTTTTAGATTGTTAAGGGCTTTCACCCCCGTCACTAAATCCTGTAACTTGCCCTTGAACCGCGCCATCAATATAGAGAATGATGTTAACGGTATGTCAGCAGGCGTCAACTCATTTACCGCCTCAAAGGCTTGCGAGTCGGTGATGACGAGTTTTGGTTTTTGTGAAAGCTTACTGAGCATGGTCGGTAGTTCTTCTGTTTGGCATACCAAGGCAAGCCCTTTATGGTCCAAAATTTCGCGAATTGTCTGTACTTGAGGCAAAATCAACCGCCCCTTTGGCGCCGCTGAGTCAATAGGACATACTAAGATAATAGTATCCCCAGGATCAACTAACCCCTGCAACAATGATTGCTCGCCTTCTACATCAAGCGGTGTTAAACCACCTAGCAAATCAAGCAATGTAAGACGATCACGATTCGATGTAAAGTCCGTAGAGCCTACAACAGTGGCAACAGCTGACAAATCGGGATAAGCATCTACATAATTTAGGTTAGTATTATTACTTTCATTACCATTGCTATCGTTATCATGAGTGCTTTCACTATCAGAAGAGTTAATTTCATTGATAAATAATGCAATAGGCACATTATTTTGTTTCAATTTATTAAGCCACATCATGTCATCGGCCGTTGGCGCTTCGTCATCGCGCAATACATAGACAGCGAGATTTATTTTTTTAATAACCTCTTCGGATTTTTCAATGCGAAGAGCGCCCAATTCGGATGTATCGTCAATACCCGCCGTATCGGTAATAACCACGGGACCTAAGGGCAATATTTCCATAGATTTGCTAACGGGATCGGTCGTAGTGCCTGCCACCTCGGACACAAGGGATACAGGTTGATCCGTCAGCATATTAATTAAGGTCGACTTACCTGCATTACAACGACCAAAAAAGCCGATGTGAACACGGTTTGCCTTTGGTGTTTGTTCCATTATACGCGAAACTCCATTGTTTCTTCATCATCTGTGCTCTCTTGAGCATCCATATACGCAATAAGGCGTTCTAATTCAGTTTCAGAGCTAAAGGCAATCTCAATCTTACCTTGTACCTTCTTACCAGCTCGGAATTTGATAGATACTGGAGACCCTAAGCTCAATTTTAAACGGTCAACTAATGCGCGAACCTCAGCCGTATTATGAGGTTCTGCAGCTTCTTTGGACTTTGTCTTTTTAGACATCATCGCTTTTACAAGCTGCTCTGCTTGACGGGCGCTTAATTCGCCCTCTTTAATGCGCTCTGCAGCCTCAACTTGTTGCGCTGCACTACGTAAAGCCAATAAAGGTCGAGCTTGACCAACAGTTAAATCGCCTTCGATCAAATCCTTTTGAACAGATGCAGCTAATTTCAAAAGGCGCATCATATTGGCAATATAAGAACGACTACGTCCAAGTCGTGCAGAAATCATCTCCTGAGTTTGCTTATACGTATTCATCAAACCTTGATACGCCAAAGCTTCTTCAATCGGATCCAAGCCTTCACGTTGGAGATTTTCTACTAAAGCGACTTCTGTCATTTCCTCTGTATTATAATTTTTTACAACTACAGGTACTGTTTCTAGGCCCACCATCAATGCAGCGCGATAGCGGCGCTCACCGGCTACGATTTGGTATTTATCCTTTTGCTTGCGAACGACGATTGGTTGAAAGATGCCTAAATTCTTAATAGATTCAGCCAAAGTAGCTAAACTTTGTTCATCAAAATTCTTACGTGGTTGATCCTCATTAGGAATCACTTCCCCTATAGGCAACTCGTGAACTTCACGCTCAGGTAAAGCCGTCTCTATGGACTGTTCTCCCATCATTGCTGCTAATGTTTTTCGTTCCTTTTTCTGCTTCATCGCCATAATTAACCCCAATCTATTAGTACTTTCACACCGCATATATAAAATGCAGCACAAACCAATATACAGTTTGTGCTTACATTACATAATCATATTTATTTAGTCTATTCCATACCAATTATTTCGTTTTCTTAGAATCTCGAATAACCTCTTTAGCTAATTTAGTGTAAACAGCCGCACCCTTTGATTTCGGATCATACACAATAATCGGTTCCCCATAACTTGGTGCTTCACTGAGGCGAACATTTCGAGGAATAATTGTTTTATACACCTTAGTACCAAAGAACGATTTTACCTCATCTGCCACTTGGACAGACAAATTAGTACGTCCATCAAACATAGTGAGTAACACACCTTCAATTACAAGGTCTTTATTAGATGTTTGTTGCACGATTGTAATCGTCTTAACAAGTTGACTAACACCTTCCAAGGCATAAAATTCAGTTTGAATTGGAATCAAAACACTGTCAGCCGCTGTGAAAGCATTCAATGTTAGCAAACCAAGAGATGGCGGGCAATCAATGATGATAAAATCATACTCATCGCGTACAGAAGCGATGGCTTTTTTCAAAATTGTTTCACGTGAAACAATCCCTACTAATTCTACCTCAGCACCAGCCAATTGAATCGTTGCAGGCGCTACAAAAAGCTTTTTAAGCATTGTAGGTTGAATAACTTTAGCAATGTCTTCGCCATCTATCAACACATCGTGAACACATAATTCCAAATCATCTTTTTCAATGCCTAATCCAGAACTAGCATTACCCTGCGGATCCAAATCTATTAATAACACCTTTTTGCCTGCATCAGCTAAACAAGCACTGAGATTAACAGATGTTGTAGTCTTGCCTACACCGCCTTTTTGATTAGTAATAGCTATTACTTTGCCCACAAAATTCACCTCGACTTTACGTTCAAAAATATTTCATTTCATTATAACATAGGGCACGCAAAAGAAATAGAACTTTATAGGTGTTAACATCGTTTTTCAAACAAAATCTAAAAACATATTGGAATGTTTCACGTGAAACATTCACAAAAACATACGTTCTCATTAACAAATAATGGTTCATAATTTTATTTACCTTGAATTGTCAAGTCAAATGCAACTCTACTGAATGATAAACCTCGTATGGAGTT
>ERZ827363.1403-NODE-1403-length-23587-cov-6.978625_pt1 | contig 23587 bp, 20 predicted proteins | sample MGYA00519776_ERZ827363 | MGnify/ENA primary metagenome ERZ827363 (study PRJEB31778, sample SAMEA3449288) | human gut metagenome | biome: human gut; feature: human-associated habitat; material: faeces | place: United Kingdom | collected 2010/2012 ...
ATAAAATTTTCAAAGTTCTTTCATTTTAGCCTTGACTTTTTATTTGCAGGCTGTGAAAATAAAAAGTGTTGATTTTGAGCGGTTTACCCGTCTGTATGCCTCCGTTTTCTCCCGCATGGGAAAACATCCACGCCCTGTTCAGAACGCAAGATACAGAGGAAGAAACAGAAGATATCCCACTGATTTTGATACATTTGGGGGACGGCTACCTCTCACGGTCTTTATGGTCATAGTGGAGATCGCCGGAAAGCACCTTCGCATGGTTGCGGATTTTGATATGACCCTTTTCCTGATTCTCCAAAGCCTTGCTGTATCCGGCGTCAGTCAGGAACAGGCGCATTTTCTCACCCTTCCAGCCAACAGGCGAGTCATGGGTAAGAACATCAAAGACGATCATGTGTCTGGTCGCCGGGTCGAAACGCTCCAAAGCCATAATGTCATGGCCGGATAACTTCTGCGCCCCGGATCGTTGCCTGGCCTCTGCCAGCATTTCCCCGATAGTGCGGGCTTTCTCCGGCAGACGGTATTCGGCCTGCACCTTGCGGATCAAATCCATGCACTCCTGATCCGACAGTGGGCGGAGCTTGTCCAGAAGGCCTTCCGCCGTTTCTTTCGTTGCCGGGTTCGGCGCATAGCGCCATGTCATGTAAATCTCATTCAGGGCAGCGTTCTGATTGGTACTTTCAATCTGAAACACCATCCTCATTTCTGCTTCTGTCAGTTTCATTGCCAGCCTCCTTCAAAAATGGGTATAAAAAAACGCCATAGGTTTTTGAGCCTACGGCGTTTCTTGCAATATTCACAATTCCAAACTTTCCAGCCACTCGTCAAAAGATTTCTTGGAAACACGGATCGCATTTCCTATGCGGACGATTCTGAACTCCTCCTGCTTGACGAGCTGATATGCGGTCGTGCGGCCGATGTTGAGCATGGCCGCAATCTGTTCCACGGTGTATGTGCGCGGTTCCGGCAGTGACTTTTTCTCTTTCTTGTTCATAGTAACCTCCATGTATTTGCCTTGTCATTTTAACTAAGGGAATGAAGAATGGCAGTAGCAATCAACTTTGGCGGGATGGCCTCTTGCTAAGAATTTGCTAATAGGACCACCCAACGGACACATAAAACTGCGTCAGAATAGGTGTTTTGCACCATAAAGTTCGTTTACTACAAGTCATTCTGCGTAAAGGATGATATTGGAAGTTACATCCGAACCGTGTATCACATGGTAAGCCATACTCCTAAGGGCTAGTTGTGAGTTCGATTCTCGCAGGGGGCGCCAAAAAACCGGAAGCTCTGGAGTTGGAGCTTCCGGTTTCTTATGTAAAGGAGTATCGGAATGGAGAAAGTGAAAAAGATCGTTCCCGGCTGCCTGCTGGCTCTGGCGCTGGCAGCAGCGGCCAAGGGGCTGGAGTATTTGGAGGGGCTTTGCGGGGTGCACCTCATCGGAGCATCGGTGATCGCTCTCTTTTTAGGGATGCTGGTTCACAGGTTTTATAAGCCCAATCCCACCACGGCGCCGGGGATCCGGTTCACCTCCAAGAAGATCTTAAAGTTTGCCATCATCCTGCTGGGCGCCAGCTTGAACCTGTCTACTGTGGTGACGGTGGGGAAATTCTCGCTGATCGTGATGCTGTTCACCCTCGCTACCTGCTTTGGCCTGGGTGCGCTGATCGGGAAAGCGCTGGGGCTCAACTGGAAGACCAGCAGCCTGATAAACGCCGGGACGGGGATCTGCGGCGGCTCCGCCATTGCGGCCATTGCGCCGGTCATTGAGGCGACGGATCTGGACATCGCTTATGGGATGTCGGCAACGTTCCTTTTTGATATGGTCATGATCTTGGTGTTCCCGCTACTGGGGCGGTGGATGGGCCTTTCCGATGCAGCCTTCGGGCTCTGGGCAGGCACAGCGGTCAACGACACCTCCAGCGTGGTGGCGACCGGCTACGCCTTCAGTGAGGCGGCGGGGGACTTCGCTACCATGGTGAAGCTGACCCGGACGCTGGCGATCATCCCTACGGTGCTGGTCTTCGCTCTGATCTCCATGCGGGCGAAGAAAAAGGCGGCGACGGGGGATACGACGGTAAAGGTGAAGATGAGCAAGGTCTTTCCGTGGTTCATTCTGGGGTTCCTCGCCATGTCCGCCGTTGCCAGCCTTGGGTTGATCCCCGCAGCTGCGGCATCGGTTCTGAAAACCGTCAGCAAATTCCTGATGGTTGCGGCTCTGGCGGCCATTGGGCTCAATACGGATTTCAAGGAGCTTTGCAAATCCGGTGCGAAGCCCATGCTTCATGGGTTCATCATTTCGCTGCTGGTGGTTCTGGTAGCCATCGGGGTGGAGTATCTGCTGGGGATCGCCCCCGGTGGGACCATTGGGTAAACGGAAAATACCGGTGGACTTTTTGCGGGATTTGTGCTAGAATGACGATAAGAAACTACCGGCAAACGGAGGCGTTTTTATGTGTGAAGAAGATAAGATCAAGGAAGGCATTCTCTTTTTCCCCGGCGACCCGGAGCTGAAGGCCATCAAGCGGCGCACCCACAATCTGGACGTGGACTACAATCAGACCCACGAGGACGAGGTGGAAAAGCGGGCGGCTATTCTGGCGGAGATCTTAGGGGAGTTCGGCGAGGGGCTGTTCATTCAGGGGCCCATTGCGTTCCACTATGGCAAGCACACGAAGATCGGCAAGCGCTTCTTCGGGAACTTCAACCTGACGATCCAGGACGATGCAGAGGTCACCATCGGCGATGACTGCAACTTCGGGCCCAACACCACCATCGTCACCCCCTGCCACCCCATGATCGCCAGCGAGCGGAACAAGATCATGACCCCGGAGGGGGAGGCCCGGCGGCTCTGCTGGGCGAAGCCCGTCCACATCGGCAACAGCTGCTGGTTCGGGGCATCGGTGACGGTCTGCCCCGGCGTGACCATCGGCGACAACTGCGTCATCGGCGCAGGCAGCGTGGTGACCCGGGACATTCCTCCCAACAGCTTTGCGGCCGGCGTGCCCTGCCGGGTGATCCGGGAGATCACCGATGCGGACAGCATGAAGCATAAGCCGGAGATCTTAGCGGACAACAAAGTGATCGAATAAGAAAACGCCCTTGCGGGGATTTCCTGCAAGGGCGTTTTTGTCAAGGTTCACTTGAAGCGTCCGGCTGGGGAAGGAGCTGCTTTTTGCGGAGGAAGTAGTAGCCGTAGCCCACAAGGTCGGCTAAGATCCAACCGATGGGGATGGCGATCCAGATGCCGACTTCCCCGATGGGGCCGGCGAGGGCATAAGCCAGCGCCACCCGTATCCCCAGAGAAATCACCGTCAGCACCACCGACATCCCCGGCCGCTTCACTGCCCGGTAAAAGCCGTAAAGCAGGAAGAGACAGCCGATGCCGAAATAGAAGCTCCCTTCGATATACAGATAGCGCACGCCGGAGCGGAGCACCTCCGTCTCCTCCGGACGGACGAAAATACCCATGAGGGGTCGGGCGAAAATCACCACGGCGGCGGAGATCGCAAGGGAGAAGCAGACGCTGACCAACGTCGCCTGCCGCATCCCTTTTTTCAGGCGGCCGATTTTGTTTGCGCCGTAATTTTGGGCGATGAAGGTGGAAAAAGCATTGCCGAAGTCCTGCACGGGGAGGTAGGCGAAGGAGTCGATCTTTACGGCTGCCGCAAAGGCCGCCATGGTCACGGGACCAAAGCTGTCCACCAGCCGCTGAACCAATAAAATGCCGAAGTTCATCGCCGACTGCTGGGCGCAGGTGAGGAGGGAGAGGTCGCAGATCTCCCGGAGGATCTTCGGATTCCAGCGCAGCTCCTTCCGGCTGGGGAGGAGATCCCGGCAGCGGGCAAAGCTGTACAGGGTCAGTCCGATTCCGGAAACGTACTGGGAAAAAACCGTGGCGACGGCAGACCCGGCGATGCCCCAATGGAACTGCAACACGAAAAGAAGGTCGAGCCCCACGTTCAAAACGGCGGCCGTTCCTAAAAAGAGCAGGGGGACAGTCGAATTCCCTGCCGCACGGAGGAGGCAGGCGAAGAAGTTATAGAGAAAAGTAGCTGCAATGCCGGCAAAAATGAGGACCAGATATTCCCGCATGGAGGAATAAAGCTCCGTGGGGATCTGCAAAAAGCGGAGGACGGGATCCAAAAACAGGTAGACCGCCAGGTTTAAAAGGACGGTCACCAGAAAGATCAGCCCGAAGGCATGAGCCACGGCGGAGTGGAGCGAACTCCGGTTGCCCTTCCCCAGATAAATGGAAAAAAGCGCCCCCGACCCCATGGAAAGCCCCAGCAGGATGGAGGTCAGAAAGGTCATGAGAGTGTAGGCGGAGCCTACGGCAGCAAGGGCGTTTTTCCCTAAAACCTGCCCGACGATGAGGGTGTCGGCGATGTTATAGAACTGCTGCAGCAGGTTTCCGGCAATCATGGGTAAGGCGAAGAGCAGCGGGGATTTGGTGATGCTGCCCCGGGTCAGGTCACGGTACATAGGACCCCTCTTTCAGAAAGTACTGTCTCCATTTTAACACGTCCGTCGGAAAAGGACAAGAAAAAGCCGCCTGTTTTACACAGGCGGCTTTTGAGGTTTTTTACTTACTCGGCGTCTTTTTTGCGGAGAACGACAACGGCAACAGCCGCAGCGGCCAGCAGCAGGACGGGAGCGAAGGAGACCTTGCCGGTTTCCGGAGGAGTGACCACCGTTCCGGGCTCGTCGGGAGCGGGTTCGGAGGGCTCAGCGGGAGAGCCGCCGTCTTCCGGACGCTCCACGGGGATCGGGATAGAGGGATCCGCAGGAGTGGTGGGCTTCTCAGGCTCGGTAGGCTCCGTGGGCTTTACCTCGCCGGTCGCAGGGATGCGCTCTACCTCTTCGGCGCCGCATCTGCTGCAGGTACGGGTCTGATAGCCGGCCTTGTCGGCGGTGGGTTCTTTGGTGACCACCCAGTCGCCGAAGTCATGGCCCAGAGCGCTGGTGGTGGGAATCTCAGCGAGATTGCCCTCTTTGTCGACGCAGATGCCGCAGCGAGAGCAGACATAGTATTCGTTCCAGCCGTCGGCGGTGCAGGTCGCAGCCTTAGCAGGAACCTTTTCGGGATTGTGGCCGCCGTAAGTTGCCTTGCAGGCGTTGTCCTTGGCTTTGTCAGGGGTTTCGGGGACGATGGTGTCGGGGTTGGCAGCGCCTTCAGAAGCACCGCCAATGGCGTTCAGGCCGTCGTTTGCTTCTTTGTTGTAGGAGCAATTGCTGAAATTGCCGTTGTTGCCCTGGTTCAGATAGCCGATAAAGCCACCGGTGGAAGAATTGTCAGGCGTGCTGACTTTTCCGGCAGCATGGCTGTTTTCGATCGTGATGGGTTCATCCCACAGGTTACCGGCAAAGCCGCCTGCATGGGCAAGTCCGCCGTCTAAATCACTGGTCACGTCGCCATAGGCGGAGCAATTTGTAAGGGTAGCAGAAACCCCGTCGTTGTCGACAGCGCCCTGAATGACGCCGGCGAAGCCGCCTGCGTTCCAGTCATGGGCAGTGACATTGCCGTGAGCAGCGCAATTTGTAGCCGAGATTCTCCAGAAGAGGACACCGGCGAATCCACCGACGCTCCAGTTGCCTTCCACATCGCCATAAGCATGGCAGTTCGTGAAGGAGTTTGCGAAGGCGTTTCCGGCAAATCCACCAGTACAGCCGCCGTAGCCCGTAGTAATCACACAGACATCAGCGGTGCAGTTTTCAAAAACAGTCCAAGCGGTATAACCGACCAGACCGCCGGTTCCACTTTCACCACTCTTGCCTTCGCCGGTTACGGTTCCGTCTTCCACGGAGCAGTTCACAATGTGGGTGCCGGCATTGGAGATGTATCCGGACAGTGCGCCGGCAGCACCATATTCTCCGCCAGCCTTGACGTAAACGTTTTTCAGGTGGAGATTTACGATGGTGTCGTACAATTCTGTCGAGGTCCCAGCATTGGCAACGTTGCCGAAAAGACCGGCGTTGTAGGACAGGCCGTCTTTTTCGGTCTCGATGGATTCGTCCACATACAGACCGGTGATGGTGTGGTTCTGCCCGTCAAAGTGACCCTGGAAAGCGTGGAATGACCGGTCAGCCGCACCGTCGCCGATGGGGCGCCAGCGATGGGCGGACAGATCGATGTTGTCGCTCAGGACGAAGTATTCGCCCGAGTGGGAAACGCTGGGAACGCCGCGGTTCACGTCGACCGCCAGCTTTGCCAGCTGCTCAGCAGTGGCAATGACATAGGGGTCTGTCTGGGTGCCGGTGCCGGATTCGAAGCTGTCCGCCGCATAATCCGTCCAGACGCCTTCCGGAGCTTCCGCTGCCATCGCCGTCATGGGGACCATGGCGAAGCAGAAGATGAGGCTCAGGAGCAGGCAGATGAGTTTTTTGTGCTTCATTTTTTTACCTCCTTTAGAAATAGGGGAAACTTTTCCCCTTTATTCTACCACGTTTTCGTTTTTTCGCAAGTGGGTTTGATGAAAAAGTTGGTAAAAAAAACATAAAAAATACCTGCCGAATGAAGAGTTTTCGGCAGGTATATAACCAAATTTGTGACTGAGTTAGAAATTAACCGAAAAGAACGGCGTTGACCGCACTTTCTAACAGCTCCTGACGGCCGGAAGCGGGAACGGCGCAGGTCTTCTTTTCGGAAGCGAGGGCGGCAAGCTCTTCAAGGGTGGCTTTTCCGCTGCGGATCTTCTGGCCCAGTTCGCTCTCGAAGCTCCGGTATTTTTCCTTCAGAAAGGTCTCCAGCGTGCCGTTTTCGATGAGCTTGGCGGCTTTGATGAGCCCTAAGGCGAAGGTGTCCATGCCTAAGATGTAGCCGTAGAACATATCCTCTTTCGTGTTGCTGGGGCGGCGGTTTTTGGCGTCGAAATTGAAGCCGCCGGTGAGGCCGCCGTTTTTCAGCACCTCATACATGCAGAGGGTGGCGTCATAAGCGTCAAAGGGGAACTCGTCGGTGTCCCAGCCTAAGAGCATATCGCCCTGATTGGCGTCGATGCTGCCCAGCATCCCGTTGATGGCGGAGATCCGCAGCTCGTGCTGGAAGGTGTGGCCGGCTAAGGTGGCGTGGTTTGCTTCGATGTTCATCTTGAAATCTTTATCAAGGCCGTACTGACGGAGGAAGCCGATGGCGGTGGCGGCGTCGAAGTCGTACTGGTGCTTCATGGGCTCCTTGGGCTTGGGCTCGATGTAGAAATCGCCGGTGAAGCCGATGGAGCGGCCGTAATCCACTGCCATGTGCATCAGGGCGGCGATGTTTTCCTGCTCAAACTTTACGTCGGTGTTCAGAAGGGTCTCATAGCCTTCCCGTCCGCCCCAGAAAACGTAGCCCTTGCCGCCCAGTTTGACGGTCAGATCCAGAGCCTTTTTGATCTGGGCTGCGGCGAAGCAGTAGACCTCGGTGCTGTTGGTGCTGCCTGCGCCGTTCATGAACCGGGGATTTCCGAACATGTTGGCCGTGCCCCAGAGGCACTTTATGCCGGTGCCCTTCCTCTTTTCGAGAATGTAGTCGCTGATCTCGTCCAGGCGGGCGTTGGTGACGTTGATGTCGGGGTCCTCGGGAACCAGATCCACGTCGTGGAAACAGAAGTAGCGGATGCCCAGCTTCTCCATAAATTCAAAGCCGGCGTCGACCTTTGCTTTGGCGTGCTCCATGGTGCCGGGGACGGCTCCGAAGCTCTTGTCGGCGGTGGAAACGCCGAACATATCGGTTCCGGCAGCGCCTAAGTTGTGCCACCATGCCATGGCGAAGGGGAGGTGCTCGCTCATTTTCTTGCCGAGGATCACCCGGTCGGGGTCGTAGAATTTGAAGGCGAAGGGATTCTTGCTGTCGGGGCCTTCGTAGGTGACTTTTCCGGTGAAATCAAAGTATGCCATTGTCGTTTGCTCCTTTTTTAAAGATTCAGTCCCCGAATGGCGGGGTAAAGCTGCAGATATTTTTGGTACTTCTCTTCATAGAGGGGGACGAGGGCTTCGTCCGGCTGGACGGTCTCTTTTACGGCGTAGAAGCGGGTCTCCATGGCGGAATATTCCTTCGGCGGGAGGACGGCTTCCGCCGCAAGCAGAGCCGCCCCCAGCCCGCCGCCGTGCTCCATCACGGGCAGCTGCAGGCGGATGTTTAAAACGGAAGCGAGGATCTTTAACCACAGCCGGGTCTTCGTCCCGCCGCCGCAGACCTTCGAGGAGGTGATGGCCACACCTAACGAACGGATGGCGTCCACGTTCTGCCGCAGGGCGAAGGCGACGCCTTCCAGTACGGCCAGGCTCATCTCCGCCCGGCAGGTATCCATGGACAGTCCGAAAAAGGCGCCCCGGACATCCGGATCATTGATGGGGGAACGTTCGCCCATCAGATAGGGGAGGAAGAGCACCCGGCTCTTTCCCAGATAGCCCTCTGCGTTTTCAAAGTCGTAGTTTGCTTTGAGGATCTCCTCCATCCACCATTTCTGGCAGGAGGCAGCGGAGAGGATGCAGGCCAGGTAGTGGTACTTTCCGTTGGCGGAGCAGAAGGTGTGGAGGGCGTTGACCCGGTCGCAGCGATACTGGTCGGAGACCACGAAGACCGTGCCGGAGGTGCCCAAAGACAGGTTGCACGCCCCGTCCTCCAGCGTGCCGGTGCCGATGGCGGATGCGGCATTGTCGCCGCCGCCGATGACGACTTTTACGTCGGAAAGCCCCAGCTCTTTTGCCAGCTCCGGCCTGAGGGAGCCGATGATCTCATTGCTTTCGTACACCTTCGGCAGCTGCTCCTCGGTAATTCCAAGCAGCTCCAGCATGGGAGCCGACCAGCAGCGGTGCTCCGTATCGAAGTAAAGGGTGCCGGCTGCATCGGAAACGTCGGTGGCAAAAGTCCCCGACAGGCGGTACGCCACATAATCCTTGGGCAGCAGGATCTTTCTTGCCCGTTTGAAATGCTCCGGCTCGTTTGCCTTCACCCACAGGAGCTTCGGCGCAGTGAAGCCGGCGAAAGCGATGTTCCCGGTGTGATCCAGAAGGAAGCCCTTCCCTACCGTCTCGTTTAAATAGGCGACCTCTTTGGTGCTTCGGCCGTCATTCCAGAGGATGGCGGGACGGATCACCCGATCCTCTTCGTCCAGCATCACCAGCCCGTGCATCTGACCGGAAAAACTCAAGGAAGCGACGCCCTTCCCATCGATGCCGGAAAGCAGCTCCTTCATGGCGGAAAGAGTCTCCCGGTACCAGTCCTCCGGATCCTGTTCCGACCAGCCGTTTTTGGGGTAGAAAACGGGATAATCCCGAGAGGCAATTTTCACGATCTCTCTTTCGTTCAGGAGCATAGCCTTGACCGATGAGGTGCCGATGTCAAGCCCGATAAAATACTTCATAAAAACCTCCTTTTTGCAAAGCGGTGTTAACCTGATTATACCCGGAAATCCTTGTCAAAAAAAGCAAAATGTTTTATAATAATAGAAATATCTTTGGGTTCGGTGAGAAAAGATGATCCTTCATGAAGCACAGCGAAGTGGGCAGAAGCAGTACTTCTACCACCAGTTCGACGAAAACTTGTGTTTTCCGAAGCACACCCATGTGAGCTTTGAGGCGGTCTTTTGTCTGGAAGGACGGCTTTTCTGCGACGTGGGCGGAAAAACCTATGTGCTGACGGCCGGGAAAGGACTCCTGATCCTGCCCGGCTACATCCATTCCTACCAGACGCCGGAAAAGAGCAGCAGCTATCTCTGCGTGTTTTCCACGGATCTGGTGGACTCCTTTTACGAGGTGGTCAAGGGGAACAACCTTTCGGACGTATGTTTTACTTTTGAGGATCGGGGGGATATCGACCGGCTTACCGATCCGGAGCGGAGCGTTTTTGTGAAGCAGGCGGTGCTTTATGCCCTCTGCGGGCGGGTGTATGAGCAGAGCCGGCTGTCAGCGGTGGATGCCTCCTATTTTGCCCTGACTAACTCCCTGTCCCTGTATGTCCAGAATAATTACGTCCGCCCCATCCGTCTAAAGGAGATCGCAGCAGAGTTCGGGTACGACTACAGCTATCTGTCCAGCTTCTTCAATAAAAACTTCGGGACGGATTTTACCACCTTCGTGAACCGATACCGGGTGCAGCATGCCTGCCGCCTTCTGCGGAGCACCGGCGACAGCATCACCGCCATCGCCCTGCAGAGCGGGTTCTCCACCATCCGGAACTTCAACCGGGCGTTCCGGGAGGAAACGGGAATGACGCCGAGGGAGTATCGGACGGGGAAATAGATAAAAGGAGAAGAATAAGATGGAGGGTTATATTGCTATCATATTCGTGGTCATTCTGCTCGGAATATGGATTTTTTCGATAAGAAAGGCATATCTGACAGAGCAGGAAAAGAAAACAGAATATAAGAATTCCGAATATTTTCTCAAATACAAGTGTCTTATTCTGCAAGTCACTCTGGAAACCGGAAAATAAAAAACGCCGGAGGCCATTGGCCTCCGGCGGGTGTGTCAGGCTGAATGCCATCAAAGATGGCAGTCCGGTCGTGAGCGGGACGCTCAGTCGATGATGAAGGGCTTGATTTCGTCGAAGAACTTCTCGTTGTCTTCCGAATGTGCTTCCAGGCGGATCGGCTTGGAGAGATCCAGGCTGAAGATGCCCATGATGGATTTGGCGTCGATGGCATACCGACCAGAAATCAGATCCACATCAAAGTCATACTTGGAAACAGTGTTCACGAAGGCTTTCACGTCGTTGATGGTGTTCAGCATGATGTTGCAGGTTCTCATGAAATATCGACCTCCATTCAGTAGATTTTCGGCAATCACGGATACGGGTAAAACCTATATCTATAATTACCATATTTACAGTTTAACATCACTTCCATTTTAAGTCAACTGCTACTTGTAAATTTCTCTCAAATCTATTATAATACTAAATGAAAAGGTCTGGATTTGTCCAATTTTCACAACCTGAAAAACCGGCGGAAAGGGCGGAAAAACGGCGCTTTTCCCACTGCGGAGCAGACCTTTCCGGTGCGGCTCAAAATGTTCATTTTGAGCCTTGTTTATTTCGTATGAACGCAAAGGAGGGGCAGATGCGGGTCGCTTTCACCACCTTGGGCTGCAAGGTGAACCAATATGAAACTGAGAATCTGTCGGAGCTGTTTGCTGCCGACGGATTTGAGGTGGTGGATCCGTCGGATTTTGCCGACGTGTATGTGATCAACTCCTGTACGGTCACGGCTTCCGGAGATAAGAAAACAAGGCAGCTGCTCCGGCGGCTCAAGAAGCAGAACCCGGCGGCGGTGGCAGCCCTGACCGGGTGCTTCCCCCAGGCGTTCCCCGACGCCGCCGAGGCGATTCCCGAAGCGGACGTCATCACCGGCTCTTCCAACCGGGGGGATGTGCTCCCGGTGGTGAAGGAAGCCCTTGCTGCCGGGAAACGGGTGGTGCGGATCCTTCCTCACGAGCGGGGGGAGAAGTTCGAGCATATGTCGGTGACCGGTCTCCGGGGGCGGACGAGAGCCTTCGTGAAGATCGAAGACGGTTGCGACCGGTACTGTTCCTACTGCATCATCCCGAAGGCAAGAGGGCCGGTGCGGTCGAAGCCCTTGAACGAGATCCGGGAGGAGCTTTCCGCTCTGGCGGAAAACGGCTACCGGGAAGTGGTGCTGGTGGGGGTGAACCTTTCCTCTTATGGGAAGGAGATCGGTCTGCGGCTCATCGACGCCGTGCAGGCCGCCTGCCGCACCGAAGGGATCCGCCGGGTGCGCTTGGGGAGCCTGGAGCCGGAGCTTCTGACCGCTGAGGACATTCGTGCTATGGCGGCGGAGGAAAAATTCTGTCCCCAGTTCCACCTGTCCCTCCAGAGCGGCTGCGACAAGACCCTGCGGGAGATGAACCGGCACTACGATTCGGCGGAATATGCCCGGATCGTTTCGGATATCCGGGCGGCTTTTGAGAATCCCTCCATCACCACCGACGTCATGGTGGGCTTTGCAGGGGAGACGGAAGCGGATTTTGAAGAAAGTCTCGCTTTCGTGCAGAAAATCGGCTTTGCGAAGGTTCACGTTTTCTCCTATTCCCGTCGTCCGGGAACGTCGGCGGACAAGCGTTCGGGACAGGTCCCTTCTTCCGTAAAGGAAGAGCGGAGCCGCCGGATGATCGAAGCTACCGACGCCACTCGGAAGCAGTTCCTTCTCGGGCAGCTGGGAAAGACGGAAGAGGTGCTGGTGGAGACGACCAAGTCCCCGCTGGGGTATGAGGGCTTTACGAAGAATTACACCCCGGTCTATGTGAACTGCGACCCCGCCCTTTGCGGGAATGTTGTGAAGATGCGGCTGGAGGCGGTGCTGGAAGGGCACTGCGTCGGGACGCTTTTATAAATCGGAGGCGCCCCAAAAGCGCTTTCAGGCAGATGGAACCCCAATCGGAAAGGAAAGGTTAAAATATGGCTGTTTTTCGTATCTATGTAGAGAAAAAGCCCGCCTTCGCCGTAGAGGCGGATTCGACCCGCAGTGACATCCGTGCATCGCTGGGTATCGATCTAAAGGGGCTGCGGCTTCTGAACCGCTACGACGTGGAGGGCATCGACGGGGAGACCTTTGAGACCGCGTCCCGTACCATCTTCTCGGAGCCGCCGGTAGACGTCACTTATCCGGAGCTGCCCGAGGTAAAAAACGGCCGGGTGCTGGCGGTGGAGTATCTCCCGGGCCAGTTCGACCAGCGTGCCGATTCCTGCGAACAGTGCATCCAGATCATGACCCAGGGAGAGCGCCCCGCCGTCCGGAACGCCCGGATCTATCTGCTGGAAGGAAAGCTGACCGACGAGGAGTTCGAGGCGGTGAAGAACCACCTCATCAACCCCGTGGAAGCAAGAGAAGCAAGCCTCGACGCCGTGGAGACCCTGAAGACCGACTACGCCATCCCCACCACCGTAAAGACCCTGACCGGTTTCATCGGTCTTGACGAGGAGGAGCTGGCGGAGTTTATCCGGGATTACGGCCTTGCCATGGATCTGGACGACATCAAGTTCTGCCAGTCCTATTTTAAAGAGACTGAAAAGCGGGATCCCACCATTACCGAGATCCGGATGATCGACACCTACTGGTCCGACCACTGCCGCCATACCACCTTCGGCACCATTCTGGACGAGGTGGAGATCGATGACCCCGCCATTGCCGCCAGCTTTGACAAGTACCAGGAGATCCGGGACGAGCTTTATGTTGGTCGGGTAAAGCCCGTGACCTTAATGGATCTTGCCACCATCGGAGCCAAGAAGCTCAAAAAAGACGGCAAGCTCAAGGAATTAGACGAGAGCGAGGAGATCAATGCCTGCTCCGTGAAGATCAATGTGGACGTGGACGGCGTCACTGAAAAGTGGCTTCTGATGTTCAAAAACGAGACTCACAACCATCCCACCGAGATCGAACCCTTCGGCGGAGCCGCTACCTGCCTGGGCGGCGCCATCCGTGATCCCCTGTCCGGACGTTCTTATGTGTATCAGGCCATGCGGGTCACCGGTGCATCCGATCCCACTGTTCCCCGCAGTGCAACCTTAAAGGGTAAGCTGCCCCAGAAGAAGCTGGTCACCACCGCCGCTCACGGCTACAGCTCCTACGGCAACCAGATCGGCCTTGCCACCGGCGAGGTCACCGAGCTTTACCATCCCAATTACGTCGCCAAGCGGATGGAGATCGGCGCCGTCATCGGCGCCACTCCGGAGAACCATGTGGTTCGGGACGTCCCCGACCCCGGCGACGTGGTGATCCTTTTGGGCGGCCGCACCGGACGGGACGGCTGCGGCGGAGCCACCGGTTCTTCCAAATCTCACACCCTGGAATCCCTCCACACCTGCGGAGCGGAAGTTCAGAAGGGCAACCCTCCCATTGAACGGAAGATCGCCCGGCTGTTCCGGGATCCTGCGGTGACCCGGATGATCCGCCGCTGCAACGACTTTGGCGCCGGCGGTGTTTCCGTCGCCATCGGCGAGCTGGCAGACGGCCTTTCCATCGATCTGGACGCCGTTCCGAAAAAATACGAGGGCTTAGACGGCACCGAGCTTGCCATTTCCGAATCCCAGGAGCGGATGGCAGTGGTCGTTGCCCCCGAGAACGCCGACAAATTCATCCGTCTTGCCAATCAGGAAAACCTGGAAGCGACCAAGGTGGCCGTGGTCACCAAAGAGCCCCGGCTGACCATGGATTGGAGCGGGAACCGGATCGTCGACCTGTCCCGGGAATTCCTAAGCTCCAACGGTGCAGAAAAGCACGCAAGGGCTTCCGTGAAGGTCGCTCCCGTCCATCCCGTCCATAACCGGAAGGACGTAAAGGAGGACTGGATCGCCCACCTTTCCGACCTGAACATCTGCTCCCAGAAGGGTCTGGTGGAGATGTTTGACAGCTCCATCGGCGGCAATACCGTCACCATGCCCTTCGGCGGCAAATATCAGATGACCAAGACCCAGGCCATGGCGGCCAAGCTGCCGACGCTGGAGGGCGAGACCAACGCCTGCTCCATCATGGGCTGGGGCTATAACCCCTATCTTTCCGAGCAGAACCCCTACTTAGGCTCCATGTACGCCGTGGTGGAATCCGTGGCGAAGGTGGTCGCAGCCGGCGGCACCCATACCCCCTGCTGGCTCACCTTCCAGGAGTATTTCGAGCGGCTCCGTGACGAGGACACCCGCTGGGGCAAGCCTCTGGCAGCCCTGCTGGGCGGAATGGAAGCCCAGCTGCAGTTAGGGTGCGCCGCCATCGGCGGCAAGGACTCCATGTCCGGCTCCTTTGAGGACATCGACGTTCCTCCCACGCTGGTCTCCTTCGCCGTATCCATGGGCGACGCCCGGACGGTGATCTCCCCCGAATTCAAGCAGATCGGCTCCACCGTGGTGCTGCTGACCCCCGCTTACAACGCAGATGGCGCCCCGGATTTTGAAAGCGTCAGAGCGCTCTTCACCCGGGTGGAGGAAATGATCCGCTCCGGTGAAGCCATTTCCGCATGGACGCTGGGCTTCGGCGGCGTGGCGGAAGCAGTGGCCAAGATGGCCTTCGGCAACCGGGTGGGCTTCCAGTTTGCAAGAAAGCTTCCCGACGAGCTGCTCTTTAACCCCGTTTACGGCGGCTTTGTTCTGGAACTGTCCGGCAGTGCGAAGGCAAACGACAATGAAATTTTGGGCGTTACCCTGCTGCAGCCGGAGATCCTTTCCGCCGACGGCTCCGTCCGCCTGACCCTTGAGGAATTGCAGAAAGCCTATGAGGAAAAGCTGGAGCCTGTGTTCCGCTGCAACATCCCCTCCGGCGATGAAAAGATCCCTGCCTACAGCTACGAGGCAGAACACCGGGCGGCTCCTGCCATCAAGGTGGCTTCTCCCCGGGTGCTGATCCCCGTTTTTCCCGGCACCAACTGCGAATACGACACCCAGCGGGCCTTTGAGCGGGCGGGTGCAACCACCGATATTTTCGTCATCAACAACCTTTCCAGCAGCGCCATTGAGGAATCGGTGGAGGAATTTGCCCGTCGGATCCAGAAGGCGCAGATCATCATGATTCCCGGCGGCTTCTCCGGCGGCGACGAGCCCGACGGCTCCGGAAAGTTCATCACCGCTTTCTTTAGAAATCCCCGGATCAAGGATGGCGTCCATGAGCTTCTGAAAAATCGGGACGGCCTGATGCTGGGCATCTGCAACGGCTTCCAGGCGCTGGTCAAGCTGGGACTTGTCCCCTACGGCGAGATCGTGGAGATGACCCCCGATTCTCCTACTTTGACCTTTAACTCCATCGGCCGGCACCAGTCCCGGATGGTCACCACCCGCATCGCCTCCAACAAGTCCCCGTGGCTTGCCAATACTCAGGTAGGCGACTTCCACACCGTTCCCGTGTCCCACGGCGAAGGCCGGTTTGTGGCAAGCGAGGAGTGGATCCGGATGCTGGCGCAGAACGGACAGATCGCCACCCAGTATGTGGATCTGACCGGCGAGCCCACCTACGACATCCGCTATAATCCCAACCGTTCCGTGGCGGCCATTGAGGGCATCACCTCCCCTGACGGCCGGGTCTTGGGCAAGATGGCTCACAGCGAGCGCACCGGCGAAAACGTTGCCAAAAACATCGATGGCGACAAGGATCAGAAGATCTTCCGCAGCGGTGTGGAGTATTTCCGCTGATTCGGCTGATCGATCCGAAAAAACGTCCCGTCCGGAGAATTTCCGGGCGGGATTTTTCATATCTTTCAGAAGAAAACGGGAAAAGAAAGCACATCCGGTTCCCAATGGAACCGGATGTGCCCTTTGAAAAGCCCGTCCGGGGGGAGGAGCTTTCCTGCCGGACGGGATACAAACGCCTTTGCCATCTCTTCCGGCAGAAATAGGATGGCCGTTTCCTGTTTGAATTATACAGGACATCAGAAAAATTTTTCCGCCGGAACTGCGGCGGTCAACCCGGGTGCCGGTTCCGGTTCCCGGGCCTGATGCAGCAGAAGCTCCTGCCGGTAGGCGGAGAGGATGGCGTCCTCGAACTGCTTCCGGGCGGCGGGGGAGATGGGGTGGGCGATGTCCCGGAAAACGCCGTTTGCCTCCTTGCGGCTGGGCATGGCCACGAAAAGCCGTTCCGGCCCTTCGATGACCTTGATATCGTGGATGGCCAGTTCCCCGTCTACCGTGACGGAGACCACCGCCCGAAGACGGCCTTCCTGCAAAAGCCTGCGGATCTTGATATCGGTGATGTTCATGATGCATTCCTCCTTGCGCCTCTAGTTTGGGCGAAGGCGGCGTTCTTATGCGGCAGGCGGGGAGAAATTTTGGAAAAGCTGTGAATTTACTATGAAAACATCGGGTGCTTCTTGCTATTTTCTTCCGGATATGCTATGCTTAATTTAATCCTATTTTGGGAAATACGTTGCCTTTGGAGGTTTTTATGGACGTCTTTACAGAATATATGGTGAAAAAGCAGAAAAGCGGCAAGGATGTTTTTCTGCAGATCCTGTGCGGAGTGAGTGCTGCGGCAGTCATTGTCGTTGCGCTGCTTCTGATCCCGATTGTCACGCTGCAGTTTGGGCAGATCGGCTCCATGTACACCATGCTGGCTCCGCTGATCGCTCTGGGCGCCGGTTACGGGGCCTGGTACCTCATCTCTTCCATGAACGTGGAGTATGAGTACATCCTGACCAACGGCGAGATGGACGTGGACAAGATCGTTGCCCGCCGCAGACGCAAACGCATGATCACCGTGAACGCCCGGAAGTTCGAGGCGTTCGGCCCCTATAAGCCCCAGGAGCACACCGGAAAGGATTACGCCGGCCGGGTATACGCCTGCGTTTCTTCGGAGGATCCCGGCAACTACTACGCCGTCTTCAACCATGCCACCCTCGGGAAGACCCTGCTGGTCTTCACCCCCAACGACCGGGTGCTGGATGGGCTGCGTGGATTTATTCCGAGACAGGTAGGTGGTACAACTGTTTACGGGAATCGACCTGATAAAGATTGAACGAATTGAAAAAAGCATCCGAAGCCCTCGTTTTTTAGCGAGGGTTTTTTCGGCGGAAGAAAACGCTTTTTTCGCCTCCCGGGGGATGCGTGCGGAGACCATCGCCGCTTCCTATGCGGCGAAGGAGGCCTTCGGAAAGGCGTTGGGGACGGGGGTCCGGGGGTTCGCCTTCAAAGAGGTAGCGGTTTTGCGGGATCCGCTGGGAGCGCCCTATTTTGCTTTATCCGGAAACGCCGCCCGGATCGCAGAGGAACGGGGGCTTCGGTTCTCCCTCTCCCTGACCCATACGGAAGAGCTGGCGGCGGCATTTGTGATAGCTTGGAAGGAGGAAGGAAGATGAAGATCCTGACGGCTTCGGCCATGAAGATCGCAGAAGGTGCGGCAGTCGCCCAGGGCGGCAGCTATCTGGAGCTGATGGAGCAGGCGGGGGCCGGTGCGGCAGAGGGCATCTTGACCCTTGTTGACCCGGCGGAGCGGGAGACCTTGATCCTATGCGGCAAAGGGAACAACGGCGGCGACGGGCTGGTCGTGGCACGCCACTTAGCAAAAGCCGGCGGAAAAGTCACGGTGCTCCTTCTGATGGGGCGGGAGTTGAGCCCTCTTTCCCGGTCGAACCTCTTTTTACTCGAGGGACTGCCGGTGAAGGTGCTGGATGCAGAAGCTCTGTCGGAAGCGGAACGGCTGGAGCTGTTCCGGAGGGCGGGGGTCTTTGTGGATGCCGTTTTCGGCACCGGCTTTTCCGGGGAGCTTCCGGAGAAGATCCGGGAAGCGATGGCGCTCGCAAACCGCAGCGCCGGCTTGAAGATCGCCATGGATCTGTCTTCGGGGCTCAACTGCGACACGGGAGCTTTCGATCCGGATACCTTCCGGGCGGACGTGACCTATACCTTCGGGGCGAAGAAGCCTGCTCATGTGCTCAAAAGCTCCCGGGCGCTCTGCGGACGGGTGGAGGTCGTGGACATCGGCATCTCTCCGGCCCACCTGGATGCTTCCCCGGAAGGAATCACCATGCTCAGCCGGGAGCTGGCGGCCCAGTGCCTTCCGAAGCGGTGGGAGGACTCCAATAAAGGCGATTACGGAAAGCTCCTGAATTTAGGCGGCTGCCGGGATATGACGGGAGCGGTGCTTCTTTCGTCGGAGGCGGCGCTGCGCTGCGGTGTGGGGCTTTTGCGGGTAGCTTCGGTGAAGGAGGTCGTCGGTCTGGTCGGCGGACGGCTGCCGGAGTGCATCCATACGGTCCTTCCGGAAACGGAGGACGGCGTTCTTTCCGTGGATGCGGCGGAGAAGCTGAAAGGGTATTTGGACTGGGCGACGGCAGCCCTCTTCGGCTGCGGGCTTTCGGTGACGGAGGACACGAAGCTCCTGGCGGAAGCGGTCATCGAAGGCTGTGAAAAGCCGCTGGTCATCGACGCCGACGGCCTAAACTGCGTGGCGGCGGATCCGGAGGTGCTGAAAAAGCGCGCTGGCCCCACGGTACTCACCCCTCACATCAAGGAAATGTCCCGGCTGACGGGGCTTCCGGTGGACGTGGTCAAGGCAAGGCGCTTTGACGTGGCGGGGCAGTTTGCGGCAAAATACGGCGTGACCGTGGTGCTCAAGGACTCGAACACCGTGATCGCCTCCTCCGATGGGCGGCGTTATTTAAGCGACAACGGTAATGCCGGCATGGCAAAAGGCGGCAGCGGCGACGTTTTAGCCGGGATCATCGCCTCTTTGCTGGCGCAGGGGGCGTCCCCTCTGCAGGCGGCGGTGGCGGGAGTTTTCCTCCATGCTTCCGCTGGGGATTTGGCGGAACAGAACCTGACCCAGTACGCCATGCTCCCTTCGGATCTCATCGGGGAGTTGCCTTATGCGTTCCGGGCGCTGATCTGAAAAGGCAGATCAAAGAAAATTTGTATAAGGAGCCCTCTTCCGGCGGGTTTGCTGGAAGGGGGCTTTTGCATATCCGGGAAAACGCGCCATATAATAGAAAGGAAAAGGGGAGATTCGAATGAGAAAAGCGTGGGTGCGGCCGGCGGCGGGGATCCTGGCAGCTCTTTGCCTTTCCGGCTGCGGGAGGCCGGCGGAAACGGTGACGCCGGAATCGGCGGCTCAGGCGGCGGGGCAGAGCTTCGACGTTTCCGCTGTCATCAAAATGGGCGGCGTGGAGGCGGAAGCCGACCTGAATCGGACAGAGGAAGGGGTCTGCACCTTTCAGTTCCGGAAGCCGGAGGCGTTAAGCGGCATGACCGTCGCCCTTGACCGGGACACCATCCGGCTCTCCTATCTGGGGCTAAGCGTGGAGGCGGACAGCGAAAAAGTCTTGAGCAGCAGCGTGACCAAAGCCATCGTCTCCGCCATCAATGCGGCGTCGGAGCCGAACGGGATCACCGTAGGCGTTGAGGGAAGCGCCATCCGGATCGACGGGGAAACGGAGGCAGGGGAGTTCACCCTGCAGCTGGATCAGAAGGAGCAATCCATGCTGACCTTGTCCATCCCCAATCTGGATCTGGAATGTCATTTTAGCAGCGGACAGTAAAAGCGGCCCGGCGGAAGAAAATCTGCCGGGCCGCTTTTGCACCAAAAAACCGGGTCAAAAAAGGAACAAAAAGGGAAAGGGAGGGGTGCGGATGAGAAGAAAAAGGGTTTGGCTGTGGGCGCTTTTGGGGGCCGCTTTTTTGTGGGCGGGGCGCTCCGGGAAAATCCCGGCGGCGGAACAGATCTGGAAGCTCCTTCGACCCTTTTTGGTCGGAGGATGTTTTGCTGTTTTGCTGAATGTGCCCCTGAAGTTTTTGGAAAAACGAATCCTTCTTGGGAAAAAGGGACAGCGGGCGATTTGTTTGGCGCTCAGTTTCCTGCTGCTGGGAGGAGCGGCGGCAGGGCTGGGGGCGGTGGTGATCCCGCCTCTTAAAAAAAGTGGGGTAACTCTGATGGAAAACCTTCCCGGCTATCGGGAAACGCTGGAAGGCTGGGTCTCCGGCGGGCTTGAAAGAATGGGGATGAAGCAACTGGAGGAAGGTTGGGACGCTTTGTTTTCGGAGGGCTCCATTCTGATTGAAAAGGCCATGGGGTCAGCGGCGGCCATGGCCGGCGGGCTGGCGGAACGGCTTTTTTCGCTGGGGGTGGGATTGGTGTTTTCCGGGTATCTGCTGGCGAAAAAGGAAGGGCTCTGCCGGGGGATCCGGCGGGTGCTCCTGGCCTTTCTGGAGCGGGAGGAGGCGGAATACCTGATTCGGGTAGGGCAGGAGATCGCCCGGAGCTTTTCCGCCTTCGTCACCGGGCAGTTGGCGGAGGCGGCGATTTTAGGCGGGCTCTGCTTTCTGGGAATGGCGCTTTTTCGGATGCCGTATGCGGCGCTTGTTTCGACCGTAGTGGGGGTCACGGCGCTGGTGCCGGTATTCGGGGCGTTTGCGGGAGGGGCGTTAGGGGGGCTTTTGCTTTTTCTGGCGGAGCCGAAAGCGGCGGTATGGTTCCTGGTGTTTCTGATTTTGCTCCAGCAGGTGGAAACCAATTTTATTTATCCGAAGGTAGTGGGAGGATCGGTGGGGCTGCCGGGGATCTGGGTGCTGGCGGCGGTAGCCATCGGGGGGAGCGCCTTCGGTGCGGCGGGGGGGTTTCTTGGGATCCCGCTGGCCGCAGCGGGGTACGGGTTATTTCGGGAAGAGGTAGAGAGAAGGCTGGGAGGAAAGGCAGACGACCCGGGTAAGAAGTCATGAGCTTTTGCGGCTTTTCGGGAGCCGATGAAGCTCTTCCCGCCGAGGTCTTTTGCGTACAGATTCGGAACTTTTCTCTTCTGTATTCTCCGAAATTTTTCATACCTCCGTGAGAACCTTCAAACCGAAGTCGCTCTTCGAAGCTTTGAAACGTAAAATAGAAACCCACGGATCTGCCTATGACTTATCCGCATCTCTCATGCCTTTGCCGAAGTCTTCCAGTTAAAGCGAGGACGGAAGGCTTGTGAGGTATGGTTTTAAAGAGGCGGACGGTACGATGCAGGGGGCGGTTTGAAGTGATGGGGAGCGGTTTCGAATCGGGGAGGAGGAAGGAAACCCCGCTGCCGGGGCGGGCAGCGGGGAAGAGGGGCTGGTCTGCTTCATGGAAGCGGACATCGGGCGCCCGTTGGAATACGGGCTGGAGCTGTTTGGGGGGAAATGGAAATACCGGGCGGGTGATCTGTGTGCTGAATGAAAAAGGTACGCTGCGGTACAGCGGGATCCTGAAAGAGATTGACGGATTGCGGTTCTTGCCGCCACGCTGAAAGAGCTGATCCGGGACGACCTTATTTTCCGCCGGCAGTACGACGAGATCCCGCCGAGGGTGGAATACGCTCTGACCGACAAGGGAAAATCGGCCGTTCCGATCTTGCGGAGCATTTGCCAATAGGCGGACCTTTTCCAGAAAGAAAGCAGCGGCAACTCGATGACCCAGTGCCAGAAATGCAATTTTAACCGGTGAAAGTGCAGATGCGGCCGCTGGACGCACGGAAACTTTTCGCTGCCAGTGGAGAAGCAGGAGCCCCAAAAGGTTGAAAATAGATCTGAATGAGAGATGGATTTGACAAAAGTGTATGTTCAAAAAAAGAAAGCAGGTAAAACTTTAGTTTTTTGAGGGCGCTCTATCATGATTTTTAGAAGTGACCGGGAACTAGTTGCCTTTTCGGCGGGGAATGGGGTACAATGAAAGCGCAAGGGAGAGCAATTGACTCTTCCATTCTTAAAAACTACATCAGGAGGGAAAACATGAAAGAGAAACTGAACATCGGCGTAATCGGCCAGGGCGGCCGGGGCTTTGGTCTGCTGAAAGAGATCATCCTTCCCAGAGAAGACATCAACGTGCTGGCGGTCTGCGATCTGTATGAGGATCGGCGGGAAGCCAGCGCAAAGGCTGTGAAAGAGGCAAAGGGCAACGATCCCCTCTGCACGGCGGATTATCACGAAGTGCTGGCCATGAAGGAGATTGATGCAGTGGTCGTCCCCACTTCCTGGGCGGATCATCTGTGCATCGCCATCGATGCCATGAAGGCGGGCAAGTATGTGGCTACCGAGGTGGGCGGCGCTTACTCCATCGACGAGTGCTGGGAGTTGGTGCGGACCCACGAGGAGACCGGCGTTCCCTGCATGATGCTGGAGAACTGCTGCTACGGCCGGGATGAGCTGATGGTGCTCAATATGGTAAAGAAAGGGCTGTTCGGCGACATCGTTCACTGCCAGGGCGGCTACCGCCACGATCTGCGGGACGAGGTCGCTTTTGGACGGGAGAACCGGCACTACCGGCTGGTCAACTATATGAACCGGAACTGTGAGAACTACCCCACTCATGAGCTGGGGCCGATTGCAAAGGTCCTCAACATCAACCGGGGCAACCGGATGGTCACGCTGAATTCGGTTTCTTCCAAGGCCGTGGGACTTCACGATTTCCTGATGCGGGAAAAGGGGCCGGATTATGATCTGACCTCCGTTGAGTGGACCCAGGGCGACGTGGTGACCACCATCATCAAGTGCGCCCATGGCGAGACCATCGTGCTGACGCTGGATACGACTCTGCCCCGCTGGTATACCCGCGGCTTCCATGTACAGGGCACCCGGGGAATATACGAGATGGACAACGGCTCCGTTTTCCTGGAGAACGAGCATGAGGATCATTTCGCCTGGAAGGAACATTGGGGAAATGCGGAGGAGTACTACGAGAAGTATGACCATCCCATCTGGAAGCAGTATCTGAGCGAAGGCGTCACCGGCGGTCACGACGGCATTGACTGGCTGGTGTTCAGCGCTTTCTTTGACGCAGTGAAGAGAGGCGTCCAGACCCCTATCGATGTGTACGATATGGCTTCTTGGATGAGCATCACGCCTTTGTCCGGTCAGTCCATCGCCATGGGCGGCGCTCCGGTAGCGATCCCGGATTTCACCAACGGCCGTTGGATCAACCGGGAACCCGTTGTCGAGGGACATTACTGCCTGGATAAGGTTTGCGAATAAAGCGATAAGAAAAAAGAGTGCCCCGGGAATCTGGGGCACTCTTTTTTTGGCTCCTGAAAGAACGGTTAATTTTTTTATGTAAGCATGATTTTTTTTGTAAGAAATGCAGAAAGCGAGAAAACCCCTTGACAAAGGGAGCGAAAGGGGATATAATAACAAAGCTGTCGCGAAACGGGTCGAAAGATCCGGCCGGGCCTCGAA
>ERZ827363.1405-NODE-1405-length-23568-cov-6.210777_pt1 | contig 23568 bp, 21 predicted proteins | sample MGYA00519776_ERZ827363 | MGnify/ENA primary metagenome ERZ827363 (study PRJEB31778, sample SAMEA3449288) | human gut metagenome | biome: human gut; feature: human-associated habitat; material: faeces | place: United Kingdom | collected 2010/2012 ...
CGCAGTTGGTTAGCGCGTCAGATTGTGGCTCTGAAGGCCGTGGGTTCGAATCCCACTACCCACCCCACTTATACACTGGGCTATCGCCAAGTGGTAAGGCACAGGACTTTGACTCCTGCATTCCGATGGTTCGAATCCATCTAGCCCAACCATTTTCCTGCAACTGATATTGGGGTGTCGCCAAGCGGTAAGGCAGTAGATTCTGGCTCTACCATTCCGAGGGTTCGAATCCTTCCACCCCAACCAAAGCTGGGCGCTGACTTCAAAAGTTCGGCGCCCACCGCTTTTGCGGGAAACCTTCTTTTATTGAATATTGGGGTGTCGCCAAGTGGTAAGGCATCAGATTCTGGCTCTGACATTCCGAGGGTTCGAATCCTTCCACCCCAACCATAAAGAGGCTATAAAAAAGATATAGCCCGTGAAAACCCCGATATAATCGGGGTTTTCACCGTTTTATACGGCAAAATTTCAGTGACCGATTTTGTAGATGTAAATCGGTCGTTTTCCCTTTATGTAAGGTTTTGAACTCTCACACAACCGAATAATGATACGCAAGGCAGATAGAAAGCAAAAATCTATCTGCCTTTTTTATTACCCTAAAAAGGAGAAATCAGATATGCTACAGAAAGAATTAGCTAAACGCCTCAAAGCTCGGTACGACACCAAGATGGACGGCAACGAATGGATGGAAGTATCCTCGGACGGCATCCCCCTCTGCCGGATAAAATACAACGGTCAATTTCTAAGCAACGCCGACCAAAACCTCTCGGATGAATACCGCAGTAAAATTGCAGACATTCAGGATGAGATTTCTACGGTGCGGGAATATGTCGGCCTGTACGAACACGCACCGCAGATGAAGGTAGCGGATGTTTCGGAGTACCGACAGCTCGCCGCCTTCGGAGATACTGTATTGGCGGCCAAGCACAGCGAAAACCACGGTTTTGAATTTGTTACTTGGAAACAGAACGCAGACGGCCGTGCGGTGTTTTGGGGAGATTACTCGCCGAACTATGAATACGCCAAGGAGTCCTTTGCCGTGCGCTCAGGGCTGATCCCCGAAAGCCGCCTGTTCTCCGAGCAGGAATCCCCCATCCCAAAAAACCCCATAACCACGCCATCCGTTCAATTTTTGCTGCCAATGTGTTACCAATAAAAACTGAATCAAAACAGAAATTCCGCCCTCAAAGAAGAGCGGAATTTCCATTTTTCAGCGTTTTCTCACTTGTCCTTCCCCATCCGGATAATCTCATCGTTACTGTATCCGAAGGTCTTTTTCAGAATGTCGTAATACTTCCGGTATTCCGAATATTCCCCCTTGCCGCCTTGGTACGCCTCCTTCCATTTCTTTTTCACGGTCTTTTCCAGATAGTCCTCCGGGTCTGCTTCCGGATCCCACTGGGCCAGCAGCCGGGAAAGCTCCCGCACCTGGCTGTCGTTCAGGCTCTCACTGTCCCAGAACGCCTCCTTCAAATCCGCCCGAAGGCGGGATTTGACAGCGCTGTCCACGCTCTTGGGGTCCTTTCCGCTTGCTTCCAGCGCCTTCCGGATGGTCTCAACCGATGCAGAATCCCCGTTCCGCACTGCCTGATAAAGGTTGCCGTAGCTGTACTCCACCTTTCCGCCGGGCCAGTAGTCCGAGCCGATTGTATCACTTGCCGCCTTGTCCTGCAAGGACTTTGCCTGCTCCGCCGCACTCTGCCACCTGCCGCTCTCAGCATATTCCGTCGGCGCGGAAGCGGCCACCAGGTCCCTGGTCTCCTCTACCGGGGCTTTCAGGGAAAATTTGCTGTTTACCCTGCGATTCTCCGCGCCTGTGCCAGGAGTTCCTCCCCTGTTGCCTTCGGATGCTCCTGCATATAATGAATCATGTCCAGATACTGTTTCTCTCCGTCCAGTATCAGAAAGATTTGTGCGCTGATTCCACGGCGCACTTTGAATACTTCCATTCCATCTATCAAAGCTTGTTCGATTTCCGTCAGTTTCATTTTTAATACCCTCCATCCAAATGCGGAATTTTGCATATTGTTCCGCCGCCTTCTTCCCGCCGACTGCATACAGCGGCGTGGCTTCATGGTAGGCGTAAAGGTATTCGCCTTTTAATCGAACGGATCGATCTCCTCGCTCTCGGTGTTCTCGGAGGAATTCTTCCCGTCGTACGGTTGATCCCACTTCGGAGCGTACTTCGCTACCCACTCCCTGGCGATTCTGTCGGCTTCTTCCGGTGTCAGAGGCTTGGTCGGTCTGGGCAGAAGTTCCCCTGAAAGTCCCAGCGCCCTCGCTTTCCGTTTGGTTTCTTCTGACAATGTCACTATTTTCATCCTCCTTCAAAGAATACTTCCCTGCGCCCAGTGTATCACGCCCGGCCTTGTCCTGCAAGGCTTTTGTTTCCCTCGCCGCCGCCTTCAGGGCCGCCTCCAGCTTTCCCTCTGCCGTTTCCAGCCGTTTTCTCTCTTTTCCGGTCACTTTGTCGATGAACGACCGGATGGCGTCTCTCATCTTCTGCAGCAAAGTCCGGTCGCTGCGGTGCTGCTCGATGAACCGGTCCAAGACCTCTCCGCCGTCCATCAGAAGTCCCGCCTGATCGTTTGCGACTTCGTTCATGGCCTCCTCGTAGGTGACGTTTACCCCCAGCTTGGCGTATTGGGCGGCCTTGTCCCGTACCTCCTGCTCCCGACCCTCCAGAATGCTCTCCCGGAATCTCCGGTATTCCTCCGGCGCCAGCTCCTGTAGACGGTGGCCGAACTCATGCCCTGCGATAGCCAGGACGGGATTGGGGTTATCCTTTTCAATCAGGATCGTGTCGCCGCTGATCTGGGCGTTTGCCGTCCCGCCCCGGACGCTGTCCGTAAACTGAACCCGCAGGCCCAAGGCTTTCGCCGTCTCGTTTATCTGCTCTGCCGTTTCTGCGGAAAGATAGGTGCGGTTTTCTTCGTTTACATCCACCCGGCTGCGCCCGCTCCTCACAGCTTCGTTTACGAAATCGTCGTAGACTAAGCCGCTGTCCTCTCCGGCAAGGGAGGCAAACTTCACCTTTTCCTGATCGTTTCTGAGGGAGATTGCTGCGTCGTTCTGCCCCGAAGCCCACGCCCGGTAGGCGGCGTCCCCGCTTAGAGCGCTTTTAAATTCCTCCGGCACGGTTTCCATCGGGCTGTCGGCAAGGCCATAGGTGTAGCAGGCAAGAAACGCCGGACGAATCCCTGCCTCCTCCCCATTGCTTTTTTCCAGCGTGTATTCATAGGCTTTCCGCCCGTTTTCTCCCGGCCGCTCCGCCAGCTCACCTTGTTCGATTCCATCGACAAGCCACTCGACTACGAAAAAATATTGAAGGAGAACATTGTATGGGGAACCTACGGTGAGGTGCTTACTAAGAAAACGCTGAACTCGAAAGCCAAGCAATACCCCGATGAGGTCGGCAGCAAGGCAGACTTTATCAAGACACACTGGCTCGGCAGACGGACTGCGGACTGCATCGGACTGATTAAGGACTACGGCCGGTACGACTGTGAAAGCGGCAGTATCGCATACGGTACAAACGGTATGCCCGATATCGGTGCGGACACCATGTACGAAAATGCAACGGAGAAAGGCACGATCGATACGCTCCCCGAAACGCCGGGTCTGGCTCTCTGGCATGAGGGTCACATCGGGATATATATCGGGAACGGTCAGGTCATCCATGCCGCCAATACCAACGACGGCGTGATTCTGTCCGAGGTCAGCGGCAGCGGCTTCACCCGCTGGCTCAAGATTCCGTATATCTCCTATGATGAAAATTTGGAATAAAAACCGACCGTGCGGTAGGAGCTCTCCTGCCACACGGAACACCGGTAGATTTTTTCATGGATTGGTGGTATAATCAATTTAATAGATCAGAGCTTTCCAACCTTCAGAAACCGAAACTACAGAGAACATAAAATTTTTAAGCCGATGCAATAAACTGCCCGCTTCGCGCATTACCCGGATGACAGGAGATAGAAGCCTATGCTCAGTATGCTGATGACAACTGAATATTATGCCCCGGCAGAGGAACGGCAGCAGCTGCAGCAGTTGCTTCTCGGCGTTGCCCAAGGTGAAAGTGCGGCACTGGCAGAGTTGTATCAGAGCACAAAAACGGCTGTGTATGGTATGGCGTTGTCGTACCTCAAAAACGCGCACGATGCCCAGGATCTGACCCAGGATGTCTATGTGCAGGTGTGGAACTGCGCGGAGCAGTACCGGCCCGCCGGGTCACCCATGGGCTGGCTGCTGACCGTATGCAGGAACCTGTGCCTGATGCGTCTGCGGCGCGAAAAGAACAATGCCGCCCTCAGTGAGGAGGAATGGGACGCCATTCCTGCGCAGGAGTGCGGACTGGATGCCGATGAGCGCATTCTGCTGCAGTATGCGCTGGCCGCTCTCAGTGATGAGGAACGGCGCATTGTGCTGCTCCATGCGGCCACAGGCATGAAGCATCGGGAAATCGCAGCGCTGCTGGAGCTGACGCTTCCCACCGTCCTGTCAAAATATCACAGAGCATTGAAAAAGATGCGAGTTATTCTGGAAGGAGATGACGCCCGATGACTAACGAAAAAATGGAGCAGAGGTTGACCGCGGCCCTTGAAAAGACTGCGCCGGACGATGTGAGCGGCGTTCTCTCCCGCTGTGAAGTGCGGAAAGGAACGGTGATCAATATGACAACAAGAAAACCGGCAAGGAAAAGATGGCCGGCACTCGTCGCTGCCTGCCTTGCGGTGATGCTGCTGGGCGGCGGAGGACTGTTCTATCAGCAGGTGAATGCAGTGGCGTCCGTGGTGTCGCTGGATGTAAACCCCAGCATCGAGCTGAAGGTCAGCAGGAGCGAAAAGGTACTGGCCTGCGCGCCGCTCAATGACGATGCAAAGACGATCCTTGCGGATATGGGAGACGGGGCAGATCTCAAGGGCGCCAAGCTGGATGTGGCGGTGAACGCCATTGTAGGCAGCCTTGTGCGCAACGGCTATCTCAACAGCATTTCCTCCGCTATTATGATCTCGGTGGAGGACAAGGATACCGCCCGTGCGGAAAAGCTCCAGCGGGAGCTGACCATTGCCGTGGACGGCATTTTGCAGACAAGCGACGCAAAGGCATCGGTCCTGACGCAGACACTGACGCAGGATGCGGCTCGGGAGCAGCAAGCGCAGGAAAACAGCATTTCCACCGGGAAGGCGGCGCTGGTGAACCGCGTCCTTGCCATCAACCCGGAGCTGCAGTTTGATGCGCTGGCGAAGTTCTCCGTGGAGGAGCTGAAGGATCTGACGGAGGCGGGCGCGCCCGCTATGCCCATCGGTAAAGACAAGGCGATGGACATTGCTGTGGCGGAGTTTGGCAAGACGTCTACAGCGGAGATATTGCACAGTGAAGTCGATCCGAAGCTGGACGAATCCCCGGCACATTATGAGGTGGAGATCACAGGCCGGAACGGCGAGGAGATAGAGTATAAGATCGACGCCTACTCCGGCGCAGTTATAGCGGTCAAGCCGGAGATGGCGGATGATGAAGCGTCTGAGGCTCAGCCTGCAAAGCCCGCACAGCCCGGAACGGCGCAGGATATTGGCCACGCTAAGGCAAAATCCATTGCTCTGAACCATGCCGGTGTGGATGCGAACACGGTCTATGATATGAATATTGAAATGGATACAGAGAACGGTGCAATCGTTTATGAAGTCGAGTTCAAGTCCGGCAATAAAGAGTACGATTATGAAATTGATGCAGCCACCGGGGCAATCCTCAAGCACGAGGCGGAAGTGGACGATTGATAACAAAGTCAATATGACTTTCAGCAAAAAAACTGTTTGTTAAACTGAATAAAGCCCATACATAGCCGCTTGGTTTTCATTTGAGAATCAGGCGGCTTTTTCTGTTTTCGGAGGTGATGAAAAATATGTTTGCAAAGCACAGAAAAATGAAATTTGAAGAAAGGAAAGGTCAATATGGATAAAAACAACATCCGGCAGCTTGCCGATTACGCTATCAACGAGTGCTGCGACCATTCGGAGGATTGCTATTGGACGATCTCCTATGACGAGCTGTATTATCACTTCGGCGCGGAGGTCACCGACACCAACGAAAACGGCAGACTACTCGAAGAAGAATTACGGCAGAGAGAAGAAATCAACGAACTCATTATGACCGAGGACAGTATTGAGATGACCTGCCACCTGCAATACTGTCATAACTGCCAAGGGAATCCATCAACCGCCTTGACTTCGGAAAGAAATACTGCAGAAACTCACCTGCCGTAGAGGAAATCGTTCTGCAAAGGGCTGTGATGGCGGCGATCATGGAAACCTCCAACCAAAACGCCGAGGTGCTGCGAACGCTGAAGCTGCATATCGGCATGGGCTTAGAGGGAGAGAAAAGCGAGGATAACAGGATTGACCTTCAGGTGCGGATCGCCGAGATCGACGCCGAATTCCGAAAAATGCTCGACCGAGTATCCACCGACACCATCGAAGCCTTTGATGAGGAAACCGCAACTCGGCTCATGAATGAAAAAAGCCGTCTGCAACAGCAGCTCGACAGCATAGCTGACGCAGCGCAGCGGCGTCAAAACGCAAAATCCCGACTCGATGACATCTACACGATACTCGACGGCATAAAGAACCGCCCGATGGAATACGATGACCAAATCGTCCGCCAACTGCTTGAATGCATAGTGGTGGACTCCAAAGAACAGATTACCGTAATATTCAAAGGCGGTCTTAAATCGGTGCAGCCGCTGACCGAATGACAGCGGCTCACCTCCGCCCCTAACCTTGAAAGATCAAGATTTTTCGTAAGGGAACAAATACTACCCCAAAAAAGGCGAAAAAATCTTTTTTATAGTCCTACCACAAAACACACAGGTGCGAACTCTTTTGGTTTTAAAATGTATTCGGCCTGACAAAAAACTGCCGCAGAGGTAATTGTCCTCTACGGCAGTTTTCTTATGCGCCGGTGCAGCTCTCAGCCTTTGTAATTGTCCTTAAGACACCGGTTCCTTCAACAGCAAGAACACTTCTGATGCCGGATGTTTAACCAGATGCAGCCGGTACAATCCAGATCATCGGCAGGGACAGCTTCCTTAATCTCGAATTCTTCTGCTAGCCACTTAAGCACATAATCAAGGCAATACGAGCCAAAGCCAATGTGGTATTTCCGGTCCGTTGGATTGACATCGAGCATCCTCATTGAACCTTCTCCAATCCTGTGCTATCCTTTTCTTGAAATAGCCGACCGATCTTCTCCCATATGAAAGGAAATTCCTGCCATACTGAAACAACTCAAATGCTTCCAATCCGTTGTCCGATTAAACAGCTTTTCCAAAGCGGCAGAAGAAAATTACATCTCCCATCCGCCATCTTCTCTTAGCAGATACAGGCGTTGAAGCGAGAACTGGGCTTCCAGCTTCCGGAGTGTAAAAACCGCACTTTGCCCTGACGCCCGCCGGCGAATACTTTTACCGAAAAAGCCTGATCCTGACGGCAGACTATAAGCGGATGAGCAGAGAAGCTGCCAAGATCGCCAAAGGCAACCGAGCAAGCCCCAAAATCGGCTACCTGCGCTGCTATACCGGGGCGGATCCCCAGCACAACGCTGCTGATGAAATATTGACGGACTGCCGGGGGCAAAGGAAGCAGGTGTGATCTTCGGAACCGGCACCTGGGACAAGGGCGACGTATACCGCCATCCTTCCCTCGAACAGGCTTGCGAAATGGGAAAGGAGCTTTAATATGTCAATTTTCATCGCATTTTACTCCCATGCGTGAGAAAATTACTTCGACGGCGGCACTACGGCAAGCCGCTTCTACGGTCAGCTGAAACCGGAAGCATAACCGTTACCCTTCCAGCAAATCCTCATATCGGGTCAGATACCGGTCACAAAGACCCCTGATCTCCTCCGCTTCCCAGTAAGCGTTGGGATCCCGGATGGCGACCACCGTGAACCCCGCTTTCTTTGCCGTGCGGATCCCGACCAGCGCATCTTCAAAGACCACACACTCCGATACGGGAAGCCCCAGCTTTTCCGCTGCCTTCAGGTAGACATCCGGGTGACTCTTCCCCGCTCCCACATCGTCGCAGGAAAGCACAAATTCAAAATAAGACAGCAGCCCCAGCCGCTCCAGCACGATCTTCGCCGAAGAGATCCGGGTGGCTGTTGCCACGCACATCCGGATTCCTGCCGCCCGGGCGGCGTCTAAGATCTTCCGGATCCCCGGCATCGCCTGAATGGTGGAAGCATAACACTTGTCCACTTCCCTGTAATAAAGCTCCGTAAACGCTGAAAAATCCCTGCACTGGATCCCGTACTCCTTCTCGAAAAACTCCTTCATTTCCGGAACGGTCATCCAGCAGACCTTCGCATCCAGATCCGGCTCCTTCGCCGTTTTCCCTTCTGCCTTTAAAATCATGCTTCCCAGATGGTACCACATTCCCATGGAGTCCACCAGTGTTCCATCCATATCAAAAAGGATGCCCTTGCAATCCATCGTATTCCCCCAATCGGTTTCTCTTATCCAGTATAGCAGACCCTTCCCCTTGCTGCAAGGATGGATCCCGAAAAATTCCGGTCGATTCTTTGTAAATTCCCCTTTCTTACATGATTTCGTCTTTCCGGGAAAAACTAGAAGTATCTTGTAAGAAAGGACCGATCCCATGAAAAACCGCATCGTCCTCATCCGCCAAACCGCCGTCACCCTGCTTTTAAACCTTCTGGTGCTTGCGGCCTTGTCGTTTCTCTACCCCTCCCCCGCCGCCGAAGCCCTTTCCAAAAACGGCTCCACCGGTGCCGAAGTAAAAGCCATTCAGGAAACCCTAAAAGACCGTGGCCTCTATTCCGGCAGCATCGACGGCATTTACGGAGCCGGCACCCAAGCCGCCGTCAAAAAGTTCCAGAAACAGCAAGGTCTAACCGCCGACGGCATCGCCGGCCCCCTGACCTTAAAGCGGCTGGGCGTCAGCGTAGGCGCCATCCCGGAAGCCAATGAGGCAAACGTGAACCTCTTGGCCCGGATCATCTCCGCCGAGGCCCGGGGTGAGCCCTATTCCGGCCAGGTGGCCGTGGGGGCGGTGATCCTGAACCGGGTGGAGCACCCATCCTTCCCCGACACCCTCTCCGGCGTGATCTACCAGCCCGGCGCCTTTACCGCCATCACCGACGGCCAGTTTAACGAATCCGTTGCCGAATCCGCCTACCGTGCCGCACGGGACGCCTTGAACGGCACCGATCCCTCCGGCGGAGCCATCTACTACTATAACCCCGACCGCGCCATCAGCCAGTGGATCCGCACCCGCCCGGTCATTAAACGCATCGGGAAGCACCTGTTCTGCTCCTAAAATTTAAGAAAGTCTTCACTCCTCCTTTCCGGAATCTTATTGCTTTTTCCTCCGTTTTCTGCTAAAATGAAGCTGCTCCGAGAAAAAATTGAAGGAAAAAGCTCTGCTGCATCGTTTTTTTATATGACAAAACCCTGTCCACAGGAGGTTACCTATGAAGACGTTTCTGAATCTTTGTACCGATCTGGCGTGGGGAATTCAATGTGTCCTCCTCATCTACGCCATTTATAACGTGATCCTTGCCCTCCCCTTTTTCCGGAAGGACAAGCCTATGAAACACTTTGCCCCGCAGAAGCGCTTTGCCGTCCTCGTCGCCGCCCGGAACGAAGAATCCGTCATCGGCAGCCTGGTGGAAAGCCTTCTTGCCCAGGACTATCCAAAAGAGCTCTTCGACGTCTATGTAATCCCCAACAACTGCTCCGATGACACCGCCGAAGCAGCCCGCCGTGCAGGCGCATGGATTCTCACCTGCACCGCCCCCGTCAAGTGCAAAGGCGACGCCCTCTCCTTCGCTTTCGACTATTTTGAAAAGAAGGGGAACCCTTACGACGCTTTCTGCATTTTTGATGCGGACAATCTGGTCGACCGGAACTTTTTGCGCTCCATGAACGACGCCTTCTGCAGCGGCGCAAAAGCCGCCCAGGGCCGCCGGGACAGCAAAAACCCCTACGACTCTCCTTTGACCGGCAGCTATTCCATCTACTACTGGATGATCAGCCGCTTTTATAATCACCCCCGCTCCCTCTGGAACCTGTCCGCTGTCATCAACGGCTGCGGCTTCGCCGTAAGCGCCGGGCTTTTAAAAGAAACAGGCGGCTTCCACACCAAGACCCTGACCGAAGATCTGGAATTCACCACCCAGTGCATCCTCCGGGATCAGAAAGTCGCATGGGTCCCGGAAGCGGTCTTCTACGACGAATCCCCGCTGCAGTTCTCCCCCTCCTGGAAGCAGCGCCGCCGCTGGTCCACCGGCGTCTTCCAGTGCCTGCGACTCTACGGCCCACGGCTTTTGGGAAAACTCATCCGGGAGCGGAAGCTCCTTTGCCTTGACCAGTTTCTCTTTCTGACCGCACCCTTGATGCAGATTCTGTCCCTGGTTCCGGCGGCGCTGGCGGTTCTTCTTTTCCTTCTCTCCCCCGGCCGCCCCACTGCAGCCTTCCTCCTGCCCCTGCTTCTCCCCCTTCTCCGGGGTACCTTACTCTCCGTCGCCATTACCCTTCTGGGCGGGAGCTTCATCGTCCTTCTGGAGAAACGGCCCTTCCGAAAGCTCTGGAAAGCCGTCCTCTATTACTGGATCTTTCTGGCCAGCTGGATCCCCATCAACGTGGTCTGCCTCTTCCGCCGCTCCACCACCTGGACGGAGATCAAGCACACCCGCAGCATCCCCCTCCGGGAGATCTCCTCCGCCAAATGATACCCGGCGCCCTGCCGCAAAAACGGCAGACCGCCCGTTCCACTGCTCTTCATAAGCCGCAAGAAGCTCAGAAAGCCCCATTTTTGCGGTTCCTCAGCCTTACCTCGCAGCTCTTGCCCTCCTCTCCCGTCGATCATCCAAAAACGCCGGCAAGTCGGTTTTTCCCGCATTGCCGGCGTTTTTTCACCTTTCCACGGAGCAGATCTTCTTCCCGGCCCCGATTACCTATTTTTTGCACAAAACGTCTTCCCTCCGCCCTTGCAATCCTCTCTGAAATCTGTTAAAATAGAATCAATACGAATTTTTGACCGAAAGGAGGAATGACTCCGTGCGATCCATGCCCGCACTTTGCCGTGCAGCCGACCGCAAGGTTCTCTTCGCCATCCAGCGGCATTGCCGTTGCCACGCAGGCGACCGGATCTTCCCTTATGTGACCGCTTTGGGAAACGGCGGTGCGATCTGGCTGGCTGCCGGAGGCGGTCTCTGCTGCTTTGAACCCACCCGAAAAACCGGGATCAACGTCTTTCAGGCGCTTTTTTTCTCCATCGTCCTGATTTTCCTCTTAAAACGGATTTTTTCCAGATCCCGCCCCTGCGATGTTTATCCGGACGTTTCCCTTCTGATCCGACGACCGCCGGATTACTCCTTTCCCTCCGGACACGCTTTGTCCTCGTTTGCGGCGGCGGTGGCTCTCGCCTCTGCCGGGCCGATGATCGGGATCCCTGCTTTTTTCATCGCTCTGGCCATTGCCTTCTCCCGGCTCTACCTCTTCGTCCACTACCCCGCCGACGTACTGGCCGGCAGCCTTCTGGGTATCCTGATGGGTACCCTGGCGATCCTTCTGTAAACCAAAAAAACACCCCCGACGCACCGTTTTTAGCGGGTGCCGAGGGTGTTTTTCTTTCTCTTATTTAAAGTACTGATCGATGATCTTCTCTGCAGCCGCCGAATCATCGGAAACGCAGACGGCCACATATTTTCCGCCTACCCGAATCACGGCCTCCTTTAACTTCGCCACTTCTGCGGGAACATAGGACTCAAAGGAGGTGATCTGGTTCTCGATGTGCTGCTTCATTGCGGGCTCCACCTGATTTTTTGCAGCATCCGCATCCGTACACTCCAATACGGTGATCTCCTCCGCCGTAGCGCCGCTTCCCAGATACACCACCGACTTTTCCACGCCTTCGATGTCGTAATCGCTCATCATGGACAGCACATTCGGATCGATCTCCTCCAGCGTATCCTGCCAGGCGACCCCGTCCTTCAGTTCCGAAGCCAGGGCGTTTACATCTACCGTAATGTCTTTGCCTGTACTGCCGCATCCTGCAAGGGAGAAGCAGAGCATAAGGGCGGCTCCCAAAGCCGCAAGTTTCTTAAACATAATAAAACCGTTCCTTTCCGGGAAAGAAAAGCATCATTGTCCGATGCCCTCCACCGTATGATTTTTTAAGTAAGCCAGCCATTTCTGGCAGTACGTCTTGTTCAAATGCACGCCGTCGGTGGATGCGTCCTCCGGCAAAGCGCCGTCTTCGTCCGCCACCGCCTCAGCAACGTTCAGATAATAGACCTCTTCTTCAGCCGCCACCTCCTGAATCAGCTGATTGTATTCTGTAATTCTCGGATTGTTGTAAATTTTATCCCCATCGGACTTCGACTTGGAGACCGGCAAAATAGACTGGACATAAATTTCCGCATCCGGGTTGATCTCCTTGATCCGCTGGACGACTGCTTGATACTTCTGCTGAAAAACGTTGGAATACGGCCACCCTAACTCATTGACCCCCAGCATCAGGTACACCTTACTGAAGGGCGTGGATGCCAGCGCATCCATGATCGGAACCTTTTTGTCCCCTATTTGGATCACGTCTTTGGTAAAGACCGACTCTACGGAAAGTCCCCTGTCCGCATAAGCGGTGGTACCGGTCAGCCCGGAATAAAGGATGAATCCCTGGGTACGGGAATCTCCGATAAAAATAGCGTCGCTGAAATAATCGTCGGTGACCTCTGCCCCTTCGGGAATAGGCTGAGAAAAATTCGTCCAGGTTATTTCATTCGGATCCCCTGTGACATACTGACTGCTCTCCTCCGGTGCAGAAGCCGCGCTTTCCGGCTCCGATTTCTCCGGTTCGGAAGCGGGTTCAGAAGCAGGCTCCGAGTTATCTTCCAAGGCAGGCTCCGAGCTTTCACCCGAAGGCTCACGGCTTTCTTCCGGAAGAAGCGCAGACGCCTCACTTTCCCCGGGAAGATCGGAGGAAGAAGGCTCGTTCTTTGAATCAGAAACAATGGTCCAGATCAGCAGCGATGCCACTGCCAGGACTAAAATCAAAAGCAGCACCAGCCGAAGATTGCTTCTCCGACGGTTGCGGGAACTTCGATGCAATGAGGATTTGCGCATTTTCGGCATAGCGGACTCCTTGTTACTCATAAAATAAAACGGGGACGCCGGTGCACGGAACATCCGCATCTTCGCTTTCTTTATTATACCAAATTCCGGGAAAAATACAACCCCCGCAGGCAAGTCGTAATGATATTGTTACATTTTCCCCTTGAAAAAAAGCTGCAAAGCACACCGGCCTCCCGGGGCTTTGCAGCCTTTCCACGCAATCTGACAGAATCTTATTTCTGTTCCTTCCGGAAATTGGTCGCCGTCAGGGCGTCTAAGATCCCCTTCTCAAAGGCCAGCTTTCCGTACTTGTCTACTTCGCTCTTATCCTTCGGTCCATGGGTCAGGCAGGCGGCGCCGCCGATGCAGCCGCCGATGCAGGCCATACCTTCAATGAAATTCGCCTGCAAAAGCCCTCTGCCGGCCTTCAAAAGGGCAACCTTACACTGTTCGATGCCGTCGCAGATCTCCGGCTTCACGGTAAAATCGATGTTCTGTTCCTTCAAAGCCTCTTCCACTGCAGCGGAAAGTCCGCCGCTCCGGGCAAAGATCCGCCCGTAGTAGGAAGCGTTGTCCAACAGCGACTCCTCCAGATTCTCCGGAGCGATATCCTGGCTGTCCAGCAGCGCCTGCAGCTCCTCAAAGGTGAGGACGCAGTCCACATAGGGCGCCACCGTCTCCTTTTTCACTTCCATTTTCTTGGCGGTGCAGGGTCCGATAAAGATCACTTTGCCAGTGGGATCGGTCTCCTTGATGTATTTGGAGATCTGCGCCATTGGCGACAGGTTGTGGGAAATGTGCTCCGCCATCTTCGGGAAGAACTTCTCCACATAGGTGACGAACGCCGGGCAGCAGGAGCTGGTCAAAAAGCCCTTCTCCGCCAGCTCCGCCGACTCTGCATAAGAGGTCATATCCGCACCCAGAGCTGCCTCCACCACTCCGTGAAAGCCCAGCTTCTTGATCCCGGTGACCACCTGCCCGATCTTTGCATAGGAAAACTGGCTGGAGATCGCCGGTGCGATCACGGCGTAAACCTTATACTTCTGATTCTGGTCGCTTTCCTTCAGAATCTGAATGGCGTCCAGGATAAAGGATTTATCCACAATGGCGCCGAAGGGGCACTGATACACGCAGGAGCCGCAGGAGATGCACTTGTCATTGTTGATCTCCGCCGTCTGATCCTGATTCATGGCGATAGCGCCTACCTTGCAGCTTCGCTCGCAGGGGCGAACCTGCTCCTGAATGGCGCCGTAAGGGCAGACCTGTGCACAGCGTCCGCAGGACACGCACTTGGTGTGATCGATGGTGGCACGGCGATCCACAAAAGAAATCGCTCCTCTGGGACAGGCATTCTGACACCGATGGGCAAGACAGCCCCGGCAGGATTCGCTGACCGAAATGCGGTGGACGGGACACTCGTCGCAGGCAATGTCAATGACCTCGATGACGTTGGGGTTATCGGGATTCCCGCCCATAGCCATGTGGACCCGCTCGCCTAAAATTGCCCGTTCCTTATAAACGCAGCAGCGCATGGTCGCCTGTTTTCCGGGAATGATCTCTTTGGGGATTTCGTAGTAGCTGTCCTGAAGGGTGCCGTCGAAAGCCCGCTTGGACACGGCCTTCAGAACCTTGTATTTTAAGAGTTGGACGTCGGTGTCAAAAGTTCTGTTCATGGGAAAATGCCTTTCTGTATCTTTGATGTGTTCGTTTTAATAATTGTGTACCGTTACCCGCTTGCCCATCAGCTCCAGATTGTGGGAAAGAACCTCCACCACCTTCAGCTTGATGCTCAGATCCAGCGGCAGATTCGGATTCTGATGCGCCGGATTGATGGCACGGCCGGCGTAAAAGCTCACGTCGGTGGCCTGCTCAAAGAGGTACTGGGCGATCAGTGAAGCACCGTCCTTTTTCTGGAGCCAGGAAAGGTCGGTGTTGGTCTGGCTGACGATCATATTGGAAAGCTCCATGACGTGCCCTAAGGTCAATACACCTTCCGTCACCAGATCCACCCCCTTCATCTTACCAATGGGCGGGATCTTAGGATCAAAGTAGTCAAGACAGGTCTGTACCGGCTGCCCTAAATAGCTGCTGACGATCTTGGAGGTCGTTCCGCCGCTGACGATCTTAATGCCGTCTTCGGCAAGAAACTGCTTCACCACCTGTTCGTCGTCTTTCGGATCCGACGGCGGACCGAACATAATGCTCACGTTCTGCCGCTCCCGGACCTTCATGACCGCGACGGTGGTGTCGTCCCCCGGCTCCCCCAAATAAAGGGCCTTGGCCGTATCCGCCAGCTTCGCAGCGGTGCTCTTGGCGGAGTCGTTTTTATCGTACTGCTCCTCCAAGTGGCGCACCACGTTTTCCTGCTGCCAGCCTAAGTTCATGGTGATGCCGATGCCGGCATGGGGCACGCCATCGCTGAACATGACGAACACGTCCCCCAGTTCCACCTTCATGTGACTTTCGTAGATGGTCTTCCCGTCAATGACGTTGACCTCCACGGGATATTCGACGTGCTTCCCGTTCCGAAGAAGGACGCATAAGGGATTGTCAAACTGCACCATGTAAGCGCTTCCGTCGGTGCGAATCTGCAGGATGGTGAAGGTGGAATACGCTACCTGCCGGATCTTGCAAATAGGCAGGGTCTGGGCAATGGTCTCCACACAGTCCTGGATCGCCATCCCGGAAGACATCATGGTGCTGATGATCTTCGAGGTCAGGGTGGAAAGGATGTTAGCCTTTACTCCGCTCCCCAATCCGTCCGCCAGAACAGTAGTCATGGTGTCATCGTGGTAAATGGTCTCCACCCGGTCGCCGCAGAGCTCCTCTCCTTTTTTGTTCAGGCTGACATAGCCGGCTTCAATGAAATACCGCATCTTGTCCCGCCTTTCTCAGTCTGCCATGGAGTTTTTGAGCTTGGTCAGGGCGATCTTCGTTTCCGCCGTGGTCTCACCCAGCAGCGAAGCGATCTCCTGGACCACCCGCATCTGCTTGCTGATGACCTGATCCGTGATCTCGATGGTATCCCGGCGCATGGCGGCTGCCCGTTTGGCCTCCTGCTCTTCCTTGTTGATATCTTTTAAGAAGATCAGGAGCAGCCGGTGCTCCTTGTCGTAAACGATGGATTTTTCCACATAAATGCCAAGGGAGTCTAAGAAGCAGCGCTCCGACAGGATGTTCTTCCGGGAATCCACCACTTCGGCCAGCTCCGCCACGTCGTAAACCTCGTCGGCGGAATGTCCCGTCATATCCACGCCGGGATCGATGCCGTAAAGGCTGTATGCCGCTCGGTTGAACTGCTGGATCGTAAGCGTATCGTCCACTGCAATGATGGCGTTGGGGGTGGCATCCAGCACATTATTGGACACCGACTCCGCCCGCTCCTTCATATAGGGCAGGCACATTTCCAGCTCCGCCTTGCCCTGATAGACCGCAATGGCCTTGTCCCGGCAGGTGGGATAGCCGCAGGCTCCACAGTTTAGCATATCCTCCGGGCGATGTTTGCCGATCTTGGCTAAAATCTCCTCAATAGCGCCCTCGCCGGGCATTTCCACGCTGGGACGATCCATGGCGATGTGCTTTTGCAGCTCCGGCTCCTCTGCCTCGTAATCCTTCACCGGATCGGCGCTGTCCTCCACAAAGGTCTGCCCCGTGAACACGTCCCGGAGGGCCTTGGGCATAGCCGGACCGTTGATGCAGCTTCCCGTGCAGGAGCTCATCTCAATGAAGCAGTTCCGAAGCCCGCCGGCCTGGATCTCCTCCAGCGCTTTTTTGCAGTTTTCCACCCCGTCTACCGCAAGATAGTGGTACTTGGGGTCGTGATCCATGGACTTTAAGATCCCGCCGGTCTCCGGGAAGAAACGGCTGCGGTAGCGTTCGCCGTTGTCCAGCGAAGGATCCACCGTGACCCCCTCCTCCTGCAGCCAGTCGTAAAGCTCGTCAAAGGTGATGGTGCAGTCGATCACGCCATCGCAGTACTGATCCACCTCGTCCTTTTTAGAGATACAGGGGCTGACAAAGACCACCTTTGCCCCGGGACATTGCTCTTTTAAGAGCTTCGCATGGGCGTGCATCGGCGAGACCACCGGTGCTAAAAACGGGATGCAATCCACATAATATTTCTGCACCAGCCGCACGATGGAATGGCAGCAGGTTGAGATAATCACCGGCCGCCCCTCTTCCACCAGCTTTTCATACTCGGTTTTGACGATCTTCGCACCAATCGCCGTTTCCGAGGCGTCCCAAACTCCCAGCTTCTTCACCGCTTCTTTCAAAGGGGTCAGCGACTTGATCCGGAAGGCAGCCGCATAAGAGGGCGCCATGGCCATGATGACCTTCTCGCCCTGCCGGATGTAGTTTTTCACCAATTCGGTATCGTCCCGCACTTCCTTGGCGTTCTGAGGACAAACCCGCACGCACCGACCGCAGAGGATGCATTCCTCTTTGATGATCTGCGCCTGATGCTCCCGAAAGCGGATGGCTTTGATGGGACATTCCCGAATACATTTATAGCAGTTTTTGCAGTTTGCTTTCTTGAATCGCAGAATTTCCACAGTCGTCTCCCCTTTCTCGCTTTACTTTTGCAGCGGCTCCAGCACATACTGACGGAAGATTTCCACCGCATTTTCCGGAGAAACGTGATCCACCAGCTTCCCGTCAATCATGGTCGCCACCCCGTCGGTGCAGTGCCCCAGACAGAACGACGCCTTCAGCTCCACCTGATCCTCCAGATGATACTGGCTGATCAGCTCCTGGAACACATGAATGATGTTGTACGACCCTTTCAGATGGCAGGAACTGCCAACGCAAATGTTAACATCCATTCTGAATCCTCCCATGAACAATTTGCCGCTTTGCCACGACAAATTGTTAAATTATCATAAATTAACAATTTGATTATACAGTTTTCCCATTAAAATGTCAACGACTCCACCGGAGATTTTCTCTTTTACCTAAAAAAGCCACGGAAAATGCACGCTCCGTCCAAATCGCACAAAAACCCCGGCTGCTGTCTTCGCAGCCGGGGTTTTTGTCTTAGAAATTAGCCGTTGTTGCGGCGAGCCAGATCATTCATGGCGTCCTTCCGAGAAAGGTTGATGCGGCCCTGATCGTCAATCTCGGTCACTTTTACATAAACCTCATCGCCGACGGAAACGACATCCTCCACCTTCTCTACCCGGCGGTTTTCCAGCTTGGAAATGTGAACCAAACCTTCCTTACCGGGAGCAATTTCAACGAAAGCACCAAAGTTCATCAACCGGGTCACTTTGCCCTTGTAGATGGCGCCGACCTCCGGATCCTTGGCGATGGTCTCCACGATATACATGGCACGATCCACGTTATCCTGATCCACGCCCAGAATAAAGACGTGTCCGTCCTCGTTGATGTCGATCTTAACGTCGCACTCGGCGCAGATCTTCTGGATGACCTTTCCGCCGGAGCCGATGACGTCACGAATCTTATCCACAGAGATGACGGTGGATTTCTGCTTGGGCGCATATTTGGAAACATGATCCCGGGGGGCGGGAATGGCCTTCAGGATCACTTCGTCGATGATGTAATCCCGAGCTTTTTTGGTCTTCTCAAAAGCATCGGCGATGATGTCCAGAGTCAGGCCGTCGATCTTGATGTCCATCTGGATGGCAGTGATGCCCTTGCGGGTGCCGCCCACCTTGAAGTCCATATCGCCGTGGAAGTCCTCGACGCCCTGAATGTCCAGCATGGTCATCCAGCGGTCGCCCTCAGTGATGAGGCCGCAGGAGATGCCGGCGACGGGAGCCTTGATGGGGACGCCTGCGTCCATCAGAGCCAGCGTGGAGCCGCAGATGGAAGCCTGAGAGGTGGAGCCGTTGGAAGAGAGGACCTCAGACACGCAGCGGATGGTGTAGGGGAACTCTTCCAGAGAGGGCAGCACAGGCACGAGAGCGCGCTCCGCCAGTGCGCCGTGGCCGATCTCGCGGCGGCCGGGGCTGCGGGGTGCGCGGGCCTCGCCGACGGAGTACGGCGGGAAGTTGTAGTGATGGATGTAGCGCTTGGTCTGCTCGTCGGTCAGGTCATCCATGAGCTGGTTGTCCTTGGTGCCGCCGAGGGTGCAGGTGGTGAGCACCTGAGTCTGGCCGCGGGTGAACATACCGGAGCCATGCACACGGGGCAGGATGCCGACTTCTGCGGCCAGCGGGCGGATCTCGTTGATGCCGCGGCCATCCACGCGCTTGCCCTCGTCCAGCAGCCAGCGGCGGACGACGTACTTCTGCATCTTGTAGCTGACGAGGTCGAGGTCGGCCTCGGTCAGGTCGGGGTACTCCTCAGCGATCTTGTCCATGATGGGCAGCAGAGCGGCATCACGCACATTCTTGTCGTCGGTATCCATGGCGGCCTTGAAGTCGTCGAGATACTTCTCCTTGATGGCGTGGAACACGTCCATATCGAGGCCCACGACCTGGAAATCGATCTTCGGCTTGCCGCGCTCGGCCACGATGCCGTTGATGAAGGTAATGATCTTCTTGATCTCCACGTGAGCGGCCTTGATGGCGTTCAGCATGGTGTCCTCATCGACCTCATTGGCACCGGCCTCGATCATGACGATCTTGTCCATGGTGGCGGCGACGGTCAGGGCCAGGTCGCTCTTCTTGCGCTGCTCCTGGGTGGGGTTCAGGACGATCTCGCCGTCCACCAGACCCACCTGCACGCCGCCGATGGGGCCGTTCCAGGGGATCTCGGACACAGCCGTGACCAGAGATGCGCCGATCATGCCGGCGATCTCAGGGCTGCAGTCGGGGTCCAGGCTCATGACGGTCATGGTGATGCAGACGTCGTTGCGCATCTCCTTCGGGAACAGGGGGCGCATGGGACGGTCCACGACGCGGCTGGTCAGGATGGCGCGCTCGCCGGGGCGGCCCTCACGGCGCATGAAGCTGCCGGGGATGCGGCCTGCGGCGTAGAGCTTTTCCTCGTACTCCACGTTCAGGGGGAAGAAATCGACGCCCTCGCGGGGCTTGGGGCTCATGACCACGTTGCACATCACGCAGGTCTCGCCGTAGCGGATCAGTGCGCTGGCATTGGACAGGCCACACATCTTGCCCATTTCAACCTTGAACGGGCGGCCGTCCAGCATGGTTTCGTAGACCTTGAAGTTGTCAAAGGTCTCTTTGCGGGAACCAAATTCGATTGCCATTGTTTCTGCCTCCTTGTTTTTCGGATCGTTCTATCCAAAAAGCCGTGGCGTGCGCATTATAGCAATAAATCCAGCGTCCCTGCCCGCAGGCACGGGCGTTCGATTTACTGCTGCAATACGCTGCCACCGCTATTTTGTGCGCATGGGATACATGGAGCTATACATAAAGCAAAGGGCAGGTACCTTTGCGGTACCTGCCCTCCGTTAAAATTACTTACGCAGACCCAGAGTTGCGATCAGAGCACGGTAACGCTCGATGTCCTTCTTCTGGAGATAAGCCAGCAGATTGCGGCGACGGCCAACCATCTTCAGCAGACCGCGGCGGCTGTGGTGATCGTTAGGGTTCTTCTTCAGGTGCTCGTTCAGCTCGTTGATGTGAGCGGTCAGCAGAGCGACCTGAACCTCGGGGGAGCCAGTGTCCTTCTCGGTCAGAGCGACTTTGGCCATAACTTCCTGCTTATTCATAATACAGTACCTCTTTCAAGTAATTTATCTGCCTATGGCACAGCGGCGGGAAACGGTTTTCCCAAAAGCGGGCATACTCCCAGCCCCGTACCACGGTAACAGATACAGTATACCAGATTGCCCGGCAGATTGCAAGAAGATTTTTGTCCGTAAGCCTTAATTTTTTACAATGCCGCCCCAGTACAGCTGCACCTCCGGCAGCTTCTTCTTGCGCAGCAGAAACACGGTGGGGATCAGGTACACCGCCACCGAAAGCAGCCGCGAGGCATCGTAGCCACTCACGCTCTCGGCCACGCTGGTGGTGCCGTACAGCCCGCCGATAAGCATGGCGGCAATGTCCATGGCGCTGTGCAGGAACACCGTTACCCACAAATTGCCGGTGCGGAAGTAGATGGCGGCCAGCATCACGCCCAGCGAGGCCGCAAACACGCACTGCATCAGCACGCCAAAGGGTGCCGAGCCGAGCAGGTTGCTCAGGTGCGCCGCGCCGAACAGCACGCCGGACACAAGACAGGCCTTCCACACCCCCGCGCGGGCGGTGCCGTAGCGCTCCAGCAGGGTCTGGGCAATGATGCCACGGAACACCAGCTCCTCAGCCACGCCCACAAGGATCATGTTCAGCATAAAGGTCAGGATGCGGGGCAACGGCAGCAACGGCGTGTCCGGGCGGTCAAAGGCCAGCGTCCCAACGGTCGTATACCCGATGAAGAACAGCGGGTACATGCCCACCAGCATTCCGTTCAGAAAGCCGCAGCCGCGCCGGTGCAACAGGTCCAGCCTGCCGGTGCGGGCCAGCAGCAAAAGCGCCACGGCCAACCCCACAGCCTCCTGCACAGAACCCAGCAGATAGCCGTCCATGGTGTCAAAATCCGCGCCTGCCGCTGCCAGCCCGATGGTAGCCAGCAGGCTGAACAAAACCATGCTGCCAAGGAACAGCACCTCAGACAGGATACAATAAAGAATGGGGTGCGCGATGCGCAGCCGTTTGAGCATAAGTACAGCCCTCCCTATCAATGATAGCCCTATTCTACCACGATTCCCCCAAAAGCGATAGGGCGAAAATCAAGTGCGCCGCCGGGAGATCGGGGTCTGTGAACGGCTTGCAGCATCTTTTTACAGAAAGTTCATGTAAAAACAGGCTAAAATAGTCTTGCAGATTTGACGTGTCTGCCGCTTTGGTGTATCATATACTTGTATTGTTATGCGCGATTCCGGGCGCATCACAGCCCGATTTTTAAGATTTATGAGGTGTGACCTATGTCCCTTGTTGAAAAACTTTTTGGCAGCTTCTCTGACCGGGAGCTGAAAAAGGTGAACCCCATCACCAAACAGGTGCTGGCACTGGAGCCCAAGTATCAGGCCATGTCCGATGCCGACTTACAGGCGCAGACTGCCGCCTTCAAACAGCAGCTGACCGAGGGCAAAACGCTGGACGACATCCTGCCGGATGCCTTTGCCGTCTGCCGCGAGGCTGCATGGCGCGTGCTGGGCATGAAGCACTTCCCGGTACAGGTGACCGGCGGCATTGCCCTGCACCGCGGCGATATTGCCGAGATGCAGACCGGTGAGGGCAAGACCCTTGTGGCTACCCTGCCCGCCTACCTGAACGCCCTGACCGGCGAAGGGGTGCACATTGTTACCGTCAACGACTATCTGGCCAAGCGCGACAGCGAGTGGATGGGCAAGCTCTACCGCTGGCTGGGCCTTTCTGTCGGCCTGATCGCACAGGGCATGGACGGCGATGCACGCCGCGCCGCCTATGCTGCCGACATCACCTACGGTACCAACAACGAGTTCGGCTTCGACTATCTGCGCGACAACATGGAGTACGACGTCTCCGCGCGCCGTCAGCGCGGTCTCTACTTTGCGATTGTCGACGAAGTGGACTCCATTCTGATTGACGAGGCGCGTACGCCGCTCATCATTTCGGGGCCGGCCGATGACAATACGGATCTTTACCTCCGAATCAACGAAATTCCGCCGCTCCTCACGCGCCAGCAGGAGGAAAAGGGCGAAGGCGACTATTGGGTAGATGAAAAAGCCCATCAGGTCTATATCTCCGAGTCCGGCCATGTGAAGCTCGAAAAGATCCTCGCAGAACGCGGTCTTGTCGGTCCCGGCGAATCGCTTTACTCGCCGAAGAACATCATTTTGATGCATCACCTGATGGCCTCCCTGAAGGCTCATACGCTCTTCAAGCGCGATCAGCAGTATGTGGTGCAGGACGGTGAAATCGTCATCGTGGACGAATTTACGGGCCGTTTGATGCCGGGACGTCGCTGGAGCGAAGGTATTCACCAGGCCGTCGAAGCTAAGGAAGGCGTGCGCATTCAGCACGAAAATCAGCGGAATAAAAATCAGTCCCTGGCGGCAGATCGTAAGAATCAGCGACGGAAGCGCTTTTCCCATTCCCTGGATCGTATTGATGCAGAGGAATAAGATACCAAGGAATGGCGCAGAAAGCTGGAGGGCAACCACCATCTGAATACCATACTGGACAACTTCCGCATCATTAATAAACATCTGAATCATTGTCTTTCTTGCGACAATCATAAACAATGTCAGAATCGTTCCCATAATAATCGATACAAGTCCTGTAAATTTGAATACCGACATCAGGCGTTTCTTGTTGCGCGCTCCATAATTATAACCGATCAGCGGCTGGATTCCCACGCAGAGACCAATCTGCAGCAGAACAACAAGCATATTGGATTTCATCGCAACCCCCATCGCCGCTACCGGTGTGTCACCGTAACCGACCAGCGCCTGGTTCAGGATAATATTGGCAAAGCTCAT
>ERZ827363.1409-NODE-1409-length-23487-cov-4.752774_pt1 | contig 23487 bp, 17 predicted proteins | sample MGYA00519776_ERZ827363 | MGnify/ENA primary metagenome ERZ827363 (study PRJEB31778, sample SAMEA3449288) | human gut metagenome | biome: human gut; feature: human-associated habitat; material: faeces | place: United Kingdom | collected 2010/2012 ...
GCTTGCCCAGCAGGTTCTGGCGGAAGCGGCCCTGCTTGCCCTTCAGCATATCGGAAAGGCTCTTGAGGGCGCGGTTGTTGGGGCCAGTGACCGGGCGGCCGCGGCGGCCGTTATCGATCAGGGCGTCAACTGCTTCCTGCAGCATGCGCTTTTCGTTGCGCACGATGATGTCGGGAGCGCCCAGCTCCAGCAGGCGCTTCAGACGGTTGTTGCGGTTGATCACGCGGCGGTACAGGTCGTTCAGGTCGGAAGTCGCAAAGCGGCCGCCATCCAGCTGGACCATGGGGCGGATATCCGGCGGAATGACCGGAACAACGTTCAGGATCATCCACTCCGGGCGCTGGCCGGACAGGCGGAATGCATCAACGCACTCCAGGCGTTTCAACAGGCGGACGCGCTTCTGGCCGGTAGCCTTTTCCAGTTCCTCATGCAGCTCTGCGGACAGAGCTTCCAGGTCGATCTCAGCCAGCAGCTTCTGGACGGCTTCGGCGCCCATGCCGGCTTCAAAGGTATCCTCGTACTTTTCCCGCATCTCCTTGTACTCGCGTTCAGTCAGGAGCTGCTTTTTCTCCAGCGGAGTAAAGCCGGGATCGGTAACGATATAGTTTGCAAAGTAGAGCACCTTGTCCAGCTGGCGGGGGCCGATGTCCAGCATCAGGCCAATGCGGCTGGGAATGCCCTTGAAATACCAGATGTGCGAGACAGGCGCGGCCAGCTCGATGTGGCCCATGCGCTCACGGCGGACCTTGGCCTTGGTGACCTCGACGCCGCAGCGATCACACACCTTGCCCTTGTAACGGATGCGCTTGTACTTACCGCAGTGGCACTCCCAGTCCTTGGTAGGTCCAAAAATGCGCTCGCAGTACAGGCCGTCGCGCTCCGGCTTCAGGGTGCGGTAATTGATGGTTTCGGGCTTGGTGACCTCGCCGTAGCTCCAGGCACGGATCTGGTCCGGGGAGGCAAGGCCGATCTTAATCGAATCGAATTCTTTATTTTCCATTCAGCGAACCCTCTCAAATTCAATATGACACACGATGCAATTCGATCAATCGTCGAAGGAATCAGACTCGATGGCGGCGAGGTCGTCAGCCGTGGGGCCGGCATCCTCATCCAGATCATCGTCAAAGCCTTCGTCGGCGTCCTTGACGCTGTAATCGTCCTGCAGCTCACTCTCGACCATGACGTTATCGCCCAGGTCGTAGTCATTGTTCTCAAAGCTGCTGTCATCGTCGTCAAACTCCTGACGCATATCGACGGCGTTGCCTTCCTTATCCTGCACAACAATATCCAGGCCAAGGCTCTGCAGCTCTTTGAGCATAACGCGGAAGCTCTCGGGGATACCGGGGCGCGGGATCGGCTCGCCCTTGACGATGGCCTCGTAGGTCTTGACACGGCCCACGACGTCGTCGGACTTGATGGTCAGGATCTCCTGCAGGGTGTAAGCGGCGCCGTAGGCTTCCAGCGCCCAGACTTCCATCTCGCCGAAGCGCTGGCCGCCGAACTGTGCCTTGCCGCCCAGAGGCTGCTGGGTGACCATGGAGTAGGGGCCGGTGGAACGTGCGTGAATCTTATCGTCAACCAGGTGATGCAGCTTGAGGTAGTACATATAGCCTACCGTGACCTTGCTGGGGAACTGTTCACCGGTACGGCCATCATACAGGGTGGTCTTGCCGTCGTCGGTCAGATCGATCTTGGAGAAGTCGATGACATGGCCTTTCTCGCCCATCAGGCGGTCCAGGTGGGTCGGGTACTCGGGCGCGTTTTCGCCGTGCCACTTCTCGCGGGCCTCGGCGAAGCAGTCGCGCAGGTCGGACTCGTGCGCACCGTCAAAGACGGGGGTCTGGACCTTCCAGCCCAGTGCCTTGGCAACGTAGCCCAGGTTGACCTCCAGGACCTGACCGATGTTCATACGGGAGGGAACGCCCAGGGGGTTCAGCACGATGTCCAGCGGGGTGCCGTCGGGCAGGAAGGGCATATCCTCCTGCGGCAGAATGCGGGAAACAACACCCTTGTTGCCGTGACGGCCTGCCATCTTATCGCCGACGCTGATCTTACGCTTCTGGGCGATGTAGCAGCGCACGCACATACGCACGCCGGGCTGCAGCTCGTCGCTGTTCTCGGGGGTAAAGACCTTGACGTCAACAACGATGCCGTAGGCACCGTGGGGCACGCGCAGGGAGGTGTCACGGACTTCGCGGGCCTTCTCGCCGAAGATGGCGCGCAGCAGGCGTTCCTCGGCGGTCAGCTCGGTCTCGCCCTTCGGGGTGACCTTGCCGACGAGGATGTCGCCGGTCTTGACCTCAGCACCGATGCGGATGATGCCGCGGTCGTCCAGATCTTTCAGAGCGTCGTCGCCGACGTTCGGGATATCGCGGGTGATTTCCTCAGGTCCGAGCTTGGTGTCGCGGGCCTCGGTCTCGTACTCTTCGATATGGATAGAGGTGTAGACATCCTCGCGGACGAGCTTCTCGTTCAGCAGAACGGCGTCCTCGTAGTTGTAGCCTTCCCAGGTGGTGAAGCCGATCAGGGCGTTCTTGCCCAGTGCGATCTCACCCTGGCTGGTAGCGGGGCCGTCGGCGATGACCTGGCCCTTTTCCACCCGCTCGCCCACGGAAACAATGGGCCGCTGGTTGATGCAGGTGCCCTGGTTGGAGCGCATAAACTTCAGGATGGTGTACTTGTGGGATTCGCCCTCGTCGTCACGGATGACGACTTCCCGGGCGTCCACGGACTCGACCACGCCGCTCTGCTTTGCCAGCACGCAGACGCCGGAGTCCACAGCAGCCTTATACTCGATGCCGGTGCCGACGATGGGAGAGTCGGTGACCAGCAGCGGAACAGCCTGCCGCTGCATGTTTGCGCCCATCAGGGCACGGTTTGCGTCATCATTCTCCAGGAAGGGGATCATGGCAGTTGCCACGGAAACCATCATCCGGGGAGAAACGTCCATATAATCCACCCGCTTGGCGTCCACTTCCAGGATCTGGTCCCGGTAACGGCCGGTGACGCGGGGGTTTGCAAACTTGCGATCCTCGGTCAGAGGAGCGTTGGCCTGAGCCACGACCACCTCGTCTTCCACGTCGGCGGTCATATACTCGACCTCGTCGGAAACCACGCCGGTCTCCTTATCCACCTTGCGGTAGGGAGCCTCGATGAAGCCGTACTCGTTGATCCGGGCAAAGGTTGCGAGATAGGAGATCAGACCGATGTTGGGGCCTTCAGGGGTCTCAATGGGGCACATCCGTCCGTAGTGAGAGTAGTGAACGTCACGAACCTCGAAGGAGGCACGGTCACGGGACAGGCCGCCGGGGCCCAGTGCAGACAGACGCCGCTTGTGGGTCAGCTCTGCCAGGGGGTTGGTCTGATCCATGAACTGGGACAGAGGCGAAGAACCGAAGAACTCTTTGATCGCTGCGACCACAGGCCGGATGTTGATGAGGGCCTGAGGAGTAACGGATTCCATCTCCTGCGCCTGCAGGGTCATGCGTTCCCGGATCACCCGCTCCATCCGGGAGAAGCCGATGCGGAACTGGTTCTGCAGCAGTTCGCCCACGGGACGGATGCGCCGGTTGCCCAGGTGGTCGATGTCGTCCACGGTGCCGAGGCCGTAAGCCAGGCAGTTCATATAGTTCAGGGTAGCGATGATGTCGTCCTTGATGATGTGTTTGGGGATCAGGCGGTGGAGGTTCTGGCGGACCAGAGCGACCCGTTCTTCGTTGTCGTCGGTCTGCTCCAGGATCTCTTTCAGGACTTTGAAGCGGACTTTTTCGTTGATGCCCACTTCCGCCTTGTCAAGGTCGATGTAGCCGGCGATGTCCACCATGCCGTTGGAGATGACCTTGATGTCCTTGCCTGCCTCGGTGTGGATCAGAACGGTATCCACGCCGGCCTGCTCGATCTCCCGGGCTTTTTCCCGGGTCAGCAGCTCGTCGGCCTCGGCGATGACCTCGCCGGTCAGCTCGTTGACCACTGGCGCTGCCAGAGTATGCCCGGCGATCCGGACAGCCAGACCCAGCTTTTTATTGTATTTGTAGCGGCCCACCTTGGAAAGGTCGTACCGCCGCTCGTCAAAGAGCAGGGGAACCAAATGCTTGACGGCAGACTCCTGTGTGGGGGGCTCGCCGGGACGCAGCTTCCGGTAAACTTCCAGAAGGGCGTCGTCGCCGTTCTTGGTGGTGTCCTTGCCGTTCAGGGTGGTCACGATGGTATCCTGATCGCCGAAAAGCTCCAGCACGTCGGCATCGGTGCCCATGCAGTCAGTCAGGGCGCAGCGGTAATCATCCTGGATCTGCTCCACGGTCACATCGTCCCGAACCCGCAGCAGCGCACGGATGAACACCGTCACCGGGATCTTGCGGTTCTTGTCAATGCGGACGTAGAAAATGTCGCTGGAATCGGTCTCATACTCCAACCAGGCGCCCCGGTTGGGGATGACCGTGGACTTGAAGAGCTTCTTGCCGGTCTTGTCGAAGGCCTCATCATAATATACGCCGGGAGAACGAACCAGCTGGGAAACGATGACCCGTTCCGCACCGTTGATGATAAAGGTGCCGCTCTCGGTCATCAGCGGGAAATTGCCCATGAAGATTTCCTGCTCGTTGACCTCGCCGGTCTCCTTATTGAGAAGCCGGGCCCGGACGTGAAGGGGTGCGTCATAGGTTACGTCCCGGACCTTGCATTCGGTCACCGAATATTTCGGGGTCTCGTCCAGCCGGTAATCGACAAAATCCAGAACGAGATTTCCGGTGTAGTCCGTGATGGCGGAAATATCGCTGAATACTTCCTTCAGCCCTTGCTTCAGGAACCATTTGTACGAATTGACCTGCACCTCGATCAAGTTCGGCATATCCAGCACTTCTCTGATACGCGCAAAGCTCATTCGAGTGTTCTTCCCGAGCTGCACAGGCTTGACATTCACCATAGGCTTAATCACTCCATTCATCTATTTCGAGAACGCAAAGCACAAGCTCCCCCTCCCTCGGGAATCAAAATTTCCAGAAGGACGGAAAACCTGTTGCTGATTACACTGTTCTCACACATCTCTTTGTGCAACAAATACAACTTTCTAACGAAAGTCAATTGATTTTTTGCACAAATCAACCCTATCAAAATGTATCAAGATTCACATTCCAAACCAACCAAGGCGGAATTATCCATTTTGATACAGTTTATCATTATACATCACTGTCAAGTGTTTGTCAACGGATAATTGTAAATATTTTTGAGGAACTTTTAAAGGAAGACCTTTCCATTTTTAGGATTATGGGCGGTTCAAGCGAAAATATGCATGCCCTTTCGGTCAGCTCTTTTCTTCCTCTTTTTCCCGGCCGTATTCTCTGGGGGAAACCCCTTTGATCCTCTTAAACACCCGGGAAAAATAGAGCGGATCCCGGAACCCTACGGATGCGGCAATCTCCCCGATTGCCAGCCCGGTGTTCCGGAGCATGGCTGCCGCCTCCCCGATCCGGTAGCGCATCAGAAATTGTGCCGGCGCCATACTGAACTCCCTGGAAAAGACCCGGTAAAGATGGCTCTCGCTGATCCCCACGAAGTCCGCTACATCGCAAATGGTGATGTCTCGACTGTAGTTCCTTCCGATAAAGCGGACGGCCTTATCTACATACTGCTTAGAGGTAGTCGGCTTTTCCCCGCCGGAAAGGCTCATCAACCCTCCGAGAAAAAGGTAGAGATACCCCAGCATCCGGGCTTCGTGAGCCGGAGTGCTGCCCCTTGCGTTGGTGATCCGGGTCAGCTGCTCCCGGATCGCATCGCCGTTTTCGGGATAGAGGAGCCGTTCCCCGTGGGCGAATCCCGTCAGGTTCACCAGCCGGTGGGCTTCCGTACCGTTAAACCCCACCCAATAATAGACCCACGGATCCTCCGGATCGGCGGTATAGGCGGTCAACTCCCCGGGACGGATGAGAAAAAGCCCCCCGGATTCCACCCGGACTTCCCCCTCCGGCGTAGAAAGGGTCCCCTTCCCCTGGGTCACATAGTGGAAGAGGTAGTGATCCCTCGTCCCCGGCCCCCAGGTGTACCCCGCCTCGCACCGCTGGTACCCGGTGTTGTAGACGTTCAGCGAAAGATTTTCCTTCACGGAAATTTTATAGGATCGCTTGACAAAATCCGTTTCCACAAGGTCTCTCCTTCTTTAATAATGCAGCTCCGGCTTTCTGCTTTCTATTGTACCTTCTTTTCCGATAAAATGCAAGATAAATCCATAAAGATGATACCGAAAAAAATTGCGGAAGCGCCCTGTATGGTGTATGATGAAATTAAATAACGTTTGTTTCCATTCGATCCGAAGGAGGATTTTTTATGAATGCAGCGGAACTGAAAAACCGGATCGTAAGCGGCGGCCTTGACGAAAAGCTGACCGTCCTTTACGGGAAAGACCAGTTGGAGGCCCAGAAAGTTCGCTATACCGAAGCCGTTGACGCTTTCGTGGAGCTTTACGGCGACCGGGAGAACCTGACTCTCTTCTCCGCCCCCGGCCGGACGGAAATCGCCGGGAACCACACCGACCATAACCACGGCCGTGTGGTCGCCGCCAGCGTCAATATGGACGTGATCGCTGTGGTCTCCGCCAATGAGAGCGGCTCCGTCAAGATCAAGTCCAAGGGCTACCCAATGGATACTGTGGAGCTTTCCGATCTGGACGCCAAAGCCTCTGAGGAAAACAAGGCCATTTCCCTGATCCGGGGTACCCTTTCCCGTTTTGTCCAGAAAGGTCACACCGTCGGCAGCTTCGACGCTTACACCACCTCCAACGTGCTGAAAGGCTCCGGCCTTTCCTCCTCCGCCGCCTTTGAGGTGCTGGTAGGAACGATCCTGAGTCACCTTTATAACGAAGGCTCCGTGGACGCCGTGGAGATCGCAAAATACGCCCAATACGCCGAAAACGTTTATTTCGGCAAGCCCAGCGGTCTGATGGACCAGATGGCAAGCTCCGTAGGCAGCGTCATCACCATCGACTTTGCCGACACCGAAAACCCCATCATCGAAAAGATCGACTTTGATATGGAAGCCATGGGCTGCGCCCTGTGCATCGTAGACGTGGGCGGCAACCACGCCGATCTGACCCACGAATACGCCGCTATCCCCACTGAGATGAAGGAAGTGGCAGGGTTCTTCGGCCGGGATGTGCTCCGGGGCGTTTCCTACCGGGAGCTGATCGCCAACGCTTCCCGGATCCGGGCGCAGTTCGGCGACCGTGCTTTCCTCAGAGCCGTTCATTTTGTGAAAGAAAACGAGCGGGTGGGCGCCATCGTCAATGCCCTGCGGGACAAGGACTACTCCTGTTTCTTAAAGCTGGTCACCCAGTCCGGCGATTCCTCCTACCGTTATCTCCAGAACGTCTATGCCGCCTCTGACCCCAAAGAACAGAGCATGGCGGTGGCTCTGGAAATGGCAGAGGATCTGCTGGGCGGCCGGGGCGCTTACCGGGTGCACGGCGGCGGCTTCGGCGGCACCACCCAGAACTTTGTCCCCTTTGACCTGCTGGATTCCTTCTGCTCCGGCATCGAAAGCGTCTTCGGGGAGGGGAGCTGCCACGTCCTCTCCATCCGTCCCTTAGGCGGCGTACAGGTTCTCTGATCTCTGCATCGCAATAGAAAAAGGAGTCTTATAAAATGGCTGAACTTCGTTATAACCCCATCACCAAGGACTGGGTCATGGTCGCTTCCCACCGCCAGTCCCGCCCCCAGATGCCCAAGGGCTGGTGCCCCTTCTGCCCCGGCTCCGGAAAAGTGCCGGACGAGGGCTTCGATGTCCTCCGCTACCCCAACGACTTCCCCGCTCTGATGCAGAATCCCCCTCAGCCCGACGATGTGGCAGGCGGCCTCTTCGAGGTGCGCCCCGCCTACGGCCGCTGCGAGGTATTGCTCTATTCCGACAAACACAATGCTTTCTTAAAAGACCTGTCCGACGAACACGTCCACAAATTGGCTCATATGTGGCTGGACTGCTTCAACGATATGCGCTCCGACGAGAAGATCAAATACGTCTTCCTCTTTGAGAACCGGGGCGAACCGGTAGGCGTCACCATGCCCCATCCCCACGGCCAGGCTTACGGCTACCCCTTCATTCCCAAGAAGATTGAAGAAGAGCTGAAAGGCGCCGGCGAATACTACAAAAAGACCGGAAAAAACCTCTTCTCCGAGCTGCTCCGGCAGGAAAAGGAAGACGGCCGCCGGATCATCTTTGAAAACGAGTACTTCACCGTTTACGTTCCCTTCTTCTCCCCCATCACCTACGGCACCCATGTGATCATCAACCGTCCCGTGGCCGACCTGTCCCAGATGACGGAAGAGGAGCTGTGCGCTCTGGGCGAGACCGTCCGGGACTGCGCCGGGATGTACGACTCCCTCTTTGATATGCCCTTCCCCTATATGCTCTGCATGCACAACGCCCCGGTGAACAGCGGCGAACACCCCGAGTACCAGTTCCACATCGAGTTCTATCCCCCCATGCGGGCCGCCGACCGCCAGCAGTTCTTCGCCTCTTCGGAGACCGGCGTAGGCGCCTGGTGCAACCCCAACTGCCCCGAAGCCAAAGCCGAGGAGCTGCGGCAGGCCTATAAGAAATTCAAAGGCTGCTGACCGATTTTCAAAAACCGCCGTGTCCGGGATACGGCGGTTTTTTCTTTCTGCCGGTTGCGGCGATCCGCCCGGTGTGATACAATAAAAAGCAGGAGGGATTTCATGAGCAGCAGAAGCCCCATCACCGCCCGCTACGCCGAAACCGACCGCATGGGCATCATCCATCATTCCGTCTACCCCATCTGGTATGAGGTAGCCCGAACCGATTACGTCAAAACCCTGGGCATCACCTACTCGAAGCTGGAGGAAATGGGAGTCATGACACCTCTCGTCTCCCTTTCCTGCAAATATTCAAGCGCCGCCTTTTACGAAGATGAGCTGCTGGTAGAGTGCCGCCTTTCCGCCCTGACCCCCGCCCGGGTGGAATTTTCCTACCGGGTCTTCCGGAAAGGAGAGGAAAAACCCTTGAATACCGGCTCCACCCTTCACGCATGGGTGGACGTCAAAACTTTCCGCCCCACCAACTTCAAAAAGCGCTTTCCCGATCTTTACGCAAAAATGGAAGCCGAATTAGCAAGTCAGGAATAGAAAGGAGTTTTCCCCATGGACTTGAAGGCAATGTTAAAAAAGTACGCAAACCTTATCATCCACTCCGGTATCAACCTCCAGAAGGACCAGATCCTCTGCGTCTCCGCTTCGCTGGAAAGTGCGGAGCTGGTCCGGCTGGTAGCCGAAAGCGCCTATAAGGCCGGTGCAAAAGAGGTCTGCGTCCGCTGGATCGACGAGGCCGTCTCCCGGCTGAAATACGAATATGCCCCCATGAGCCAGTTTGAGAACGTTCCCGCCTGGTTTGCCGCCTACAACAATGACTACGCCAGAGAAGGCGCCGGCTTCCTCTCCATCGACTCCACCGACCCCGGCGCTTTCGCCGGCATCGACTTCCGAAAGCCCGCCGCCTGGAGAAAGGCCGCTTATACCGCCTGCCGGGAATATTATGACGGCATGGACATGGGCCGCAACACCTGGTGCATCGTTGCCGCCTCTGCCCCGGAATGGGCGAAGAAGGTCTTCCCCGGCTGCCCGGAGGAGGAAGCGGTAGAAAAGCTCTGGGAAGCCATCTTCAAGGCCGCCCGGGTGGACACCCCCGACCCCGCTGCCGCATGGGACGCCCATCGCCGCAGCTTCCAGCGCCGGATCGAATATTTGAACGAGATGCAGTTTGACCGCCTGCACTACAAAAACTCCATCGGCACCGACATCACCATCGGGATGCCAAAAGACCACTGTTGGGCAGGCGGCGGAGCCGAGACCCGGAACGGTGTCTATTACTTCCCCAATATGCCTACAGAGGAGATCTTCTGCTCCCCCGATAAAGACCGGGCGGACGGTACCGTCTGCAGCGCCCTTCCCCTGAACTGCAATGGGAACCTGATCGACCATTTCTCCCTGACCTTCAAAGACGGCCGGGTCACCGACTTTTCCGCCGGGGCCGGCTATGATACCTTAAAGGCTCTGATCGGGACCGACGAGGGGAGCCATCACTTGGGCGAGGTCGCCCTGATTCCCAAAAAATCCCCCATTTCCGAAATGGGCATCCTTTTCTACAACACCCTCTTCGACGAAAACGCCGCCTGCCACTTCGCCATCGGCAACGGCTTTGCCGAGTGCCTGAAGGGCGGTCTGGACCAGTCTGCGGAAGAGCAGTCCGCCCGGGGGCTCAACAGCTCCGCCACCCATGTGGACTTCATGCTGGGCACCCCCGACCTGTCCGTCACCGGCATCACCAAAGATGGAAACGAAGTTCCCCTCTTCCGGGACGGGAACTGGGCATTTTAAGAAAGGAGCATCCCTATGCCGTACATGAAAACTTTATTTTCCGGTGCCATCACCCCTGCTCAGGAGGAAACTTTAAAAAAGGATCTGGGCGAAGCCATCACTCTTCTTCCCTGAAAGACGGAGGACTGGCTGATGCTGAGCTTTGAGGACAACTGCCGGTTGTGGTTCAAGGGCGACCAGAGCGCCCCCACCGCTCTGGTGGAAGTCGCCGTCTTCGGACACGGCGCCTCAAAAGATTACGAAGCCCTCACTGCCCGGATCACGGAGGTCATGGAGAAGACGCTGTCCGTTCCCCCTTCCCGCACCTATGTCAAATACGAAGAGACCACCCTCTGGGGCTGGAACGGCACAAATTTCTAAAAAACCGGACACACAAAAACCGCCCTGCCGGTCTGAAAAGGCCACCGGCAGGGCGGTTTTGATCTCTGCTTTTTTATTTGGAGGAAGCGGAAGAGCTGGAAGAGCTGGAAGAGCTTCTCTTCTTCACCAGATCCCGCAGATGCTTGGGATTGTGCTTCTTCACGGCTGCAGAATTGGTCTCCACGGAAAGCCCGGAAGCCCACTGAGCCACCAGTTCGTCGTACTCGTCGCTCTTTAAGTTCTGCAGCACCGTAGAGCGGTACTTCTCAAAAGTCTCGCCGGAAAGCGGATCCTGCACCAGATAGACGTAAGCGTACTTGTCGTCGGTGACCATGCCGGTATCGCCGGCCTTGCCCTTGACGATGGCGGAACCTACGGTGGACAGGTTCTCGTTGGAGCGGGACACAACCACGGAAGAATCCTCCGAAACGTCGGCGTCGTTATACTCTGCTTTCACCTTTTCGATGTCTTCCCCGCCGTTGATCCGGTCCAGCAGCTTCTGGGCTTCGTCCTTTTTTGCGATCAGGTCGGCGCCGGTCAGGGCGTTTCCGTCCGAATCGGTAAGGGAAACGGTGATGTAAGTCCCCTTGGCATAATCCGTGGCGAAGATGGTCTTCAGTTCGTCCACGGGGACTTCCTTCTCGCCGCCTTCGCCGTAAACAGCCTCAAAGATCTTGTTTTTCTTGGCGGAATTCCGAAGGATCTTCGCAAAGGACTCCTTGCCGCAGCCTTCGCCCTCATAGGTGCTGCTCATCCTCAAGGTCGTCCAGTAAAGCTCGACATTATTGTTAAAAGAGCTCTCCTCTTCATCGGTAAAGGAAAGCCCCATCTCCTGGAACTTCTCCTCCACGGCCAGATATTCTCTGGAAAGCTCCGCAGCCTTATCCTGGATCCACTGGGTTCCGTCCTTACCTTCCAGATCCTGCTTGAAAGGGCTCTTGCTGCTGTCATAACCATCTACAGCAAAGGCGCTGTTCAGAGCCTGAATGGAAAGCCCTACATACATTCCGGAGGTGACGGTGGCGTTTTCACTGCGGTAAGCCCAGCTGGTATCCCCGCCGCAGGCCGTCAGAGAGGCAGCCATCAGAAGAGCCAGCGCTCCGGAAGCGATTTTTTTCATCCACTTCATGTGTTCTCATTCCTTTTTTCGTTGTTTCCTTAAAAAGGGTTTGCGCCCTGCGCAGACAATACAATATATATTATACATGATTTTCCCCGGAATGTCCAGCCTTTGCCCAAAAATTCTGTGCAGGCATCCGCTCTGCTCCCTCTTCCGGCAAAAGCACCAGCTTTTTTCCGCTCCCTTTTCAAGCTATCGTGAAACGTGCCTCTTGTCTTTTTTCCGGAAATCTCTTATAATAATCGAAAAGAATCGTATTTTTACGCAGAAAATTCGCAAAATCAGAGAAAAGAGGCCGCATTTTGGAGAAAGAACGCATCATCGACGCCCATGCCCATATCTTCCCGGAAAAGATCGCCGCCAAAGCGGTGGCCTCCATCGGGAGCTTCTACGACCAGCCCATGCGGGGCAGCGGCCACGGCACGGCGGAATCCCTGCTGGAAAGCGGGAAGGAGATCGGCGTGGACCGGTACTTGGTCTGCTCCACTGCCACCCGGCCGGGACAGGTCAAAGCCATCAACGACTTCATCTGGGAGCAGAGCCTCCTTCACCCGGAATTCGTCCCCTTCGCCACTATGCACCCGGACCTGGAAGATCTGGAGGAGGAAATGGAGCGGATCTTAAGCCGGGGCTACTACGGCATCAAGCTCCACCCGGATTTCCAGAAATTCAACATTGATGACGAAAAGGCCATGCCCATCTACCGTATGGCGGAAGGGAAGCTGGCCATCCTCTTCCACACCGGCGATGACCGCTACGACTTCTCCTCCCCCCACCGGATGGAACGGGTGGCGGAACGCTTCCCGGAGCTCACCTGCATCGCCGCCCACTTCGGCGGCTACCGCTGCTGGAAGGAGTCCCTTGCCGCCTACCACGCCCCCAACATCTACATGGACACCTCCAGCACCCTCTATTTCATCTCAAAAGAAGAAGCATGGAGCTTCTTTGACCGCTTCGGCGCCGACCGCTTCTTTTTCGGCACCGACTTCCCCATGTGGAGCCACAAGGGTGAGCTGGCCCGTTTCGATTCCCTGGAGCTTCCCCGGGAAATGCGGAAAAAGATCCTCTCCGAAAACTTTGAACGGGTCATTTTAAAGGAAAAAGTGTGATCCGCCCTTTTTTAAAAGCCGACCTGCCTGCCGTCCTTTCCATCTGGCTTTCCGCCAATCAGGACGCCACGCATTTATCCCTGCCTCCTACTACCTTGCATTTGTGCGGGAACTGCTCCCGCAGGCGGAGATCCTCCTCCACGAATCGGATCCCGGACAGAGCGACGGCTTCATCGGCCTCAGTGATTCCCTGATCGAAGGGCTGTTCGTGGCCCGATCCGCCCGGTTCCACGGTGTTGGCCGGCAGCTTCTGAACGCCGCAAAAGAGAAAAAGTCATTCCGCCTTTTTAAAGAAAAACCGTCCTCCGTGTGAATGGATCCACAGAGGACGGTTTCTTTTTATTCGATCTCCGGCTTCGGCGCTATGGCATAGTATTTGCTGGTTCGCTGCCGCCAGAGCATAAGAAGTCCCCGAACGCACAGCTCCACCGTCATGGCCGTCCACATTCCAAGAAGCCCCAAAGGCTTCACCAGGATCAGCGCCAGCCCGATCCGCACCACCCAGATGCTCAAAAGGTTCAAAAGACTTGGCACGAAGGTATCGCCTGCTCCCCGCAAGGCTCCCGCCGCCACAATGGACACCCCGAACAGCGGCTCTGCGATCAGCTCGATCCGCAACACCCGAGCAGCCAGCGCCCGCACGGAAAGATCCGGCGTTAAAAACCGGAACACCAGAGGACAGGCAATCATCATCAGGATCCCCGTAATTCCCATCAGAACCGCCCCCATAGCGGTACAGATATTCCCGTATCGCTTGGCCTGCTCCGGCTCCCTTGCCCCAACACTTCGTCCCACCAATGTGGTGGCAGCCGAACCAATACCGTAGCCTGGCATATAGCAAAGGCTCTCCGCCGTCACTGCAAAGGAGTTAGCGGCAATGGACACCGCCCCCAAGGGTGCGATAATGGTAGTAGAGACTACCATCGCCCCGGTAGTGGCCACCTCCTGCACCGCCACCGGAAGGCCGATCTTCAGCGCCTTTTGCAGGATCTTTCGGTCAAAATATCCCTTTTCCCGACGGTTGAGCCGCAGCTGGGAGTTTTTAAGGCAGCACCACCCGACCATGGTCAGGCTGATAACAGCACAAGCCAGCGCCGTCCCCATTCCTGCTCCCAGCACCCCAAACTTCGGAATGCACAAAGCGTTGAATAGCACATCCAGTCCGCACATGGCAGCGTTTAAAACGCTGGGCGTGACCATATCCCCGCTGCACTGCAAAAAGGCGGAGCATAAAGAGTTCAGCTGGGAAAACGGAAGCATCAGCGAAAGCGCAAAAAAATAGGCGGAAGCATCCTTTTGAATGTCTGTCTCCCCGCCCAGCCATCCGGGGAGCTTTCCGCTGATAAGAATGCCCAGAAGGCAGAGAAGCCCCGACAGGAGAATCGCTGTAACCAGCCCGTGCCGCTCCACATTCCGGGCTTTTTCCGGTTCCTTCCCGCCGATGTGATGGGCTACCTGAACGGAAAATCCCGCCGATACCGCATAGGTGACCCCATTGAAAAGCCAGGTGCTGCTGGCGACCAGCCCGATGGCAGCCGATGCCTTTGCCCCCAGCGCCCCGACCATGGCCGAGTCAATGTACTGCATAACAATGGAGGTAATCTGGGTCAGGATGGCCGGCAGGCTCAGCCGCCAGACTTCCCCGATGTGAGGTCTCCATTCCTGCCATTTTGTCCCCTTCATACGCTTCTCTCCGATCCGTTTTTTTCTCTTTTCAAAGAGGCAGTATGTCCAGCTTAACACACCCACTCGTTTCTGTCAAGAAAACACCCGGACCTCTCCCTCGGAAAATTCTTGACGCCCGCCGGTTTCCACCCTATAATGAAGATAAATCTCCCCCGGATTTACCGGAGAAAGGATCGTCTTATGCTTTCAGATGCCAAATGGATTGCTGCTGCGGATACCGAAGCGACCTCCCCGCTGTTCCGGAAAACCTTCAATTTGGATCAGATTCCCACCCGATCCATCCTTACCGCCTGCTGCTTGGGGTATGGTGTCCTTACCCTCAATGGAACACCCGTCTGCGATGAGGTTTTAAACGCCCCGATGACCCGCTTTGACCGAACCGTCCTGTACAGCACCTACGAAGTCACCCGCCTGCTCCGTTTGGGTGAAAATGTTCTGGGCGTCATGCTGGGAACCGGCTGGTACAGCGAAAAGTCCGCCATGCGCCCCTTCGCCGAATGGTACCACCATCCAAAGTTTCTCCTCTCTCTGGATCTGCAGTGGCCGGATCTGCAAAGGAAAGCCATCTGCTCCGACCCGAGCTGGAAGTCCTCCGATGGGCCGGTGGTCTATAACTACATCCGCTGCGGCGAACGCTACGATGCCCGCCTTGAGAAAAAAGGCTTCGACTGCCCGGACTATAACGATACGGATTGGGCGGAGACCCACATCTGCCGCAGCCCCGGCGGCGTTTTAAAGCCCGCCGAGCTTCCTCCCATCCGGGTGGTGGACACCCTCCCCATGAAGGAGATTGCCCCCTCCCTTTATGACTGCGGCCAGAACTTGAGCGGCTGGGCAAAGATCCGTTTAAAAGGCGAACCGGGGCAGAAGATCTCCCTCCACTACGACGAAGCCTTAAATGAAAAAGGCGAGCTTCTGGGCCGGGTCACTGCCCTTTCCAAGGGCGAAGAGCTGCGCCACACTGACGAGTACATCTGCGCCGGTGGCTGGGAGGAGTGGGAGCCTCACTTCTGCTACCATGGCTTCCGTTATGTCAAGGTGGACAACGCACCAAAGGAATTCGAAATCGCCGCCCGGGAAGTTCACACCGACTTAAAAACCGTCGGCACCTTCTCCTGCAGCGATGAACTGCTCAACCGCATCCACAGTGCCTGCCGCTGGTCGACGCTGACGAATTTTCACTCCATCCCAACCGACTGCCCCCATCGGGAGCAGAACGGCTGGACCGGTGATGCACTCTTCTCCGCCGAACAGGCACTGATGAATTTCGACATGACCGAAGCCTACCGGAAATGGCTCTTCGACTTTCACGACGTCCAGCGCCCCAGCGGCCAGATCCCCGCCATCATCCCCTCTTCGGGACGCTTCTCCTTCAACTTCGGCAGCGGTCCCTCCTGGGACAGCGCCCTGATCCTGATTCCCCTTTACGTCTGGCGGTACTGCAAGGACGACCGGCTCATCCGGGACAGCTGGGATGTTATGGAACGATACATGGATTTCGCCGCCTCCATGGCCGACCATTTTATCGTGAGCTTCGGGCTCCCCGACTGGTGCCCGCCTAAGACCACCAAGGTCTGCCCCGTCGCTTTGGTGGATACCGCCTTCTACTACGCCGATGCCTGCGCTATGGCGGAAATGGCGGAGGTCCTGGGCAAAAACTCCCGCCGCTACCGGCTCCTCTCCGAAAAGATCCGGAACGCCTTCCGGGAAAAATTCCTTGTAAACGGCCTTCCCCAGCCGGAAGGACAGACCGCTCTCGCCTGCGTCCTTTTTAACGGTCTTTTAAACGAATCGGAAAAGCCCGCAGCCGCCGCCCGCTTAGCGGAGCTGGTCAAAGAAAACGGCTATCACATCGACTGCGGCACCCAAGGCAACAAATTCATCTATCGGGCGCTTTCCGACGCCGGCTACTGCGACGTGGTTTACAAGATGATCACCAACCCCACCTGCCCCAGCTTTGCCTACTGGATCCATCAGGGCGCCACCACCCTCTGCGAAACATGGGAAATGGACGCTTCCCTGAACCACCATATGTTCAGCGAGGTGGATCTCTGGTTCTACCGGTACCTTGCAGGCATCCAGGCGGATGGCGAGACCCTGACCATCGCCCCCGTATTCGTAGACGGCATCGATTGGGTCAAGGCCACCTGCCGGGATATTTCCGTTTCCTGGGATAAGGAAAACGTCACCGTGGTCACCCCCAAAAACGCCATCCTCATCCTGGACGGCGAGGAGATCCCCCTGACTCCCGGCACCGTCACCTACTCCCGGGCAAAGATCTGAATAAAAACCCCCGCAGCCACGCTTTAAGAAGCAGCTGCGGGGGCTTTTCAATCAAACTGTTTTTCCATCCACTCGGCATCCAATACGAAATCGCCGGTCTCCGGATCCCGAAAAAACGCCGTCCCCGCCGGGCTGTCCAATAAGGGGATGATATCCGGGTCGTAGTTTGCAATGGTGTTGAGGGCAAAGACCGAGCTGTTGTCCGGATCGTCCAGATAGGCGTCGTTTTCGTCCCCGGAAAAGAACCGCCAGCCGGAATCCGGATGGGTGCCGTCGGTTTTCTCCCGGTAGCAGAAGCCCACCTTTTCCCCGTCCACGGTGATCCGGTCGGTGGCGATGCACCCCATATGGGTCTGCAGCAGCGGGCGGATGTCCTTCGCCCGGAGCAGAAATTCCTTTTTCTTCATCGATTCCTCCGATCAGATCTCTCCGTCAAAAGCCACCCGCTCAGTCATGGAGCGGTGAACCAGCGCCTGCACCGCCTTGTGCAGCGGATGATCCCGATAGAAAGCAAGGGCTTCGGCATCCCGCACCTCGCTGTAAAGGCAGAGGTCGTATCCGCCCTCACCGGGGGTCAGGCTCACGGTGACCTCCGCTTTCAAAAGGCCGTCGATCTTCCCGACCAAACCCTCCAACCCCGCCTTGATGGCAGCGGCATTTTCCAAAAGGGTGCCGTCCTCGGTCTTGTCCTTCAGCTTCCAGAATACGATGTGACGAATCATGATGAAATCCTCCTCGAAACGGCTTACAGCCGATCCACAATGGTCTTCAGGTACTTTCTGAACCCTTCCCCGGTCTCCGGATGGGTAAGCCCCACTTCTACAATGGCCTCCAGTACGCCAAGCTTATTGCCCATATCGTACCGCCGGCCGTCAAAATCCACGCCGATCATGCCCTCTTCCTGAGCCAGCACCTTCATGGCGTCGGTGAGCTGCAGCTCCCCGCCGTAGCCGTAAGGGATGCTCTCCAGAATGGAGAAGATCCGGGGCGGCAGCACACAGCGTCCCAGAATGGAAAAGAGGGAAAAAATCTGGTCGGGCTTCGGCTTTTCGATCATGTCGGTGATCTCGTACCGGTTCCCTCCCAGGGAGCTGAGCTTCATGGAAGAGTATTTCTGGATCTGCTCCACGGTGACCTCTTTGATGCCCACGATGCCTTTTTCATACTGGTCGTAAGCGTCGCAGAGCTGCTTGCAGACGGGATTCTCCCCTAAGATCACGTCGTCGCCGTACAAAACGGCAAAGGGCTCGTCCCCCACGAAGGTCTTGGCGCAGAGGATGGCGTGACCCAAGCCTTTCGGCTCATGCTGGCGGATATAGGTGATGTTCGCCAGCTTCGTGATGTCCACGATCTGGTTATACACGTCGATCTTCCCGGAATCGAGGAGCCGCTTTTCCAGCTCCGGCGACCGGTCAAAATGGTCTTCTACCGTGGTTTTCCCCCGACTGGTGATGATGAGGATATCCTCGATGCCGCTTTTTGCCGCTTCCTCTACGATGTACTGGATAGCGGGCTTATCGACGATGGAAAGCATCTCCTTGGGCATCGCTTTGGAGGCAGGCAGGACGCGGGTCCCAAGTCCTGCGGCAGGGATAACGGCTTTCTTGATCTTCATAAACGTTCCTCCGTATGTGAGTTGTTAAAGTTTTGCAATGGCACTGACCATCGAGAAGGAAAGGCCCATGGACACGACAAGGATCACGACGACGCAGACGATGACAGCCGCCTTGGAAACGCCGCCCTTCGCAGACAGCGCACTGGAATCGCCGCCGTTTTCCCGGATCTTCCGGACTTCCTTGAACACCTTGTCCTTATAAAGGCGGTTGCTGAACAGGGCTACCGCCAGCTTCAGGGCCAGCGAAAGAATGTAGCAGACGTTGCCTAAATTGTCCAGCTGTAAAATGGTCTCCCTTGCAAACGGCAGGCTCCCGTTCAAGTTATAGTAAAGGGAGCTATAGGAAATAGCAAGGCTCGGCAGGGACAAAATAAGGGTGGCAACCAGCACCAGAATCCCCCAGCTCCAGACCTTCCGGTAAAGAAGATAGATGCCGTCCAGGAAAAACGCCGCCCAGTTCCAGCTGGCAGATTTTTTCCTTGTGGACATTTCCTTGAATTTCGGAAGGAAATAGTGCGTATTCTCTTTAACGTAGAGCGCTAAGTCCTTGACAGGGATCTCCTCGATCTCTTCGTCGGCGCCTAAGCCTCCGAAGGGCGTGGTGTACGGATTATAGGGCATTTGGTAAAAACCGGGGCCTGCCTGCTGGGAGCCGTTCCCGAACTGCTGGAATCCGCCGGGCTGATCCGGGTTTTCTTCCTTGTCCTCCCGGTTGAGCGGCGTGCCGCAGACCTCGCAGAAGAGCTTGTCCGGGCTGTTCAGCGTGCCGCAGCGGCTGCACCGCCGGGACGCCATGCCGTCGCAGCGTTCCTCCGCTTCCTCCGCCGCCGTTTTGGGCGGCTGCCAGCTCTCGCCTTTTGCGTGAAGCTCCTGGAACTGGCACTGCCCCAGCTCCTGAATGCACGCTTTGTGATAGGGCGCACCGCAGTCCGGGCAGATGAGGATCTGATCCGTCTCTTTGAATTCCTTTCCGCAATGGGGACAATGGACGCCTTTGTACTTGAACATAAATGACCTCCATGAAGCCTGTGATGAATTCTGCCTTTCAGGCGAAAATGTACACTTTCATATTATAGCATAACTGTCAATTTTTATCAAACAAATCTTTACAGATTTCTAAATCTCCTTTATAATAGAGGAGGAATCTTTTTGAAATCAGCAAACGCTTACAACGGAGGGAAATAAATGCTTCAAATCGAAGATCAGAAACAGACCCTGCGGGCCATTGAGCCGGACTTGAAAGACCTGGCTTCCGCCCTCGGCGTCGAGGAAATGAAAAAGGAGATCGCCGAACTGGATCATCAGGCCGCCCAGCCCGATTTCTGGAACGACATGGAAAACTCCCAGAAGGTCTTAAAAAAGGCCGGTTCCTTAAAAGCCGTCGTCCACAGCTATGCACAGCTGGTCACCCTTTTTGAGGACGCCCAGACCATGATCGAAATGGCTGAGGAAGATGACGACGCTTCCATGCTGGAGGACATTGACAAGGCCTTGAAAGAGCTGCAGGCGAAGATCGACGAGCAGCGTCTGACCACCCTGCTCTCCGGCGAATACGACTCCAAAAACGCCATTCTCACCTTCCACGCCGGCGCCGGCGGGACCGAAGCCCAGGACTGGGTGGAGATGCTCTACCGGATGTACAGCCGCTGGGGCGAGCGCCACGACTTCAAGGTCTCGGTTCTCGACTATCTGGAAGGCGAAGAAGCCGGCATCAAGAGCGCTTCCATCATGATCGAAGGTCTGAACGCCTACGGCTATTTAAAATCCGAAGCCGGCGTTCACCGCCTGGTCCGGGTATCCCCCTTTGATGCCTCCGGCCGGCGGCACACTTCCTTCGCTTCCGTGGAAGTCATGCCGGAAATCGACGACACCATCGAAGTGGACATCCGTCCCGAAGACCTGCAGGTCGACGTGTACCGCGCCAGCGGCGCCGGCGGCCAGAAGGTCAACAAGACCGACTCTGCCGTCCGCATCACCCACCTTCCCACCGGCATCGTCGTCGCCTGCCAGGTGGAGCGGAGCCAGTACCAGAACAAGGACATGGCCATGCGGATGCTGAAATCCAAGCTGATCGAGATCAAGGAACGGGAGCATCTGGAAAAGATTGAGGACATCCGGGGCGACCAGAAAGAGATCGCCTGGGGCGCCCAGATCCGTTCCTACGTCTTCATGCCCTATACCCTGGTCAAGGATCACCGCACCGGCTACGAAATGGGCAACGTGAACGCTGTGATGGACGGCGATCTGGACGGCTTCATCAACGCCTACCTGAAAGCCCTCGCTCACGGCGAGATCACCAAACAGTAATCTCTTCTCCCGGAACGGTTTTCCCTTCCGGGAGTTTTTTTGGAGGAAAACGCAATGAAACGACGCACCGACGAAGAAATGATGGAGCGGATCTTATCCGTTGCCCGAAAAGACGACCGGATCCGCGCTGTCTGGATGAACGGCTCCCGGGCAAATCCCAATGCTCCCAAAGACCCGTGGCAGGACTTCGATATCGTTTACGCCGTAACCGACATGGACTTCTTTACAAAAAACGACGACTGGGTGGACGTCTTCGGCCCCCGGGTCATCATGCAGAGCAGCCGGAACCAGCTGAGCGCCGACCCCGCAGAATATGAGAACCGGTACATCTATCTGATGCAGTTTCAGGACGGGAACCGCATTGATTTAAGCCTCATTCCCCTCTCCCGGACGGAGGAATTTTTCCTCTCCGACCGGATGTGCGTTCCCCTTCTGGATAAGGACGGCCGCCTCCCGAAGATCCCCCCGCCCACCGACCGGGACTACTGGGTCGCCCGCCCCACGGAGCGGGAATTTGCCTGCTGCTGCAACGAATTTTACTGGGTCTCCACCTATGTAGCGAAGGGGCTCTGGCGGAACGAGATCTCCTACGCCCACGCCATGCTGGACGGCCCCGTCCGGGATCAGCTTTTGAAGCTCCTCTCCTGGGAAGTCGGGATCCGGACGGATTTTTCCGTCAGCGTCGGCAAATGCGGCAAATACCTGAACCGGTATCTCCCGCCCGAAGATTGGACGCTCTACTGCCGCACCTACTGCACCGCTGACCCCAAAGACATCAAGACCGCCCTTTTTACCATGCAGCAGCTCTTTTCTCACGTTTCCCGGACCGTGGCGGACGCCCTTTCCTTCCCCCTCGACACCGAAGAAGCCAGGCGAGTCCTCGCCTATCTGCAGGGCGAATAATCGTTTTTGAAAAAAATTTCATTTTTTTCAAAAAAAAGCTTGCAAAATCTCCCCGGACGTGCTATACTGAATAAGTCGTCTGGGTGTGGCGCAGATGGTAGCGCGCTACCTTGGGGTGGTAGAGGCCGCTGGTTCAAATCCAGTCACTCAGACCATGCAGAGTGTCCTTATAGGATCTGAGTATCCTGTAATGGACACTCTGCTTTTTTATTTCTCACAAAATTCATACTGCAACCTGTTCCGGGGCGTAGCTGAGTGCTACGCCTTTTCTTGTTTCCATGATAATGTCGGCCTCCGGGATCTTCCGGCGATCCGGCACATCGAAAGAGCCAATGCAGTTGTAGTAGATCACAACACGCTGATTGGTAACGCCGTCCTGCTTTTCAGCGTGGTACACCTCAATATGGTCGATCAGCTCCGCGACCATACGCTTTGTAATGGTGGTCGCATCCGTGTACCGCCGTACCGTTTCAAGAAAATCGTCAATGTCCATGCGCTTGCTCTCGTCCTTTTTCAGTTCCAGCCGCAGCGCCTTGATCTTCTTTGCGTTCTCGCCCTGCTCCTGTTCATAGCGTTTGGACATTTTGGCAAACCGGGCATCGTCGATCTTACCCGCCACATTGTCCTCATAGAGCCGTTCAAAGAGCATATCCAGTTCCCGGTCACGGGCGGTCAGAGCGTCCAGCTCCCGCTGCTTGCGGAGCGCGGTACTTTCCGCAACCTTTGCTGAGCGTCCGATCATGGCCTTGGTAAAGTCATTTTCGTATTCGCTGGCAAAGCAGGCCAGCCGCTTGACCTCGTACAAAACGACTTGCTCTAAGAAGTCCAGCCGGATATAATGCGTTTTGCTGCACTTGCGATAGCCGGAGTTGTGATTTTGGCAACTGAAAAACTTGATGTCGTGGTTGTTCTGGTTGAAGTGGAAATTGAGGTTGCCGCCGCACTCCGGGCATTTCAGCAGGCCAGAGAATACGCTGGGCTCCTGCGTGACCGTGGGCTTTTTGCGGCGCGTCCCTTTTTGGAGCGCCTGCACCTTTTCCCAAGTCTGGCGGTCAATGATAGCCTCATGGACATTGAGGAAGATCGCCCGGTTTTCCTCCGGGTTCTCAATCCGTTTTTTCATCTTGTAGGACTTGGAGTAGCTTTTGAAGTTGATCACATCACCGCAGTATTCCTGCAAGGTGAGGATCTTCTTGACGGTGGTATGCCCCCACTTGGTAGGCTCCACGGTACTTTTTGACCCGCCCCGACTCGTCCCACGACTGCGCCAGTAATAGGTGGGATTGACCACACCATCGGCGGCAAGCTGCGCTGCCGTTTCCGCCAGCCCGTACCCCTCCAGCGCCATGCGGTAGATCCGGCGCACCACCTCGGCGGCCTCCGGCTCTACCACCCAAAAGCGGGGATCGTTCGGGTTTTTGATATAACCGTAGGGCGGCGGAGAAAGCGGAACACCGGCGTTTCCTTTCATCTTGTTCACAATCCGGCGCTTCTTGGAAATATCCTTGGCGTAATACTCGTTCATGATATTGAGAAAGGGTGCAAAGTCGTTTTCAGACTGGTTGGCGCTGTCTACGCCGTTGTTGACGGCAATGAAGCGAACGCCGTTCTGCAGGAAGGCGACCTCCGTATAGAAGCCCACACGGAGATAGTCTCGACCCACGCGACTGAGGTCTTTTACAAGGACAATGCCCACCTTACCGGCTTCAATGTCGGCAATCAGGCGTT
>ERZ827363.1411-NODE-1411-length-23478-cov-95.525680_pt1 | contig 23478 bp, 18 predicted proteins | sample MGYA00519776_ERZ827363 | MGnify/ENA primary metagenome ERZ827363 (study PRJEB31778, sample SAMEA3449288) | human gut metagenome | biome: human gut; feature: human-associated habitat; material: faeces | place: United Kingdom | collected 2010/2012 ...
TAATTGTAAAAGTAATAGTACGTTTCTCCCCCAAACAACTAAATGGTTTAGATACATTCTCACTTGGCAGCAACTGATATTCAAAAATTTTATTATCTTCTTCTTTTTCACAGGAAAATAATGCTAAGGAAACGAACAGAAGAATGAATATTTTTTTCATATTAATACTATTTAGTTTTTGCAAATTAAAGAATTTTTCCTGTACAATAAAATACCAATTAATTGGTATTTTATCACAAATAACCATTCAATTTCATTATTATGCCCAAAGCATGAAAATAAAAGTATAACATACAAGAGCTGTAAACAAATCCACTATCAAAACAATAAAATAAATCGTTTTTGCATCTTTGCGATATGCATTTATGCAAAATCATACAAATTTCTTTATCAGTAAAATACCCATTAATTAGTATTTCATTGACAAAATGAAATGTACTTTAAAAGCCCAAAGTTATATTCAATTCATAACCTAAATGCCTATCCAATATAAAAATAATGCGTTTAGCACCAAGATACAAACATAATAACACAAAATCAAGCTCTAAAGGAATGTATTACTATTATAAAAGACAGAATTATTCGGGAGATTCCCTACTCTAAAAAAGTTAAAGAAAGAAAATGATTCAAATAAATATTAGTGTAAAAATATCACCAACAACACAATATCCCCTTTTCAAATTATACAATAAATAATAGCTAAGCAACCAAAGACAGTGCAAAGCCAAATAAGTAATAAAAGAACAAAGTATTAAATAAAGCCAAAACACCCAATTTTACTTTTTAGGGTGTAAAATTGGGTGTTTTTCTTGTAAATTACTGATTTTCAGCATTTATTGCGGAGAGACAGGGAACGATTAACTTTTAATTTCCCTATTCATTATCAGTATCTTACCAAAAGCCTCTGCTCCTATGACACCGAATAATTCACCGCGTATATGCTGCAACTTTCTTCCTGTTACACTCTTACTTACTTTTACAAAAGTAGCAAAAAAATAGCATAAATACAAATTATCCACTTGATTTAACGAATATAATTTCTATAATTTTCTTCCAATAACAATTGCAATTTAGAAAGAGGATAAAGGAACTTACCCCCTATGACAGTATAAGCTATCCCCCGTTCATCACGTAACTTTTGCAAAGTTCTGTTTGAGATATGCAACATGCCACATATCTGTTCACCGGTCATATAGACCTCACCAGCTATAGGAACAGGCAAATCCTGAAATTCAAGTATCTCTTTTGAGCATTTCTTAAGCATCCTCATCATCATTATGTACTCTTCTGACTGCTTTGTGATTACTCCGTCCATATGTTATCTTTCTTTTTGAATTAATATTTTGGCCAAATCACTCTCTTTATACATATATTTGCCGCCTATACAAGAACATGGAATAATCCCGTATTCCCTATAGCCTTGCAAACTTCGTTTGGAGATATTCAAAGCCAGACAGACCTCCTGGGCATCCAGTCACTTTTCCATTTCAACCGGACCAATTTTCTTTTTAACGGATTCAATCTGGGCGGATAAACTCTCTATTTGCAGTTTTAACTGTAAATACGCATGTTTCTCTATAACAACTAATTCCATAACAATTTGATTTATAATTTCACTATTTACAAAGCAAATAAAAGCATATTTCCACACTTGACAAAACATTCAAAATTAAAGTCATCCGTTGGCGTGCATTGTCACTCCAAATATACCAAATATCCTCATCCGGACAAATAACATATCTAACCATTTCCGTAACCCAGCCACCGATTTCTACTCCTTCCATATTTTCATTCCATAATTATACCTATTATGACTGCTTATTTCCGCCAAAATGTCATTTACAAAACTGAAAAAATTCAAACTAAGGTTACTGCTACCACAAAATAAAAAGAAAAGCCCCGTTATCTGCATCCAAACAGTAACGGGGTTCCCCCTGCCATTTTTTATCACCCTATATCTTTATACCCTTATTTTTTTTCACATGCTCTTTTTCCTTTACGTCTGTTTTCCGCCGTATTTCCGAAAAGTGTTCTTTCAACAATTTCCCTGCCAGTTTCTTCGCCTTCTCCTGCATCACATCATACACATCCCATCTGTTGCGGCCCAGCAGTTTGTTTTCTATCTTCTCGAATTTATCGTAAAAACTGAAGTTGTCCGGGTATTCATCTATCAGTCCGTCTCTCGGATAGCCTTTATCCATGATATACAGCAGTGTCATCCAGTCATAATTATACGGACTCCGCGTAAGCCCCAACCCCTTTCCGGAATCAGTCAGCCTATAATAGTTCTCCCATGTAGGAGCAAGATCATAACGCTCACTGTCCGTTATACTTTTCAATACCGATTTGTCCACAAAAGCATCTGCCGGAATCTTCTCCAACGGCAACAAACAGCCGTAATCATCGCAACAGCGGTTTACTTTCCCTTCCATCAATGAAGGCCATCCCCGTAACTCATACACATTCAGATACTTTTCCTCAAAGTCCGGTTCAAAGAAACGCTTCTCTATATTCGTTGCCATAAAATCCCCGTATTGACGGTTTCCTATGTAATCCCTACTGAACAGCAGCACCCCTTTACCCGTCTCAACACCCGTATAATACGTGTTCCCATGCTTCAAATCATCCTGCATCTCCGCTATCACTTCGGGTGGTGCGGACTTTATCTCCCGCCACATCTCCGGTGTAAGTTGCCTGGTATAGTCCTCGTCCCTTGAAAGCGGGTCCATGTACTTTCACAGGCAATACACCACTTCCGACAGAGCCAGGTATCTATGCAGCTTAATCCCATGTCCGTCCATCGCCTTTTCCAGTCTTCGCAGATAATCATCATTATTCCCTTCCCGCAAACGCGGTACAATCCCCATATCAGGCACATTATAGTACATCATGCCCATGGTAGGCATTTCCGTTTCCTTGAGCGCCTTCTCCATATCTTCCAGCATAAACTCCAGGAAACCTTCCTCACCCGTACTTTTCATACTGACATGCACCGGGTTGAGATGTCCGTCCACTGCGACATACACACTGCCACTGTTCGTATTCTCTTTTTCCATTCATCAAAAATTAAATGTTCATTCCTTGTCCTTTTCTCTTTGCCGGAATCCGCACCCTCATTTCCACGTTCGGGAACCGTACATTATCCGGTTGTGTCACCAGTGACGAAACTATCCGTTCCTGTTCTCCGGTCAGCGGCATAGGCTGCCGTTGCAAATTTCTCAGCCTGTTAAAGTTCCTCAGCGTAGGTGCCATGTCGCAACATGCCACACAAATCCCATATCTCGCCACATCCGAAGAAACCGTCTGTCCGTCACCTATTTTTGCCCGGTATGCGGCATTCAGCGGAGCCACCTCATAAAACCTCAAGCTCTCAGGTTTCCGCTTGCCGTCAAAAAAACGTTCGGCCAGCCCACTCAGAAACTCATCCAGCATCCTGTCCCCACCGTCTGTCTTGTCAAACAGCAATACCTTCCGCCCGTGTTCCACCGCCATATAGGTGGGAAAAGCAGCCAGCCCGCTGCGTATCACATCCCCGTCCATTCCGAAACGATGTTGCAGCCGCCTGTAATCCTCATTTTCCAGCAAAGCCGTATGTTCCGCTGATAATGACAGATATACAATCCCCCGTTCCTCACAGAATGCCGCATCCCGGAGTCTCACCACCCCCGACGGATATATATTCTCCCGTTCCAGTACAGGACAGAGCCGTTCCAGGTAATCCGCATTGTCCGTACCGAATATGGGAGGAATCAAACTTTTGTCTTTAAAGTCGAAACAGAACATTCAGTGGTCGGGAATAAATTCCCGACCGGTCGTATGAGACCGCACGTTGTTACTGATATAACGGGAAAATCCCTCTTCCCCCTGTCCGCGCATACTCAGATACACGGGTCTGTAAAAGGCGTCCAATGTCATATACAGACTGCCACTTTCCACCGCTTGCTTTTTCTTTTCTTCCATAGATTCTATAGGATTAATTGTTTCTTCTCCTTCTTCTGTGGGGTAATGGAAGCCGCATGCTTCACCTGCCGTTGGCTGTCAGACATCCGCTGTTCAGGAGCTTCCTGCCTGTAGTGTGTTTCCGGTAACCCGCCAGTCTGTTCCTCTTCCGAATGCGGATACGACACCGGATGTGACATTTCCATCCTTTCTGTCCGGCTTATCCGTGCGCCCAACCTGAACTCTCCATCCGTAATATGGAACTCCGATTGTAACAAATCCGCCGCCATCTCCTTTGCCTCTTTCTGTAAGGCCGCATAGCCGAAGTCGTGTGCCGACAAAGGCGCGTTCATCCGTGCCCTCATGCTGTCTCCCAGCTTCTCCGCCAGTTCCCTGAACTCATACTCATAGCTGAACGGATGCACCTTGTCTGCCGCAACAATCCCGGCGTACCCGTTTTCCGAAATATACAGCAATGACGCTACATCATAGTTCCGGGGCGAGATACCCAAACCGAATTCTTTTGTCAGCCGGTCGAAGTTATGGAAATCGGGCCGCAGGTCGAACTTTGCCCTGCACACCCCACCGTCCAGCACACTTCTATCCGCAAACTTGTCGGAGGTGAAGTTCACCACCGACCTGCGCAATTGTGCGTCTGTACTTCGCAAATCCGCTTTGGACAGTTTTTCGATACAGTTGTCCGCCATCCCGACCACCCGTTTGGTAGGCAGGTCAATCTCATATATCCGCAAAGTTTCGGGTACTTTGGTCACGTTGAAGAAGCCGTCGGCCAGATGTTGCAGATAGCTGTTCCGTGCCTTCATACCCTTGGGGGTGTCGGAAAACAGCATCACGCCCTCTTCCGTAACCACCGCATATACCCGGTTTTCCGTCCCGGAAGTTTCCGTTACCGCCGCTTTCCGCCTGTCCGGTTTCCGGACAATGCGGTTCCAAATATCATTCAGGATTGACATAGCTTGTATTTTTAGACATGATAACCGGTGACAAAGAAAAGCATTCAGCCGCCAATCTGCAATACCTCATGCATACGAGTCATCCGTTGGCGGCTGTTGGCGTACAACCTTTACACCAGCCGTGCGTCCAGCATCCGGTTATAACTTTTGCGCAGGGAGTCGATGAACGGAGTGGTGTCCGTACAACGGTCGAACACTTTGCCGCGCTTGGTATACAGCGCATTGATTTTCAGATGGAACACTTCCTCGAAAACGCGGATAACATCCACAATTTTCAAATCCCGACCTTCGGCCGTACCTATCGCACCGGCTGCCATCAGTGCAGCCACCAGTTCAATCAGGTCACTGTCCGTACCGTTCCATGTCAGTGTGACGGAAGTTTTCCTTCCGCTTCCACGCACCGCTTCCGCATGGAATCCGGCAGACACGGTACCATGACGAAGCATCTCCTTCAGTATTTCCGCTTCCGCATCCAGCAATGCCAGCGTCTTGTCGATGAATACGTCATACAGGATATTGCGGCAATCTTCAGCCATTCCGTTGCAGGCCTGCCGCATAAAGGCCAGCTCTATTTTTGTGTAGTTCAGACGACGTAGCTGTCCCGTCAGGTCCCCTGCCGGTGAAAGCGTGGCAAGGCAGTTCACGAAATCGTCATAGGCGGCCGGCAACTCACCTGCCGCAGGTCCGGCACCGTTTGTATAAGAGGCGAACAGATTAAAAAGAGAGGTTTCCACCAATGTCTTCATCGTATCATGTTTTTAGGTTCCACAATTCAACTCTCCACTCATCCCGCCGGAATAAAGACAAGTGCCATGCCTGAAACAGCACACAGATAAAACATTGGAAATAAACCACATAAGAAGCTATAAAAAAGATGTGTACATAAAAGCATTGTGGATTGGACATGATGTGTCCGAATTTCGGACATATTCTAATCCAGACGATACTTCCTCAATTTCAGATAAAGCGTGCTCCGGCTGATGCCCAGCAACCGTGCGGCAGCCTTCCTGTCATTGCCCGTTGCCTCCAATGCTTTCAGAATGGTTGCCCGTTCCGTCCGCTCGTCATTAAGTGAATACTCTTCCGGTTGCCTGCCTTTATCGGAAAGGTCTATCTCCCCGGTGGTTATCCAGTCATCTTTCGCCAATAAGGTGGCCCGTCTGACAACCATCCTCAGTTCCCGTATGTTTCCCGGCCACGAATAAGCTTTCAACCGTTTCTGTACTTCGCGATCAAAGCCTTTCACGCTCCTTCCCAATTCCCGGTTGGCGGCATCCAGCATGAATTCCGCCAACGGAATTATATCCTCAATGCACTCTGCCAGCAATGGTACATGCAACGGAAATTCATTCAGACGATGGAACAGGTCTTCCCGGAAACGCCCTTCGGCTATCGCCTTCTCCAGGTTCTCATTGGTAGCGGCTACCAGACGGATGTCCGTCTGAATCTCCTCCTTACCGCCTACAGGGCGGTAACGTTTTTCCTGTAAGGCACGCAACAGTGCCCTTTGTACCTCGGCATTCAGATTGCCCACCTCGTCCAAAAACAGTGTCCCATGGTTGGCGGCGGCAAACATGCCCGTCTTATTTTCCGTCGCTCCGGTAAAGGCACCCTTCACATGACCGAACAGTTCCGATGCCGCCAGTTCCTTCGGAAGCACCCCGCAATCCACTGCGATGAAAGATGCATCCGACCGACCGCTCAACACATGTATCTGCCGGGCCACATATTCCTTGCCTGTCCCTGATGCGCCACGTATCAGTATGGACAAGCTGTCGGCAGGAGCCACCACACGCACAATGTTCTGAAGTTTCACCGCTAGAGGACTTTTACCAACGTAAAAAGCCCGTCCTTTAACTTTCTTTCTATTTCCACAGTCCAACAGCCCACGGATAATACCAAGTACCCTTTCCGTCTGAACAGGTTTTGGTAGATAGTCTGCGGCACCTTTCTTCATCGCTTCCACCGCACTGAGGATATCTCCGTAGCCTGTCATGATGAGGAAAGGCATACGATAGCCCTGTGCCTTCATCCATTCCAACAGTTCCACACCGTTACTGTTATTCAGGCGTAAATCCGACAATACCAGATCTACCTCATAGCCTTCCAAAAAGCCCTTCGCCGAATCCACCGATAATACATAACGGGCATTGATACCGTTTTTCACCAGCCAGTTTGTGGTGATACGCGCATACGCGCGGTCATCTTCCACTACCAATACGGTTTCCATATGTTTTTTCCTTTATTTTTTTACTTTCTCTACGGCCTGTTCCACGACCTCAATCAGTTTTTCTATTCTTTCGTCCGATATCCCGCCCCATTTTTCAGGAGGCATGGCGATCGTTCCTTTCAGTTCACATCGAGAAATGTTTATACGGATCATTTCCCAAAGCGGTGCGGTCTCGTGTATGATATTTTCCAACTTCACATAATTTCTCATGGAAGAAGCATCCCGCATTTCAGAAAGTTCCTTCGTAGTGTCTTCTATAAAAATATCTAGCATTTCCTCAACATATTCCTCACCTTCCATGATAGCCGCAATACCTAGTCTGTCCATTTGTGAAACTACCGCCAGCAATAAAACAAACAGGGCAAAGCTGGCTACCATATAGTAGGAATTGTCCCATTCAAGGATAAAGGCCCGGTAATGTTCAGTAAAACGTTCGTTGCTCTCCCGTTCGAATTCGGGAACTATGCTCATTCTTTCGTTCAGTTCCACGCTGCCAGTGTATAAGTGTCCATCTATACCAGCAGCCGTTCCTGTCTTTCAGCCTGCCCCAAAATGCTCCTTCCATTTAAAGGAACGGAGCATACGTATTGTTGTCCCAGTTGAAGAGAAAGCGGACAAGGATTATCGTTTACATTTTTCTTTTGCTGCACAGCTTGTTTCCGAGCTATTGATACAATGGACGGGATACTTTCCTGTACTATATCACCTATACCCTGCAATTCCTCGAAAGTATGCATCGCTTTGGAAAGAAGTAGTTCTTTATTCCAAAGAAGAAGACACAACGAGTCAATATGCTTTTTCTGTAACGGAGTATGAACATATTCTTTCAGAAGTTGCAGATTGTCACAGCCCCTATGGCATTTGCGGCTGTATTCTTTCAGGTTGTCATCATCCCATGTGACGGCAATCTCCGCATGAGTGGAAAGGTCCAGCAAGTCGATATAACTATTTTCCGTCAAACGATATACGTCACCAGCCCCTTTTCATTCCGGCGGAACTGATAGATAATAAAGGTTGACAGTAGGCCCTAAATGGCATAACCGATTTTTTTTTAACTTTAACCACATGATTATACATCATCCGAACCTGTAAATCAATTACTGGCCTGTAATATAAATACAAAAATAATCCCTACCTAGGTTTTAGCACAACTTACGCAAGGATTATTTAACAAATATTTATAAATTATTTCAAATTCTTCAAGCCTCTCAGAACAGTTTTATCAGTTATTTCAATAATACTGATGGCGTAGCCACCACCTGCCACAGCTTTCATCTTTAAGACCGATTTGGCAGTTACAATACCTTTACGAATGCCATAAGATTGCGGATTGTTCCGATAATGCGCATCTTTACCATCTTCATAAACAGTTGCAATGTATTTCTTGTCATTGTCAAGAAAATCAAGTTTCAGCGTGGATAAATGTCCTTCTTCACCACTGGTACAACCTATGAACCAATTATTTGAACCTTTTGCTTTACGTGCCGCTACAATATAGCGTCCTGGTTCGGCTTCCAGATATTTACTCTCATCCCAATCCACGGGCACATCCTTGATAAACTGGAAAGCATCCATGAACCGTTCGTAGTTTTCTGGTATATCGGCTGCCATTTGGAGCGGACTATACATGGTGACATAAAGCGCGAGTTGGCGGGCAAGTGTGGAGTTCACGTGTGATTTACTATTTGGATTGAGTTTACTCATATCCATTTCAAAGATTCCCGGAGTGTAATCCATAGGACCACCTTGCAGGCGGGTAAACGGTAAGACGGTAGTATGAAACGGCTTGTTTCCGCTGAATGCCTCATATTCCGTACCACGAGCAGATTCGTTGCCAATCAAGTTAGGATATGTACGGCACAACCCGGTAGGACGTACGGCCTCATGTGCGTTTACCATGATATGGTGTTTGGCAGCCTCGGTTACGGCATATAGATAGTGGTTATTCAACCATTGTCCATAATGATGTTCGCCACGCGGAATCATATTGCCCACATATCCACTCTTTACAGCATTATATCCATAATCGTTCATCAATTGATAAGCAGCTTCCATATGACGTTCATAGTTACGGATAGAAGCCGATGTTTCATGATGCATCATTAGTTTCACCCCTTTAGACTGGGCATACTCGTTCAGCATCTTGATATCAAAATCCGGGTAAGGAGTCACAAAGTCAAACACGTAATCTTTGGAATGGCCAAACCAGTCTTCCCACCCGATATTCCATCCTTCCACCAACACTTGGTCGAATCCATGCTTAGCAGCAAAGTCTATGTATTTTTTTACGTTCTCATTATTAGCCGGGTGTTGTCCGTTGGGCTTGACCTTGTTATAATCCGTTTCTCCTAATCTCACAGAAGGTACATCCCAGGTATATGCCCAAGGCTTTCCACCGGCAATCATTTCCCACCATACACCGATATATTTCACCGGTTTAATCCAAGAGGTATCTTTGTATTTGCAAGGTTCATTCAAATTCAAGATAAGGTTTGAAGCAAGAATATCGCGTGCATCATCACTCACCATGACAGTACGCCAGGGAGTACGGCAAGGAGTCTGCATATAAGCCATATTTCCTTGTGCATCAGGAGTAAGTTGCGAAGTAAATACAAAATTCTTGTCATCAAGGACTAAATGCATGCAAGAATAATCCACCAAAGCAGCCTCATGCAGGTTGATGTAAAGACCTTCGGCTGTCTTCATCTGCAAGGAAGTCTGTACACCTGTGGATGAAAAAATACTTTGCGACAGGTTCCCGTCAACAGCACCGCTCAGCAAACTACGAATTTCTGACAGTTTCGACTCGGTATAGTCATATTCTTGTGTATCATAATCTCCCGGAATCCACCAAGCTGTATGATCACCGGTCATGGCAAATTGAGTATGTTCTTTTTTTACAACGAAGTAGGGCAAATATTGTTGCGAAGGGAACTCATAGCGGAATCCCACGCCGTCATCATACACACGAAAACGGAGATTCATGAAGCGTCCGTTCGATGGTTTCTCCAATTCCACAAAAAGTTCATTATAGCGGTTACGGATATGACTGTTTTCTCCCCATACAGGTTCCCAAGTCTCATCAAAAGTCGATGTAGATGTATTATTTATCCGGAAAGAATCCATTAATGAATTTTCTTCGTTCAATTCAATCCCTAGTGTACTAGGCTTTATCACAGGAATGCCCTTATAAGTTACCTGATAAGTCGGGATTCCTCTCTCATTTATTGAAAACTCAAGTGTAATATTGCCCGACGGAGAAGAGATGCTTTCTGCTTTTGCCATAAAGCACGATAAAAGCAGAAAGGCTGCTATTATTATTTTCATAACTATCTTTCTTTTTATAAATTCATTTATTTGGAATAAACGACACGGACCTTTACTTCGGTTGTACAGTCAGTGCAAGGTATATCAATGTTCGTACATTTTCTTTTTACGTCATAAGAATAATTAGAAGTTTCCACTCCATTCACTTTTACCGCTACAGGTTGCGTCGTATTATAGATGCGAAAAGTATATGAACGAGCATTGACACCGTTCGTATAAATTCCCTGACGAGGAGTAATGACATATTCTCCTTTATTATTTTTGAATGATTGTCTTAAGATTGTTGTTGCAAAAACGGTACTATAATCATTATTATCACCATCATCTTCATACAATACCCCCTCACCCTTGCAACCTGACACGAAGTTTAAAATCAGATGTCCGGGACGTTCTGTCACATTCATTACAGTAGGAGGATTATAAGGAATAATTGCACCTTGTTTAAAAAAATACGGAATTTGCTCCTGCGTAAAACACATTGTTTTTCTGCACGGTCCTTCAATCAATTCATCTGTAGCCACACTCCACCATTTCCCCTCAGGAAACCAGATTTCTTTTGAACTGATACCATCTTCCAAAGCCGGTTCTGTTATTGGAGCTACTAAAATGTCGTTTCCAAAGAAATATTCACCTTCATATTTATATGCCTCTTCACTTTCAGGGTATTCATAGTAAAGTGGACGGCACATACCTATACCTGTATCAAATGTCTCACGAGCCATTGTATATATATAAGGGAAGAGTGCGTAACGAAGTTTTACGGCATCGCGTAACTTAGGAAAATTGGGAAATTTCCATATACGCCGTTCTATCCGGCTGTCATCAGTGGCATGACTGCGGAATATAGGGGTAAACACTCCAAACTGAATCCAGCGAAGCATTAGTTCCGGGTCATTTACAATTTTTTCATCGGTAAACGCATGGCCTCCAAGGTCATGTCCCCAGAAAGCGTATCCTACATTTGATGCGGTGGAAGTAAAGTACGGCTCAAATGCGAGAGTCGGGAAATTTATAAGGGCATCTCCCGAAAAACCAATTTGGTAACGATGGCTCCCTAATCCTCCCCAACGATGAAAGATTACAGGTCGGCGGTCAGGCCTGTTTTTAACCATATCATTGTAAAACACATGATTGCACCAGAATGTCTGTCCAAGACCGGGAGTATATGGACTCGTAAGATGTTGTTGCCAGTCGAGCCACCAGAAATCCACACCTTCAGATTCATGGTCACGGATTACGTTGTCAAAGAATGACTTTGTAAAATCCGGATAATCAAGATACCAGGCAATTTTGCCGTTACTACCATATTTACCGCCAAGTTCCCTACTCATTGCTTTGTAATAGGATGGAGATTCGATACTGTCAATGCCATCTGCCGGATGGAGATTTAAAGCGATTTTGTAACCGTTGTCATGGATTTCCTGAAGAAGTTTAGTCGGTTCAGGTATTAAGTTGGTATTCCAAGACCAGCCGGTCCAACCTCCGATATTCTCCGACTCACTTGATGCCTTGCCATTCCAATGCCAATCCATATCAAGAATCATTACGTCGGTAGGGATATCGTTCTTCTTAATTTCTCGCATAATCTCCCGATAGTCATCGGCTGAATATGAATAGTAACGGCTATACCAATAGCCGAAAACGTATGCCGGTGGTAAAGGAATTTTACCGGCTATTTTGGTAAAATCTCCGATAGCTTTCTTATATTCATTGCCATAGCCCATAAAATACAGGTCAATAGCCTGAGGGTCATTACGATATGCCCACCAGTCATATCCAACCTCCGGATTTGGCTCAAGTGCAAATGAGTGACTCCCGTCAGCACGTGTTGCTTCCCATGAATCATCTATTACAGCCCAACCGGATCGGGATATTAATCCGTTTTCCAATTCACTCCGTTTATTGTCTCCATTGCTACCGTCAAGAGTCCGACAAGTCCCTTTAAGGTTTAGCGGATCTTTTTTCCCTGGATACCAAAGTGTTTCACAGCCATGGTTTTCAATGGTAATAGTGAGGTTTTCCGGAGATGCCGGACTTGTTTTCGGATTGGTTCCTTTTCGGTATTTGAGTTTTACTTTATCAGTCTGGATATACAAGAATCGGTCATCTTCTTTTTTCTTGAAATCTACCAATTCAAGATTACGGTTGACAACTGTAAATGTAGGACGGTCTTCGAACATGCCTTTTTCACTATATTCTATACGAATCATTTCTGGAGTCAGTACTGTGAAGCGTGCATTGCCACATATAACCACTGCCTTGGAATTTGCTATCGGATTATTATTGTCAACTGTAGCTCGAACAAATGGTGCCATGCTTAGCATCACCGCCAATCCTATCCACTTCATTATTCTTTTTTTATTCATATAAATGTACTGTTATTAAATTATTTGGTCAGTTTCAAAACCTTGCAAGCCCGCGGCCCTAATTCAACACTCAATTTAGATGCTTTGCCTTCGTCTTTGTGTTTCCACAAGTCGCGTACGCTTACTTCTCCTTCTATACCAATTTCCGAAAGATGTAGTTCATATGTTTTCTGTTCATTGTCGCGGTTGAAAAGTCCTACTATATAATCACCGTTAGACATCTGTCCGTACCAAATCTGGTTCTTTTCAGTGTCGGTCACGTCACCCGAAAGAGGCTTTCCTACGAATCTGTCGGCATTCAGTGCCAACATTTCCTCATTCTGATAAAATTTCAGGTTATCTCCTACGGTATTATATCGGTCAGCTACCGTTACCGGCCCTCCTGCTATCAACTGCAAAGAAATAACCGACTCTTTTTCCGCATCAGTATTAAAGGTATTAAGACGGATAAAATCGCCATCAGGAATTACTTGATTACGTCCTGTTACTTTCGACCAATATATAAATCCATCAAACATATTCATGCTGTTGGGCCAGCCTTCATACACTTTGCCTCGGCTATCGTCAGAAAAATGGTTCCATCCACCTTGACCTGTATCTGCTACAATACGCACCATATTACCATATTTCCTTTCCAACTCGGCATTATTTTTAAGATGTGGCATAACCAATGAAGTAAAAATACCATAGCGAGTGGCCGAAATACAGATATACTCCAATGCCTTTTCATAACATTCTCTTCCATAGCCTCTGCCCACAAGTCCATTTCCCCAACTGGCTTCCATGCCACGGTCAAATCCATCTTCATACCAACTGAGAAAATCCATACGAATATATTCTACTCCTAATTCCTTATAATGTTTGAAAAAGCCGTCAATATATTCTTTTGCTCCTTTATGGGTAGCAACCACATAAGTAAAGAACTTATCCGGCTCGTCCGGATGCGCTACAACATCACTCTCGGCATCATACTTCAATTGTCCCAATGTAATGTTATTGGTATTCTGAATGGGAGTTTCATCTTTTCCGTGTAACCACAACGGGTTATCATACACACCTAGTTTCAACCCTTTTGCCTTACATTTAGCTACAAGATCTTTCAAATACATGCTACCATATTTGTCCATGTAGCCGTATTCGTTCTTTTCACAAAGCATAGGAATAAATCCATCCGTACAAAGCATATCATAACCATAAGGTTTCAGATTCTCGGCAACCCAGTCAATAGCTTTGTCCCACTCTTCTGCATTCATATCCATTTGATATTCAGGAATACCATTATCAGCCATCTCCATACAAAACTCATATACACTCCAATAGAGTGGGGCTTTGAATTTATGGATATTGCTAATATCCACCTCTTCGTCATAATCCGGCACTTCCACTTCATCATCGGGAATCATATCCGGAGTCCACCCTGTTCCTTCGTCCTTACAGCTTGTGGAAGTAAATATTCCTATCATCAACAAGCAAAACAATGTTATTTTCTTATATTCCATACTACTTTTTCATTTCTAAGCGAGTGCGGAATTAAATTGTCCGCACTCGTAGGATTACTAATTTTTCTTTTCAAATTTAATCTTATTAGTCAATACATTCAGTTCTACACGATACTGACCGGCTTCACCTTCTTCCACTTTCCACTGGTAGTCATTACCATTCGGTTGAACCAACTGCACATCAGTCATGTTAAGAGAAGCTTTTCCGTCTTCTCCCGCCTGCTTGGGCATATAACAAGTGATCGCCCAACTTCCATCTACATTTATCGGACATTTAAAGCTACCAGCTTTTAATTCTCCTTCCCAATAGAATGTTCCTTTATCAACATTGAAATCATAAACGAAAGCTTCCTTCCCTTGCTCCCAACCGGCAGGAGTTGCATCACCTAACATCCATATCTCTTTGCAGGGCAGATCATCAGGAATGCTCTGTAACAGCTTGAAGTCAATAGTCATGGTGTACATGTTCAGTGTCACCCGGTAGTTGCCTTCTTTGGTAATGTTCCATTTGTAGTCATGTCCCTGTATACCGGCCTCGATGCGTTCCATACGATTATCTCCAAATTCATGCGTTCCGTTTTCTATTGGCATCAGCCATGCTACATTCCAGTCTTCTTTCAGTTCCAATGGAAATTTCATATCTCCGGTTTTCAGGAGACCTTCATAATAGAAAGCCACTTGGTTGACCGGATCTTTCGTCAGTTTTGTGGAACTCATGATGTTCCAACCTGCAGGGGTTGCTTCTCCTACCATCCAAACATCATTATAGTCGGTAGTCGGGTAATCTACATTCAATGTTCCGGCTTCAATGTTCAATTTCAACACATAAAATCCTGCTTTATTAATGGTAAAGGGGGTTTCATTACCGGTTTCATGCTCATTAAAGACCACACTGCCGTCGGCACCCTGTGTATACGAAGGTGACTGTCCGGTGGTATTCAAAATAAACTTGTAGTCACCTTCTTTCATCACCCCGTACCAGGTATATACCTCTTCCGATATTTCTTCTGTCATTTTAAGCGCATTGGCCGGGTCAGTAGCTCCTTCAAGTGCTGTTCCCATGATATAGATATTGTACGGCTGTATTTCATATCCAACTACGTCAAAACGTACAGTTGATAGTTCCGGTTTCACATAGCAGTCGGTCTCTTCTATTTCTGCGATAATTTCAGCTTCCAACGTCACTCTTTCACCAGGCGCAATTTTCCATTTCGTCAGTAATGCGTTCAATTTCTTATGGGTAAAACTCACACAGTGCCCACCAAACGGAATTTCCATTTTGTCAATAGAAGTGCCAAAATCATTGTCAGCAATGTCCAACTTAAAATAATAAGTCACTTTAGAATCTAAAGGGGCATTGGTCACCTCATTCCATGAAAAAGTAACAGCTTCCTCCTTTCCTGATTTCTGATTTAGTTCAACATATTCATCCGATACTTGCAAGTGCATGGTATCATCGGGACGCTCAATACTATAACGTATATCTTCATCCTTACAGCCTACTACCAAACAAGAAAGCATGGCAAGTAAAAAAAAGATTTTATTTTTCATTTTGCTTGATTTTATGGGAATTATTTCCAAAATGGAAGTTGTCTCAGATTTTCGTTTTTATCAATTTCACTTTGATGGATAGGGAACCAATAATAAGCAGGATTATACACACGTTTCTGATAAGGTGTACGTACATAAAAAGACTCAGCGTCTTTTCCGCTATAATTCATTCCGTACATATCTCCATTCAGTTTTTTTTCAGCTTCTTTCCAACGGCGCAAATCGTCATAACGCACCCCTTCTCCACAAAGCTCGACACGGCGTTCGGCACGAATAATCTTACGCACAGCCTCTTGATTATCGTCCACATGGATATTCTGGGCATCACTATTACCAAACGTATAAGTACGAATACCAGCACGTGTGCGAATTTTATTCACATAGTTCAAAGCTTCCTCGCGAACAGTACGTTCATCTTTATACTCATTCAATGCCTCAGCATAATTCAAAAATGCTTCTCCCAAGCGGTAAACAATGCCGGGACGATACTGGTAATTGTTCTCTTTAACATTCGTCTTAGGCGACACCCGTTTACGGATAAGATAACCATTTTGAGGTGCATCGTGCGTATGCGGATTGTCTTTCTGCCCATTAAAAAACTCAAATTTACGTTTTTCAGTAGGGAAATAAGAGTTATTAAAAGCTACGGATACATAGAAGCGCGGTTCACGATTACAATACATATTATATGTACCTGCATAAGTAATAGCTCCTCCATTTACTTCTTCGTCCCAAATTGTATTATCAAGTTTTACGTCTAATTCGGAAAATCCGTCTTCATTCGAACCGTCATAAGGAAGTCCGTCTTGCATAAAGAAAGCATCGACCAAAGATTGAGTTACCCCTAACCCGCCGCTACCGCCACTGGCAGCCGGTGTAGCATGTTTTTCATACGAACCATAATCAGAGCTTGGACGCGCAAACAAGATTTCGGTGTTCCCTTCATCAAAACGCTTCAAAAACAAATTCTGATAAGACATAAACGGATCAATTTCTCCATTTGCATTTTCTTCAACATAGAGTTTATATCCAGCTTTATCAGCCTCATCAATCAATAGTTTACATGCTTCTACTGCATTTTTCCAACGTGTCGGGTCATAAACAGTACTGAAGATATTTTCACCCTTCTCATTTTTGTAATCCGCATAATCCGTATTTCCATTTACCAACGGACTAGCGGCAAAAAGCAACATACGTGCACGAACTGCCAAACACATAATACTGGTAACACGCCCATACTTTCGTGCTTCAGTATATTTAGGTGGCAATATCTTAGAAGCCTCAAGCATTTCCTTGTCAGCCCAGTCTATTACAGTGTAATAAGGAGCCTGTCCTTTCATCAAGTCTGACAGTACAAAATCAGTTGGAGCGATATAATCAGGATCAAACGGAACAGCTCCATAAGTATTGGCAAGCAAGTAATAATAATAGGCTTTCATGAATTTACACTCCGTTTTCATATATTCTACTTCTTTTGTACTTATACCCTGTGCCGGTAGTGGATGTATGTTCTCAAGGAAAATATTAGCCTCCCGAATACATTGTGGAAGAAGTTTCCAATAGTTCCCCTCCCAATCACTGTTAGGTGTCCATTCACCCAATATATAAGGAATGACTTTCCACCCCCACTGCCGCCAACGTTCAGACGGAGTCTGATCATCAGCAAGGATTTCCCAACCCAATGTGTTAGTATAACCCCAATAAGGATCAGGTATAGCCGAGTAGATATTGGCAAGCCAACCCTCAATACGAGTTTTGTCTTCAAAGACCAAAGGAAGAGTTAATTCTGTATCAGTTTCTTTGTCAAGATAGTCAACACAAGACATCAATGAAGCTGTGACTATAAATCCTATAAGAATATTTTTTATAAATTTCATTGTTCTTTTTCTTTAGTTCATTCTACATTAAAAATTTACTTCTACCCCCAACATCAAAGAACGCATGGACGGATATTTTAAACCATCAGAGGTGGCCAGTTCCGGATCCCATAATTTGAACTTGGAAATGTAGAACAAGTTATTCCCACTGGCAAAGAATCGGATACTCTTCGCACTAATTTTATTAACGACATTCTTAGGTAGGCTGTAGCCTATTTCAAGTGTTTTCAAACGGAGGAAACTCATATTTTTCTTCCAGAAAGTCGAGGCACGGTTATTGTTCGTATTAGTACTCTGAGAAAGACGTGGCCAAAAAACGTTCTGAGAAGGATTTTCTTCAGTCCAGCAGTCTGTATAGTTGGTATAGACATTACCTAATACACCGGCTCCGCTACCGGGAATGAAATAATCCGACCCACCGATAATACGGTAAGTGTCGCCACTTCCTTGGAAGAAGAAACTCATATCCCAATTACGGAAATTGATATTTCCGCCAAATCCATAAACGATTCTCGGGTCAGTAGTACCACCAATATAGCCTTCGTCAGCACTAGTTATATAGCCATCGTTATTCATGTCACGGTATTTGATATCGCCCGGACGCACTTCACCGCCCAGTTGTGGAACAGGAATTCCTTCTTTCAATTTTCCATCTACGAAATCATCATCGGTATAAAGTCCTAAGGCTTGCAGCCCCCACAGCGTATTGATTGAATGCCCGGTAATAGAACGATAAGTTCCTTTGACTGATTCTGGTTCGTCTCGTTCAATGATTGTATTCTTAGCATAAGTAAAAGTTCCTCTTACGCTAATGTTCCAATCCTTATTAATTCGCTTGTTGTAATTCAGTGATAGATCGAGACCTTTATTGTCCACCTTGCCATAATTGGCGTATGGATTGTTGATAAATCCTGTTTGGGAAGGAATGGTAGCACGTTGCATAAAAATACTTGTCCTGCGTTCTTTAAATAGATCGAGTTGGAAATCGAGCTCATTCCAAAGGCCTATTTCTATACCTATATTCGTTTTAAGCGCTTTCTCCCAAGTCAGGTTTCCTACGCCGACTTCTCCTTCCTGCACACCGTCACGATAAGTATCTCCTGTATATCCCCAATTGTAACCATTAGCTTTTGAATTGATGGTTGTGATATAAGCGAAACGGCGTCCACCGATATTGTCATTTCCTACCGTTCCCACAGAGGCACGGAGTTTCAGTTTACTTATCACATTGCGTATAGGTTCCATGAATTGCTCCTCACTAACGAGCCACCCCAAGGCGATGGAAGGGAAAAAGCCAAAACGCTTGCCTTTCGCAAAGTTTTCCGAACCATTATATCCAAAGTTGAATTCAGAAATATAGCGGCGGTCAAATGTATATGAAAAACGTCCTGCAATACCTTGTGTCCGGTTCGGCTGTATATCGCCCCAATCATAGCTGCGTTGATTATACAAAAGAAGTGCATCTACCATGTGTCTGTTATTAAACGTCTGATTATAACTGAGTGCCGCTTCCAAATAAACGCTCTGGTTACCGTAATTTGCATTACTGGAATGGTCAAGAAACTCACTTCCGTATTTCAAGATGCTATGTACTAGTTCACCTTCATCATTGCGTGATTTTGCTACGCTATAATAGTCCGGCTCTTTACCACGTGTCACAAAGTTCTCATTATATGTATCAAATGCAAAAGTGAGCTTAGCTTTTAGTCCCGGAGTTATCATTTTAAGATTCTGCTCAACTGCAAACAAAGATTCCAGTTTACTCCGTCCGCTACGGTAGTAACCGTTCTGTGTACTGATAGCCCAAGGATTAGGGCGGTTGCTGCTGGCAATAGGAATAGTTCCATCTGAATAAACAGCAGGGTGTACAAAAGGAGGAGTTTCAAAAGCAGCACTGAAAACTTCATCCGTACCACTGCGACTTTTATGTAGATTTTGTAAGTAACCACCTACATTAAAACGAACTAGGGTCGTTTTTGTCAAGTCTAGATCTACATTTGCCCGTATGTTGTAACGGTTCAACTTACTTTGGGTATCATAAGGCAAGCTCTTATCGGAAGACATAATTCCATTTTCATGATAAAGAGAGGCCGTAAGAGAATAACGGAGTATTTCTGTTCCACCACTTACTGTAAGATTAGCACGAGTAGAAGTTGCATAATCTTTGGTAATAGCGTCTATCCAGTCTACATCCGGATATAAATCTTTGTCGTAGCCATAATAAGTTTTAAGTATCTGTTCCTTTGTAAACATACGTTTATTGGGATCACTTTCCAGAGAATTGAGTAAACTCATATATTCAGCAGCTCCAATAAACTCAGGAAGTTTGGTGGGAGCCTGAATGGACTGCTCTACACGTACATTAACAGAAGGAGCGGCTATCGTTCCGCGTTTTGTATTGATAATAATGACTCCATTCGCTCCACGTACGCCATACATAGCACTGGCTGAAGCATCTTTCAAAACAGAAAAAGATTCAATTTCAGCAGGATCAAGATCATTTAAGCTACGTTCTACACCATCTACCAATACTAATGGAGAAGTATTTCCACTGAAAGAAGCAATGCCTCGAATCCAGAAATTTGAGTTATCATATCCGGGTTCGCCAGATGGCTGTACTGCAATCACACCTGCTAACTGTCCGGCTAAATTGTTACTGAGTGAACGGGAGGACCCGACTTGCAACTTGGTAGGTTCTATAGTCTGTACCGAACCAATAACTGAAAGTTTCTTTTGATTACCATAACCTACTACCACAACCTCATCCAAAGCTTCTACATCTTCTTCTAGTATAATATTGAAGTTGATTTCATTTCCAACCACGATTTCTTTAGACTTGAAACCTATGTAAGTTATATTTAATACACTCTGTTTATTCGGTACCTCAATATAGAAGTGACCATCCACATCAGTTATAGCCCCTCCTGACTCATTTTTGACTGTCACATTAACACCTGGAAGTGGAGATTTCTCTTTATCAAGTATGGTTCCACTAATTCGGATACCTTTTACTTGCTGTTGGACAATAATACTTTCTGCCATAGACTCATCAGCATAAACTGGAAAGAATCCTATCCACAAAAATAGTGGCGCCAGAATAGTAGTTTTTACTTTCATAGTTTTTAAAATTAAAAGATTAACGTCATTGATTACAATATAACAGCCTATTAAGCAGAACGACATATCGCGGGTCTGGATACTTGTTGGCTATTCGAATTATTACCCTTTGTTTTCTAATTAAATTGTTCTTTTGCATACATAATATAAGATTTTAAAGTTGATAAAAAAGTATAAATTATAAACTATCTCTTTCTTGGGAAAAGAGACAACGCAAAAATATCAGATAAGAAATACTAATTATGAATCAAAGAGTGAAAAAGTAGTGATTTACATCAATGAAAAAACACGTAAATCACTGTATATTAGAAACATAAAAGAATATAGTAATACTAAAAAAAGTAGTAAAAATATAAGTGTAAAATAAGAATATTCTGAATCGTAAACTTCTATTAATCTTTTGATTTTCCAATTTTCATTACCTCTTGTTCTAGTAGGTTACGGTCACCAGCGGCTTTATTTCGAACTTTCGTACGGTAATTATAAATGGTGGTTACAGAATAGCGTAGAAACTGAGCAATCTTCACGCTGTCACTAATGCCCAAGCGTATCAGTGCAAAGATGCGTAACTCTGTATTCATCCGTTCACCAGTTTTCAAAGATATTCGCTCATCATTGGTAAGCAAGGCATTGAAATCCTCCACAAAAGTAGGGAACATTTGCAGGAAAGTATTGTCAAAGTTCGTATAGAATTCCTTCAATTCCACCTCTATAAATTTGGAAGACTTGATGTTCTTGTAGAGTTCTTCCACATTCCCAGTAGCAGCAATCTTACCTAATAACCGGCGGTAATTGTCCATCTTCTCCAAATATACCGAACATTGATCCATATATCGACCAATATACTCCTCCTTCAGATAAGAATTCTCAGCAATACTGTGGTTAGCCTCCTTAAGCTTGTGCATCGAAAGGTGAAGTTCTTCATTCAGTTCTTTTAGCCGCTTATTGGTGTCAATCACTTCTTTGCGAGCGATAGCCAACCTCTTCATCTGTTTATATACATAAAATATGGCAAGCAATAAAAAAAATGAAAGTATGCTGATAGATGCCAATGTCCATTTCATTTGTTCCTGCTGTTTCTCTGCCTTTTGTTGGTAAGCATCGTTAATGATGGGAAATATCTCCAAAATCTCCAATTTGCGCAACCGAGCATTACAAGCTGCAGCATCTTCCATACATATCTTTACATAAGAATAGGCACGCTCGATATCTCCCTCTTGATAAAGCAATATGGCTAACTTACGCAAAGAAATGTATTCCCGGACAGCGGTTGTCATATCTGCTATGGCAGAAATAATCAAAAATTCTTTTTCTTTTTCTTTATTCTCTTTCAGACGATAGGACTCTGATAAAGTATAGGCACAAATTGCAACATCATGTTCATATTCCTTCTGCTGGGCTAAATAATCTGTCAGTAAGCAAATGGCTTTATCATATTCGTTGCGTACATTATACTGGTCGGACTGAATCAAGGTATGTATCAAAAGGTTATCCTTATTGACCAGTAGCAATGAATCACGATATTTGTCCGTAAGTTCCGTATAAAGTTTCCTTTCATACTTTGTAACTGCATAGTCAGCCATAAGTCCATAGATTGTGCGATAGATATGATAATAATAGGGACGGAGATTTTTCGACAACCGTTCTGCATGAATATTCCGCATCAAATCCATTGCTTCCTTATACATGCCTGTCATTCCCAAAACATCAGCTTTATTCATACGGGCATTATCTATATATTCTCGGTTTCCAAGACGCATAGCTATCTGTTCCCTCTCCTCGGCAACATAAAATGCAGAATCCGTATTGAATGAACGATATTCATCCAATAACGCACTAAGAATGGCAAAATGCTCTTCCTCTGATATGGACTGAAGCAACTGATTTTTCAGTTTTGCCAATCTCAACTCTTTTTGTTCCATATATATAGGGCGTTTCTTTATTGCCTGATCTAATTTCAGCAATAAAGAATCTACTCTATTACCGTCTATAGCATAGACATAACATATACCAATAATACAAAAACACCAAAATACAACTATACTTTTCATAGCTTAACATCTTAATCAAAAATGTCATATTTGATTTTTTTTACGCAAAAGTAACTAAAACACAAAAGAATCTACCTCTTTTATATGAATTATTTCAATATTCAAACAGTATATGTGCACAATTATTGATCTAAAAAATAATACTATAGCATATTGCAATGGTTTTATTTAACAATTTATTACCAAAGCTATATCTGTTAAACTTATAACATAGAATTACTAATATATTTTATTCTAACAATAAATGTATTTTCCAAAAATTATATTGAGCTATGATAAATTCGAAAGTTATGCTTGTTTAAACAGCCCTTGAATCCTGCCGTATTTCAATTCTCTTTTTCCCATATAACGATTTTCCCATTTTTATTTATCCCGTCAGTAGCTCCACCTTGCCGGGTTCAGGGTGCGAAGCTACGGACGGGACCCCTAAAAATCTGCAAGGCCGCTTCGCGCCCTGCGGGTTTTGGCGAAAATTTTTCAATCCGTCCAGCCGGGCGGTTGAAAATTTTTCACCAAAAGCCTTGCATATTTTCTCCCCGTCCGTATC
>ERZ827363.1429-NODE-1429-length-23316-cov-21.698164_pt1 | contig 23316 bp, 26 predicted proteins | sample MGYA00519776_ERZ827363 | MGnify/ENA primary metagenome ERZ827363 (study PRJEB31778, sample SAMEA3449288) | human gut metagenome | biome: human gut; feature: human-associated habitat; material: faeces | place: United Kingdom | collected 2010/2012 ...
TAATCTTCAATATATCCTTTTGAAAACAATGCGACATCTTGAATAGTGTAACTTTCTGGCACTTCATCGGGCAAATCAACCGACCAATAACACTGTCCATCAGCGTTGAGATAAATTGCCCAAATATGATTCTGCCGGAGCTTTTGTACCGCATTGTCTAATAATCGCTCCGGTGTAGCGGCGGCAGCAGTCATTTCCAACATAGATTGCGGGGAAGAATTTCCATAATCCTCAGTCACAATCTTTTGAAAAGTTAGACTAAATACTACTGCGTTAAGAAACAGCAATATCAGGATAAAGGCAGCAAAAGACGCAAGATGTTTCGATATATAACTTGCAAATGATCTCATGGCATCACTTCCTTGATATCAGCTTATAGCCCAATCCTTTAATGGTTATCAGGGACACAGGTTTTGATGGATCGGTTTCAATCTTTTCCCGGACACGCCGGACATGAGCGTTTAGGCTGTTTTCATAGCCAAAAGGGTTATCACCCCATAATGCTTCACAAAGAGTATCTACGGTAACAATTTTTCCTGCATTGCGGGCAAGGGTTTCCAGCAAGGTGTGTTCTTTGGCAGTTAGGGAAATAACCTCACTACCCTTATGGACTTCGGCTCTACTGAAATCAATCGTACACCCATCTAAAACAAGCAGCGGAGAATCCTCTTTATAGGTTCGGCGCAGCACAGCATAGATACGCAGTAATAATTCCTGCGGCATAAAGGGCTTTGAAATGTAATCGTCTGCCCCAAGCCCCAAGCCCCAAGCCCGATAGTTTGTCTGATGCTTCGTCTTTTGCTGTCAGAAAAATAATCGGTACACTGCTAAAAGTGCGGAGCTGCTGCATCAGAGAAAAGCCGTCCCCATCCGGCAACATGACATCCAAAACAATTAAATCGGGGGTTTCTTCTTTGGCGGTCAGAACAGCTTCCTTGACCGACATAGCGGTAAGGACAGTTTCAAATCCCGCATCTTTCAATATATCTGATACCATCTTCAATAACTCCTGCTCGTCATCTACCAACAAGAGCCTTTTACTATGCAAAAAGGAATTATCCATAGCATCCTCTCCAATCTGATTTCCTTTGTTTTTATTATATCATAAGCTGTCCATTTTGCAGCCTCGCTTCTTAAAAAGTAAGGTAAAAGTAAGGACAGGAGAATGTAGATGTCAGGTTGAAGTTGTATCATAAAAACATCGAAAGGAGATGTTTCTATGGACTATATCATTACAACGGAACAGTTGACAAAGAAGTACAAAAATTTCATCTCGGTCAACAATGTTTCGCTTCATATTCGCAAGGGCAGCATTTACGGTTTCCTCGGCCCCAACGGTGCGGGAAAATCCACGACTATGAAAATGCTGCTGGGCCTGACTGCACCGACAAAGGGCAGCTTTACCATTGACGGGAAGCAGTTTCTGGGTGATCGGATTGCCATTCTCAAAGAGATCGGCTCTTTCATTGAAGCTCCGTCTTTCTACGCAAACCTGACCGGGCGGGAAAATCTCGATATTATCCGCCGCATTTTGGGGTTGCCAAAAGCCGATGTGGAAGATGCTCTGGAGTTGGTGGGGCTGACCGAGTTTGGCGACCGGCTGGCAAAGAAGTATTCGCTGGGGATGAAGCAACGCTTGGGCCTTGCCGGGGCACTGTTAGGGCGTCCGCCGATTCTGATCCTGGATGAACCCACCAACGGCCTTGACCCGTCCGGCATCCACGAAATCCGCAATCTGGTAAAATCTTTGCCCAGCCTTTACGACTGCACGGTGCTGATCTCGTCCCATATGCTGTCTGAAATTGAATTGATTGCGGATGACATTGGAATTCTCAACCACGGGCGGTTGCTGTTTGAGGGTAGCATGAATGATCTTCGTCAATACGCCCTGCAATCTGGCTTCGCTGCGGACAATCTGGAAGATGTGTTCCTTTCTATGGTTGAGAAAGATAACATGGACAGAAAGCAGAGGGCAAAATTATGAAAACGCTGGCAATCGAACTTCGGAAAGAAAAGCGAACCGGCGTAATCCCCGTGTTGCTGGCTGTTGGCATCTTGGGAGCTGCCTACGCATTTGTCAATTTCATTGTGCGGAAGGACACGCTTTTGAATCTGCCGTTGGCTCCGATGGATGTCCTGCTGACCCAGCTTTACGGCATGATTATGGTGCTGAACCTGTTCGGCATCGTAGTTGCGGCCTGCATGATCTACAACATAGAGTTTAAGGGAAGCGCTGTCAAGAAGATGTATATGCTTCCCGTAAGCGTTCCCGCGATGTACCTGTGCAAATTCCTGATTCTGACGGTCATGTTTCTGGTTGCAATCATGCTGCAAAATTTGGCACTTGCACAGATTGGCATGACAGACTTACCGAACGGAGCATTTGAAATGGGTACGCTGGTGCGCTTTGCCGGATACTCTTTTATTACATCCATGCCGGTACTGTCGTTTATGCTGTTGATTTCCTCGCGTTTTGAAAATATGTGGGTGCCGCTTGGAATTGGTGTCGCTGGTTTTCTAAGTGGTATGGCTCTTGCAAATTCGGAGGTGGCACTTTTGCTGGTACATCCTTTTGTGATTATTTTGAAACCGGCGGTAGCTATGAGCGCCCAGCCAGATCTGATAGTTACCCTTGTTGCTTTGGCAGAAACACTGTTGTTCCTTGCCGTAGGCTTGTGGTTAGCGAAATACAGACGCTACGAGTAAGGAGGGATGATAGAAATGAATTTTTTGGATTTACTCAAAATCGAGTTTATGAAAGTAAGACGCTCCAAAATTATACCCTTGATTTTCATTGCACCTTTATTGGTAGTGATTTCCGGGGTTGCAAGTTTGAGCAACTATTTTACGCCGGAATACACTAATGCGTGGCCTGCCATGTTCATTCAAAGTGCGCTTGTCTACGCCTACTACCTGCTCCCATTCAGCATGATTGTAGTCTGCGTGATGATCGCAGGGAGAGAAACAGGAAATAACGGGATTCTGAAAATGTTGGCATTGCCGGTCAGCCGCTATACATTATCCATTGCAAAATTTTGTGTGCTTACCTTTTATCTATTCATGGAAATGGTGGTGTTTCTTGTTGTGTTCGTAATCGCTGGGGTGGTTGCAACACAGACAATGGGAATAACAGAAACCTTACCGATCCTGTATCTGTTGAAATGGTGCTTGGGATTGTTTCTGACAATGCTGCCATGTATTGCGGCTATGTGGGCAATCACCGTACTGTTTGAAAAGCCGCTTCTTTCCGTGGGATTGAATTTGTTATTTGTGATTCCCGGTGTATTGGTTGCGAATACGCCGCTGTGGATTGTTTACCCGTACTGTTACAGCGGTTATCTCGTATCCTGCTCGCTCCATGATTTTACAGCAGAAACTTCCGATGCCGCATTTTCGATGTTTCCATTCTTGCCGTGTGCGATTGTAGTGTTTGGTCTGTTTTTCGCGCTGGCTGTCACCCAATTTGGGAAAAAAGAAATGAGGTAAAACTATGGAAAAGAAAAAACTTCAATCAGTCAGTGTCGCTGCGCTCATTGTGAGCATATTGCCACTGGCTGCTCTTGCCCCGTCACTCCTGCACTTTTCGCTGTCGGCCGGAATCAGAACCGCTTGGGCCGGAGCCAATACCGTTTTTGTCCTGCTGGGTCTGACCCTTTCAGTGGTATGTGTGCGGAGCAAGGAAAGCCGTAGCATTATCAATATCGCATCCACAGCGATCAGCGTTTTTTGGGCACTGCTGATGGTGGGAATCATTGCACTTGCCTTGTTCCTTACTTTCGTTCAGTGAGGAAACGGCTATGCGTAAAATTGGAAAAATTATTGGGTGCTGCCTGATTGCAGTTTCTTTGCTGGCCTGTACTGCCTGCTCCGGCCTCGATAGGTTAGGTGAAAATCTCAAGGATGGAGCAGAGCAATTAAGCAACGATGTGGTGATCGGGAAAAGCAACGCTCTCATAACTCCTTATCAGTCCTTTGAAGGTAGCCGAACTTCGGATAATGATGTTTTTCGGGCCACCTATGACGCTTCTGTAACTGGATTTAACGGACAGGATATTTTAGTTGCAGACACCGACCTCAAGGAAAATGAGTGCCGTGAAATTGTGATCCGATACCAGCTTGATTCCCTTGACGGAAACTGTCAGCTCATTTACATTTCCCCGGACTTAGAGGAGCAAGTGCTTTCTGAATCTGCCAGCGGAAGTGTTGCCGTTCAGCTTCAAGCAGGAGCGAACTACATCGGAATTATCGGTACAGACTTTTCAGGCACAATCCAGATTACCGTGGAGTAAGCGGCAGAATGATATGAAACGAATATTGATAGTGGATGATAACACGGAATATCTGCAAATCCTGTCATCCGTGCTATCGGGTGAATTTGAAACGATTAAGGCTACGGGCGTTGAGGACGCATTGGATACACTTCAAACAATCACAGTAGATGCAATTTGCTCCGACTTCAATATGAAAGATGGCACGGGGTTGGATTTACTTGAAAAAATCCGTCAACAAGGTTTGAAAACACCCTTTCTGTTGATGTCTGGCGATAACAGCAGGGCATTAGAGCAAAAAGCCAAACTATACTATGGTGACTTCTGCTGCAAAACGGATTTTGATTTAGTCGAAAAAATAAAAGCCTTAGTCAACAACTAAATACAGATGCTATCTGCCGGACGACGGCAAAAGAAAAAAAGCCGTCGTACAGCAGATACATTTCCATGCGCCTATGTAGCGGCGGCTTTGAGAAAATCAGAGCCGCCGTTTCTTTTTGCTTTTCGGACCGATGCTTATGCAATCAGGAGGGCGGTATATAGGAGGATACCGCCATGTCAATTTTCGTCATTCATAGTACCCATGAGCTGCACCAATTAAAAAAAGCCTTGCCCCTCCTCCGGGGAGATATGACTACCTATCGGCATTATCATTCCAACTAAAGCAGAAGAATCATAGTCATTTTTGTTGCGCCAGTTTCCCATTGCGGGGAGCTGGCGCTTTTTATTGTCGATTTTTCGGGAAAGCTCCCGAAGTATGTAGATGCCGATCTCCGCCTCCTTTCGATTCACTCGTCAATCGCCCGTGAATCGAAATGGAGGTACATAATGAAGGAAGTCAATCTTAGGGACTTATATCCCGATGTTTATAAAACCGATCACTTTGTAGAAGTAACCGAAGATGTGCTGGAGACAATCCGATCCGCTGAGCGTGCAGAAGCTGCCTATAACCGGAGGATGTATCGCTATAAAGCGCATTACTCCCTGGACTGCGACAACGGCATTGAAAATGCAATCCTGATGAAGCCCCAGACCCCAGAAATGCTCCTGGAGGAAAAGCAACTGCGGGAACAGCTCTACGCCGCTGTGATGGCTTTGCCGGAGAAGCAGGCCAAGCGGATCTATGCCCGGTATTACCTGGGTATGCGCGTGAGCGAGATAGCAGTAGCGGAGGGTGTAGACCCAAGCCGTGTCCGTGACAGCATCCGGCGCGGTCTGAAGCAGCTGGCAAAGTATTTTTAGGATAGAACTGCAACAGGGCGTAAGGTCTCAAAGTGCTTCTGGCACAGGGCCTTGCGCCCTATCTATTGTAGTAGCTTTAGAGAAGTGTTTCACAGAGTTGTCTTTGGATGCAAAAAAGCAGGAGACCTTTTCAGATCTCCTGCCCCTTACTTTGAAGAATAAAGATACTTTCCTTTATGTTTGTTGAATGTATTAACATTATTTTCCGCACAGATCAAACACTTTATTTTATAGGTAGAGTCAAAAAGAATGTTGTCCCACCACCAGAAGTATCTGAAAATCCAATTTTTCCAGAGAGCATTTTTGCCAATTCTTTTGCGATACTAAGTCCCAACCCAAAATGAGCTTTATTCGTGCGAGATTTATCAGCACAGTAGAAACGATCAAAGATAAAAGGTTTATCTTTTTCAGCAATTCCACACCCATGATCTACAACCAGGAAAGTAAACTCTTTTGATGTTTGACTGGTTAGTATTTCAATATTGCTGTTTTCTTTGGAATAAGAGACTGCATTATCTAAAAATATACTTAATACTTGAAAAACGCGTTCTTGGTCTGTGTAGATTTGTGGGTAGCTTTCTACATCTAAATTCAAATCTAAGTGAATTGATTTTTTTCTGCATATCGGCTCATACGCTTCGTATAACATGATAAGCAGAGTGTCGATATTAACCTCCTGTGTATGAATGGTCCACTTATCTGCATCTGAAGATGCCAGAAGAAGCATATCTCGTACCAGTCGTGACATTCTGATACATTCTGCATCAATCACTTTTAGACTGTTTTGCGTCTGCGGTTCTTTTATTTCGCTATTCTGAATGCTTTCTATGTTTGCCATAATTACTGCAAGGGGTGATTTCAATTCGTGCGAAGCAGCCGCAATAAAGTCTTTATGACTTTGTAATACCTGTTCTGTTGGTTCAAATGCTCGATGCAATAAAAAACGGCTTGCTAAAAGAATCAATATAAAAGCCAAAAGCCAGATAGTTGCGTATGCTGGTAACTGTTGAAGCAGCAGAGAGCTTATGGAGGATGGTTCGTAAAACAAAACTAATGAATAGATATTTCCTGCTTTTGTGTGAATGTTGGACGGAATCACATAATAGCTATCGTGATCATTTCCAGTGATTTTTCCGTATCCTCCCTGTGCTGTGATTGAAGAAATAGTTGTTTGCTCTTCGGGATATTGTATTTCAATGCTTTTTTCTGCAATTCTTATTAGTGTATCCAGATCTGTGCGTGTGTCCGGTTTACTTTGAAACAGGATATGTCCCTCTTTGTCTTTCAAAATGCTGTAAACATTCATTTCTTGCTCGTAATTAGAAAGCAGCTCGTCCGGACTTTCTGGATCAGCTTCTAATTGATAAATAAGCAAGGAGGCCATTCGCTGAATATAAGCAATATCCGCAATCTGCTGATCCTGCCATGTAGTCCAAAAGAAAAAACAGAGGATGAGAGAGATAACAACCATAAAAATCATAATCAGAAAAATACGCAGATTGTTTTGTAAGCGCTTAAGCATGAGCAGACTCCAATCTATATCCCGAACCATAAATCGTTGTAATTGCACATTTGCTATGAAGCTCTCTTAATCGTTTTCTAAGGAATGAAATATAGTTATCTACATTCCCTGGCTCTATGTCGGCATTGCTGCCCCATACTTTTAAGACAAGCTGCTCCCTTGAAAATGATGTTTCTGGCTGTTTCATTAGCACACTTAAAAGCTCTGTTTCTTTGGCTGTCAATATAAGCTCCTGTCCGTTACAAGTGACTTTTCGATTTGGATAGTCAAAATGAAGATCTGCATAAGAAAGCATTCCCATTTCCTGAATTTGCTGTGGCCGCCGTGTCAAGGCTCGCACTCTTGCCATCAGTTCACGAATGTGAAAGGGCTTTATAAGATAATCGTCTGCCCCACTGTCCAGCCCGTCCACTCGGTCATCTAAAGCAGACATTCCCGTAATGATAATTACAGGAATTTGAATTTGTTTTCTGCGCATAGCTTTTATGATGGTCAGTCCATCAATGATAGGAAGCATACGATCTACGATGGCAAGATCATAGCCATAGTCAGTATTTAATGCATATATCATAGAACTTTCTCCATCATTGCAGCAGTCAACGGAATATCCTTCTTTTTTCAGTGCTTGTTGAATGGATTGGCACAAGTCAAGATCATCTTCCATGAGTAGTATTTTTATCATTCTTTGTTTTCCTTTTCCTTGAATATAGTTTTTGTGTTTAGTATAGCAGAGAAATCCTCTAAAAGTCCTCCAAAAATGAGGAAAAATCTTATTTCTTCTTAGAGGATTTTTAGAGTAATTCTGTTGTATGATAAATCCGCACAAACAGAAAGGAGATACATCAAATGAAAAAAATCAAATTAGTAGGTGTAACATTAGCATTGTTCTGCACGCTCTCAATGGCAGCTTGTGGCAGTACACAAACCGGGCAGGAAACCCAAAGTGAGTCACCTGCCTACAGTCAAGGCGAGATGCCAGGTGGAAATAAGGACGCAGATGCTGAAAAAGGAAAAGAAGAATTACCTGGAAATTTAGACGATATAGAGGCGGAAGCCATTTTGGGTGGAAGCGTAGCTGAATTTCAGGATGGAAGTTTTCAGGTTATTCCAATGGAAGTAGATTCCCAGACGACAAAGTTGGCAGCAAATGGCATGGAAAGTACTCTGGAGAGTACAACTGTTTCTTATGGAGAAGATTGTACTTTTCATATTGCAAACATTAACAGTGCTACTGGAGCTGTAGAATTTGAAGCAGCCACAGCTTCTGATGTGAAAAAATCTACATCCGTTTATATCTATGGAGAAACACAGGATGATGGAACCATCCATGCTACCAAAGTACTGCTTCCCCGATATAAGTAAGGGGGGATTAAAAGATGCCTTTTTATAAAAGGGGTTTTCTGTATCTGGCAAGGAAACGGGCAAAGTCGGTATTGTTGCTACTGATTTTTCTGTTTGTCAACAGCATGATTCTTAGTACCAACATGATTTTACACGCCACCGAAAGGACAGAAGCTGCCATGCAGGAAAAAGCGGGAGCAAAGGTGGTATGTGAAATTATGAACACGACTCATCCTATTACAGATACAGAAGCTGAAACGATTAAAAACTTGGAAGCTGTCACTTCAATCAATCGAATGGGGCAGCAAGCCGCATATTTAACAGATCTTGTACCAGTTAGTGCAAGTACTTCCACGGAGTCGAATAATCTGAAAGTCAATCTGTTATCTTTTGATGATATGGATAGAGACAGTCCTTTTGCAGATAAATCCTACCATTTAACGGACGGCGAATGGATTAAACCGGAAACACAAGGAAGCGCAGTAATCAATGCCCAATTTGCTCAGGCCAATGGTCTGAAAATTGGAGACACATTTTCTTTGGAAATAGAAAGCGGAAAAAAAGTTGCGGTTACAGTCATTGGGGAATACCTTACTGGGAACGAAAGCCAACAGGAAAAAACAACCGCTGCTGTCTACCGGATGGAAAATCAGATTTATATTGATAATACAACTTATGTGAACTTATTTGATAACTGTGGATTTTATAAAGTATTGGCTTATACTGGACAACCGAAACTTTTAGACACATTGGCAGGAAGCATACAGGAGATTTTACAGGAGAAAGCAGATATTACCACATCGGATGCGCTGTATCAGCAGATGAAAGCTCCTTTAACACAAATAACAAGAGTTGTAGCACTGATGCGCCTACTGACCTTTTTTACCGGTACAATGATTGTGTCTTTACTGCTTTGTATGTGGATGCGAAGCAGACAAAAGGAAATGGCTGTGCTGATCAGTATGGGTGAACAGAAGCACATTATTCTTTTACAGGCTCTTTTGGAAGCAGCTATCGTATTTCTTATTGCTCTGGTTTTTGCTTGTGGATTTGGAACTCTGACAGCAAGTTGGTTACAGAACCTGTTGTTCTCCTCTGTGGAAACCGGCGCTTCTTTGGAAGTTTCTTTACAACTTACGGATGTAGCATTGTTATTAGGCATTGGCAGTGGAGTTGTGGTGATTGCTGTTTTACTGTCGCTGTTGCCTGTAATCCGTGCAAATCCAAAAGACATTTTATCACGAATGGAGGGATAATACGATGAATTTGTTTCAACGAGCAACCAGATCCTGTTTCAGAAAACCGGTCAAAAGTCTGTTGCTTTTACTTGTAGTCTGTATTATCAGTCTGCTTTTTCTTTCAGGAATGGCAAGCAGATCTGCAAACATCGCAACAAAAGACAGTACGCGTCAGGCAATCGGCGCAGGATTTCTTCTGGAATATAATCCGGAGAGTAGAAGTCAACGAGTAGATGAAGCCTGCCAAAAAATATCAGAACTCTATCCAGATGGACAAGGAAGCTATGGTGGGGTTCATCAAATAAAATATACAGTTATGGGAGCAGAAAACTGGGGAGTATTGACAGATAATTCTTTTGAATCATTGAAACAGGATGATATTGAAAAAATCGCAGGCGTAGAGGGAATTGCTGACTATAATATCACAACAGTTCCAACGGCAGTAAAGCATAAAAACTTTGAAAGAATTGAAGATACCGATACAGATCAAACTAATGATTTTCAGGGGGTAACTTTAATTGGTAACCGAGACATGATGTTGGATGCCAATGTCCTTTCTGGTAATGTTTCCGTCACACAAGGCCGAATGACAACAAAAGATGATTTAAATGCCTGTGTTATTTCTGAAGAACTGGCAAACAGAAATCAGTTAAAAGTAGGAGATCATCTACAATTCCATTCAGTGAAAAATGAAGAGCCTGTGCAGGAAGCAACTATTGTTGGTATCTACCAGGTAAAGGAACGAATGAAACCTTATATGTCTGGGGATACATTCCGCTCTGAAAATGTTATCTTTACAGATCTACATTTCCCTGAAAAAGTGGAGCAGGATGACCCGTTGTATGAAAAGGCTTATTTTAAGGTTGGGAATGTTGATGATTATGATGCCGTAAAAGAAGCCATCAAGAAAACGAATATTAACTGGCAATGGTATGATTTGATTGATAACAATGGCAATCTTGATACAATGGCTGCAAATTTTAATGATTTGGAAAATATCAGCAATACATTGCTTCTGATAGTTACAGGAGCTAGTTTTGTTATCTTATTCCTGATTTTTATTTTTTGGATCAAGAACAGAACGAATGAGATTGGTATTCTGCTATCACTTGGAATTGCCAAGGGAAAGATATTCATGCAGATTTTAACAGAAGCGATTTTGATTGGTGTTTTGGCTCTTTCACTTTCCTTCTTGATCGCTCCGGCAGTTTCCGATGCAGCTGCTGATTATCTGGTAGGTCAGCAGGTAGAACAGGCCGAATTACAGGATGAAATGAATGCAGGAAAAGTATCTACCGATTATCGGCCGCCGGAACTTACTGTTATGAATGTGGAAACGGAAATCACGACCAATATGTTGCTCATAGATAGCCTCAGTGTAGGTCTATTGATTCTTTTCTCTACCTGCGCTGCCAGTGTTTTGATTTTCCGTAAAAAGCCAAAAGATATTTTAAGTGAAATGAGCTAGGAGGGATGGAAATGATTTTAGAAGCAAAAAATATCTTGTATTCCTATAAATCAAAACGCGATAAAAATGTTCTAAATAATGTGTCTGCAACTTTTGAAGAATCCACATTTTATGCGATTGTTGGTTCCAGTGGTTCAGGAAAAACCACATTTTTATCACTTTTAGCAGGATTGGACAATCCGGTATCAGGAAGTATTCTCTATAGCGGTGAGGACATCCGCAAAAAGGGTTTGAATTACCATCGTAGACACAATGTATCTCTGGTATTTCAGAATTACAATCTGATCGATTACCTTACCACAGAAGAAAATGTAAAACTGGGTGGAACAAAGAATGCTGAAGATTTATTACAGAAAGTAAGCATTCCCCGTGAGGATTGGAAGAGGAATGTATTACAGCTTTCCGGAGGACAGCAGCAGCGTGTAGCGATTGCCCGTGCCTTAGCAAGTGAAGCCAAGGTGCTTTTGGCGGATGAACCGACTGGCAATTTGGATGAAGATACGGCCAGAGAAATTATTGAACTGATAAAGAAAACTGCTCATGAGTTGGGAAAGTGTGTTATTGTAGTAACGCATAGCAAACAGCTTGCTGAAGAAGCAGATGTTGTGCTGGCAATAAACCAAGGTATTTTGCATGAACAGGAATGTCTGAAAGAAAACCTTTTGGAAAAGTTTTAATATTCCACCCAATAAATGTGATATTTGAGAAAAGGGATCGGAATGGAGGATGTATTATTAGAAGCTGGCAAAGTATTTTTAGGATAGAATAACAAAGGGCGCAAGGTCTCAAAGTGCTTCCGGCACAGAGCCTTGCGCCCCTTTCTATTGCACCATCTTTAGATAAGTATTTTACAGAGTTGGCTGTGGGTGCAAAAAAGCAGGAGACCTTTTCGGATCTCCTGCTTAGTAGAGCTGTGAATATTTAATTGTGGTTGGGTTGCCAGTTATGCAAACTGGAATTTCTGTTATAGATTTACAATCATAATAAATTCCTCGCTATTTTCATTAACAACAGTAAATCCCACTTTCTCGTACATCTTCACTGCATAATTACTTTTCTGAACAGATAAGGATATTTTTGAATATCCAGCTAATCTTTCCACTTGTAATAATTGTTTCAATAATGAAGTTCCAATGCCTAACCCTCTATATTGGGGGCAGACAGACATGGCAAGAGATGGAGTATCATTATCAATGTGTCCATAGTCATTCATAATTCTTACCCAAATAGCTCCTACTACATTTCCCTGAATCTCTGCAACTAAGGCTTTATCATGTTTTCGATTTCCAAACTCGACGATATATTCTTGTAATTCCGGACATTCTATTACTGATTTAGGTGGAGGTTCAATACCTTCCGGAATATAAATCGCTTCGTATAAAAAATCACTTAATAAACAGTATTCTTCGCTTCTCATTTCTCGTATTATATAGTCCATAAGTTTACTCCAAATTCTAATTTCTGGTTTTTACTCAACTTTAGTGTAGCTCTCCATACTAAAAGTTTCCAAATCAAACACTACCGCAACAACATTGTCCTCATTTTCTTCAATAAGCCATAAGCGAGTCCATAATGTTTGGTCATTCATATTGGTAGCAGTTTTATCCTCACCATCGGTAATGATTTTTTCGGGATCTAATTTTGTTACAAAAATGTTTTCGGGTTTAAGACCTGGCAGGCTGCTCTTAAGTTCCTCCTCTGTTAGTCCTGCTATATCCATTGCTTCAGCACCTTTATAATACTCAACATCTCCGTACCAGTAGTTATCGTTAACATTCTCGATGGATTTTAACCACATAAACTTATCGTCAACGAATTTATAACCAGCACCAGAGCCGGTATCTATTTCCCATGTTCCTTGTATCAGTGCATTATCATCGTTATTATCTTTGCTGTCAGTAGTACCGGCGCAAGCGGTAAGCCCCAATAGTGTAAAACAGATAATCAGAATAGCTGCTGCAATTCTAAAAAAACCATTTTTGCGGTATTTAATCATATTCATATCATAGTTCATAGGTAACCCCCAAGTTAAATTCTCTTTATTTTTGTAAGCCTTTCTCCATTGAAAAATGAAGAAAATATTTTATTCCCGTTCCCGTCTACTCCGTTTTTTCTTTCGGGAATCTGGCGGCGGAGAGAAGGTCTGAATGTAATCCTGCCGGATCAGCGTCACATCCTGAGAAAGAAAAGCAGCGACACGGTCCTGTTCGGAAGTTTGCTCTGGGAAAAAAGACGCAAATTTCTGTGCCAGCTGTTCTTCTTTTTCATACAGTTTAAGTGTGCCTTCGTATCCAATCAATTCTTTCAGCACAGCAGTAAACTCCGTGTACCGGTCCCCTCGAATATCCAGATCGACCTTTGCTTTGGCAGTCATGCCGTTAAGGTAAAGTACCTTCAGGGAAGTATGGTTCCTGAACCGATTCATTGTGAACCATAAAGCCAGCTTTTTTGAGAGTAGCTTACCGCCAATCAGCATCCAGTTCTGGCTTTGGTATATTTCCAGATACTTTTTCATGCCCTCATCTTCAAACTCTATTGGTTCAAAATGTTCTCCATCCAGCAGCTGTTCCAGCTGATTTTTGCTGAGAATCTGATTCAGTACCGGTATGTTCCGGTAAGGCGCGCAGATATAGCGTCTCATTTTCTGAAACAGCGCCACAACCAGAACTGCTGTACCAAGTAAAAACAGGAAAAGCTCTCCGTCCATTTCGATTTTTCCAGTTGCCGTTACCCAGATGCCACGCAGAACCAGCACGACGCCAAAGCCCCACAGCCCGAAAATCAGCAGCTTTTTCAGCGGATGAAAATGAATCCATTCAATGATCTGTACCTGTTGTTTGCCGCTCATAGGTTCATCACGCAAAAGTCGGCGGGCGATCCACTGATTCAACAGTTGTGGAGTCCATGCAACTCCAAATAGAAAAACTGCAATACCGGCATAAAGGGCAATCCCGATCCAACCAATATCCAGATAAGACTCCAAAAGCAGTAAAAGGATAATTGGCAAAATCATGGTGAGAAAAAGTGGTAAAAATGATTTTTTGCGTCCCTTCTGGAGATTTAGGTCATTAAAAGCAGAAGTAATACACAGGGCAAAAATCATCACAGCCGATATCCCGCCAGACACCCAGTTTTTAAGGTCACCGAAACGCATCACATGCTCGGCTTTGTGCATATTCGGAAATTTCCCAGTAATACCCGCATAGAGACAAAATCCCAAATAAGCCAGAGCCAAAAGTGCCCCTACCAGCTTCAAAATTGTTTTTCCTGAAAGTTTTTGTTTCTCCATCTTCGTCGTTTTCCTATAAAATCACTGTTCCTGTGTCAATTTATCCTTCTGTATCCCAAACAAAGCTATCTACCATGTCTCTGGCGGCCTGTTCGGTGGTTTCTGATCCGCTGAAATTTGTAAGCTGGATCAGGCAGAACCCGGAATCCTTTACAATATAGTATTGCGTGGTGACAATATCGCCCTCGTCGATAGTAAAGATATACAGTAGATCTCCCTGCTCGGTATAGGTTCCATCCCCGTTCAGTTGTGCTTCAATACCATCCAGCTGCATCAAAATCTGTTGGACGATCGCATCCCGGAACTGCTCATGCTCCTCCAGACTATATTTGTTCTTTCCTACATGGATGGATATGTTGTCCGGCTTTTCATCATTTTCGTGACCTTCCTCTATGTAGAAAATCTGCGAATCAGTAGAATGCTTCTCAGATTTCTCCCATCCCTCCGGGACGGTATAAGTTCCGGGAATCGCGTGATCTTCAGATGATATTTCGGTTTCGGAAGAAGAAGGTTCCTGCTGATCCGTCACAGATTCATCAGAGGGAGATTGTGGCGATGAAGTCCCATTTTTACCGCATCCAGCAAGGAGCAGCACCATAGCTAATAACACAATTAAGATTTTTTTCATGCTCTGATTCCTCTCGCTTTATAATACGGGTTATCCGAGTTTGGAAACAATCTGGCAGAACATCTCAACATTTTCTTTCTGCCCCTGAATATCAGAGCCAATCGCATTGTTCATCAAAGAAATTTTCATTTTTTCTTTTCCGAAATGCAGCATTACGACTTTTCTTCCGGGCAGCAGCCCACCCTTGACTTCTGCCTTTGTTATGCTGCTTAGGGGCAGAGAAAGCCGGTTTTCAATTTTGGAGACATTGACGGAATTTACAATGACCATATTCAGGTGTTGCTCGGTAACTCCCAGATAGCAGTAAGCATTGCTCAGTGCGCCCAATGCAGCGGCAGCGCCCCCCGTCAGTGTAGAAAGTCCTCCAATCAGTGCATAGGTATCAGCCCCGGCCATGATGACCGCCCATAACTTGCACTGGTAGGCTTCGTTTTCGTTCAAAATGGCTTCCAGCATTTCATTTTTATCTTTTTCATTCATTGTAAGCATAATTGTTCCTCCTAATTATTGTTTTAAGTTGAGAACGCCGGATGCAATCCTTTGATAGATGCACCCGGCGTTCAAAAGCATTAGTCTGCTTTCAAATTTTTGTCCAGGATCACCAGTTCGCCGTTGCGTTCAATGATACCAGGCTGAACCACGACGATTTTCAGACCTTCCTGCAATTCCAGATACTGTGAAGCATAACCCCAAACCTTGACCTGATCGCCTTCCTCAAGCTCAATGGCAGTGCTTACAGTACCATCTTCATTCAAAATCTGGTTAGCAATACAGTAGAGCTGGCCGGTTGTATCCTCTGCGATGTAGAGAGACACATCTGAAGCGAGCGGCGTTCCGGCAATAGATTTATATTCACCGACTTCTTCGCCCCAAATAGTACCTTCACTGTAAAATCCAACGACCATATTTTCTTCATATCCCTCGATGATCGCATTGAAATCCTGAGCATACGGCTCCATCTCGGCTTTTGTAGTATCCTTGTAAGCGGCAATCTTTTCATTAGATGCCTGTTCTTTTACCTCTTGCGGCTGATAATCCTTGTATTCAAAAACATTGTCCGAAGCAAGCGTGATTGCTGTGTAGTCATCATCCAGAATGACTTTATAAACAGCAATTTCATCATCATCAACAGTACGATTGATGTCGATATTTCCTGCGGAATTCAGTTTATATCCGTCTACACCTTCCAGCGCCTTTTGTAAAGCTGCGTTGGACATCGCACAGTTGATCCCATTGAGCGTTACAAAGAAATCAGGATTTGGTTGATCCTTATCGGCAGAGTATTCCAGTTCTACCACCGTTCCGCCCTCAGCAGGCTTGCATGGCTCTGTCCCGGCATTTACGATTGCAACATCTATTTCCTGATCGTCTTTGGAAAGTTCCCCATAAATACGCTCGCCGGGTTGCAGAGAAACCTCTGCTGCATCATATTCTTCCGTTTCCAAACTCCAGCCGGCTTGTATCAGCTGGGAAGTTTCCAAAGGAAGTGTGTAGTAAGTGCCATCCAGTACGAACTCAGGTGTCCCGTCATTTTTCAGCTGAGACAGAATGGCCTCATCCGTACAGCCTTTATCGCTGCCCGCAGCTGCCGGAGCTGATGTCTGAGGTTTTGAGCCGCATCCGGCCAGCATACTGCATACCAGCACACATCCTGTCAGTAAAGCAATCCATTGTTTTTTCATAAGCGTAAATCCTTTCTGCGATTCTATCAAATTTGTTTTATGTATGAACAACTCATATCCTATATAAAGGTCGATTATGCCCCTATCAGCGTCATGACCACATAGAGTACGATAAGCAGGAGCGCAAGACACATTGCACAGAAAACGGCAATCGTCGTTTTGACCCTGTGCCGCTCCTTTAATGTCAGAACCATCATTGCAAGTACATCAAAGGAAAAGAAGAACTGGCAGATTCCAGCTAAAACCGCCAACCATTTCGGATGTATGCCGTCTTTGCATGACTTTATCAGATAAGCGATAGCATAGGGAGCTGCCCCTAATAGAATCCCGTATCCCAAAATCAAAAAAACAATGGTTACCAGTCCGAACAACGCCATCAGCGGCAATGGGAAGAATGCCATCAGCGTTACATATACAGTGATGCTCCCTCCGATCAGGTAGAACGGGATTAGTCCATACTTGATAATCAAAGTGCAGTTCAGCAATGTTTTTCTCGACCACTTTCTTCCTACGGTCAGCACAACAATCAAATTGACGATCCCCATAATAAAGGGCAGAAGGATCGATACTATCTGCAATGTGATTGCATTGCCAAAATGAACTGCCAAAAGAAAGAATGTATAAGACACAATTACATAGAGTACCGGGAGGATATAAGTCATTTAGCAGCCTCCTTTCTGCGCCGGATCAACCAGAGAATCAGCCAGATCAAGCAGACTGGGAACGAGAACAAGCCCAAAATAAAAACTCCGGCTCCAAACGATCCAAGGATTGAGTCCCCGGTGGCGATATTGCTGATGATTCCGAACAGTGCCAGACCAACGCTGAAAGAGAGCCAGCAAAAGAAAGCATATTTACTCTCTTTGGCGCTTGCGGGTACTCTTGATTCTCCCTTTTTGTTTCCAAGCTGGGTTTTCAGCTGTTCGCTTAGAAGTCGTTCCTGTTCCTCTAATTTGGTGTCTCCGATCGCCCTTGCGTAATCTCCCCGAAGCAGGTGATACCCTATTTTATCCTGCGTATTTTTTGCTCGATGCAAAAACTGCTCCAAAGTTTCTTCTGCTTCTGTCCAGCGCTGTTGTTCCAGCAGAGCGGAGAACCAGTTTGCTGTAATGATGTTTTTAGAATGCTTGCTGAGTGCCCAGGGACGCCAGCGATCCAATCCCTGTTTCAAATTATCAAGATTATGGTTGCTTTGATACGCCACCACATAGGGGTTAAGTTTCTTTGCCAGCCAATGTTCATATTTGCAATATGCGAAAAAGCATAGAGCAAGCAGCGCAAGAAACACTACAACAGCAATCCACATAGTCTCGTAAGAAAAAAAGTGATCATAAATCAGACATGCAGCTCCAGAGAGAGCCGCAATGCTGAAAATTGGCCATGGATTTCTCATAATAGCAATATCTCCAATCATCTGTTTGAATAAAGATTCCGATATGGTCAAATTGTCATATCTATATGCAAACATTATAGCATTTGCATGATCTTTCGTCATCATTTTTCTGCTGTATGGCTAGGAATTTGATTGCAAACAAATTATGAATAAATTTAGCTAAAAACTATTTTCGTTCTTTCTTAGATTGTACTACTAATCAGAGTGGAGATAAAACTGGATAAGTTCTTGTTTTGCATCTTATAACAAAAATATTTTGATAAAATTTCGTTTGAAGCGCCTGTTTTTTGCTCTTTTTGTCAGAGTTAATAAGAAGGACAAGTTTTCCCCCTTCAACAGCACTTTGACAATTACATAGACAGCATAACAGGTACATAACCCGTGTACGAGCGAGTGTGGAACGCCGCGAAGATGGAGCAGCCAGGGAGGTGATGAGCAGAGCTGCTTCGGAGCGATCTACGATTTCACAAAACGGATGGTGGCAGATCCGGCGCGAGGACTGCACGGGGGCTTAAAGATACTTCCTCACGGCCTCCTAAAGACTTGGGGGGAACCCTGCGGCGCACGAGTAAAACGACGCTGCGGAGTTATGACAACTGCGCCAGCGGAGACCTGCTATGTTCCCATCGTCAGGGTTGCGTGGCAAATGTGGCGAGAATTGAGTCATATTAAAATAGGAAGCGATTACTTTCTTTGTTGGTCGCTTTCTATTCAAAATCAGATACCATGCGCTGGCAGTTTCGGCTGCCAGCGTATTCATGTGATTTTGAAAGCACGATGATAACCTTGATAGATTGGAGGGAATATGGTCTATGGAAAAACTCATTACACGAAAAGAAGCGGCTGAAATCTTAGGAATCAGCATAGCAACGCTGGATGCCGCCCGTAACAACGGCTTGATCTCTTATGTGCAGTATGTTCAGAATGGCTGTGTGTATTTTACTGCGGCGGGTCTCCAGGAGTATATCGCAAAATGTACGCACAGGGCAAAGCCTGTTGAGAGAAGCACAACTTACCGTAAGCCTCGAAGCGGAAGATCGTGAGCCGGTCCGTATCCTTGATGGAATCAGAGATGTTTGATAAAACAAAGGTACAGCGCTGGAGATCTTTTTTAGGAGGTGGAGGAATTGGCAAATAGAAAAATAATGCTTCCCCAATATGGCACAGTTATGAAAAGAGGTGTCCTATATTATAGGACCAGAATCAAAGACGCGAATGGTAAGCTCGTAGCTATCTACGCAAAAACACCTGAAGAACTATACAACAAAGAAACGCTTGCGTTGGAACAGATTGAGAATGCCACTTTTCATCGGAAAACGCCCACAGTTGCAGAGTATTGTGAAAAGTGGCTGCTGATGCAGTCGGTTCATGTACGAGCCACTACCTTGACGGATTACACCTCAAAGGTCAGGCGGCATATTATAGCGGAATTGGGAGATAAACGGATGGGCGAGGTTAGCCTGGATGATATTCAGCTTGCCCTTGTTCCAGTTTCCAAGAAATCTACATCGGTTTATAAATCTGTGGTAATCCTTTACAAGTCTATCTTTCGCGCAGCGATGGAAAGCAGGATTATTGACCATAACCCAACGATTTATCTGACAACAAAAGGTGGCGGTGTTCCTCAAGAGGATCGTCAGGCTTTGACAGATGAACAGGTGGAGCGCCTTTTGGATGCTATCCGAGATTTGCCGCCTTATGTCTTTGTCATGATCGGTTTGTACGCGGGTCTACGCCGGGAAGAAATTCTTGCTCTGCAATGGGATTCAGTATATCTGGATACGGATACTCCATATCTGACGGTAAGGCGAGCATGGCATACAGAACACAACAGACCGGTGATCTCAGATGAATTGAAAACCAAGGCTGCGGGGAGAAATATCCCCCTCCCTGTTTGTTTGGCCGAGTGCTTGAAAGCAGCAAAGGAAACTTCGACTTCGGAATATGTAGTTTCAAACCGGGATGGCGAACCGTTGTCCTACACGCAGTTTAAGCGGCTGTGGCAGTATATTGTTACGAGGACGGTTAAGGAGCGGAGCTATTATCGGTATGAAGATGGAAAAAGAGTAAAGCATACTGTCACACCTGTCTTGGGAGAAAAGGCCGCTCATAACGGAAAAGTGGTTTACAGCCTGGACTTTGAGGTAACACCCCATCAGTTGCGGCATACTTACATCACCAACCTTATTCATGCGTCGGTAGATCCCAAAACGGTTCAATACTTGGCAGGCCATGAAAGCAGCAAGATTACCATGGACATTTATGCAAAGGTTAAGTACAACCGACCAGATGAGCTGGTCAGATCAATGAGCTGCGCGTTTGCAAGCTGGGACGCAGCACAGTAATAATAAAATAGGAAGTAAAGCAGGAGCGAGGCAAGGATGTCTCGCTCTTTGTTTTGCATCAGCCGTATCTTTGATTAAATCGAGGCTTTCTGATAAAAAGAGAGTGTAGATACGGAGACTACACATTATCAAGAAAGGACGATCAAAGATGGCAAAAAAGAAAGCACAGATCCCGAAGTATGGGACCATTACATTGAAAGGAATCCAGTATTACAGAACCAGGATTACGGATGCAGATGGCAAAGAGTTGAGTTTGTATGCCGCTACTTGTGAAGAATTGTATGAGAAGCAGTTAGAGGCCCGGAAGCAGGTGGAAGAAATTATCTTTCACCGGCAGCACCCGACAGTAGCCGAGTATGGCGAGAAGTGGCTGCTGATGCAGTCGGCAAAGGTGTCTGCGTCTACACTCAGAGGTTATACGAGGGATATGACAAACTATATCATCAAACCCCTGGGAGAGATGTATATGGAAGAAGTGACTGCTGACGATATTCGGCTGGCTCTTGTTCCATTGTCAAAGAAATCAGAAGGCTTATACAATAAGGTCAATATGCTGCTCAAGTGCATTTTTTATACGGCAGAGCGAAACCAAATTCTTGAACACAACCCCTGTGCAGGAATATCCGGTAAAGGCGGAAAACCGACAAAAAAGAAGGAGGCATTGACAGATCAGCAGGTAGCCGTGCTTCTGGATACAGTCAAGGGGCTTCCTCCATATTTGTTTATTATGCTCGGTTTGTATTCCGGTCTGCGCCGGGAAGAAATTCTTGCACTGCAATGGGATTGTGTATTTTTGGACGAGGATACACCTTATCTATCGGTAAGGCGGGCTTGGCGTACAGAGCATAACAGACCCGTGATTTCTACGGTGCTAAAAACTCCGGCAGCAAAAAGGGATATTCCGATACCAAAGTGTTTGGTAGAGTGTCTGAGAGAAGCGAAAGAAAATTCCATATCAGATTATGTGATCGCTGACAGCAAAGGAGAGCCACTGGCTGCTTCGCAGTTTCAAAGAGTGTGGCAGTATGTCGTTGTCCGCTCCACTAAGCCCCGGAACTATTATAAGTATGTAAATGGGGAGAGTATCAAATATACGGTTACTCCAACGCTGGGTATGACCCAGAAGAATCAACCCCAAATCAAATATACGCTGGACTTTGATGTGACACCTCATCAGCTGCGGCACACTTACATCACCAATCTTCTCTATGCGGGCGTTGATCCAAAGACAGTACAATACCTTGCCGGACACGAAAATAGCAAAACAACTATGGACATCTATGCAAAAGTGAAGTATAATAAACCAGAGGAGTTGTTTGGGGTAGTAAATGGTGCGTTTCATCAGGCTATCGCTGAATGAAAAAAGGCCGTTTTTTATGGTCCGCACACCGGATAACTGAGAAGTAGAAAGCCGGAAAAGCCCGGAATATCAAGGAAAAACAGCTCAAAAACTCGCGCAATACGGCCTCAAAGCCGCTCGTCGCGCACCGCAGTTCAGCAAGCGCTGATTACCCGCTGCGCAGCGAAAGCCTTATCCCACAGCAAAACTGGCGCTGGTCCTTGTGGGCCGGCGCCTTTTCTATAGCAAAAAGGAGAACCCATGGCCTTATCCGTAAAAACGAAAGAGCATATCCGCCGCTGGGCGGCGCGGATGCTGCCCAAGTGGGGCGCACTGGCGGGCGGGGGCGCCGCATTGGCGGCGGCCATCGCGTTTACCGGCACGGCGCTGCACTTTACCACCGTCAACGACACCCACGGCGGCAGCGTGCGCATCCTGACGGCATCCACCGACCTGGACACCGTGCTGGAGCAGGCCGACACCCCGCAGCTGCGGGAGCATGACCGCGCCGTCTGGACGCACACCGACGACGGTGAACAGCTCGACGTTCTGCGCGCTTACACTGTGCCCATCACGGCGGATGGCACCACGCAGGAGATCATCACCACCGGGGCAACGACGGCGGAATTGCTGGCCCAGGCCGGGCTGGCCTGGACCGAGGACGATATCCTGAGCAGCGGCCCCGACGAGATCATCCCCGAGGGCGGCAGTATCACACTGCAGCGGGTCAGCTATGTGGAGTACACCCAGGACGAGGTCATCCCCGCTGCGGTGGAGGATATCCCCACCAGCCTGTTCTACCGCAAGCAGGACAAGACGATGACCCTGCAGGAGGGTGTGGATGGCCTGGACACCGTGACCTACCGCGAGACCTGGATCGACGGCCAGTGGACAGCCACCGATGAAATCGACCGTGTGACCCAGGCTGGCATGGTGCCCACCATCGAGAAGGTCTACGGCGAGGGCGCGCCTGTGTCGCAGTTCGTTGGGCCGGAGATCGTGGACGGCGTCCCCGCTGAAGGTGTGGCTGAGGCCTACACGAACCAGCGTTCCACCGGCTACTCGGCATCGGAAACGGCCAAAGGTGCCAGCGGCCGTCGCCTGACCTACGGTACGGTGGCCATCAATCCCAACATCATTCCTTATGGCTCGCTGATGTACATTACCAGCGCCGACGGCAAGTTCGTCTACGGCTATGCCTACGCCGCCGACACCGGCACGGCCATGATGGCAGGCTCGGCCTTCATCGATCTGTACTACGAGACCTATGACGAGTCCGTGATGAGTGCGGTCATCCCGGTGAACGTCTATGTGCTGGACGACGAGACTGCCGCCAAGTACAAAGAGCAGAACGATGCAATCCTCGCGGCTGACACGGTGGTCGGCAGATAAAGCAGCAGACAAAAAATAACAGGGTCGTGAACCGCTGCGGTTCACGACCCTGTTATTGTACAATTTTACTTCGTGCCGAAGATACGGTCGCCGGCGTCGCCCAGGCCGGGGACGATGTAGCCGTTGTCGTTCAGCTTCTCGTCCAGTGCGCCGACATAGATGTCCACAT
>ERZ827363.1434-NODE-1434-length-23246-cov-27.407960_pt1 | contig 23246 bp, 16 predicted proteins | sample MGYA00519776_ERZ827363 | MGnify/ENA primary metagenome ERZ827363 (study PRJEB31778, sample SAMEA3449288) | human gut metagenome | biome: human gut; feature: human-associated habitat; material: faeces | place: United Kingdom | collected 2010/2012 ...
ATTTCCCCTTGATCTGCCATTCAGCGGTAAAGGACGAATAGTTGACCTCGATACTACGCTGGAGATAAAACGGGGTATTAAAGGTCTCATACATAAATTGCTGAATATATTCCTTGTCAATCCATGTAGCGCCCAGACGCACCTCAATCTCCGACGCATCCAGGTCTTTGGGCTGGGCAGCGGTAAGGGCCTCCACATTGACTGCAAAGGAAGGGTCCTGCTGTGCGACCCGCTGTGCCTGACGCAGCTTGCGCCGCACATTGCCGGACAGATACTCGTCGGCGGTCACATAATGGGGAGTGCCGTCTTTCTCCACCTGTCCCGGCACACGGAAGATCACGCCTTGCAGCTCGGCAGCCAGTTCGTCGCTGGTCTTGCCGGTCAACTCCGACATATACGCCATATCCACACAGGCTCGCTCCGCGATGGAGACAGCAAGGGCTTCACTGGCGGTATCCACGGTGTCCACCGCCTTGTGGGGCTTGATGGTGCGCTTGGTGAACATATCCGCCTTGCGTTCCAGCTTGCCGTCCTCGTCAATGACTTCCAGCGCGCAGAGCAGATAGTAGCTGGAATCATCGGCAAAGGCCAGTCGGTTCGCCCGGTCATTGATAAGGCCATATTTTGCAGAAAAGCTGTCATAGAGGCTGTTCAGTTCCGCCTGTTTATCCTGGATGGCGCTGTCCGGTGTGGCGGCGTCCATTTGCAGATCAATGAGCTGCTGGACACATTCCCGTAGCCCCACCAGTCCTTTTACACGGGCTTCGGCGGTGGCATTCAGGTCAGGGCGCACCATGCGGCTGTTTTCACGGAAATATACAGCGCCGTCCACCACGGTGTAGGAGTAATTTTTCACATTGGGGTCGGCGGGGATAGAGGTGTCGATGGCTTCGCCCTCACCCAGCTCCGGCAGCTCTGCCTCCTGGTAAGTGCCGCGAATGTACTTCACGGCATCATGCAGCTGATCGGCAAGCTCCAGCCCCTCAATGGGATTCACGGTGTAGTCCATGCCATGGGCGGTGCTTTCCGGTTCCTGTCGGCCCAGCACCATTTCCGGGTGGTCCAGGAAGTAGCGGTTAATGGCAAATCCATCCTGCGTCTGTCCGGTCTGCGTCCACTCCGGCACGATGTCCAACGGACGGTCACGCTTTTGCAGGAAAATGATGTCCGAAACGACCTCTGTACCAGCGTTTTTCTTGAAAGCGTCATTGGGCAGACGGATGGCTCCCAGCAGCTCGGCGCGTTGGGAAAGATACCGGCGCACGGTGGAGTCCTTGGCATCCATCGTGTAGCGGCTGGTGACAAAGGCCACCACACCACCGGGACGCACCTGATCCAGCGCCTTGGCGAAAAAGTAGTTGTGAATGTTGAAATTCAGCTTGTCATAGGCTTTGTCCCGGACCTGATACTGGCCGAACGGCACATTACCAATGGCAAGGTCAAAGAAGTCACGCCTATCGGTGGTCTCAAACCCGGCCACGGTGATGTCGGCCTTGGGGTAGAGCTGCTTTGCAATCCGTCCACTGATGGAATCCAGCTCCACGCCATACAGACGGCTGTTTCGCATTTCTTCCGGCAGCATACCGAAGAAATTGCCCACACCGCAGGACGGCTCCAGGATGTTGCCGGTCTCAAATCCCATGCGACCCACGGCCTCGTAAATCGCTTTGATGACCGTTGGGCTGGTGTAGTGCGCGTTGAGGGTGGAACCTCTGGCAGCTACGTATTCCTCCGGGGTCAGCAGCTCCTTCAGCTGGGCATATTCTTTGCTCCAGCTTTCCTTGTCGGGGTCAAAGGCATCGGCAAGGCCGCCCCAGCCCACATACCGGGAAAGAATTTTCTGCTGCTCCGGCGTTGCCTGTTCAGTGGTTTCCTCCAGATATTTCAGCAGCTTGATTGCCGCGATATTGGCATGAAACTTGGCTTTCGGACCGCCTTCGCCCAGGTGGTCGTCGGTGATACGGAAATTCTCAGCGGTGCGGCGCAGGTTGTCCTTGTATTCCCCGTAAGCGGCTTCCTCGGCGGCTCTGGCATTGGGGAAGGTCTGCCACTGGCCGTTGACTTGGATAGAAATGGGATGTTCGTCCAGCACTTCATCCGGGGTTTTCTCCGGCTCTGCGGCAGGTGCAGGCGGCTCCGGCTTCTCAATATGCAGCCGTTCTACCACCACATCATAGGGCAGATGGTTCTTGTCACCGGGATAAACTGTCACCGGCTCAGTGGTAAAACCGGGCTGTGCAGGTTCCGGCTTCTGCTCCAAATGCTGACGAATGACTGAAATCGGCTCCACCCGGAAGATGGGGAATCCCATCGCATTTGCAAAGGTCACATCTTGAAGTTCCACCCGGCCAATATCCGGCTCCAGCTTGCTGACCCGGAAAGTGCGCCCATCCAATGCAAAGGTGGTCTCGCCGGGAATTAGGTTGTGACGGGCATACTCGGCATCGGAAAGCGATTGGTTCGACTGCTTCTGTTCTTCAGCGGCAATCTGCTCCACATCCGCCATCACGCGCTGGATGAACGGGTCATTGTCCAGTTTTTCCGGTTCTGCCACCTGTCCGTTGACGATCCCTCTTTCCTCCAGGGTTTCCCGGATGGCGATGGGGTCGATGTTGTCAAACCGGTCCTGTTCCGCTTCGGTATAAAACCGGTCCTCCTTGATAAGCTGAGCGATCCGGCGCTGTACCTTGGGCCAGGGCAGCTCAATTCCCTCTGGGCTTCCGGCGCGGATCACAAACAGGCTCTTGCTGTCGTTGCCGCTGTATTCCTGAGCCAGCCATGCAGCGGTATCTTTTTCCCGCCCATGCTGTTCCATGTAGCGGACAACGGCGTGTTTACTCTCAATATTGCCGTTCCATGCGCGGATGGCATCGTCAATGTCATCCTGCGAGAGAGGACGCAGCATTTCATGGAGCCGTGGGTAGGTTTCGTCAATTACTTCCCGGTGCAGCCGTTGACGGAACTCCGGCACATCGGAATAGAGCCGAATCAGCTCCAAATCACCGGAGCCGAGAACGGCACGGCGGATGGCAGCATTGCCCTCGATGACAGCATTTTCACGGTCAGAATGACCGCAGGCATTGCGGTATGCGGCATCCTCGGAAATGGCGGCAGTCACCACAGGCTTATATTGCTCATACAATTCCCGAATCGTAGGGGATGTGGTTGCTTCTGTATCCCGAAATACTCTGTTCCCGTCTGCACCAAACTCCGCTTCCTGAGCGTCGATGTGCTGTTCCGCCTCATGGTCGATGGAGGGCATGGAATATTCCTGACGCTCCTTGCCGCCCTCCGGGACAGCGGAAATGGTCACATCATGCTGATCCCGCAGCTGTTCCACAACCTGTTCCAGCCGGTTTGCCGGAAAGCCGCACATTTCCACACGGCCACCACCGGGGATAGCGCGGGTAGTAAGGTTGAATCCCAGCTCCGCAGCGGCGGTTTTGGCATCCTCGCCATACAACTCAAAGAAATCGCCTATCTGATACAAAACCATATCATCAGGGTGACGCTCTTTGACCCCGTTGTATTCCCATATCTCCGGGGTGGGCTGCTGGGCTTGCAGGGCATCTTCCTCCGCCAGCGCCTTTTCCGTCTGGATTTTGTCGTACTCTGCCTGTTCCTGTTCGGTAAGATAGCGGCCTTTCCGAATCAGGTCGGTGATCCGCTTGGACACCTTTTCCCAAGTGAAGTTGACGTCCGGGCAGTCCTGCTTTTTATAATGCAGTCCCTTCCCGTCGTGATCTTCGCCGCTGTATGTTGCACCGGAGAGAGCGTGGGAACGCCCACCAATGCCGTATTCGCGTTTGAGGAAATCCACCTTCTCTTTATCGGTGTGGTTCCCCTGGAAAAATACGAAGATACGGCCTTTACCGCCCGCAAAGCTGCTGCCGTTGGTCATGGCGGCATCAATCTCGTCCTCGGTGATGAACTGCTTGGCTGCAGGTACTTCCGTCAGCTGAGCGGTAAAGGTGGTGCGGGGCAGGGACAGGTCTTTCAGGTTTTCCCAAATCTCTCTCGGTTTGTGGTAGTGGAAGCGCAGCAACTCCCGGTCCTGCTGGTAGGCCGTCCAGAAGGCAGCGTATTCTTCCGCAAGGGTCTGGCGGAACTCCGGGCGGTTCAGTTGCTCGGCAAGCCATGCGGTTTCTTCCGGAAACCCGGTCCTCTGAATAACGGACAGACAGGACAGATACCCGGCTTCTCTGGCTTTATCGCTGAAATCGTGGTACAGATGCCAAAGTTTTTCCGCAAGGAGGGAGCGTTCATAGCCCGCTGCCTCGGTCAGCTCCACATTGGTGGCAAACTGGCCGCTCTCCAAAAGCTCCCCGATACGCTCGGCGGCGCTCTCCCAGGAAATGACCTGGGCGGACTTGTCGTAACGGGCTGTTTTGCCGTGGGAAAGATGGATACCGTCCTCGGCATACCATGCGGTGACGCTGCCGATCCCGTTGCCGCCGTGATAGAGCGTTTTCAGTATCTCGGCAATCTCAGCGGTAGTTTTCTGCTTTTCAAAGGCTGCAACCACACGCTCCCTTTGGCGGTCCGTGTTGCCGCCCAGCCGCAGCACATGGTCAATATCTGCCTGGGCAAAAGAAAAAGCAGAGGATGTTTTCACATTCTCTGCTTCATCTATGATTCGGATTTGTTCGTTTTCGGAGAGGAAGAAACTCAGCTGTGAATAAGCTCCGCCATCAGAATCTCCTCTGCCTGTGCCTTGCAGGTGTTCATCAGGCCCACCCACTTCATCGGGTCGCTGGCTTTCAACTGCTCTGTCGCCCCCGCCGACGCCGCCAGCTGGGGCATCATCTGCTCCAGACGGCTCTGTGCGGTCTCGTCGATTTCCAGCAGGTGCGGGTACAGCTTCTCGCTCATCAGCAGCTGGTTGTATAGGATGGGACGGTGTTCCTTGAGGTAGGTTTTCCTCATCCTTCCGTACTTGCCCAGGGGCTTCTCTGGCTGCTGGCTCAGCTTCAGGTCGGGAATCAGATAATCTCCGTTCTGGATGTAGTTCATGGGATTCTTCATTTTGGGGTCTCCTTTCTTTGATGGCCTCACGCTCGGCATTTCGGATGGTAACGCCGATCTGCCGCAGCACCTGTTGATTGATCTGGCTGACCGCCGTTCCCAGTGCGCCGATGGTAGCAGGGGTGTTGAAGTCGAAAATCGCCATAAAGTCCTCATGGGTAAAATAGCGTTCCGGCTCCAATCCGCAGCGAGACATCAGGGCGTAGGAAATGCTGACGGTGGCGGCTGCCTTAAACTGTACTTCGATGTTAAATTCATCATATTCCTCTAAAAAGGAATCGTCAACGATATAGAGAAAGTCCTGACGATGCTCCGTCCAGTATTCCTCAGCCAGTTTTCCGGCTACCTCCGTGAGCTGTCCGGCAAGGTCATCACCAGAAACATCATAGGTGCGCTCCAGCATGGCCGACACAGGCCCGATGTGCTGTTCCTCCAGCTTCCACAGCCAGGGGGTGCGGGAATGTTCGCGGGTCCCGGTGTCCGTGATGTCGAACACATAGCGCAAACGGGGTTTATCACCGGAATCGTCCACCAGGGCGATACCCTTGGAGCCACGGCGCACATAGCGGCCCATTTTTTCATTCCATAAATCATACTCCGCACAGGCGGTAGCGTCGGGGCGTTGGGCATAGATCAGCAGTTGCTCATGGAACGGATACTTGTAAAGGCGGGCGGCGGTGGTGAGAAATCCCGCCCATTCCTGCCAGCTGCCAGTGAGCTGGGTCGCCACATGGTCGGCCATCTGCCGGTAAAATTCTGTTTTGGATGGCATGGTTGTTGTCCTCCCTTCGTGTTAAATGGAAATGGGGCGGCATTTTACGCCGCCCCGTTGGGTGTTTATGAAATGCTTATTCATCAAAATCCGGGTACAGTTCCAGCTGGGCAAACTCGGCGTCGCTCATAGCCTGGAGCTTCATCAGGGCGCTGTCGGTCAGTTCCCTCAGTTCCGTTTCCTCCGGCGAAAGTTCGCCGCGCATCTCGGTCAGAGCCTCCATCAGCCCGGTGCGGCTGCCGGTGTTGTAAATGCACATCAGGTTCATTTCTTCAAAAGTAAAGTTTCCCATATCAAAGCTCCCTTTCCGCGCTCTTTTTAGGCGCTGTCTTTTTGTGTTCCGTCCGGGGCTGGCTTTTCAGCTGCTCCATGACGGACTTTTTCTTGTCCCGTTCCTCCCGGTGGACAGCTTCCGCTAAATCCATGAGAGAGATTGGCTGGCCGCTGCGGGCCTGCTGTTCCAGCTGCGCCACGGTCGGCTCTTTTGGGCCGTTGTTGATGATGCCGTCGATCATGCCGTAGTCATCCTCCAGCATCATTTCCGCATTTTTCAGCGGATTGTCCGGCAGGAATCCGGGAATCTCGGTGAAACCAACGCTGTCGCAGTAATGACAGGATACCTTACCGTCCTGCTTGATGGCAACGATGTCGCTGACGCTCAGGGACGGGCTGTGAAAATCCACAGGCTTTTTCAGGTTGAACTGTTCATACAGCGTTTCCAGCTGCTCCATAGTGCTGCCGGAACCGTTCAGCGGGGCGGTGTAGATCAGGTCATAATTACTTCGGTCCACGGCCAGATTGTGCGATTGCAGCCAGTCCAGATTCATAAACCGCACATTCTTCGGATCGTCCCGGCTCACCTGATAAATGGCAAAGCAGCAGCCCTCATGGGAGAGGAACGCCTGCTCCCGTTCCAGCTGCCGGTCCTGCCGTTCCAGCACCTTTTCATGGAATTGTGGACTTTGCTCCCATTCCTCGTGTTCCACGCCGAAAAGCCCGCCATGCTCCATGATTTCTTCGGTGTCAAACACCATGCTCTCCGTGTTATCTTCATGGAGGACATAGACGGTCAGACCGGCAGCGTCCAGTTCCAGCGCCCGTTCTCTGGTGACAGGCAGCATCCCATCGTAAAAGTAGCCGTATTCCTGCATATCCGAAACAGATACCTCGCTGTCGGGCATGGGGTACTCATCCAAAGACTGTTCCTGAGCATCCGGCAGCTGGGTGGCGGTTGCTTCTGCGGTCTGCTGGCTGACCTGTTCCTGCATTTGCTGACAGGCGGCATCCTGCAAGGTCTCAATCATGGACAGCGGGGCATCCTGAACAGACGGATTTTCCAGTTCCAGCTCCTCACAGATCTGCTGGACAGCGGCGGAACGGGACAGTTTCGGGGCATCCAGCTGGCCGCCGTCCAGTTCTTTCATGGTTTCCTTGTCATAGAGGGTATAGTCCCAGCCGGTATCGCACGGCTGAATATGCAGATAGGTGGCATCGTTCAGAAGAAACAGGGCTTCCTGCGGTATATCCGCCTGTTCCGGCTCCTGTTTGGCGGTCAGGTCAATGCCGCGCTCCTTACAGATTTCCTTGTAGTGGCGCTCGATGTCGTTAATCAGCTCACAGGAAGTCTTGTTGATGGTCTCCAGACTGGCTCGCAGCTCCTTCAGCTCCTTGCCCTTGGACCAGGAAGCGATGTAACCGAAACTGTTTTCCCCGGTCTGGATGCCAAAATACTGGCAGACTGCATAGGAAATGCTTTCTGCTTCGACTTCCTCTGTGCGACGGTCTTTTTTCTGCTCCTGTAAAAACTGCGAGAGGGTAAGCATACCGCCGTTAAAATTCAGTCCGGTCTCATCTGTAAAATACAGCCTGCCTTCTTCTGGAAATTCTAACGGAGCAGTCAAAATAACAGAACCAGCGTGGTTCACCACCACTCTTTCCTCAACACAAATTGGGGAACCGGGGTCGTCATCCGAACCGCGCAGGTCATAGCAATAAACGCCTTCGGGCAGATTATCACGGGAAATACGCCCGTTGGAAAACAGGGCAGGTTTCTCAAATAACTCCACCTCCTGATATTGCTCGTCATTGTCAATCTGAATCTTTTTCTGATTATGGAGCTTGCTGTGTGCAATTTCATGGACAGTGGCAGAAACGGTCTGCACCTCGCTCATGCCTTCCCGGATGGCGATGCGCTGCTGGTCGGGGGAAAAATAGCCGTCCGTGTTGGCGACCATCGGCTCAAACTCAATAGGAACCGGGGCAGAGCGTCGCAGGGCTTCCAGAAAGGCTTCATAGTGCGGCACAGTCCCCGAAAGGCTGGAGGACAGCTCTGGCAGGGGCTTGCCATCGGTCTGGCTCACATCAAACACCTTGACCGGGCGAAACATGGGGATTTCAATTTCTTTTTCCTCCATGACCGCCTTACCGTCTGCATCCAGAATGGGGGCATGGGTGTCCGGGTCGCGCTTCATTTCCTCGATTTTCTTTTTGTAGGGCGTGGGGGCGATGATGGTGATGCCATGCTCGCCCTTTTTCACATGGCGCGCAAACTGGTTTTTCCACTTGTTGAATCCAGCCACCAGCGTAGCTTCCGGCTTCTGCATATAGATGAGCATGGTGTTGTTGACCGAATAACGGTGGAACTTGGACATGACGGACAGATAGCGCATATACTTTTCGCTCTCGAACAGCTCCTTGATACCCTGTTCGATACCCGCCGTGATTTCCTGCAACCGTTCCCGGTTGGTGGGCTTATCAGCCATGATGTTCACTCTCCTCTCTAAATTGGCGATTGTTGATTGATGTTCAGCGATCCATAGCTTTTGTTCCTCCGGGCTGTCCTCCAGAAAAGAATCCAGCAGATAGCCGATATAATCCTTTTGCTGCACCGCCTCTAAAAAACGGGGGTGCATGGGTTCCTCCGGTGTTTTGGGTGTGTAGCCCGCTTCCCACTTGCGGAGAAGATGGAAGTAGTCCGCCAGAATCCGAAAGGCATGGTCCCGGTTCTCCTGAAACTTCTGCGCCTCGGTTTTCTGGCGAACATATCTCCTGCGGGGCGGAGCCTGACTGTCATAGATAAGGCCAAAATCCTGCGCCAGCTTCTCGGCGGCTTCCTTGGGGGACAGGTTGTAGAGCCGGGCGGTCAGGTCTATCACATCGCCGGTGGCTCCGCAACCGAAACAGTAGAAATATTCTTCGTTCAGCTTCATGCTGGGATTTTTGTCATCGTGAAAAGGACAGCAGGCCATGCCGCCCCTTTTGACCTCAATCCCATATCGTTCTGCGGCTTCCCGAATGGTGACAGACTGCTTGACCATCTCAAATACATTTGCGCCCATCGTCAATCAGCTTTCGGTTTGGGGATGGGCGGCCTGTACCCGGCAGCCTTGGCCCGTTCACTGGCAGCCTTGCGGCGTTCTGCGCTGTATGGCTCCCGAACGGACACACATCGTTTGGGGACTGTAAAATTGTGCTTATCCTTTTTGCAGACCTGTTCCGGGTGCTTTTTGGAAAGGCGGGTCAGCTTCTCCATCAGTTTTCGGTCATGGGTATAAACTTCGGCGGTGTCCTCGGCCTGATTGTAGAGGAGTTATCTGAGAAGTATTATTATCCGAGAAACTGCAACGAAAGTATGCGTATAAAAGGCTGTTTCATTGATTTTCTTGGATAATTATTGATTCTACTGATTCAAAAAATTCGGATAGGTCAACCCATCGGCATCATCGGGGTTTGTTTGGGACAAGGCTCTTGCCATATTATAGTTGACAAGATATTTATCCCTGAGAGACTGGCTTATAGTTGCATACACCATGGTGGTCTCAAGAGATGCATGACCGAGGAAATTCTTTATCACTGGTAAGGGGATTCCAGCTTCCAGCATATGTACGGCCACAGAATGCCGGAAACTATGGGGTGTATACGATGTTTCCTGAAACAAGTCGGGACGGCTCTCCTTCGCTATCCGAATATATTTTTTGACGATCCCTTCCACACAGGAGACAGTCATATGCTCATGTGTCTGGCTGGAAAAGATGTGCTTTTCCAGAATGGCCCTTCTTCCAGAAAGCTGGTTTTTCTCCATATGTTGTTTCAATAGCGCAGAACAGTCCTCCGGGACGACAACAATTCGGGATTTCTTCCCCTTTCCATTGAGCGTGAGAGAAGCACGGTTCTTTTCGAACCTGACATCTTTTACACATAAATCGCAAAGCTCCTGCGCCCTCGCCCCACTGGCATAAAGTACACTTAGGAGAACCCGATCCCGTTTTGACGCAAGGGTATGGTTGTCCGGGAGGGAGAGAACAATAGTCATCTCTTCTTTCGTCATATATGCCATTGCCTTTTTAGGCACCCGTTTGGGTGGGATAGAGGCAACGGCTGTTCCAAATGCCAGAGCCGACTGAAAACAATGGCGAGAGGCATAACTGGAGAAGGAGCGGATTGCAGCAAGCCGCTGGTTCCGTGTGGAAACGCTGCATTCCCTGCTTTCTTCCAGCCATTGGAGAAATGATAGAACCGTGTTCCCGTCAAGATTGGAAAAATCAACTTTTGCAGGCAGGATTCCATTTTTTTCATAAAGGAATTGAAATAACAGACGGAAACTGTAACGATAGGAGCGCAGCGTGTTCGCACTTACCCCCTTCACGTCGGGAAGATATTCCTCAAAAAATGCCCTCAAAATGGGCTGCATCTGATTCTTACTCATCCTCATCTACCTCCGGGAACATTCCAGCAGTGTAAGCAGAAAAGACATCCTGTTCTTCATCAAAAAGCGAATATCCAAACTTCATGTAATAATCGGTGCCGGAAATGTCCCTATGCCCAAGGTAAGTTGAGATGAATGGGATCGCTTCCTCAAAAGTCATTCCTTTCTGGCGGGCCTGCTTTAAGGCAAGATATGTATACCCATGCCTGAAGCAGTGCATACACAATCCCCTTTCATGAGGAACACGGGCAGTGTTTTCCAGTCCAGCATCGGAAAGAATAATACCAAACCAGTACTGCGCCCACGCGTTAGTAAAAAATTCTCCGTCAGGCGATGGGAACAGCGGTGATTCCACTTTTAGAAACAGGGCCATCGATACAGCGTATCTTTTCAGCATGTCGTTAAGCTGTGGATGGATTGGGATCCACCGTTCCCGATTGTTTTTGGCTTTCAACAAAAGAATGCACCCGTTATCAAAATCAATCTGTCCAACTCTCAGAGTGACAGCTTCCCGCAGACGCATACCTGTACAATACAGTATCCTGAGCAGCATAGACATCATAAGCGGCGAACGGTTGTCTTTGTAACGTGGTATGAGACTGTCGCAGGTATAAAAGAGTTTGGAAATCTCCTCTTTAGTGTAAATGTGGGGGATATAGATATGTTCTGTGTATGGGGAATCCGGGACAAATGCATTGATTCCGTGCGCTTTCAGGTAGTTTGCGAATCCTCTGTAATAAGAGAGGATGTTTGCCTGATAGTTTGGCTTTGCATTCCGGTATTTTAACCAGCCGACTGCCGTAGTTTCATTAATCTCCTTTTCGGGCAGGCCGATGATGCTCAGATATCTGTCCAGGCTTCCCAAATGAACCTCATGACACGCTGTCGTTCGTCCGCTTTCCCGGATTCTATTTATATAGGAGATGATCTCTGTGGCAAAGATGCTTTGGAACTCTCTCATCGGGTTTCACCCCCTTTCAGGAACGCATCGAACCGCCCATATGCTTCCGGAACAGGGAGTGTAAATTCCCTGAGCCTGCCTATATCAATCCGCACGTAATTTTTTGTGGACTGGAGGCTTTCGTGTCCGAGAATCTTTTGTACGGCATAGTACGGAACCTGCTCCCTGACCATAGAACTGGCAAGGCTGGATCGGAGTGCGTGTGTCCCGCGTTTGCGATGGCCGGGATCAACACCAGATTGTTTCAAATACCTGCGCATTATCGTCCATATCCCCATACGGGTAAGTTTATGGTAGGGTGCCCTGCACTGAATAAAAATCGGCTCATCTGTGCTATTGATTTTCCGGCATCCGAGATAACCGAGCAGCGCCTCCTTAACATCTGGCAACAATGGCAATGTGAGGGGGACAGATGTTTTCTTTTGGATAAAACATAGTTCATTTTTAACAAAGTTGATTGCTTCCAGCGTCATCTCACAGATATCTGATGCACGTATGCCAAGAGAAGATGCGAGCAAGAGGATGGCAAAGTCCCTGCTGCCCTGTACCGTGGATCGGTCAATGGAGCCCAGGATAGCCCTGATTTCTTCATCCGTATATACGGAAGGCAATGGATAGCTGTTAGGAATGCGAGGAAGGATCATTGGAAGAACCTCCCCCAGGTCAGTCTCTATAATCCCTTCCTCAAATAAGAAATCCAGGTATTTTCGCATTGCGCTTTTATAAACCTCTTTTTGTTCGGACTGGGTAAAACCGTATTCGATATGGGACAAAGAAATATCCTTCAAGCAGCTGATGCTGTTTACAGCAAAGAATCTCTGTACAGCATCGGTCTGATTCCTAATTGTATCGGGTTTTAACCCTTTATATCGTGACAGAAAATCTTCGAATGCATCTATGGACAGCTGAATGTGTCCGGGTAGCGAGAGCGGAATTTTCCGGGGGAGCAAATAGTCAATGACATCCCCCGATATCATTTGTTCCAGACGGCGAAGAATAACCGTCATGCGCTTTTGCAGATCAGCAGATGGATTTGATTTATCAACCCACCATTCAAAAAAAGAGTTCGCAACTTCTTCGTTGATGTCGGAAATGCCGCAGATGATCATATATGACTCAACCTTTTTTACGAGGCGCGCGTAATAGTCAGCACTTCCCTCTGTGTGTCCTCTGTTGAGCATGGCGTTAAAATACGATTCTGTCAGCGGGTACCCATGGTAATTAAACCTTCTTGTTTTCATATATCCTCCATAAGGGCAAAGATTAGTGTAAAAACACGCCCTCTAATAAGGATACATGACAATTTAGAATTATCCGAAAAAAATCTGGTAAAAAACTTGATTTGCCATATATTCTTCAGATTTACTCGGATAATTATTCTTCTCAGATAAATCAACTTATCTGAGAACTAAGATAAGCCGATAATGGTTTCCTGTTCATAAAGGGAGAGCTTCATTTTGCACCGCCTTTCTGCCGGTCAAATTCCAGCTTGAAGTTGGCGTACCGCCCATCGTCCTCCAGAACCACCGTGGCATCATAGGTCTTGCCGGTCTTTTCGGAATAGCAGCCGGTGAGCCTTGCGCGGCCATCCTTGAGCAGTGCCGTTACCAGCGCCTTGGTAGGCTGCTTTTTCTTCATGGCCCACCATTTACTGTTTTTCCAGATGGCAAATTTGCAGGATTCTGTCTGGCAGAAGAACCCTTTTTGCAGTTCCGCCACATCACCGCCGCAGCGGGGGCATTTGCCCACCACTTCGCGGGGCGGCGTGAACAGGTACTCAGTCCCCTTGATGACCTGATAGGTTCCCACCAACTCCCGGAGCATGGCACAGATCCCGCCCATGAAGTCCTCCGGGGACAGCTCGCCGCACTCGATCTCGCTTAAACGGTGTTCCCATTCAGCGGTCAGCAGAGGCGATTGCAGCTGTTCCGGCAGCACGGTGATCAGGGACACCGCATCTTTGGATGGCATGAGCTGCACAGCTTTCTTACTCTTTTTGCGCTCCAAAAAGCCGGTGGACACCAGCTTTTCCAGAATCCCGGCGCGTGTGGCGGGAGTGCCAAGCCCTTTGCGCTCGGCATCGTCCGGCATTTCCTTTGAGCCGGCAGTTTCCATCGCAGAAAGCAGCGTATCCTCGGTGAAGTGTTTGGGCGGGCTGGTTTTGCCCTCCTTGACGGCAGCGCCGGAAAGGGGCAGCGTCTGACCCTCGGACAGTTCTGGCAGGCGGCCTCCGTCCGACAGGGTCTTGTCCTCGTTTTCCTTGTCCGGCTCCGCATTTTTCAGCGCAGAACGGTAGGCAGCATCCAGCGCTCGCCAGCCGGGGCGTTTCACCGTTTTGCCCTTGGCGGTAAACTCTGCACCGGCACACTCCACGGTGACAGCAGTTTCTGAGTAAGTATGCGGTTCCGCCACCGCGCACAGCAGACGCAAAGCTACAAGTTCCAAAATCATCCGTTCACCCACCGGCAGACCGGACAGGTCTGCACTTTGGAGATTGCGGGTAGGGATCACTGCATGGTGGTCGGTCACTTTTTTGTCGTTGATAACCTGAGCCGCATCACAGGAAATGGCGATCCCTTTGCGAAACGGCATGGCATTGGCAACCAGATTGACCAGCACAGGCAGGCTTTCAGCCATATCGCTCGTCAGATAGCGGCTGTCCGTGCGGGGATAGGTGCAGAGCTTCTTTTCGTACAGATTTTGGAGGTAGTCCAGGGTTTGCTGTGCCGTATATCCCAACAATCGGTTGGCATCCCGTTGGAGGGTAGTCAGGTCATAGAGGGCGGGCGGCTTTTCGGATTTGTCGCGGCATTCCACCTTTTTGACCGTCACATCCGCACTCTGGCAGGCGGCTTTCAGCTGCTCGGCAGCAGCCTTATCCGCCATGCGTTCCCCGGAAACGGAAAAACCAGGCAGCTCCAGGACTACCGTGTAAAACGGAACCGGCTTGAAGGTGTCAATCTCGGCTTCCCGCTGGACGATGAGGGCTAGCGTCGGGGACATGACGCGCCCGATGTTGAGGGTACGGTGGTACAGCACCGAAAACAGTCGGGTGGCGTTGATACCAACCAGCCAGTCCGCCTTGGCGCGGCAGAGAGCAGCTTGGCGCAGACCGTCATAATCGGCACCGGGGCGCAGGTTCGCAAAGCCCTCCCGAATAGCGGAATCCTCCATACTGGAAATCCACAGCCGCTTCATGGGCTTTTGGCAACCCGCCAGCTCGTAGACGCTGCGAAAGATCAGTTCGCCCTCGCGTCCGGCATCACAGGCGTTTACCACCTCAGTCACATCCTGGGCGTTCATCAGCTGTTTCAGCACAGCAAACTGTTTCTTCTTGTCTTTGCCCACCACCATCTGCCAGTGTTCCGGCAGGATGGGCAGATCGTCATAACGCCACTTGGCGTAGTCCGGGTTATATACATCGGCATCCGCCAGCCCAGCCAGATGCCCCACGCACCAGCTGACCCGCCAGCCGTTTCCCTCCAGATAGCCGTCCTTGCGGGCAGTCGCGCCGATCACGGCGGACAGGCTCACTGCAACCGAGGGCTTTTCAGCGATTACCAGTTTATATCCCATCATCTTCATCCTCCCATTCTTCCCGCACAGGCGTGTGCAGTTTTTTCTCAATGCTGTTTTCTTCATCCAGTAGCAGGTCATAGCCGAACCGGTAGTCATAGCGGTACAGCTTTCCCAGTAAATCGTTGATAAGGATACGGCAGGCCAGAATGACATGGGTTTTGTCCACCTGCAACAATCGGTAGCGTTGATAATTGCTGTAATATTCCTCATGGCGGCGGGTACGGCGGACGGTTTCCTCAAACAAAATATCCACCGGGTCCTGACATCCATCCTCTTTTTCTCCCTCCATGCAGTTCAGAAGTTCCATCACCATAGGGAAGCTCCGTTCATCCATTGGGGCTTCTTCTGCCAGAAAGCCTACCAGTGCGGATAAGAGCAGGTGGGCGGCTGTCTGTTCCCGGTCTGTCAAAACTGCCATTGTCTGCGCAGCATCCGGCAGGAGCGTTTCTTCCACAAAATCCGCTGCGTCGCCTGAATAAAGCTGACGAATGGAATCTATGGACAGGGGAACCGCTGCGGCATCCAGGGAGAAATCAAAAGGTTCCTCCCGTGTGGGCTTTTTCCGAAATTTGCTCCACACAGTTGAGAGAATGTCGCTGCCAAAATAGACGGCAATCACCAGCAGGTCAAAAACCGCAAGCAGCTTAATAAATGTAATCAGAATACTCATTTTTTTCGTTTCCTTTCTTTGAGCCATCGTTCCATCTCACGGTGACAGATACCTACGCAGGGCTGCCCATAATTCCCGCAGCCATAGCAGGGGTGGCTTTTGGGTAAAGAGAGAGGACGGGAAGTGTCCTTCCCGCCCTCCGGCCTGCGTGTCATCATGCGTTCATAGGGGCTGTCGGTGAACCGGGTCATGGGGTGTCATCCTCACTTTCTTCACCGCCGCCCCTGTCAGCGTCCAGCTCGCCCGATTCCTCGTCCTCCAGTTCCATTTCTTCCTCATCCGGCAGTTCCTCGCCGTCCTCATAGTCATAATCGTCTGGATTGCTGCTGTTTTTGTGGTTGGCTTTACCCTTAATAAATTTGAAGTAGGCAAAGGCAGCGCCGCCCATCACAGCCAGCACCAGCAGTAGGACAGCCGGATTTAACCCTGCGGGTTCTTTTTTCTCCGGTTCCGTGGGTTCCTTTGGCGGTTCCGGCTTCTTGCCGGTACAGCCGGTCATGTCCGTACTGCACACCTCGCATTTGGTGTTGACTGCACCGGCTTCACATTTTTCCGTGCAGTTGCAGACAGCGGGCGTTTTCTCGGCGGATTGCCCGTCCTCCATCAGCGCCATCAGGTCGGCTTCATCCACCTGATTTAAGAAATGGACGGCGGTTTCCTTGTCCTCGTTGGCACGGTCAATGAGGATGTAGAAATAATTGCCGGATTTTGTGGTGACGGTGATGAGCTGCTTGTTGCCGCCGAAATCATCCACCAGGGCAGCATTGCCCTCCGGGGTCAGGGCAGGACTGTCCTCAGTTTCTTCCACCACATTGGTATCGTTGGTGGCATCCTCCGCCGGGGGCTGCTCCGGCCCTTGAGCAAAAGCGGTGACAGAAAAACCGCCCATCAGCACCAATGCGGCGCAGAGGGCGGAAAGGGTCTTAAAAATTCTCTTATTCTTCATGGGCGGTGTCCTCCTGTTCTTCATGAGCATCCATACCGGGGAGTGTGCCGCCGGACAGCATGGCGCTTAACTGCTCCGGGGTCATACGCATAGCGCGCACCATCTGGACGATCTCCAGATTTTCCGCTTCGGTTTTCTGCGCTTCCAGCGCTTTCAGCTTTTCCTGATACTCTGCGATTTTCTCACGGGTTTTCGTAATTTCCCGGTCAATGCGTTCGATTTTCGTAGCCATAATCAATCACTCCTTATCAAAAAATTTGTCACCAGTTCATCAGACCGTAGCCCTTGATGCACTCGTAGTTCACATCGTAGCTTCTGATTTTGCAGGCATCGCCGCTGTTTCCCTCTACGGTATAGACCCGGCTGCCGTCTGTGCCGATGACGATGCCCACATGGTCGGCTCTGCCGTCCAGATCCCAATCGAAGAAGATGGCGTCGCCGGGGGCGAGGTTGTCATAGCCCCGTGCGCCCCATTGTCCATGGGACTGGAACCACGGGATGCCCTGGGACTGGCAGGCGGCAAAGCGCGGCTCGGATAATCCCATCTGCCCATAGCACCAGGATACAAAGCAGGCGCACCATTCCACACGGGAATTGAAGCCGTACCAGCTCCAGTAGGGCTGCCCGCCCACATTTCCCACCTGACGTTTGGCCAGTTCCACCAGCTCCGGGTTGCCGGGGCGTGTGCCGTTTACAAACTCCACACCGTCCAAACTCTCGGAATCACTGGTATTTGTGGAGCCGCCGCCGAAGATCAGCGGCTTGTTGCCCAGCGTCTGCCGGTACACCTGATACATTTCCAGCTGCTCCGGGGTCAAAAGCTCTGTGGCAAGAGAGGAGATGGGGCGGCTCTCCAGCTTGACATGAAGAATCCGGTATTCGTATTCGTGGGTGTCGCCATCCTCGTCCGTATAGGTGCGAATCTGGATTTCCTCGGTGAGTGTCAGGGTATATTGGGCGGAAAACACGCGCTCCAGTTCGCCCTGGGCACTGGACTGAGTGTACCCCTGCAAGACGGCGGAGAGAAACGCCGCCAGCTCATGGGGGTCATGCCCGATCATATCCAGGTCATAACGGTATTCGTCATATCCCGGATGGCTGCTTTCGATGTTGTCGATCTCGGCTTGCAGCGCCGTTTCTCTGGCGGCGTAGTCGGCCTCCACCGCAACAAGTTCCGGGTCATCCGACGGATAGGTAGAGCCGGAAATGGCAGAACCAATGCTCTGCGCCATCATGGAGCAGGAGGACATGGTGTTGAGCAACAGGCAGATGAGAAGAAAAATCGCACCTACAAGCAAGAAACCTTTTTTGTGGCGCATAACAAATGCTCCGGCCTGCTGTGCCTTTTCCTTAACGGTTTTTGCAGCCTTGCCGGTCTTGCTGACAGTTTTGGCAGTTCCTCCGGCGGTCTGACCGGCGCGCTTGGCGGCGGCGTATTCCTTTTTGATGGCCTGTTTCTGCTGCCAGCGAGAGATGGGATTGCTGGCAAGCTGGGGATTTTCCCGCAAAGACTTCTGGTACAGGGCGTTTACATTGGCCTTTTCCAGCTTTTGTTCCGCCTGTGCCGCCTTGCGGTATGGTTTCAGCTTGTGACTGCGGTAGCCCTCCCGAACAAGCCTAACGCCGGTCTCTGCGGTTTCCTCAGACTTGTGGGCGCTCTCCACGCCCACATTGTCCTGTTCCGTTTCACGGATTTCCTTGTGGAGTTTTCCCAGCGCCGCATCTCCCGGAGCATCCCGGACCGCATGGGACAGCTTGGAGGGCGGTTTTTTCTTGTCCTCCAGCACCAGTTTGGTGGTCACTTTGCCGGTCTTAGGGTCCACCGTTTTTTGCCGCACCTGCTTTTTGGGGATTTTCGCCTGCGCCCTGTCTGCTTTGGCGGCAGCCCGGTCTGCCTTGCGGATGGGCTTTTCCAGCGCCGGGTCAGAGCGTTCCTCGTCTGTAAAGTGCAGGCGCGGTTCCTTACGCATACCAGCCACCCGCCATCAGGTCATCCAGCAGCACACAGGTTTCCGCATATACCGGAATCTGAATGGTTTCTGCCGGAAAGACCGTTGTGGACAGGAAAATCGCCATCAGGGTTCCTCTTGCCATGTCCCGATCCTGAATCGGGCTGCCAATAAACAGCTTGGGAACATCCGGTATGCCCTCTGTCCAGATATGGTGAATCCGGGTAAATCCGGCATAGCCCTTGGGTGTGAGACTTTTTGCTGTCTTTTCCTGCTCATAGCAGTAATGGACGGCGGCGCGAAGCAGTTCCACCATCTGCTCACATCCGCTGACGGCGGCCAGAAGCAGACCTGCGCCTTTTTCAATTTCTTTCTTTGTCATGCTGTTCATCCTCCTTTTTTAAGTCCAACGGTTTGGTGGTCATTATGGCATAGAGTTCGGTGTTTTTCGGGAAGTGGTCCACGAAGGGCAGGATGGTGGAGCCGTAGAACAAAAGCCCTTCACCCTCACCGGAGTGGGTCACATAGCTAAGCTGGTGCGTAGAAATGCCCAGCTGTTTGGCAAGAATCTGCCGGTCTCCGCCCGCCTGGTTGAGCATATACACGAAGTCGGAGTTTTCAAAGATGTTCTCCACCTCGCGGCTGCTCAAAAGGTCTTTGACGTTCTGCGTGATACCGGTCGGGATGCCGCCCCATTTACGGAATCGCTTCCAGATTTCCACCGTATAAGCGGCGGTCTGTTCCTCTTTCAGCAGCAGGTGCATCTCGTCGATGTAATAACGGGTGGATTTGTGGGCGGCACGGTTGATGGTAACGCGGTTCCACACCTGATCCTGTACCACCAGCATCCCGATTTTCTTCAGCTGCTTGCCCAGTTCCTTGATGTCATAACAGACAATGCGGTTGTTGATGTCCACATTGCTCTGGTGGTTGAACACATTGAGGGAGCCGGTTACATAGATTTCCAGCGCTGTGGCGATGTACTGCGCTTCCTTTTCGTCCTGCGCCCGCAAGAGGTTATACAAATCCTCCAGAATGGGCATATTCTCCGGGCGCGGGTCGTTCAGATAGTCCTGATAGACCAGCCGCACACAGCGGTCGATGATGGTTTTCTGCACCGGCTGCAAGCCCTCCTTGCCGCCCACAATCAGCTCGCACAAGCTGAGAATAAAGTCGGACTTGAGGGACAGCGGGCTTTCATCGTCCGAATAGTCCAGGTTCAAATCCATGGGGTTGATGTAGTTGGTGGAAGTAGGCGAAATCTTAATGACCTGCCCATGCAGACGCTCCACCAGAGGGGCGTACTCTGCCTCCGGGTCGCAGATGATGACATCATCCGAAGTGAGCAGAAAGCTGTTGGCGATCTCTCGCTTGGCGCTGAAAGATTTACCGGAACCCGGCGTGCCGAGAATCAGGCCGTTGGGGTTTTTCAGCAGCTTTCTGTCCACCATGATGAGGTTGTTGGACAGAGCGTTGATGCCATAGTACAGAGCTTCTTTGCCGTTCTGGAATAATTCCTGGGTGGTGAACGGCACAAAGATTGCCGTGGAACTGGTGGTCAGTCCGCGCTGAATCTCAATCTGGTTGATACCCAAGGGCAGGCAACTCATCAGCCCTTCCTCCTGCTGGAAGTCCAGCCTTGTCAGCTGGCAGTTGTATTTCTGTGCGATACTGGATGCCTGGAACACATTGTTGTCCAGCTGGCGGGGATTGTCTGCCGTGTTCAGCACCAGGAAGGTCACAAGGAACATACGCTCGTTGCGGCTCTGCAAATCCTGCAAGAGCTTTTTGGCCTCGACACCATAAGTGGCAAGGTCGGAAGGGATGATGTCCATGTCATATCCGGCACGGACAGCTTTTTTCTGTTCCTCAATTTTGGATTTATCCAGATCGGTGATTTTCCGCTTGACCGTCTTGATGGCCTTGATCTGATCCACCGACTGGATATGCAGGCTGACGATCAGCGAGCTTTCCATGTCCAGAAAATCAGCCAGCATCCGGTCATTCAACTCCGGCGCTAAAATCTGCAAAAAAGAAACCGCCCCATATTTCTTGCCCATGCGGAACTGCCTGCCGGTGCGGAACTCAAAGGAGCTGGGGGCGATAAAGTCCTTGGTGGACAGGCCGCTGGTGGGGAGCCAGTCCCACTCAAACCGGAACGGCAGCTGCTCGTCCATGTGAAAGATACCATGCAGCTGGGCAAGCCGCGCCTTTCCGTCCAGCGTTTCCGCCGCTACGCCCAGCCGCTTGAAGTTATTGAGAATGTCGGTCTCAATGCGCTCCAAACGGGGCTTGGCCGCCTTGATGCTGTCCGCATCAATGCCAAAGGTGAGATACTTGGTTTTGATAAGGCCGTTGTTGCCCTTTGCCAGCTGGTTTTGCAGCATGGTGGTGTACTCGATACGGATGCTGTCAAAATCGTCCCTTTGAAGGGGGATGTTGATTGCGCGGGCAAAGGTTTCCTCCGATGCGGCAAGGTTCAAAAAAGACAGCTCAAACTGAATCGAGCTGTCGAAGTAGTTGAGGAAATCGCACCAGCCCTCGAAGATCGCGGTTTTATCCTCGTTTTGCGAAAGCTGATAGTTGATGTCCTGAAATTGAATGGTTTTTGTGTAGTGACCGTCTGATACCCGACAGATACCGTCCGGCCACATCCGTTCATAAGGGATACTGTCCTGCGCGGATTTTTCCTTTTTGTCCGTGCGGTTGGCACGGGCAATGGCAGCTTCAATCTGCTTTCTGTCGGCGCGGGACAGCTTTTTCTTTGTTTTGACCGGCTGCACAGCTTTTTCCTCGTTTTTTCCGAACAGCTGGTGCAGCCAGTTTTTGATTGCCGTAAACAATGTGTGACACCTCCTCGTCGAGATTTGCCTGCCGCTTTAATACGGCATAAAAGTTGTTGGTCTGGTAAGGTCGCTGCCTGGGGCGGATCACCGTGACGCGAATGATATTGCCCACGATCTTTTCCAACGGCTGTCCATGCTTTTCGTACATAGCCAGCAGAAAGAAGGGCAGCATCACGAACATCATGCACAGGGCCGCTGTGCTGTTCCCGGCAGAGCCACGGAGCAGAAAGAACAGCGGTACGCCCAAAAGCGCCCCGCCAGTGAAGCAGACTAACTGCCGCTTGGTTAAGTTAAAAGCAACCTTGGTTTTGACTTTCGTCAGGTCTTTAGGTACAGGTACATAGGCCATAGAAACTCCCTCCTTTATGAAAATGAAACAGAACTGTCCACCTCGTTGCCCCATACATCCCAACCGGGTGTGGCTTGTCTGGCGAACAGCTCAATACGCGGCAAATCACCCATAAGCTGCACAATTCGTTCTCTTACCTCATGTGGCTTTTTGGAATGTTCCTCAATATGAGAAAGAATAACTTGATGAACACCTGCGTTAATTCGTTTGGGGTTCCCTTTGGTAGCTAAGATACAAAACTCCACATTTGAGCGAGTCCAATATCCCATTCCCCAAAATAGACTATCTGCTTTTTTGTTTTGCTTCACCCAAGCAAAAGCGATTGTCTTATAGGTAAATCCCCATGCGCGAAGCACAGAAATCCCTTCCAGTAAACAAGGATTTGTCACCCAAAGAAAAAGCACGCAATTTTTGTCTGCTAAATCACCAACAGGTAAGGCGCAAATATCGTCAACACTCATAGTGGGGTAGTGACTTTCTGCGCTTCGCCCCATTCCTTTTTTTGAATATACATGGTATCTCCAAGGTGGATCAGCATAAATAATTTGATATTTCTTCATGTATCCTCCTTAATGAGCCTGAAATACGGCTTTTGCAAGGCTTCCGGTCTTAAAGAGCGTAAAGCACAGTAAAACCGTATAACCCACACAGCTCCAGATCGCCATAATCACATCTTCCTCCGTAGCGATGTCCTGCACCAGCACAGCATAAATGGCCACGCAGACGATGATGAGAAACGCCTGAAAGCCCAGCGCCAGCAGGGAGCGCAGATAGTTCTGGCCCATGCCGCCCCATTCCTTGCCCATCATGGCAGCCATGGGGATGGGCGCAACGGATGTCACAAGGTAAATTTCAATCATACGGCCATAAATCACGATGAAGATGCAGATATACAGCGCCCACATGGTAACGCCGATAAACATACTCTGGAACCAAAGCCCGAACAGCGGACCCAAATCCATTTCCATCAGCCGGGGTTCCATGTCCGTGAGGATGGAGGAAATATCAATGGCGGTATCCGAAGAAATGATGCCGGATGCCTGTGCCACCACACTCTGCGCCATGTCGAACACACCCATGACGATATTCCATGTATTTGTGACAAGGAGGATGGCGGCAGCACTTTTGAACACCCACTTGAAAATCATCCAGGTGTCCACATCATGCAGGTTGTTTTTATCGGTAATCATCTGGATCAGTTCCAGCGTCATTACAATCGCCAGAATCACACCGGCGATGGGAACCATGATGGAGTTGGAGAGATTCTGGATCATGCTGAAAATGCCGCCGTTCCAGCCCTGTGGCGTTTGCCCAACCTGCACGGATATATCTCCGACCTGCTGGTTTACAGAATCGAACATCCCGGACAGGTTGCCCATAATGCCGCCTACCAGCATTTCTTTCAGCCAATTTGTCAGGGCTTCAAGTAAGAAATCCATACGGT